>OBLU010006191.1_pt1 | contig 10665 bp, 9 predicted proteins | sample 1518681 | NCBI WGS metagenome assembly OBLU01 (sample SAMEA3539304, study PRJEB22396) | soil metagenome | biome: tundra; feature: field; material: soil | place: USA | collected 2010-05 | depth 0.15 m
ATCGCCGCGGACATCTACTGGTCCTATGACGGCTCTCCGTTCAGCTCCAAGTACGCGGTCTGGAAGACGTGGGCCATGGCGGGTTCGGGTGTCATGGCAAGTGATGGGTACGACACTGTGTACGACCAACAAATACACATGTCGTCGAACAGTGCAACGAATCCGATAAGCCTAGCCTATGCCGTGATGTGGACGGATGCGCACAGTGTGCACCGGCTGGTATCGCCCACGCTCTTCTTCTTTTGGCGCTGCTAACCGCGCAGCTGCTGATCCCCAGCAAGCAGCTGAGTTCAGCGACAACGCGCAGATTCGCATGCCGGTGTTGCTCCTGAAGCGAGCGCATCGGGCCCCGCGTGGTCGTTGACCTCGGGGCACTCGCGCGAGTACTTCGGTTAACTCGGCTCGGCGGACGCCACCTTCGAAGCATGCACCTCCCTTCGCAGGGCACGATAGGACAGCCGCGCCTTGACGATCTGTGGAGCCGCTAGCGCGGCTATGAGCCGTGCGGAAGCGACCGCGTGAGCCGGCAATTCGGCACTTGATGAAGGACGAACGACCAAGAACTATCGGGCAGTTGCGCCCGAAGGTGTAACCAAACCGCCGACAGACACCGACCCGTCAAGCGCCTCCTCGTGCATTGGAGGCCCAGGTGTCAACAGACTCCGTCAGTTATATAGAGTCGTGGTTCTTCGCCTGGAACCCCTACCAGCAGGACGAGCTCTTCCCGGCCTGACGAGCCGACCACGACCGTCGCGCAACCGAGAGGAGCCGCGCGTTCCTCCCGGATGCAGATGTGACGAGGGGGAGGAACCTCGCACACTCCAGGGTCTGTGAATGTCGCCAGAGAGGGCAGTCACCGCTCGGACAAGAAAGCATCGACCGGGATCTCAAAGACGAGCTCAAGGCCGTGCTCGTCGTCCCACTGCTGCCCGGTCAGGGCGAAGCCGAAGCCCTGGATTGTCGCCAGAGACGCAAGGTTGTCGGGGCTGATCGTGGCACGTACTGTCTTGACACGGGGATCGGTGTTGGCACGACGTAGCAACTCGCGGAAGATGGCGCGCGCGTAACCCTTGCGGCGATAACCGACATCGACTGAGTAACCGATCGCAACCATGCCGTCGTCGTATAGGGGCCCGTGATAACCAGCGTACCCGACAACGACATCTTGGGTCTCGTCGACGACCGCCCGGGCGATCCACTCCGGGCTGTCGGCATTCGTTGCGAGCTGCGCGAGGCGACGCTGCCGCAGGCGGCCCGCTTTGTCGGTCACGAAATAGTCGCTGAGCGCTACGCCGGCCTCGGCGCTTGCCCTGGAGCGGTCCCCGTCGTGCAATGCCCTCAGCGGTCCACCCGACAGGCACCATGCGCAGGCTCTTCGCACCGGGAGCAGAGGTTGGGCCAAGGCCCATCTGATGGCTCACGAGTCGATGTTGCCAAGTTGTGCGGACCAGCAGAACCCGGGGGAGGTCGCCGGGAGTCGGAAGGTAGGCTGCCCTCGGTAGGCTCTACAGCGATGTGCGATGCCCAATCTGGCGTTGCCAGGAGACTTCTGGCGCAGGAGAGTTATGGATCGACTGACCCGTGATGATCGGATCCACGCGGAGGTTGGCGAGTTATGGCATTGGGTCATCGTGGTCTTGTCGGGTTGGCAGTCACCGCGGTTGCGGTAGCGGCCTGTGGCTCGGGTGCGGCGGCGACGGCGCCAGCAACCGCCGCGGCGAAGCCGCCCACTAGCTATACCCACCTGGCCGTGCTCGCCGTGACCGGTAACGCCCTCTCGTCTTTTGACATCGGTTGGAGCGACCAGACCGGCACCTATTACCTCGCTGACAAAAGCAACGCTGCGATCGACTTCATCGACGGCCAAACAGGCTCAATGCTTGGCCAGGCCACGGGGTTCGCAGGCATAAAGGGCGCCCAGGGGACCCCGGGTGCCGCCCTCTCGGGCCCGAACGGAGTGACCTCAGCACCGGACCTGCACGAGGTCTGGGCGGGCGATGGCGATAGCACGGTCAAGGTGGTCGATGCCAAGACCTTCACAGTCACTAACACGGTGTCGACCGGCGGAAAGAAGCGTGCAGATGAGCTTTCCTACGACCCCAAGGACCATATCGTGCTGGTGGCGAACGACCTGGATCGGCCGCCATTTCTGACCTTCATCTCGACCGCCAGCAAGACGGTCGTTGGCAAGATCGAAATGCCACAGGCGACGATGGGCTTGGAGCAGTCCGGATGGGATGCGGCGACCGGACTGTTCTACCAATCGGTCCCGGCTACCACGACCAATAAGGGTGGCGAACTGGACATTGTGGATCCCACGACCATGACGATCCGCAAAGTGTATCCCCTCACAAACTGCAATCCGGCCGGCCTGGCGATCGCTCCACACTCGCATGTGATGGTCGGCTGCACAGCCTACCCAGCCAACGTCCAAGTCGTTGACGCCACGACCGGCTCAAGTCTCGCCACCATCACCCAGGTGGGCGGGGTCGACGAGGTCTTCTACAACTCCGGGGCCAACCAGTTCTACGTCGCCGCGCAGGGCATGACCGCCGACGGCACGAAGACCGGTGCCACGACACCTGTCGTTGCGATCATCGACGCTGGCACGAACCAATGGCTGCAGAACATTCCTACGGTACAGCTCGCGCATTCCGTGGCGGCTGACCCGAAGAATGACCATATCTTCGTGCCACAGCGCGGCAAGGGCGTGGTGATCTACGACGGCTCGTAGCACCTGCGGGCAAGCCGCAGCGGCATTCGGATGATGTTGACGAGACGGCAGCTGTTTGTGAATCAAAGGCAACGAGACCCAATGAGAATTCACTTCACGGCTACCCGGAAGCACGTCCCGGACCTCGGCGCCGTCCGCGGACGTCTGAATCGCGGCCCCAGCTTCGCGCGCTCGGCCACCGAGGCTCCCGCCCCGCGCTTCTGGCAGTCTGACTACGCGTACGGCGAAGCCTCGCGCCGCGAAGGTCGAAGCTCGATTGCCCGTGGATCGCTCTTCTCGGGCGTACGCTCTCCGGATGGACCTCTGTCCGGGCAGCGGAGATGAAAACCAAGCCGTGGCGAATTTCTGGCCTGAGTGCAGCGTCGCGCTCCTCGACTACAGCGCCACCCGACACGAGGACGACCCCAAACGGGCTGTGCGGGCTGCCGTGGGGGTCCGCGGCTGGGTTGTGGGCCATGAGGTAGGCCAGCAACTGCGGATAGCGGTCATCACCGGTGAGGCACTGGTCGCGCTCGAGTCCCGGGCCAATCAGGGGGAGGGGATGGCGTCAGGAAATGTCGTCAACACCACTCGCCGATGGAAGACGGGGGCGCAGGTCAAAGGCCCTCTGATAGGAGAAGCCATTTACCGGGCCACCGCTCCGGTGATCACGTACCGGGACGCGGAGCCGATGGCCGCCAGGGGCAAGGCGAGTGCCGCGGGATCGGCTCGTACCATCAGGTTGGCGCATTCGTGACCACGCTCGCTGACAATCGGCTCGTTCGCGCGGTCGCGCGCATCCCCACCACCGTCCAGCGCAAGCTCCTCGTTGCGTTCGCCGGTATCGTGGGCCTCCTCATCGTCCTCGGCGTCCTTGGCCTCCGGGAGCTCAGCGCGTCGAATGACCGCGTGGTGTCGCTTGGGCAACTGCCCTTGCGGATCGCAACCTACCGAGAACTTCAGCTCGATACGGCTCAGCTCGGCGAGGTGTTCGCAGCCCGGAATAGATTCATTATCTTTGCCGGAGGTGTCTATCCCAACAAACAACCCGCCGACAACATAGCTGTAACCACCACCGACGGGACCATCCTATCGATCCTTACACGGCTTGGTCCCTTTACAGGCGTGACCAGCCCTGGCTTCGTGCCTCCCCCCGGAGAGAGGAGCCTCCTGGCCGATATCCACTCGGAATTTGGTCAGGTCCGTGCCGCGATGTCGAGGATCATTGCCGACGATCAGGCAGGAAAGTACAGCATCTACGATGGTGCATTACTACCAGCTCAGGATGTAGTGACTCACCTCGAAGGCAACGCGGAGCAGTTGGTCAGGATCACCCAGGCGGATGGAGCCAGTCTGATTGCCAAAAACCAGGCCTCCAACCTCGACTCGCAGCACCTGGTCATCGGCGTGGCCGCCGGCAGCATTCTGTTGGCTCTGCTTCTCGGCCTCGTCCTCTCCGGCTCGCTTATCGTGCCGATCCAACAGGTACGCGCCCGGCTGGAGGCGATCACGTCCGGCGATTTCTCGGAACACGTCAGTGTGCCGAATCGCGACGAACTCGGTGCCTTGGCGGAGGATCTCAATCGGATGAACGACGAGCTGGGACGCCTGTACCGGGAGCTCCAGACTGCGAGCCGGCACAAGTCCGAGTTCCTGGCGAACATGTCACACGAACTGCGCACACCGCTAAACGCCATTATCGGCTTCTCGGAGGTCTTGCAAGACCAGTTCTTCGGCGATCTCAACGACAAGCAGGCCGAGTACGTCGCCGACATCCACTCCTCGGGGCGCCATCTCTTGGCGCTGATCAATGACATCCTCGACCTGTCGAAGATCGAGGCGGGAAGGATGGAGCTGCAAGTCGGCGACTTCGCGCTCTCCGAGGTGCTGCATAACTCGACGGCGTTGTCGCGCGAGCGGGCCAACCGTCTGGGAGTCAGTCTCGCGCTTGAGGTTGAGCCGAGCATCGGCGTCATCACGGCGGACGAGCGAATGCTCAAACAGGTGCTCTTCAACCTGCTCACCAATGCGTTGAAGTTCACCGCTCGCGGAGGCCATGTCAACGTCACCGCCCGTGGCAATGGCGATGGTGTCGTAGTCAGCGTGCGCGACGACGGCGTCGGCATCGCCGAGGCCGATCAAGCCCGCATCTTCGAGGAGTTCCAGCAGGTCGGCACCTCCAATTGGCAGGAGGGCACGGGTTTGGGCCTTGCTCTTTCGCGGCGGTTGGTCGAGCTCCACGGCGGGCTCCTCCGGGTAGAGAGCGAGTCCGGGAAGGGCAGCACCTTCACTTTCAACCTGCCTCGGACACAGAGTTCAGAGGCTCCCAGGAAAGACGCTCCACTATCTCAACCGGAGGCCGCAGGCGTGGTACGTCTCGCCACAGGACCCCTCGCATGACCACCCTTGCCGATGGGCAGTTGGTTCTAATCGTTGAGGACAACGACAAGAACCTCAAGCTCGCTCGCGATCTCCTCCGCTACCACGGCTTCCGCACCATCCAGGCCTCCGACGCCGAGACGGGCCTCCGAATGGCGTCGGAGTCGGCGCCTGACATCATCCTGATGGACATTCAGCTGCCCGGCATCGATGGGGTGACGGCGCTGCTCCGCCTGCGGGCCGATCCGGCCACCGCGGGCATCCCAGTGGTGGCCGTCACTGCCTCGGTGATGCCCTTCGACCAGGAGCGTTTTGCGCGCGTCGGGCTCGTCGGGGTTATCGTCAAGCCGATTGACGTCAAGGCGTTTCCCAATCAGGTGCTTTCCTACTGCAGCCGCTCCGTGAAAGGTGGCTGATGGATCGGACGCCCAGGCTCTTGATCGTCGACGATACGCCCCAGAATGGGCGGCTTCTCCAAGCCATGCTCTCTCCGCGTGGGTACACGGTGGCTCTGGCCTACTCCGGCTACGAGGGACTCGAGAAGGTGCGTATGGAGTGTCCCGACCTCGTCCTCCTCGACATCTTGATGCCGGATATGAACGGATACGAGGTTTGTCGTCGTCTGCGCGCGGATCCGGCGACGCGACTGCTGCCCGTGGTCATGTTGACCTCGAGCGGTGACCAGGACAAGGTCGACGCCATCGAAGCCGGGGCCGACGATTTCATTGCTCGACCGTTCAATCAGCAGGAGTTGCTCAGCCGGCTCCGGTCGCTGTTGCGGATCAAGGAGTATCACGACACCATCCAGGCTCAGGCAGCTGAGCTTGCGGAGTGGAATCGGACCCTCGAGCAACGCGTTCAGAGTCAGCTGACGCAGCTTGCGGGACTCGACCGTCTGCGCCGCTTCTTCTCGGCGCCGGTCGCGGAAGTCATCCTGGCCGGCGGCGGTCGGCTTCTCGAGCCGCATCGTTGCGAGGTCACCGTTGTCTTCTGCAACCTCAGAGGCTTCACCGCCTTCTCCGCGGCAGCAGAGCCAGAAGACGTGATGGGCGCGCTGAGTCAGTTCTGTGAGGCGGTGGGCGTTATGGTTCAGCGCTTCGGGGCGACGCTCGAACAGTCCGCCGGGAACGCTGTCATGGCCATCTTCAACGACCCGATCCCGTGCCCGGATCACAGTGCAGCAGCCGTGCGTATGGCGGTCGAGGTGCGAGAGCGGACGAACGCGCTGAGTTATGGTTGGCGCCTCAACGACTTCGACCTCGACGTCGGCGTTGGCATTGCCACGGGCTACGCAACCCTTGGTCGCGTTGGCTTCGAAGGACGCTTCGACTATCGCGCAACCGGGACGGTCGTCAACCTTGCCTCCCGCCTCGGCTCCGAAGCTCTGGGCGGCCAGATACTTCTCGCACCACGAGCCTACGCATGCGTTACCAATCTGGTAGATGTCGAATCCGTGGGCTCACTTCAGCTCGATGGGTTTCCCGGCCCGGTCGAGGCGCATAACGTCACGGGTCTCAAGAGCGCGGCGCCGAGCCGAGGGGACCTGCCGACGATCGATCAGCCCCTAGCGCCGAACTCGTTCCTACGCGAAGGGGACTTCTGGTCGCTGACCTACGAAGGGGTGGTTGTTCGACTCAAGCACAGCAAGGGATTGCAAGACATCGTTTGGCTGCTCGCAGTGCCGGGGCGCGAAATCGCGGCCGTCGATCTTGCAAGCGGAGCTCATCGGGGCCCGGCCCGTGCTGCGTCGTCGATCGCCGATCTTGGTCTGGGCGTGGAGACGGATGCGGGCAACGCACTCGATGCTGAGGCGCGGACGCAATACCGCTCGCGTCTTGCCGATCTTGAGGAGGAGATCTCGGAGGCCGAGACCAACAACGACGCGGAGCGAGCTAGCCGGGGGCGCGAGGAGCGCGAGTTCCTGCTCGCCGAGCTAGGGGCAGCGATGGGCTTGGGTGGGCGCTCCCGGCGTCTTCTCGATCCTGCTGAGCGGGCGCGCAAGGCGGTGACTGGACGGATACATGAGGCGATTGCGCACATCGAAAACCTCCACCAAGGGTTGGGAAGGCATCTACGCCGCTCTGTGCGGACCGGCAGCTTCTGCATCTATGACCCAGCGGAACCAACCGCCTGGCGACTTTCGGCACAGAATCTCGGGGAGTCGTCGCCGAATCGACCGTAGGCCGCCCCCCGACACGCCGGCGGTGGTAGCCCCAGCCTTCGAGGTCAGCCGACCTTCTGGACGGCGGCTGGGCTCCGATCAGGTGTCGGGCCGGGACTCACCCGATGGCAAGTCCCGCGGCCGACTCCACCGCGGCAGCCGCGGCCCCCAGACTTGTTCACCAGCACGTCCGGGGCCGCGGAATCTCTGCCGCTACGCCGGGGTCACCCGGGTTGCATAAACGTCGGTCCGATTCGCATCGCATGGTGCGGCGCTGCAGTTTGCTTTCACGAAGAACGGGACGAAGACGTTCCCGACCGCTGTGAGGCCTTGATAGTCGCCAATTGCATAGCCGAACGACACCAGGGGGGCCGCTTTCATGTCGAACGGGCCCGCGATGTGCTGATCCGCGCTCCAGGCCGCACCGCCGTCGGTGGAGTCCTTGAACCACAGGTCGGTAGGAAGCGTGGTCGTGTTGTTCGGAGCGAGATGGCGGAAGTCGTAGTAGGTCAGGCCGACGACGCCATTGGCGACCGCCAGGGTGGGCAGAAACGCCGGAAGTCCGGTCGGCGTGCTGACCTGCACCTCCGGCGTCCACGTTTTGCCGTCCTTCGAGCTGCTAAAGGCGACCTCATCGTACGCGCCGCCATGAAAGCGCGGCGACTGCCACGCGACATAGATTGCGCCAGTCGCGGGATCGATGGCCTGCGTGGTGGCAGAGAATTCGGACCCCACCGGCTGACCGGTATTCGGGTCGGTGACCCCCAATGCATCCAATGTGTTCACGATGTGCGAATCGCTCCATATGGTGCCCTGGTCGTCGGAGGTCACGTACTGGATCTCTGGTGTGGAGGCGCAGGTGCAGAAGAAGAAGGTGTAGAAGTCGTACAGCCGATGCGTGTGCCGGTTAACGAGGATCACGTTGCCGGTTCCGTACTCGTCGATCCCGGTGGCCGCGATCGGACGCGGGATGCTCCAGGTATGGCCCCAGTTGGTGGTCCGAGAGAACATGGCCGGTTGCCGGAAGTGGCCGGCGGGCGCAGAACGGGATCGATCCCAGACAACGTAGGCCGTGCCGGCATGCGTGGGGTCCGCCGTCACCGACGGTTTCGCGTTTACGGACACTGCGCCGTTGGTGTCGGCCTGGATGATCCGGAGGTTACCCCAGTCCCTGCCGCCGTCAGTGGATGTGACGGCGGCAATTGCGGTCGGGCCGGTAAACGGGTTTGACTCCGACAAGCTGACCGCATAGGCGATGCCGTCAGGACCGATAGACACCCAAGGATCCGCGGCTCGCTCATAGCCGAGCCCTCCCGGCGCACACCTGCTGAACGGCAGAGTGGTCTCGCTCCACGTCCTTCCGGCGTCGAAGGAGTACCCGGCCACCAGGCCGCGATTGCCGCCGTTGGTCCAACGATCCTGCTGCCAGGCGCCGATGAGGTTGTTTTGGTTCGCTGGATTGGTCGCCACCTGCGGCCAGGTCTCGGCGTTGGTGTATACGGTCGCACCGTGCGACGGGCTGTGGCACGCGGCATACGGGCTCGCATCGGAGACCCGGACCAATTGTCCTGCCGCGCTCGCCGCGGTCGTAGTGATGGCCAGTGCTGCGGCCGCGCCAAGCGCTCCCATCCAGCGATGGCTTGGGTGTGGCCGGTCCCTCAGGGAAATCGTGAAGCGGATGCTCATCGCAGTCTCCTTTTCCTACCGGGTCGAACAGCTGTCCATTTGGTAAACATGACCTCATGCCACTGAGGCTTCCCTAGGTCCAACAAGGGGCGGTAGATGGCCGCACGGCGAGGACGGCTGGCGGGGTGTACAACGAGAGCCCCCCTCGGCGAGACGCTCAACCCCTGCCGGTCGGAAATGCCCGCGTCGATCCGACGATTACAGGTAAATAGGTCCACAACTCCTCTGCGCCAGAACTCTCCTGACACCGCCAGATTGGCCCTGGCAATCGTCGGGGAGACAGGAGCGGGCCTGCCTTGACCCTGCGACTCCCCGCTTGCCTTGTTTGAGCGCGGCGGGCCCGTCCCTTCAAAGCGGTCGGAGTTGAGAAAGCGGCGTGTTCGACTGCCTGCGTCCCTTCACGCGGCGCTTCCCAAGGCCTTACGCTCTGTCTGAGCCAGCCGAGGTATATTTCCCGCACCAGGGACGCCGCGCGAGCGGCAACGGAGCATAGCTGCATGACGGCACGCCGTACCATCGCATTGAGGTGCTCGGTGCTCGCACTGGGACTTTCACTCTCAGCTTGCGCGGCACCTAGCAATTCCGGACCCTCTCGCTCTGCGAGTCACGCCATGCCCGAGAGCGGCTACCTCCTACGGGCAACCGATGGGTCTTGGTACCTCTTCATTGAGGTGCGCAACGGAAAGGGCACAGCTCATTCCGCGACATATGAGGCTGCGACGAACCAAGTCTCTATCAGTGACGGCTCAGTCGTCTTGACTAACGGGGTCATGAGGGTTACCGGCATCGCAAACAACCCCTGGTTTGCGAATGGCTGTGATTGCCGCTATCAGCGGCTTTCGAGCGGTAGCCTGATCGTGTCGACAGTGACAACATCCGGTATCCAGCAATGGAGGTTCAACCCGGCAGAGACCTCAGAATACAGCGCTGGTGTACAAGCTCTCAAGAATGAACAGCAAACACTGGCCGCCGCTGCAGGAGCAGAGGCGACGACGCAAGCGGTCACGGCTAAGGAGCTAACAACGTGCGAGCGGGTAGGAGGCACGTGGAGAAGCACCTCTTATACGTACGCGTGCAGTATCGACTATAGATCGCCCGTGTACGGTTCAGTCTTCCATTACACGGTCACATTTGACGCGGGCGGCAACATTATTCCCGAGGCTTGTTGGGACACCGCATTCGAAACTTCGAACGATTGCCGTACTACTCCAGAATCGGTGCAGCAGGCTCATACCGACTGCATAAATGGCTCAGCAAATGCTGTCGAGCAAGGCTATTGGCATGCTGACACGGACATCTGCTCGTTGTGACGTCTATTCAAGCTGACGCATCCGGCTGCGAATTGAGTTGGGTGACTGTGATGATGCCGGAATCCTCGATCTGTCCGCAACGCTCAGCTCGCTCAGGATGCCACCGCCTGGCGATTCCGAGCGCACACCTGTCCGTGAGACGTAGCCACCAGGCCGCGATCCCGGGTTGGGGTCGTCCCCGCGGCTCCTGAGGCGACCTGTCTTCAAACAGTCGCTGCAGCGAGTGGAGAGGCGGTGCGTCATCGGGGCGGTCATTCCCCGATGGAGCTCAGTTGGCGACGGCTAGAAAATACACCCCGTTGTCGTGCCGTGTCAAAGGAGCCAAACGAATCAGGCGAAGACCCCGTTCAACGCCTCCGCGGCGCTGCGTTGCATGGTCTCGGTCACGTGCGAATAGAGGTCCAGGGTGACCGCGA
>OBLU010006194.1_pt1 | contig 10661 bp, 13 predicted proteins | sample 1518681 | NCBI WGS metagenome assembly OBLU01 (sample SAMEA3539304, study PRJEB22396) | soil metagenome | biome: tundra; feature: field; material: soil | place: USA | collected 2010-05 | depth 0.15 m
GGTTCCTCGCCGCAGCGGGCCCCCCCGACCTGGCAGCCGCCCGCGGGGCCGAGCCGACCCTGGCCGACAGCCCGGCCTTCTGGCTCTATACCTCGGGCACAACAGGTACGCCCAAGGCCGCCATGCGCCGGCACGGCTCGCTGCGCAGCACCGCGCTGACCTACGTGTCCGACGTGCTCGGCGTCGGGCCAGCCGACGTCTGTTACTCGGCAGCCAAGTTCTTCTTCGCCTACGGCCCGGGTAACACGCTGACCTTCCCGTTCTCAGTCGGGGCCCGCAGCATCGTGGACCGCGCCAGGGCCACGCCCGCGCGGCTGGCCAGCGTTTCCAACCGGCCGGGCCGGGTCCGGCCGGGCACCACCGGCGAGGTAGTGGCGGGTTACGAGCTGCGGATTGAGGAACCCGACGGGGAGCCGGTGCCCGACGGCGAGCCGGGCAGCCTCTACGTCAAGGGCTATTCGATCGCCACCGGCTACTGGTGCCGCAGCGAGACCAGCCGCCGGGTGTTCCGCGGCGACTGGCTGCGCACCGGCGACATCTACGCCCGCGACGCCGACGGTTACTACACGTGCCTCGGCCGCAGCGACGATGTGCTCAAGGTCGTCGGAATGTGGGTGTCACCGGCCGAGGTCGAGACCCGGCTGCGCGCGCACCCCGGTGTCGAGCAGGCAGCGGCCGTCGTCGCCCCCGACGAAGACGGCATCGACAAGCCGGTGGCCTGCGTGGTCGCCAGGCCGGCCCAGCAGCCGACCGAGGACGAGCTGGTGGCGTTCTGCCGGGCCGGGCTTGCTGCTCTAAAGCGGCCCCGGCACGTCCTGTTCCTGCCGGAGTTTCCGCTCACCGCCACCGGCAAGGTGCAGCGCTTCGGGCTCCGTGAGCATGCGCTCGCCGTCTTGACTGCTGAACGGCAGCAAGGCGAAACGGGGAGTCCGGCGTGATCGACGGTCAGCTGCTGGTGGATGCGCACGTGCATGTGGCCAGGATCCCCACCTTGTCCGCCGACTGGCAGGCATGGGTGCGCACCTTCGGCAACGGGATACCGCTGGATGAGCTGTTCGACGCTCGCGGCGTCCCGCGCCCGGCCGCGATCGATGAGCATTTCGCCCGGCAGGGCGCCGACCATGTCCTGCTGTTCACCGAGTACAGCCCCAAGGCAACCGGGATCCAGCCGATCGAGGATGTGCTCCCGCTGGTCGAGGCCAATCCGGCGCGGTTTCGCCCGGTGGCGAACATCAACCCGCATCTGCACTATCCGGTGACCGCCGAGCTGGCCCGTCAGGTGGGTCTGGGCGCAGTCGCGCTGAAAATTCATCCGGTCCATGGCGGGTTCGAGGCCCGCGACCGGATGCTCTACCCGGCCTATGCCTGGGCACAGGAACGACAGCTGCCGGTGATCGTGCACTCCGGCACATCGACATTCTCCGGGTCGAGCAACGCCTACGCCGACCCGATCCTGCTCGACGATGTGCTCCGCGACTTCCCCGGGTTGACTGTCGTGCTGGCGCACGGCGGCCGCGGCTGGTGGTACCACCAGGCGGCGTTTCTGGCGCTGATGAAGCCGAACGTTTGGCTGGAGGTGTCCGGCCTGCCGCCGTACAAGCTGGCCGACTACTACGGCCCGTCGCTGCGCCGGCTCGCCGACAAGATGATCTTCGGAACGGACTGGCCCGGCATACCCGGCGTGGAGCGCAACGCCCGCGCTCTCGAGAAGGTACTGCTCGATGCGGGCTGCACGCCGCAGCAGGTTGCCGCCGCCTGGGGCCGCAACGCAGCCCAGGTTTTCGCGCTGGGCTGAGCTGCCCGTGATACTGCCTCCTCTTATAGCGCCCCGCGGTCATCTAGCCCTTGGTCATCTCGAGCCCATCATCCGGCCGCGCCGCGGCGAGCCCGAGCACGCCGCTTGCCCTCATGCATCGCCTGCACCCGGGCAATGGGAATCGCCCGGCCCTCCTCGACCAGGTCGGCGCTGAGCTGCTGCGGCGCGGGCATCCGGCCAGCCCACGGATCACCGGCGGTGATCAGCTGCGCTGCAGTGTGCACAGTGAAGTCAGCAGGCGCGATGCGATCGAGGTCATCCCAGGCCACCGGAAACGACACCGGCACGCCCGGCCGGACGCGCGGGCTGTAGGCGGCAACGACCGTCGCCCCGCCAGCCCGGGTCGAATCAAGGAACACCTTGCCGCCGCGGTCTTCCCGGATGAAGGCCGTGGTGGCCAGGGCCGGGTCGAACCGCTCGGCCCGGACGGCAATCGCGCGAGTGGCCGCGGTTGCCGCGTCGAGCGTTACGCCCGCCTCTAGCGGCACGAATACATGCACGCCCTTGGCCCCGCTGGTCTTGACCGCGCCCGCCAGGCCCACGTCGGCCAGGGCCTGGCGGACCAGCCAGGCGGCGCGGACGGCCAGCCCGAACGCGTCAGCGGACGGCGGGTCGAGGTCCAGCACGAGATAGGTGGGGTGATCCCACCGGTCAGCCCGGACGAGCGTCGGGTGGTATTCCACCGCGCGCTGGTTGGCCAGCCATAGCAAGGTGCGCCGGTCGTTGCACAGCGGGTACGAGACCTCGCGTTTGGAGGTCTCCGCCCACAGCGGCACCGTCCGCACCCACGGCGGCGTGTACTTGGGCGCGTTCTTCTGCATGAACGGCGCCTGGCCGCGCAGCACCCGGATCACTGAAAGCGGCCGGTCCGCCAGTTCCGGGATGATGCGGTCAGCAGCGGCGTCCAGGTAGTCCACCAGGTCCCGTTTGGTCGCCTGCGCGCCGTCGAACAGCGGCTGGTCGAGGTTGGTCAGCGACACCCCGTCCCGCACTTCACCGCCGCTCATCTGGTCACCTTCCCACTGATCCCGTCAGGCCGCGAGAACCCGACCCGCGCCACGTGACAGCACGACCTATACCCGCCGTGAGCTCGTAACCGGCGTGAGTTCGCGCGTGGCGCTCCCTCATCCCCGGCCGATGAAGGGCATCTTGGCGGCGGTAATGGTCAGGAATTTCACGTTCGCGTCCAGGGACAGGGCGGCCATGTAGAGCACCGCGTCGGCCACGTGCTGGGCATCGAAGGTGGGCTCAGGGGCGATCGAGCCGTCACCTTGCGGCACGCCGCGGCTCATGCCCCGGGTCATTTCGGCAGCGGCGTTACCGATATCGATCTGGCCGCAGGCTACGTCGAACGCACGGCCGTCGAGCGATATCGACTTCGTCAGGCCAGTGATCGCGTGCTTGGTGGCGGTATAGGCGATGCTGTCCGGCCGGGGAGTGTGAGCGGATATCGAGCCGTTGTTGATGATCCGCCCGCCGGGCGGGCTCTGGGCCTTCATCATCTGCGCGGCGTGCTGGGCGCACAGGAAGCGCTCGAGAGGCTGGTGTCCACCACTTGCCGCCAGTCAGCCCAGGAGATCTCGTCCATTGCGCCTGCCGGGCCGAAGACGCCCGCATTGCTGACCAGCAGATCCAGTCGTCCGCACCGCCGGTGCACTGCCTCGAACAGTCCTGCGACGGACTCCGGACTCCTGACGTCGGTCGGGACAGCCAGTGCAGACTCCGCGGGCCATGCGGTCGGGGCCACGGTCTCATGCAGTGTCTCCCCGCGGCGGCCTGCCACTGCAACCTTCCACCCGGCCGCGAGCAAGGCCCGGGCGATGCACCGGCCCAGTCCCGATCCTGCCCCGGTTACTACCGCCGCACCGCCGTTCGCCACGCTGTCGTCGGCTTCAGCAACGGCGGTAACCTGACCGCCAGCGGCTTCCGAGTGGACGTTCCGGCGCCCGACGTCGGCGAGGCCGACATTGCCGCGCTGTTCGTGGCCTCGCTCGGCCTGCTGATGACCGATTCGGTCCAGCTCAGCAGTGTCGAGGTCGTTGCCGAACCACATAAGGGGACACGGGGAGGATTTCGCCATCGACCGACTCGCACCGATCGGCAATACCGGCACCTACCTTGACGCGCCCTATCACCGGTTCCCGGAAGGCGGGGACCTCAGCTCCGTCTCGCTGGCCCGGACCGCCGGCCTGCCGGCCGTGGTCGTCCGGGTGCAGGACGCCAACCAGCCCGGCATCGACGTCGGCGCGCTGGCCGCGCTGGATGTCCGCGGCACCGCCGTCCTGCTGCACACGCGCCGATGCCCTCGTCGGCTCGTCGGCTTACGCCGAAGGACGGCACTTCCTCAGCCGGGCTGGCGCCGCGTGGCTGACCGACCATGGTGCAGCGCTGGTCGGTATCGACGCGCTCAACATCGACGATGGCGACGATGGCGAACGGCCCGCGCAGATGATTCTGCTGGCCGCCGGCATTCCCGTGGTCGAGCACCTGACCGGTCTGGGGCAACTGCCGCCGACCGGTGCCCAGTTCACCGCTGTGCCGTTGCCATCGAAGGGTTCGGCAGCATCCCGGTGCGCCTTCGCGCGGATACCTGGCTAACCCGGATCGCTGGTGCCCGGATACCTGGCTAACCCGGATCGCTGGTGCCCGGATCGCTGGTGCCCGGATCGCTGCTGCCAGGCTCGCTGCTGCGCCGGATGCCGTAGCGGCGCCGCTGCGTCTCGGCCGATACCTCGGCCAGGTCGGCAGCCGACAGGACCCCGGGTGTGCCGTAGCACCGCGCCAGCCGGTAGACGCGGGCCAGCCACTCCAGCAGCAGCGCCCGGTCGTAGGCCGCCGCGATGCTGCTGCCGCAGGTCAACGCACCGTGATTGCGCAGGATCGCAGCGCTTCGGTCGGCCAGGGCCGCGACCGCCGCCTCCGCAAGTCCCGCGGAGCCGAAACGGGCGTAGGGCGCCACCCGGACCGGCCCGCCGAGCCCGGTGATCGCGTAGTGAATGCCTGGAAGTTCATCGCACGCCGACGACAGCGCGATGACCTCGGCCGAGTGAGTGTGCACGATCGCCGTTGCCGAGGTAGCCGCGTAGATCGCCAGGTGCATCGGAGTCTCCGACGACGGCTCCTCGGTCGCGTGCCGCTCGGTGCCGTCCAGCGCGACGACGCAGATGTCGCCGGGCTGCATTTCGTCATAACTGATTCCCGAGGGCGTTATCGCGACGACGTCGCCGATCCGCGCGCTGATGTTGCCTGCGCTGCCGACGGCGAGGCCGTCAGCCAGCAGCCGGGCGCTGTAGCTGACGAGGTGCTCGCGGACCGCACGAAGCTCGGCAGAATCCGGGCGCTGCATTCCGCAAGGATGTCAGATCGGTATCCGGCCGAGTAATGGCCGGCGCTGCAGCGCCGCGTGGTCGAAACGCTGCGGAGGCCGACGAAGTTCGCGGTGCTGCTCGGGCCGTCAGTCGCCGCGCCGAGCTGGATGTTGCCCCGGCCCTCGAGGGAGCCTGCCAGGTTCGCGATCTCGCTCTGCATGCACTATGGGAAGGTGCTGCCGACCCCGACGACGAACGAGCTGCCCCGGGCATTGGCGCCGAGCGCGAAGTTCAGCTGCTATTGGGCGAACGACCGGTATCCAGCCGAACCCCGTACCGCGAGTTCAGCGCGTCGGTGATGTAGCGGCCGAACGCATGCAGGCTGGCGTCAGCCGGTCCCAGGTCGGTGCCGAGCGCTAACGAATCGCCCTTCGCCCAGCCTTCGCCGACCCGCAGCAGCGCGGCCAGATCGGACAGCAGCGCGCTCGGGGCAATCACCGGGCGCACCGCTCCTGCCGGATGGCCTGACCGGCCGCAAGGACTGACCCCGTACATCCGTGCGAGCGTGCCACGATCAACGTCATGCGTCTTCTGCTGATTCGGCCCGTAACGGTTCGCTCGACCCGCAGGCCGATCCGAACCGCCCTTTGTCCCCCGGCGGCGAGAGCTGGAACGACTTCCTGCAACGCATCCGCGCGACACTCGACGACCTGCCAACGCGATACCCCCGCCAGACTGTGGTCTGGCCGTCACCCCATGCGAGCTTCATTGTGCAGGTCCTGACCCTGTTCGCCGTCCCCGCCCTGGCATTGGCACTTAATCCCGACTTCGCCTGCATCACGCATTGGGACTCCAGCGAATCCGACCGCATCTGGCGCCTTATCACCCACAACGACACCGCACACCTCGGCAACGCAAGCTAGCCCCGCGTCGGCAACACAGTGTCCATCATGATCCAATTCTGAACTGCCCTTCCCCCCCGACCGCGACGGTTGGATTACTCCCGTCACTGCCGCAGACCGCGGCAAGCTAACGTGGCGGAGTGGCTACTCGGGAGGAGCGGGCGACGTCGTTCGGGGCGATCGCAGCGGAGTATGACCGGCTGCGGCCAAGCCCGCCAGAGGCGGCGGTCGACTGGCTGCTGCCCGAGCATTGCCAGGTGGCCGTCGACGTGGGTGCGGGCACCGGTCTGCTGGCCCGAACCCTGGCGCGCAAGGTCACGCAGGTCATAGCGGTCGAGCCGGACGAGCGGATGGCGGCCGTGCTGCGCGCTCGCTCGCCTGGCGTCCGTGTCGTTGCGGGCCGGGGCGAGGCGATCCCGTTGCCCGACGCCACCGCTGATAGCGTTTTCGTCTCGTCGGCGTGGCACTGGATGGATCCCGATCTGGCCGTCCCCGAGATCGCGCGGGTGCTGCGGGATGGCGGCCGCTTCGGGGTGATCTGGACAGGCCGGGATCGCGAGGTCGGCTGGATACGCGAGGTCGGCCGACTCAGCACCCCGCGCACCGCCGGGCCTGATGGACGGGCTGAGGAGCCACGCCGTTCCCGGCACCGCGAGGTCATGCTGCCTGAGCCGGGGCCATTCCATCACGTCGAGACAGAGTCGTTCGCGTTCACGCGCACTATGGCAAAAAACGCGATCGTCGACATGCTGGCCACCTACAGCGGCGTGATCACGGCCAGCCCGCAGGACCGGGCGGCGGGACTGGCCCGCGCACGGGCCGCGCTCGAGGAGCGCTTCCCCGGCGCCGCCGAGATCGACGTGCCGATGCGCGCGTGGTGCTGGCTTGCTGACCGCGTCGCTCGGGACGCGCCCTGCGACGAGTGAACGAGTCAGGTCTGCAGCGGCACGAGCTCGGTAACGAAGTCATCGATGAACCTGTCGAAGGCATCCGGTGGCCCGGTCGGCCGGATCACGAACTTGCTGAGGCCTGCGGCAACGTACTGCTCGATCAGCCGACGGGCATCGGCCCAGCTGCCCGCGGCAAGGCTGGCCGGGTCAACGCCGGGGCGCCGCTGGCGGACTGCCTCGGCCAGGTCCGGCGCAATGCCGTCTGGTCCCACAGCGAGGCTGATCCCGAAATGGTCTGCCTCCACCTCCCGGCCCGCTTCGGCTGCCGCCTCCTGGATTGCTATCCGGCCAGCGCGAGCTTCGTCAGGGGTCAGGAAGCTGGCCAGCCAGCCGTCACCGAGCCGGCCCGCGCGGCGCAGCGCACCCGGCGCGCTGCCGCCCAGCCAGATGTCGAGCGGCTTGACGGGCAGCGGGCCAACGCTGGCATCCGCCACGGTGAAGAACTCGCCTGCGAACGAGACGGTGTCCTGCCGCAGCAGCAGGCGCAGCAGCTCAAGTGACTCATCGAACACCGCGCCGCGGCGCCCGGGCGGCACCGGGAAAAGCGGAAGCTCGCCGCTGCGGGCCGGCTTCAGCCCGAACACCGGCAACACCCGGCGTGGCGCAAGCCCGGCGAGTGTGGCGAGCTGCTTGGCAACCAGCACCGGGTTGCGCCCGGGCAGCACCGAGATACCGGTACCGACCTTCAGCCTGCTGGTGCGGGAAAGGGCATAGGTCATTCCGACAATCGGCTCAACCAGCGGCCCGAACACCATCTCCGGCAGCCACAGGGAGTCGATGCCGCTCGCCTCGAGACGATCGACAGCGCTGCCGAACCGGGCCGGGCTGCCTGCCGCACCCGGCGCTATCCCGATCCTGACTTTCACGAGGCTTTCCGACACAGGGCTATCCGACACAGGGCTATCCGATCACGACGGGACCGACCTCGCACACCCGGACTGCCGGGCGCGCCTGCGCTCCCGCGCCTACCAGGAGACTGCTTCCCCGGAAGCTAGGGCAGATCTCCGTTGCGATGAAGGCGACGCAAAATTGGCGCGAGGTACAGCCGATTCCGGCCGTCGGCCGCGTCCAGGGAGTAACCGAGAGCGCGCTGGAGCTGGCCAGCGCGCGCCTGCAGCGTGGAGTGATGCAGATGTAGTGCGGCTGCCGCCTGCCGCAGGCTCGTGTAGGCAGCGGCCAGCCGCATAGTTTCCACAGCGCAGACAGTCGTGGCGTCGCCGAGCCCAAGCCGATGGGCCGCGCTGACGCGGACGCTGGCCCGGGCTTCGTCATCGATGAGCACCTCGGCGAGGGCAGGGTCACCGGCGGCCGAGCGCACCGGCGACCGCCCGCGGGTGTGGTCCAGCACGACTCGGCTGCCTGCTGCGAGCCGCTCAAGGATCATCGAGTCGGTCGGCGCCGGGGCCGTGTCCCGCTCTAGCCACACCCGGGCCAGCTGACTGTCCATCCACACAGCCGGCCAGCCGTCCGCCGGATCGGCATGGCCGAAGTCCAGCCGACGGCCCTGAGCGTCCATCCGAATCCGGCTGCCGCGGCCGGGATCGTGCAGCCCCGCCGAGCAGCCGGCCAGCACTGCCGCACCGCGGATAAACGCATCGAGACCGGCATGACCGTCGACAAGCGCATCGAAATACGCGATGACTCGCACAGCACTCTCGGCGCTCTGGTCGAGCGCCGACAGGCATCCGAGAAGCTCCGGCACGAGCCGCTCCAACATCGCGCCGCGGCCAACGGCTAACCGCCAGCGACGGTAGCTGTCGATGTTACGCAGGAACTGGTTAGGCCGGCCAGAGCGCGGCGCATGTAGCCAAGCCGGGTAGTCCGGGAGGCCTGCGCGAGCGCAGTGTGCGGCGCCATCCCGTCGAATCCGTGGAATCCGCCTGGCCACACGTGCAGCTCGACCGAGATTCCGGCACGGGAAAGCCGGGCGGCGTAGTCGATGTCTTCGTCGCGGAACGTTTCGACGGACCCGACGTCGATGAATGTGGCCGGCAGCCCGCTCAGGTCCTGCGCGCGGGCCGGCGCGGCGTATGGCGAAACGTCCGGGCCGCCGCGCGCGTCCCCCAGCAGCGCGGTCCAGCCCGTGAGGTTGGAAGTCCGGTCCCAGACACCGGCACCGTCGAGTTCCTGGCTCGATGGCGTGATCGCCCGGTCATCCAGCATCGGGCACATCAGGATCTGGTGGCTCAGTGGCGGGCCGCCCAGGTCACGGGCCATCAGAGCGGTTCCCGCAGCGAGGCCGCCGCCTGCGCTGGCCCCGGCAATGACCAGGCGGGCCGGATCTATGCCGAGTTCATCGGCATGCTTGGCGGTCCAGAGAAGACCGGCATAACAGTCCTCGACCGGCGCCGGATGCGGATGCTCGGGAGCCAGCCGGTATTCGACCGAGACCGCCACGATGCCGATCTCCGCCACCCAGGTGGCGAGCTCGTCTGCGCCGGTGCGGCGGTCGCCCAGCACCATGCCGCCGCCGTGGGTGTGGTAGACGCCCGGCCACGGGCCGGTGCCCGTCGCGGGGTGAAGGATCAGCACCGACAGGTCGGGAGCGCCCTGCGGGCCGGGGATCTGGCGCTCCTCGAGTTCCACTGACCCGCCGCGGCGCAGGGCGTCGTCGTCGACTGGGGGCATAAGCGCCAGCTGCTCGCGCCAGGCGGGGATGTCCTGCGCCAGCATCGGCCGCTGCAGTACCGGCGGCAGCGCGGCGAGCGCGGCGCTCAGCTCAGGGTCAAAGGGCGGGTGGGTAACCTCGGCGGCCATCGGTCTCTCCTCGGGGTCTGATGCGCCCTGTGCTGATCGTTCGGCGCTGATCATTACTGGCGACGCACCTCTAGCGTCCTGTCGGCTGCCGCTGGCTTGCTACCGCCACCTGACGGGAGTGCGCCCCGGAAACCGCACATGGCGGAGCCAGCGCGCTCCTGCTCAGCGGAAGTCGCGGCTGCGGGCGGCGGCCACTACCCGCAGCCGCCGCAGCCGGGTGGCGAGCAGGCTGACGGCGCCGTCCAGCCGCTCGACCCTGCCGTGCACCAGCAGCGCGCTGGCGTCCACGCCGATCTTGCGGTAACGCTCCCACACCCGCGGCGGGCAGATGACATTGGCCATCCCGCTCTCGTCTTCCAGGCTCAGGAAGACCACCCCGCGCGCCGTCCCCGGCTGCTGCCGGTGGGTGACCAGGCCGCCCACCGCGACGGCAGCACCCGGCTGAGCCGTCAGCAGCTGCGACGCCGGCAGCACGCCGCGAGCAGCCAGCAGGTCCCTGATGTGCGCGATCGGATGCGTGCCGTAGGTCCCGGTAGCCCACAGATCGGCGAAAGTCTCCTCGGCCGCGGTCATGGCCCGCAGCGGCGGCGCCGCCAGCCCCAGGGTCGTGCCGGGCAGCTGGCCTGCCCTGATGGTGGCGGCAGCCCCGGCTGCCCACAGCGCCTCGCGCCTGCTCACCCCGAAGCAGCCGAAGGCACCCGCCATCGCCAGGGCCTCCAGCGCCGGCGCCGGGAGCGCCGTGCGGCGGGCGAAGTCCTCCAGATCCGCGTACGGCTGGCCGGCCTCGATGCGGGCAGCCGCGTCGGCGCCCAGGTTGCGCACCTCGGAAAGACCAAGCCTGATCGCGGGCTGGCCAGCGACGGCGACTCCCCCGTGCGGCTGGCTGGCGGCGCTGCTTCGCTTTTCCCCCATCGTCGGCTATTTGGTG
>OBLU010006195.1_pt1 | contig 10661 bp, 13 predicted proteins | sample 1518681 | NCBI WGS metagenome assembly OBLU01 (sample SAMEA3539304, study PRJEB22396) | soil metagenome | biome: tundra; feature: field; material: soil | place: USA | collected 2010-05 | depth 0.15 m
GAGATATTGGCGTGACTGGAGTTCAGACGTGTGCTCTTCCGATCTGGAACGCCTCGTCCGACGCCCCATATTTATACACGGCCTTGGCACCCAATTGAAAATAAACCGAGGCGGCAACCGGACGCTGCTGACAACTGGCAATGGCGATCATACCGAGGTTCTTGGACAGAATATGCTCGAAAATGTTCCGAAAAAAAGCGAACGGCTGCGGCGGCAGGCCGTGTTTCCTGCGGGTTTTGCATTGCAGCGAGTAAAACACCTTTATCGCCTCCAGACTTTGGGAAATCGCCACCGTGACGCCGCTTTTTTCCGCCTTGCGAATTGCGCGACGGACCGAGCTTCCCAGCCGCGCGAACATCCGGTCTTCGTCGTGCTCCAAATCCAAGCTGTGCCCGTAAAAGGCCAGCGACGCCGGCGCTTCGCCGAACAGTTCCCGTCCGCCGCGCCACTCCACGGATTTCCAGCCGTGCGTTCTTCCGAATTCCGTCGCGGTTTGAATCAGATTCCGGATACCGGCCGCATCCGAATAGAGCGGTTCGCAATCGTCGGTGAAGGGCAGCGCAATTCCCCGCTTTCCGGTCAGCCAACTGTTCACCTCCATCAGTGGCAGAATCACTGAACGTCCGTCCGCTTCGGTGGCGGTGAAATAGACCGGTTTGAAACCGTAAGCCCCTTGCAGCGTTTTGGCCCAGGCGGAGCCGTGGAAAATCGAACCTCGCGGATGCGCCGTCACCAATTCGTCCCACCCGGGGCAGTCCGCAGGATTCACCGGTTGCGACACGACGGCAGTGAAGTTACTGGCGATCAAAGGAGCCGCGCCTTTGGAAGACGAAGCAATGGCCGGCGACGCGATGGCGTTTTCCGTGAGCACGCAATTCACCGCTCAACCTGCCGGCGCCAGTGATTTGACGACCCGGGCCGGATTGCCCGCGACCACGGTGTCCGGCGGCACGTCCCGCGTCACCACGCTGCCAGCGCCGATCAGGGCATTTTCGCCGACGGTGATGCCGCACAGCAGCACCGCGCCGGAGCCGATGGACGCGCCGCGTTTCACCAGGGTGGGGATGCAGGGCCAGTCCGCCTCGGTCTGCAATTTTCCATTCGCGGTGGCGCGGGGATAACGGTCGTTGGTGAAGGTGACGTTGTGGCCGACGAACACCTCGTCCTCCAGCGTGACACCCTCGCAAATGAAGGTATGGCTGGAGATTTTGCAGCGGTTCCCGACTTTGGCCCCTTTCTGAATTTCCACGAAGGTTCCAATTTTCACGTCGTCGCCGATTTGACAGCCGTAAAGATTGGCAAAGCCGATGAGCCGGACGTTTTTGCCCAACTTCACGTCGGGTGCCACCCGCAGGAACTCCAGTTTGGACAAACTCATCGCGTAATCAGGCCCGCTGTCCATTCACCTGGATTTTTATGCGGAGTTTGGGATCGGCGGGGGGAGATTTTTTCTGCCTTCCGAGCCTGACTGCGGGCATTTTGGGAGCCGCTGATCGCGCCGGCCTTCCCGAATATGGCCGCACCCATTTGTCCCCGTTCAGCCCGGACGCAAGCTCCACCGGCGAGCCGCCCCGCTTCAGGGATTCGGATGACGCTTCCAAAATGCGCACCATTTCCAGTCCCTGGCTGCCATCGGTCAACGGCGTGGCCCCGTTTTGGATGCAATCCAGAAAATGCTGGCATTCCGTTTTCAACGGTTCCTCCTGCTTGATGTAAGGGATATGCACGTCTCCATAATGATAGGCGAAATGGAATTCAGCAAACGTGTCGTAGTGGGGCGGCCGTTCCACCCGCGCATCGAAAACGCGGATTTTTTCCAGTGGCGCGACGTCGTCATAAACAATCATCCGCTTGCTGCCGACAATGGTCATTTCCCGGACCTTTCTCGGATCCAGCCAACTGCTGTGAATGATGGCGGATCTCTGGTTTGGGAAACTCAAACACATGGTTGTCACATCCTCCACGGTGGGATTAATGTGGGCGCTGCCGCGGCAATTGACGGTTACGGGTTGTTCGCCCATGATGTGGAGGACAATCGAAATGTCGTGCGGCGCCAGGTCCCAAGCCACATTGATGTCTTTTTGAAAAAGCCCCAGGTTGAGCCGGCGGGCGGAAATATACCGAATTTCTCCGATATCACCATGGTCCACAATCTCCTTGATTTTTCTCACCGCGGGCGAATAGAGAAACGTGTGGCCGGTCATGAGCACCAAACCCTTCTTTTGGGCAATGGCAATCAACTCCTGACATTCGGCGGAGGAACACGCCATGGGTTTTTCGATCATGGTGTGTTTGCCGGCCAGCAAGCTTGCCTTGGCCATGGGATAATGCGTGTTGACCGCCGTGGCGATGACCACCGCATCAAGGCCGGCGCCGTTTAGCATGTGACGATAATCCGTCGTTCCCTGAACCTCGGGATATATTGACTTGAGATGTGCCAGCCGCTCCTCGTTGAGGTCACAGATAATTTTCAGGTTGCAGTCCTGGAGGAACCTGAAGTTACGCACCAGATTCGGCCCCCAATATCCGCATCCGACCACGCCAACTTTTATTTGTTTTGCCATAAAATTATCAATTCAGTTTTGTGTTTGTTCCTTCGCTTGAGGCATTCTCTAGCAGTCCCAATGCCAAAAAAACTGTTGATGAGAGATTATCAGAGATTGGGGCGAAATGGCTGCGGAGCTCGATCCTCGACCGGAAACTTCTTTTTATTGTTCCGAGCAGACAAGACCTGTCCCATTATGGCCGGAATGGTCTTCAAAATGATCGCCAAATCCAGCCACAGGGTCTTTTCCCGCGTGTAGCTGATGTCCAACTGCATCATCTCGGCAAACGTGGTCTGGTTCTTGCCGTTGACCTGCCACAAGCCGGTGAGGCCGGGCAGGGTATTGAACCGCTCCCGCTGCCACGGCAGATACTCGTCGCACTCGTAGGCCAGACAGGGCCGCGGCCCGACCAGGCTCATCTCGCCCCGCAGCACGTTGAGGAGCTGCGGCAACTCATCCAATCCCGTCGAGCGCAGCAGCAATCCGAAGGGGATGATCCGCGAATCGCCGCGGGCGTCCAGCTTGACCATGGGTGTGTTTGATTTCATCAAAAGCTGGAGATGTCCCTGATGGGCGGCCGTTTCGGCGCCGACAAACATCGTCCGGAATTTGAAGCACATGAATTTCCGTCCCAAGTAGCCGACCCGTTCCTGGCGGAACAAAACCGGCCCGGCGGAAACCATGCGAATCAACACGCCGACCAAAATGGCCAGCGGCAACACCAACGGCAGAATCAACAGGATGAAAGCCACATCCAACGTCCGCTTCCAGCGCGGGATTTTAGCGGGGCAGGTCATGGTCTGCGATTGGATCTTGCTTAACGGAAATCTCATATCAAATCTTTTTTCTAAAATCTGTCTGGTTCCGACTTGTATTCATGTTTTGTTATTATCTGTAAAAACAGCTCCGCACTTGTTCGATTTATGGGTTTTTCCATAAATCCAACTTCCCACTATCCCCAAGACCCGTCTTGGGTTTGCATTTTCCCATTTTCCACCTACGCCGTGACCATTGCCCGGCGCGGAAAGACTGGATTGAATCCATGTCGAACAAATGTCATTGCAGTCAATTCGCTGTGACAAATCTTGGACACGGTGCCGCCAAAATCGGCGCCAATTCAGCCAAAGTGTTTTTAACCAGCACCACCGAACACCGGTTCACTTCCACCGGAGTCGGTCCTCCCAGAACCTCGAGCAAAACTTGAACGCGCTTGCGTGCCGGCATCAGGCGCAAAACATAGGCATGCATGCCGGCAAAAGCCCCCTCGCCAATGGTCACTTCATCTCCCGGCGCAATTCCATCTGGCACCGTCAACGTGTCTTCCGCCTCAAAGCATTCGCGCAATTCTTCGACGATGGAATCAGGCACCGGCGGGATGCGATGGCCGAAATGCACCAGGCTGTGGACGCCGTTGGCATATTGAATTTCGTCCAGATATTCTTCGAGCACGCAACGGACAAAGACATAACAGGGAAACAGCGGTTCCAACACCCGAACCACGCCGCGTTGCGTCGCCCGTTCCACCCGCAATTGCGGCTGGAACACTTCCAGATTCAGATTCTTGCGCATATGCGCCGCCGCGAAATGCTCGTGTTTGGGCTTTGTCCGAGCGCAATACCAAGCTGTTGGTTCGGTTTGCATTTGCCTAAAATTGAACCTCAATAAAACACATAAAAAATCACTCTATCCCGTCCGTCCGATAACTTTGTAATGCGACCTTTCTGTCATGGGCGTGATTTTCGCACCGAATGGACCGGCGAACAATCGGGGCAAGCTGCTGAAAGTTGAGTAAGGGTTTCCCTTACTTATGCTCCACCCTGCCATCCGGCGATTGCGCCGACACAACCCGCCGCAATCTAGCAATTTCCTCGCCACAATTCCATGGTGTGCGAAATGCGAATCTACGGGCATTTTCGCGGAGGAGTGGGCCATGATAATTCGCAACATAGGCAGAGTTATTGCGATTTGCCAGGAAATCCAGATGGCGGTTCAGGCCGTGACGGTTTGGATTGGGGTTGTTTTCCCCACTCGCAACGCTCCAATTGAACGGCGCAGTGAAACAAAGCAGCATCCGGGTCAATGCCATTCGTGTCGAAACAACTCTTGCACTTCAAGGCGTAGTTCGCCAAGGCCGTGTCATCCGCCATGTCCAATTTTTCCTTGAGGTGTTTGCACCGCGTTTCCAGCGTTTCGGCGCTGATTTTCAGTTGCGCGGCAATGTCAGGCAGCGGCAGGCCCGAACCCAGGAGCAGGAACACTTGCAGTTCGCCTTCGACGAGATGCTCGGCGACGGCAGGACATTTTGGCCTTTGGGTGATAGTCGGGCCGGAAGCAGAAAGTTCCAATTTGCGGCTGATATAGGTTTCCTTTCGCAAAACCGTGCGGATGGCCGTGATGATTTCCTGCGCGGCCTCTTCCTTCATGACGTAGCCGACGGCCCCGGCCTGCAAGGCGTCTTCCGCGCAACGAATGTTGTCGAACTGGGAAATGACGAGAATAGGCACGTCAGGGAACTGATCGCGCAACGTGCCGATGATGCCAAGAGAATTGCCATCCTTCAAATTCAAGTCCAGCAGAAGCATCTGCGGATGATCCCTCTTCACGGCGGGAATAATGCCGGCCACCGTATCCACTTCATCCTGACAGCAGACCAAATCGTCCTGCCGGTTCAGCAACAGGTTGATTCCGTGCCACACCACCGGATGATCATCCACGACCAGCACCCGCGTTTTCCCGGCCGAATGGGACTGTATTGCCCTTTTTGTCAGGTATCTTGTGTCCTCATGTTTCTTCACACGGCGAGCACTCATAAAAATAATTGCTTCAAGCGGCGTGAGATTAGCAGAATGAGGCAGTTAGAACATCAGGCTGCCTGCCTGATTCTTGGATAGGTGTTTCCCCGATAAGAACCAAGCCGCGAAAATCCGCGCCGGAAAAGGAAACCGGGATCTTTAAGCGGCCAAGGGGCCGGACGGCACGTTCTTCAATTGCGAGCCTTGTTCCACCCAATGGGTGGCATAGTGGACGAGTTCGGTGGAATTGGACAATCCCAGCTTTTGTTTGAGATGCTCCCGGTAGGTCTCCACGGTTTTAATGCTCAAGTTCATTTGCGCGGCAATTTTGCGGGTGCTGGTTCCAAGGCCGAGCAGTTGGAGCACGTGCAATTCGCGGTCGGTCAGATTCTCCACGGCGGCGGCGCGCGGCTGGAATTTGGCGGCAAAATTCGAGTTCAAAACACGGTTTGTCATCGCCGGCGAGAGATAAACCTTCCCGCCCAAGACCGTGCGGACGGCGCCAAGCACCTCTTCCGTCGCCTGGTCTTTCATTACATAGCCCATCGCGCCGGCGCGCAACGCCCGTTCCGCATACACCGTTTCATCAAACTGGGAAATGACAATGATGCGAAGATCTTCGAACCGGGATTTGAGCGCCTTGATGGATTCCAGCCCGTCCGCCTGCCCCAGCCGCAGATCCAACAATACCATGTCCGGCTTTTGCGCAATCACGGCCTCCTGGGCCTTCAAAAGGTCGCCCGCACTCGCGCAGCAGAAAAAATCATCTTGAGAATCAAGCAAATCCGCCAGTCCCTGCCGGACAATCGGATGATCATCTACAACCAGAATGCTGGCTTTTCCGTTGGTTTTCACCAACGAAGCCCCATTGCCAGTTGCTTTTTGCCCCTTCACGCTCATGTTCTATCCTGGTGCTTATCTGACAAGACGATATTTTCCCAAAGACCCATGGTAAAGTCAATTTCAAAAGCTAAAAAGTTTCTGAATTAACCTCAACAGCAGCAATTGGATAGATAAATCATTCACAAGATGTTCACAGAAAAAAGAAAAAGTTGACTTTGATTCAAGCGCAGTCCGGCCAGCCGCTTTTGTTTGTTCATTCTTTCACCGACCACAATTTCGTCGGGACGGTGCATTCAATACGCGCCCCCTTGTTTGGTTGCGATTCAATGGTCAGGTGGCCGCCGATTGAGTTGGCCCGGAATTGCATGATGTGCAGCCCCATGCCCGAATAGGACTTGGAATCCGGTGGAAAACCCTTTCCGTTGTCAAAAACCTTCAGGCACAATTGCGCGTTATTCACCGCCAGTTCCACGTTGATTTGCCGGGCTTGGCCGTGGCGGATGGCGTTGTGGATCGCTTCCTGGGCGACGCGGTAAAACGCGATGCCCGTTTGGGTGTTGACATCCAATTGCTCCCGTTTGCAGGCAAAGGTGCAATCCACTTGAAAAAGCTCGCGGGTCTGCGCGGCCAGGTTTCGCAACGCGGCGACCAGGCCGTTGGCCTCCACGTGAATTGGATCAAGGCCGTGGGCCAGGTTGCGGGCCTGCGTGATGGCGGTGTTCACCAAACCAACGACTTCTTTGGCCCTCCAGGCCTCCGGCGATTTTCCTTTTGTCAAAGCTTCTTCCAGCATCTTTGTCTTCAGCGCGATTCCCAGCAGAAATTGTCCCAATCCGTCATGAAGATCATGCCCCAGCCGGCGGCGTTCGTCGGCGCCGATTTCGAGAAGTTTTTCTTCCAGCCGCTTGCGCAGCGTAATGTCGCGGGCGATGACCAATGCGCCCGTGTCCCTGCCCATGAGATGGCTGACTGGGGAAACGGTCAGCAGAACATTGATCAACGTGCCGTCTTTTCGGCACCGCGTCGTTTCCAAATTCTTGGTCCATTCACCCCGCTGGATGCGTTCCATAATTTCCGGCAATTCATTCGCATGGCTTGGAGGAACCAGCATCGAAGCCGAATGGCCGATCGCCTCCTCTGCGGTGTAACCGTAAATTCGTTCCGCCGCTTCGTTCCAACTCACGATGACGCCATCGAGGGTCGCGCTGATGATGGCGTCATCGGAGTTTTCGACGATGGCGGCCAGTTCACGCAACCGGCCCTCAATCTGATTTCGGTCTGCTTTGTTTTCCGAGACACCCATGCAGGTGATATTGAGTTTTTTTTGGTCCATTGTCCACCCGGCAATTTATCATGTCTCAAAATCAAACCATCATGTCTCAAAATCAGACACATACGTGACAAATGCAGCCGATTAATTGGTCAAAACCACGGATTTTATGTGGCATTGCAGATGCTTCCATCAGAATCATGTTGCACAAAACTAGTTTCTTGATAACCGCCGCGCTGAATATTTTCCTCGTCGGTTTGATGGCCAAACTGGTGGACAGCCTTAACCGGCACGCACCTGTTGGCTATCAGAACGAGTCAGGATTCCATTTCGGCGTTAGGAAGAGTTGACCCGATCCTTTTTGATTGGCGGGCTATTCTTGCCTCACAAGAACAGCGCATGACGTTCAAGGCCACGCAATACCCGCCATCGGGAGCATTTGGTTGCCTGGCATTTCGCAGATACTGCCCAAGCTACTTTAGAAGGTCCCGTCGCCGGGAGATGTTGTGCAGTTCCCGTTGCAGACAATGGTTCTCCGCCGTGAAGCCTCCAGTGTGTCCGCCAGGCCGCCCGCCCGACCAGTCCCAAGAATTTTGAAAATTTTAGTGGCGCATTTGGTTTTCTTTGCTACATTCCCGCGCTCTTGACGAACCGGATTTGAAGCCGGAAATTTATTTGAATTGTAATTGTGACAGCAAAGAAAACAGAAAACAGGAAAGCGGCGCCGCGCGCTACATCGCAGGCGTCCGCCACGTCCGCGGCGATTCTCGGCCGGCCAATGGCGAAAGCCAGGGCTGTTGTTGAGCCTAAAAAAGTCAAAGCCGAGTGGCAGAAGTTTTATCTGCACCTGCTTGAACTGCGCGAACAGTTGCTCCACCAGATGAACGGGCTGGCAAAGGATTCGGCGCAGGAGATGCCTGGTTACAGCCTCCACATGGCGGATTCCGGCACGGACAATTTCGACCGCGACTTCGCGTTGAGCCTGCTGTCGTCGGACCAGGACGCCGTCTATGAAATCGAAGAGGCGCTCAAGCGCATCGAGAAAAAGACCTATGGCGTCTGCGAGCTGACCGGCAAACCGATTCCACGCGCGCGGCTCGAGGCGATTCCGTGGACACGGTTCACGGTGAGTGCCCAGGCGCAACTGGAAAAGGAAGGCGCGTTGCGCCAGCGCCGGCTCGGCGCGCTCGGCACCATTGACAACGCTGGCGTGACGGAAGTTGAGACGGAAGACGAGGAGCCGGGCGACGAGCCAAAAGCCAAGGAAAAGGAATAAATTATGCCGCGTGAAACCATCACCATCGAATGCACCGAGGCGCGCAAGGAGGGCAAGTCGCCCTCGCGCTACACGACCTCGCGCAACAAAAAATTGAAGACGGAAAAACTGGAGATCAAGAAATACAACCCCGCGTTGCGCCGCCACACCTTGCACAAGGAGATCAAATAATTATGCCACGCAAGACGAACACCGAAAAGGACAAGCGCGGCTCGCGCCGCACGATGGAAAACCGCACGCCGCGCCCGAAGCCGAAGATTGACTTCACCGTGGACGCGCTCGATTTCAAGAACACGAACCTGCTCCGGCAGTTCGTGACCGACCAGGGCCGCATCCTGCCGCGCAAATACACCGGTCTACCCGCGCATTATCAGCGCCGCATGACCCGCGCCATCAAACGCGCCCGCCAGATGCTGTTGATGAAGTAAATTTGCGATTCGCAATCGTGGCGGCGGTCCTGTGACCGTCGCCTTTTTGTCTTCTTCCCGAAACCGTTCACGGTATTCACAGGCCAATGCCGCCGTTTTGCTGCGATGATTTCGTGGCAATCTGCAAACGATTTGCAATTCGCTTGATTTTGAAAATGCCCGGTGCGATTTTTGACGCGCCATGAAACGGCACGCCCACTCACATTCGCACAAGCGGCAGGAGATGTCCGCGTTGACCGGCCGGTTGCGGCGCCAGTCGCGAAAAATCACCGGCCCGCGGGCGGCCATCCTGGAAATTCTGCGGCGCCATCCGCATCCGCTCACGAACCGGGAGATATTTTCTGAAATGCCCGGTGACCGGTGCGACCTGGCCACGATCTACCGCGCCATGCATCTGCTGGAAGAAATGGGCATGGTGAAACGGTTTGATTTCGGCGACGGTGCGGCGCGGTTTGAACTCGTCGGCGAGAATGACGACGGCCATCACCATCACTTGGTCTGCACCAAATGTTCGGAGGTCGTGGAGATTGAAGAATGCTTCCCGGAGAAAATTGAGAAACGGATCGCCGCCCAAAACGGTTTCAAAGCCGTGACCCACAAGCTGGAGTTTTTCGGAATCTGCCCGGAATGCCAGAGGTGATTTTTCCCCGCCGTCCGGTTGAGGCTGCAACCGGCTGGCGCGATTTGGACACGCTGTCCAAAAACCGACTCAGGCCATTTCTTCGGACAACAAATCGGCCAGGTGGAGGTATTCCTTGATTTTCCGGCGTTCGTAGCGGTTTTTCCGCGCTTTTTTCGGCTGGTTGTCCGTCTTGCGGAACGGATGCTTTTGGTTGCGAATGGCTTCTCCCATGAACTCCAATGTCTTCATCATAGCATTTTTCCTTTCACCAGAACTATAGCGTAAAACATGCCAACTTCCCCCCGCAGATGACCTGCTAATTTTCATCTTAACTTCTACGAATCAGACTTCACTCTCCGCTTCAATGTTCAAAAATATTTTTACCCAGACCGAAATGAACCCGAACGCCATTCCTTTTCGATTTTACTCGAAAGCAGTTTCAATCCCAATTGTTCAAACGCCGACTGAAGTTTTTGAAATTCCGATTTCAAGATTCCCGCCAACACCAGCGTTCCGTCGCAATTCAATTGCGCCGCTATCCGCTGTCGTTCGGTGGTGAGCAGGTCGGAAATCAAGTTGGCGCAAATCAAATCGAATTTTCGCGCCGGACGGAGTGGCAGCCTTGAAACGTCGCCACGCCAAAAACGGATTTTGCCGGCGACGTTGTTCTTGCGGGCATTCACGCGGGCAATCTGGATCGCATTTGCATCAAAGTCAAATGCGTGAACCGGTTTGTAGCCGAGTTTTGCCGCCGCAATCGCCAGAATGCCGGAGCCGGTGCCGATGTCCAAAAATGACTGGAGCGCGGACGGCTCGTCCGCGTGATGTCGAGTTTTGAACTTGCGCGCGGGCCGCCCCCGCTCCTTTCGCCGAAGTTTCCGCCT
>OBLU010006196.1_pt1 | contig 10660 bp, 8 predicted proteins | sample 1518681 | NCBI WGS metagenome assembly OBLU01 (sample SAMEA3539304, study PRJEB22396) | soil metagenome | biome: tundra; feature: field; material: soil | place: USA | collected 2010-05 | depth 0.15 m
GAAAATAATTTTAAGAAACTAACCGAGAATGCCGAGTTACTAGTAAAAAGTATTGTAGAGGCAAGAAAGTAATAATCATCTTTCGACCCTTCCTGAACCACCGCTCTTCAATAATTTTTCAACTTCCTCAAGAGATACCAGATTAAAATCCCCAGGTATTGAATGTTTAAGGCATGATGCGGCAACAGCAAATTCAAGTGCTTCTTTTGTATTTGATTTGTTCAACAAACCATAGATCAAACCGCTAGCGAAGGAATCACCTCCGCCTACGCGATCAACAATTTCGATATCATATTTTTTTGATCTATATGGAACCGAGCAGTCCCTATTATCCAGAAGCAAAGCACTCCATCCATTTCTTGAAGCGGAAAAGCTTTCTCTTAATGTAATAGCAACCGAATCAAAGTTATATTTTTGTTTCAGAGTTTGAGCAAGAAGGAAGTATCCATCCTGATCAATCTGACCTTTTTCTACATTTGTTTTACCTGCTTTAAGTCCAAGACTTTTTTCGGCATCTTCCTCATTAGAAATGCAGACATTGACATATTCCATTAAAGGAACCATAATAGACTGAGCTTCTTTTTTTGTCCACATCTTAGCCCGGAAATTAAGATCACAGCTAATCATAATTCCCATTTTTTTAGCTACAATGCAGGCATCTGTTAAAACTTCACGGACATCTTGGGAGATAGCAGGGGTAATCCCTGTCCAATGAAACCAATCAGTGTTTTTAAAGACCATAGTCCAGTCAATCTCACCTTTTTTAATTCCAGCAATTGCTGAATTAGCTCTGTCATAAATAACTTTAGATGAACGCTGGCTGGCGCCTGATTCGAGGAAATAAATACCTATCCTTTCTCCACCCCTAACAATATAATCAGTATTTACACCAAATCTTCTTAGGTGATTTAATGCAGACTGACCGATTTCATGCTTAGGAAGTTTTGTAACGAAAAAACTTTCCATGCCATAGTTTGCCAAGGAGACAGAAACGTTTGCCTCTCCCCCACCATAGGTAATATTTAAATCCTGAGCCTGAACAAATCTTGTAAATCCCAAGGTTGAGAGTCTTAGCATGATTTCCCCAAAGGAAACAATTTTATGTTGCATATATGTATTCCATTATTTAGAACTCCGGACTGATATAATGAATATTAACGCTGGATACGCGCGGAACCACCTTTTGCAAATGCGCGGACTTCTTCAAGCGTAGCCATTGAAGTATCGCCAGGGAAAGTAGTAAGGAGAGCGCCATGAGCCCATCCTAGTTTAACTGCTTCCTCAGGTGTTTCGCCTGAAAGCAAACCATAGATTATTCCGCTAGCAAAACCATCGCCTCCTCCAACGCGATCATATACGTGAAGTTCCTGGGTAGGGGCTGTATATGTTTTTCCATTGATCCAAGCTACCGCGCTCCAGCTATGATGAACTGTGGAGTGAACTTCTCTTAATGTTGTGGCCACTGCTTTTACCTTAGGATATTTCTTAATAACCTTATCGATCATTCCGAAAAAAGTAGATGGATCGAGCTTTGACTTAGCTGCTACTTCAGGACCAGGAACATCAAGACCTTTCTGAAGATCTTCTTCATTGCCAACGAGGAAATCGACGTTCTCAACAATTCGTGCAATAACTTCAACCGCTTTCTTCTGTCCGCCCCAGATATTCCATAATTTCTCACGATAATTTAAATCGAAGCTGGTTACAGCTCCTGAAGCTTTGGCAGCTTTCATTCCTTCGATTATCAATTCTCCAGTTGTTTCAGAAAGAGAAGCGAAAATACCACCACTGTGGAACCAACATACGCCGCTTGCGAAAATTGTCTTCCAATCAAAATCTCCCGGCTTTAAATAAGATGCTGCTTCATTACACCGGTTATAAAAAACAACAGGGGCACGTACACCATAACCCTGGTCACTGTAAACCGTTGCCATGTTAGGACCGTTAACGCCGTTATGTTTAAATTCTTTATAGAAAGGTTTAACCCCCATAGCTCTTACGCGTTCTGAAATCAGTTCGCCGATAGGATAATTTACCATAGCGCTTACGATACCAGTATTCAAACGGAAGCAATAAGCGAGATTGGCAGCAACATTAAACTCACCGCCGCTTACATGAATTTTACATTCGTTTGCTCTTCTGAAAGGGATAGATCCTGGATCGAGCCTGTGGACCAAAGCTCCAAGTGAAAGAAGATCAAGCGCTCCGCCTGTTTTTATTATTAATCCGTTATCCATTTTTAAATTTCCTTTTTTCTTAATAGTTTATAGCGTTTGTTTGTAAATTTCAAAGAAATTACTAAAACGATTACTTAAACGATACCTAATTTATATACTTTTCTATCCAATCAAAAACTGTATCCGCAATAAAAATAGTTAAATTTAACCCAAATCAAAAGAATTATTTGTTTTTATCCTCCTGAAAATTTTAACAATAATAATCTATTATTTCTTAATAATTCACGAGAATTAATTTGCTTTTAATATATTAATTATTATAATTTGAAGTAAACGTTAAATTAAACGTTTAAGGGATTGTCGTTCTTTTGTTGTTTTTAAGAAATCAGTAATTATTTAATAAATATTTCCTAACAGATTTTTATTTAGGAAAAGATGATTTAATAAAATTTCATTTACAACTATAATGCAATAACAGGAGTCAATATGAACAAATCTATTACTTTTTCTCTTGTAGTCCTTCTCACCTTGTTTTTATCATTAAATCTTTATAGTCAAACCTCGGGGGATTACCAAACCAAACAATCAGGTAATTGGGGAGACGCAACATCGTGGCAAATGTATGATGGAACTAACTGGAACAACGCAGTATCTGCACCTAATGGATCTTCCGGAACAATTACAATTCAGTCAGGACATACAATAACAGTTGCTACGGCGTTAATTATAAATAGCGGTATATCAGTTATTGTAAACGGTTATTTAAAATCAACTGCGGGAATTACTGCAACTACTTCTACTCCTTATTCATTTACATTCAATAGCGGAAGTACATATGAACACGCTATGGCAACAGGCAGTATCCCAATGTCAACCTGGAACGCTGGATCAACTTGTTTAGTTACAGGGACTACTGGTGCAAGCCCTGGAAATAATTTTCAATCTTATTATAATTTTACCTGGAATTGCCCGGGCATGTCAGCAAACCTGAATTTAAGTTGGGATAGTACCAGTACTGTGCCGGTGGTTGTGAGAGGAGACCTTACAGTTACAGCATGTGGTACTCCAGCAGTAACAAACTCATTCAGAATGACTAATGCTGCGACAGTAAGAAACATTAAAATAAATGGCAGTGTTATTGTAAACGGAGGTAATTTAACTGTATCCGGTTCTAGCGGGGCGGCGCAATATAATGTAACTGTTGGCGGCAATATTAATATTTCAAGCGGGAGACTCAGTTTATGCGGCGGTTCCGGTGGTTTTGGTACCTGGTATTTAAATGGAGATTTTTCATGTACCGGAACAGGCCAGTTATTTCTACCATCTAATAAAACTATAGGCACAATACTTTTCTTTTCTAAAACCAGCGGAACTCAGGGTTTCACATATACAAGTTCAAATGGCAATCAGAATTATAATTATGGTGTCATGAATAATTCGACAGTTACGCTTAATTCACCTATTTCAATTCAAGGGAGTTCAGCCAGTGTTTTAGCTTATCTTGTTCTTACAAGTGGAAAATTTGTTACAACTTCAACCAATATAATTACTTTAGGAAATTACGGAAGCGTTGTTACAGGTACAGGTTATGTTGAAGGACCCCTGGTAGAAACAGTTGCATCGACTTCATCAACATCTTTGACATTTCCTTTAGGCAGAAGTGGTAATTACCGTCCAATGATATTAGCGTTAACGCAGGATGCTGCTACATCAACTGTTTATACAGCCCAGCTAATTGAAACTACACCTACATATACACTTCCTTTTGCTTTGGATGCTATTGCTACGGCAAGATACATTCATATAGTTAAGGGAAGTGGTGCAAATGTTTCAACTGCCACAATTCAATTAAGCTATGGTTCAAATGATGGGTTAGATGTAAGTTCCAAGGACAGTATAAGAATTGCGAAAGATGATGGTGCCGGTAATTGGGTAAATCTAGGCGGGAGCGGAACAGCAAATAATACAGGGACTATACTTTCCAACTCATTTGTAGGACTAACAACAAATGATTTTGCTATAGCTCATTTAAACTGGCAATCACCTCCAACTCCTCCAACTTTAACAACAAATGCAATTACGAGTATTTCCACAACATTTGCTACAAGCGGCGGTGTAATTACAAACGATGGTAATGGAGCTATAACTGCAAAAGGAGTCTGTTGGAATTTAGCCGGCAGTGCTACTACCTCAGATGCTCATACATCAGATGGAACTACATCAACACCATTTTCCAGTTCAATTACCGGGCTAACTGCAGGAAATACGTATTTTGTTCGTTCTTATGCCACTAATAGTGCGGGGACATCTTATGGTAATGAATTATCTTTTACAACATTATCAAGTCTGTCTACTCCTGCTATTGTTACTAATGCAGTAACTAATATTGTAAACACGAGCGCAACCGGAAGTGGAACTATTTCTGCCTGGGGAGGCTCAACAATTACAGACAGAGGAGTCTGCTGGAGTACTTCGCATAATCCTACACTTGGGACTGCAATTGATTATAACAGTGCCGGAGCTGGTGGAGAGGGTACTTTTACAGCACCCATCGGGGGTCTTACCCTTGGAACCACATACTATGTTTGTGCCTACGCAATCAATAGTTCAGGTACCTCATATGGAACTGAAGTAACCTTCAATACGCCAACCGCGCAACCTGATGTTTACAAACTTGTTAAACATGGTGGAACAGCTGGAGTTGATTGTAATTATACTACAATAACAGATGCTTTTAATGATATACCTACAGGTTATACCGGCCATTGGTTTATTTATGTGGCAGAAGGAACATATTATGAAAAACCCCTTTTAGCTGCAGGAAAGATAAATGTAGTTCTAGTAGGTCAGGATAGAGATAATGCTATATTGACTTATGATGACTATGCGGGAAACGGACGAACAACCAATGGTGTTCTAAGTAATGGAACAAATACTTCCTATTCAGTTGCAATTGATGCAGCTGATTTTCAAGCACAGAATATTACATTCCAGAACTCATATAATGGTTACTTTCCGGGCAATGTTAGCAGCCAGTCTGTAGCATTACGAGTTAATGGTGACAGGCAATCATACTATAATTGTAAACTACTGGGTTATCAGGACACCTATTATACTCAAGGTGGTTTAACAGGTCCAGACCGTCTTTATCATAATAATTGTTATGTTGAAGGATCGGTTGATTTTATCTTTGGGCATGATGTTGCACTTTTTGACAACTGCACAATTTATTGCAACAGGCAAGGCGGAACTTTAACAGCCTCAGCTACCGAAGTCGGTTATTCATATGGTTATGTATTCCTGAATTCTACAATTGGTTCACCTGCAGCAGGTGTAAACGGAGCTGACACTAAACCTATGACAACTTTCTATTTAGGAAGGCCATGGCAAAATACTCCCAAAACAGTATTTATTAACTGTTACGAACCGGCAACTGTAAATGCGGCAGGATGGACAGTTATGGGACCAAATCCATCATTATATGCAGACTATAGCTGTTATGGACCAGGTAGTGTTCCTAATAGTAGCCCTAGGCCGGTAATGAATGCTGCATGGCCTGGTGCAAATGAACCAACCTTTTTAACAGATCCACAGGCAGCAACTTATACAATTGCGAATATCTTTTCAAAAAATAATAAAGGCAATGGCTACACTTATGCTGCAAACTGGACTCCAGCACTGATCTATTGTGATACTACCCTATTATCGCATTATTTTGATTATTATCCGCTACCTGTAGAATTGTCATCATTTACTGGTGAATCAAATGGAAGAAATGTTTTGTTAAAATGGAATACCTCCACTGAAAAGAACAGCTCTTCATTTGAAGTTGAGAAGAAACCAGCAAGTTCAGATATTTGGCAAAAGATTGCATCAGTGAAAGCAGCTGATCTAAGTAATTCGCCAAAATATTATTCATATACCGATAAAAATGCAACAACAGGGAAATATAATTACCGGCTTAAAATGCTTGATAATGACGCGACCTTTAATTACAGCAAAGTTGTAAATGTAGATATTGCTGCACCAACAAACTTTGAGCTTTCACAGAATTATCCGAATCCCTTTAATCCAAGCACAAGGATAACGTATTCATTACCGCTTGAAAGCAAGGTAAAACTTATTATTTATAATTCATTAGGTGAAACTGTAAAGCAACTTGTTAATACATTCCAGAATACTGGATATTATGAAGTTACATTTGATTCAAAGTCTCTTCCAAGCGGAATATATTTCTATGTCTTACAAACCTTATCAAAAGAAGGTAATCAGAATTTCACAAGTACTAAGAAAATGATATTACTGAAATAGTACGGTATAAAAGCAATTACAAAAGCCTCAAGAAAACATATCATATGCTTAATTGAGGCTTTTTTTTCTGTTTATCTTTCACCAGACGTACTACTTTGAGTTTATACTCCTTTGTAAATTTTCTCCTAGATATATATTCCATGTGACTTACCCGTGTTTTTGATATAAATATAGTGACTTAAGGCTTTTAAGTAGCGGGGCCGACGAGACTCGAACTCGCGACCTCCTGCGTGACAGGCTCAAATTGAGAAAAATATGATGCGAATATTGTGTTTTTAACCGGTTTTTAAGGGGCACAAGTCCAAATTGTACCACTCTGTGTCAGGTTTTGCTACAAATTTGCTACCCGATTGTTACAATAAAAGATCGTATTATGAACCCAAATTTTTGTTAGATGAGAATGGAATAGGGACAATAAATTTGGAAAGAGATTCAAGACGTACATAAAGATAAATCGACGGTATGCATAGTCAAAACTTCATCTCGCAAGTAATTGAGTCCTAATATCCTCAACTTTTTCCGTGGTTACATTTTACCTTCCCTAGCCGTTCTATTAAACTAAGACTTATTATATATAAATCGAAGAAATAAGTTCGGAAATGACATAACTATCCTATAAATCATTGAGGTTTAGTTTTAAAAATAGAAAAAGATTTAAGCAGCTTGCCTGAATAATAATGATGTCGTTCACAAACGGAATTTTTTCAATCGTTTCTGTAAACTGAACTGGTCTTCCTTCAGGAGAATCTTTATTCATTCCAAGATAGGTTCAGTATTTATTATAGTAAGAAATATAATCAGGAAATATGTTTCTAAGATGATCTTCATTCATAATGATTAAATGGTCTAAGCATTCTCTTCTTATACTTCCGATTATCCGTTCAACATAACCACTCTGCCAGGGTGATCGATATGCTGTAACAATCTGATTTATTCCGAAATGGTTTATTCCACTGCTTGCCAAACAATTTTCCATATTTCTTATCACGATCTCTAATTAAATATTATGGAGTATCATAATCGAAAAGCAAATTCCTTATCTGCTGAAGACTACATTCCGAATTCGGATTCTTTGTAACATTGAAGTAAATGAGTTTCCTTCGATGATGTTCTATTACACTAAAACATGAAGCAACCTGAAGTTAATCGTCGGAACGGTAAAGAAGTCTATGAAGATAATTTCCTTCGAATAATTATTCGGAAAAGTCTTCCAATTCTGACCGGTCGTTTTTCTTACTTTCTTAGGCATATATCTTTGTACGGTTGATTCCGAAATATCAAACCCAAGTTTCTTTAATTCTCCATGAATTCTCGGAGATCCCCGCAAAGGATTATCATTAACCATCTGTTTTATTAGGCTTATCAATTCCCTGCTTATACTCGGTCGTCCTCCTTTTGGTTTACTCTTCCATCGCCAGTAAAACTTGAATGTGGTCCTGTGCCATTTAATAACAGTCTATGGTTTTACACTAAATATTCTATCCTTCCAATTTGAAAGTAAATCTTTCATGAGGCTAAAGAACATTCTATCAGTTCTACTTATTTTTAGTTTAGGGTCACGACGTTGATATATTTCTAATTGCTTTGCCAGCATCAATACTTCTAAATTAATTGAATCTTGGTTTTGAAGAGGGACAGCTGTCGGGGTCGGCAATGCCCTTCTGAATAAGAAAGCTATTGATGAAAATAATTATGAGAAACTAACAGAGAATGCTGAAATACTTGTAAAAAATATTTCAGAAGGAAGAAAATACAGTCCCCCAAAAAAGATTATTTAAAATAAAACTCTCAAAATTGGACATGCCATTATGCATATTTATAAAATTATTAAATAATATAATAAGACACTATATTATTTTTCGTTATTTACTTGGGGCTTAACTTGACGTATATGGACAATATATTTGGCAAGAGCACCATCAGGTTTTGCTGCATAGATATAATTGGTATAATTATTATCCGTAATAAGTATATCACCTGAGTCAACTACACCATCTCCGTTTACATCCGTAACCATTCCAGGTCCATAGAGATAGTTTGTGTAATCATTATCAATAAGTAATATATCACCTGAGTCACATAAACCATCCTGGTTTACATCTCCACTATAAATACACCACTTTGATCCTATTTGGATCAAGTTGCTTCCATATGCCTGCGCTGCTGCAGTTGTGAAATTATAGTTTAATGCACCGGATGTGAAACTCTGTGCAGTTTCGCTCCAGGTCTCTATAGTGTTTAAGGATTTAACTACAATATAATATGGTTTGCCGTTACTGACAGTTGTAAAAGTGAAAGTACCAACTCCCGCAGTGCTCAAAACGCCGGTTTGTGATTCAACCAACGTATAAGGAGAAGATGAATTATGTAATTCTACCGTAACAGTATCTGATACCATTGATGTGCCGTTATACAATCCTTCTATTAATACCATTAGGGACAATTGAACGGACGGGATAAAGTAATAACTAACAGTATTAGAAAAAGCTGAATTCCCGACTACATTTTCAGCACGCACACGGTAGTAATAAGTATTTGTAGCAGTGACTGAATCAGTGTAAGTATTTAAATTTTTTATAGCAGTAGCATAATATGCCCATGTTGTTCCATTGGTAGAGCGGTCAATCCTGAATTGGTCTTCATTTGTGGAATTGTCTGTCCAGGTTAATTTGATCCTACCGCCGGATAAGTAGGAGGCATTTAAGTTACCTGGCGCTGCTGGCGTAGTCGACGTTGTCCCTTCCACAAGCGCAAAATCCGCGAATTTTACCGTTTCACTCCGTATATCAGTACTGTCATCCAGACTGCGGTAAAGTCCCCATTTTGGTCTGACATAGGTGATTCCTGTTCTCCATAACCATATATTGTTATTATTATAAGTAAAGAGAACTGTTTCATCACTCACTTTTTTGATTGTAACCGAATACGATCCTGTATCACTGTATTTTACGGTCTCATAAACCTCAACCCAATTGCCTCGAAACGGAGTCAGTATAGCGTCTTTAAGATGAGTTGTAACGCTCCCCGTCTCAATAGTTGAGATATAACGGAGCTGAAGTGAATCTATCCCTTTTGTCGACTTAATTAGTGATATCGTAATCAGGGGGTTGTCCGTATCTACTGTTCCGTCGCCAGCTTTTAGCTGGTGGACATGGGTAAAACTTGTCTCTGTTTGAAAACTTGAATCAATCTTAAATTTCCATCGGTAATGATGCGTATCCCCATATTGTCCCTGCATATATGCAGGAGAGCCGGCATCAACCTTCAACTCAGTTCTTTGTCTATCGTAATTTATACATCGATCATTATCATTCACCGGAGAAGCAGTACCTCCAATACCATCAGCCCAGTGGAGATTAAATAAAAACACATATTTGTTCAGAGAACTGTCCCAACCTTCTGTCATGTGTATAACCTTGTGCCAGCAGTCCGGGACCTCATAGTTAAATAGTTTTGAGGTTATTCGTGAATAGGCATTGCCCGTGCTGTCTGCATCCATAAATACTTCCTGTGCAAATGAGTGCGTAGAGATAAGAATCATTAGTAAAAGCAAAGCCAGTTGTATTTTATTTTTCATATATCTATTATCGACGTTTTTTCATTGATAATTCTATCAAAATGTGTGAAATAAAGGGAAGCATTGGAGGTTTTAATTTCAGTTCTCTGTCTGTGGAATTTTATACACCTTTCGTTATCCGGCTTAACATGCAGTCCGAAGATAAAAGCATATTTCTTAAGATCTTTATTCCATTCTTCTGTAATATATCTTACTGGATGAAAACAATCTGGAAGTTCAAATGCAAACCCCAAACTGGTTATTCTATTATAGGCGTCTCCCGGATTATCATAATTCATAAAATTCTGAAAATAAGTAAAATAAATAAGCAGCAGAAAGGAAGATATTGAGAATTTTTTTATCATATTTATAATTGATTGTACCTTAAACTATATTGTAAGTTAAATTATAAATTAATACTCATAGATCAAATATTGAAATTTTCATCTGTTTTGAGAGCAATTTATTGCGATATTTTAAATCTCGTAATATTTAAATCAACAATAAAAGAGGCTGCATATAGGTAGCCTCTCAATTGAAATGACATGGACCGAAAATTATTTAAGAAGGATCATCTTCTTAATTGAACTGAAATTATTTCCTGTTGCTTTGTCAC
>OBLU010006197.1_pt1 | contig 10660 bp, 9 predicted proteins | sample 1518681 | NCBI WGS metagenome assembly OBLU01 (sample SAMEA3539304, study PRJEB22396) | soil metagenome | biome: tundra; feature: field; material: soil | place: USA | collected 2010-05 | depth 0.15 m
GAGAACCCGGCCATCGCCGCCGGCCTGACCCTCAAGCAGCGGGCCAGCTACCTCTCGTCGCTGCTGGCCTACTTCGTCCCGCTCCAGCGAGTGGCCATGGTGGCTGTGCTGGCGGCCATGCTGATGACCGGACGGCTTCCACTCCACGCCACCCTGTGGCAGTTCGCGCTGTTCTGGCTGCCCTGGATGGCCCTGAACCTGACGGCCTCGGCGATGCTCTGCCGCGGGCGGGCCACGCTTTGGGACGGTTCCTACTCCACGCTCCTGACCACAGGCACCTTCGCCAGGGCGGCCTTTGCGCTCATCCATCCGTTCCGGAGCTCTTTCAAGGTCACGCCCAAGGACGGGATCGATGATGGGGGTTGGTCGGCGGTGAGCCAGCTCCGCCTGGTGATGGCCATGGCCGCGGTGCTGGTGGCGGCCATTGTCGTCCGCGTCCTCGGGCTGGCCGGTCTGCTCTCGGTGCCTCCACTCCACGGGCTGGCCGTGGTCGCCGGTCTGACCTTCGCCGCGTGGGAGCTGACCCTGGTCGGCGCTGCGCTCGTCAAGGTGGGCCGCCGTCGGCAGGCACGCCATCACTACCGGGTGCCTGTCGGGGTTGCCGGCGTGGTGAACGGAGCGCTGGTGCGGGTCGTCGACCTGACCCCGGGTGGAGCCGGCGTGGTGGGCTCCGCCCCCATCGAAGTCGGTTCGGAGGTCCAGCTCCATCTCGACCTCCCCGGCATCGGAGGTGAGGCCCGTGACATCCGCGTGGCCTTCACCATCTGTTCGTGCCGCCCGGCAGAGGGGCTGGGCTGGCGGATGGGAGGCACGCTCAGGCCACTCGGCCAAGCCGACCTCGAGGCGGTCATCGAGCACTGTCACGTGGTCAGCGCACGCGCTCGTCTGACCGAGTCGGGCCGGTTGTCGCCGGCAGACCCGCCCGCTGACGGGGGACTGACGGACAACGAGCGGATACAGCCGCACCTCTCTGCGCTGGGCTGACGGCTACCGGCATCTGGGATTCGTCGTTCTTCCCCGGCTGGACAACCCGGCCCCGCCGCCGTCCATGCCACACTGCCTCCAGGCAGGCCGCAGCGGCCTGAGGAAGCGATATGACGGCGCGCCACTTCGATCACCAGCAGCTGGTCGAGGCGGAATCGCCGAAGACCTCACTCGAGGACATGCTGACCCCTCGTGGGGAGAGGGCCTCGACCGGGCGTTGGACCATCTGGTGGGCACCATGAGGCACAAGGATGGTGGCGCGGCCATGGGGGAGGAGATCGTGAACGACCTGAAGAACCGGCTGGCCATCGTCGAATGGAGAGACCTCCCCCGCCCGCCCCCGGCCACGGCCTCCTGGCAGATACCCGGATCGGACTTGCACCGAGTGGCGAAATACGAGCCTGCACGTGGGCCACGTCATCTCCATCATCTCTCCCCTCTTCTGCCGTGTCAGCCACTGTTCAGAATGTCCTCGAGCGGATCGTGAGGGCAGCGGCACTGCCTGGTCTCATGACCGGCCTGGCATGACCGAATCGCACTTGAGCGAAACCAGGCCGATGAGTTTTGGGGTGGCCAGCCGTCCAATCATCGGGCAGTGAGTTCCGAGAGGAGAGAAAGATGTCCGAAACAACGAGTCATCCCTTCAATGGCCGAATGGGCTAGCTCGAGGACGCTGCCTTGCCAGACCCCACGCACCTCTGACTCAGGGACAAGAGGTGAAACCAGCTTGGATCGAGACCACAGGAGGTCGAAGTGTCTGCATCAGTGCTCTACATGTCGATGTCACTTGACGGGTTCATCGCCGGCCCCAACGACAGCCCCGACAACCCCGGCGGCGACGACTTCATGCGGCTGCATGAGTGGTTCGGGTTTGCCACGGACGCCGGCCCGAACGCCGAGGTCTCGGACGCGTCGGGAATAGGCAAACAATTCCTCGACGAGATCAAAGCGACCGGCGCGGTCCTCTCGGGTCGCAATACCGTGGAACAGGTCGACCACTGGGGCGGTGATCACCACGACGGCGTCCCTATCTTCGTGCCCAGTCACCGGACGCCGGGACCGTCGGTCGCAAAGTATCCATTGGTGACGTACGTGACGGATGGGATCGTCAGCGCGATGGCACAGGCGAAGGCCGCCGCAGGTGACCGCAACGTGCTGGTGCACGGCGCGTACACGGCACAGACTGCGCTTGAGGCGGGCGTGCTCGATGAGTTGCAGATTCACCAAGTCCCGGTGCTGTTCGGTGGGGGGCGTCGACAATTCGAGGTGTTGCCGGCCAGAGTCGAGTTGGAGATCCTGCGAGTGATCGACACCCCGGAGGCCACACACATCCGCTACCGCGTACGTCGCTGAGTCGGTGGCCCCGGCGGCCTCTTGGTTGTGGTTGGTCAAGATGAGTTGGCGATCGGGAGTGGCGCGGATCGATCCGCTGCTTACTGGTGTTGGGTCGTGGACGCCGGGCGAAAGCGGTGACGCCATAACGGCTGAACACCGTGCTCACCGGGACATATGCAGGTCACGTAAGCCCGAACACGGCACATCGAGTAGGTGTGGAGTCTGCAGGTTTCGGCGGGAACAGCTACTCACCATGGCTCGCCCCAACATCCCTTCTCCGGGCCTTCCCCCCGCCCTGCGGTACACGCTCGCCGCGTTCCACTCCACCAGCACTCCACCGAACGCCGAGTCACCAAGACGCGCGGTGCTACTCCTCCGTTTAAGACGGACCGCCCCATTCGATCATGCGTTAGGTGCCTTGGGGCCCTGGGGCCCTTACGTCCAGAACCCAGTGGCCCACGGGACACGTTGTCCAGGGCCAGTGGAGTGGGTCGGACGGCGACATTTCTTGGATGGACGAAGGTGTGGAGTTGCGGGCGCCACGCCAGTGAATTGCCGCTGGCGAGCGGAAGCGGTGAGACACCCAAGGTCTCGGTTTAGCTGTCGGTTGCCCAGATCCTACGAAACCGCCGACAATGAAGGCCGTGTCGCGCAGTGGCTGCCAGAGCATGGCGTCCACGAACCGCCGCCGGCCGGCTCAGAGTTGGCGGAGCCGGCCGTCCCGCCATTGGAGTTGAGGTTCGAACTGGCCGTGTGGAGAACCCCAGTTCCCGCAAGGAGGGCCAGCGCCGGATCGCCCGCCTGCATGTTCTCGTAGACACACGACGAGGTCGGCCCGGGATACCAGTCCCAGAACATGAAGCCGGTCACACCGAGCGCCGACTGAGCCGAGATCTTGGCCGAGTAGTCCGCCGCCCGCTGGGCGAGCGAGACCGAGCAGGACGTGCCCGCCTCTATCCCCATCTCCCCGGCGATGATGGGCTTGCCCAGGGCCTTGGCCTGGGCCACCCGGACCGCGATCCCGTTGTACTGGTCGCCCCCGACCGCCGCGGTGGCGGCGTAGTAGTCGTGATAGGTGAGGATGTCGAGGCCGGGCGACGCCCCGACCGTCTGGTAGTCGCCGTTCTCCAGGCCACAGGTGCCGGTGCCGAGGAAGCCCGACTCCACTTTCGAGCCCGGGGCCAGCGCGTGAATCTCCCCGCCGACCGCGGTGAAGAACGAGGTCAGGTCCGTGGTCGCCTGCGCCTCGGTCACGTCGCACACCTGGGGCTCGTTGATCGGCTCCCAGGCGTAGACGGCGGGTGAGGAGGCGTAGCGGGCCACGATGTCTTTGACCCATTGCGAATACGGCAGCGGTCCTTCGGACGTGTTCGACGTGTAGCCGCCCGAGTAGAACGCTTGGCCGAGCTGGACGCCCGGGGATTCGTTGACCCCGTCACAGTCGCCCCACTGGTTGCCGAGTACGGGTATCAGCTTGTCCCCGTACTTGGCCGCGGTGGCGAACACGTTGTCGAGCGGTCCCCAGGTCAGCGAGTTGGGGTTCAGCGTATTGGCACTGGCCGTCCCGAACGGCTGCATGGCCCAGAAGCGCACCACGGTCCCAGTCGGAAGGGAGGCAAAGAAGGCATCGGTGGAGGTATGGATGTCCGACCCACAGCCGTTGTTCACCCCGTAGTCGGTCGCCAACTCGTAGGCGTTCAGCCCGACGAAGGGCCGCCCGGGCGAGGGTGGATTGCCGGGGATCGCCGTGGCGTTGGTGCGTGGCGTGGTGGTCGATGGCGTGGTGGTCGATGGCGTGGTGGTCGGAGTCGTGGTGGTTGGTGTGGTGGTCGGGGTCGTGGTTGTCGGTGGCGTGGTCGGTGGTGTGGTTGTTGGTGTGGTCGTGGTCGGTGTCGCGGTCGTTGGTGTCGTGGTGGTCGGACAGGCCCCGTCACCTTGCAGCCCGATCACGCCGTACCCGTTCCCGCACTCCGTCACCGTATTGGCCGCACTACCCGCCTGCAGGATATTGTAGGCCCCGACGAAGTTGTTGGAGCGGACGATCAGGTTCGGGTTCTCGTAAGCCTGTAAGACCGAGATGTAGGGCGTGTTGGCGAAGTAGTTGGTATCACCGTCATAGAGCGGGAAAGTGTTGCCCGAGATGTTGGCATTCACCACCCCTTGAATCTGCATGGCGGCGACATGACCGGGGTTCGGATCCGCGATGCTCGCCCCGGTCGTGCCAATAGCGGGCTGCAGGTTCTTGTTGAGAGTGACGATCAGCCCGCGGTTCTGGTATTGGGTGGGAGTGATAGCCGGGTTGGTGCCGATATCTTCGATCAGTGGACTGTGAGCGTCGAGGGTGTTGTTGGAGAGCAGGACGTTGTCTTGTTGCACGCCGGGAGACTGGCCCTGGATTGATGCGAACCAGACATCTCGGAAGTTGGTCCACGTGTCATTGGTGATGGAGACGTTGTCTTCCGCCGCCTGCAGCGGATTGCCTTGAGCGTCGAAGGCCGTGCTGTAGACGTCGTACTCCATGTCGATGGCGTCGACCCCCATGTTGGTGAAGGTCGAGTTGTTGACCGTTAGCCCGTTCACGCTCTCCACCGTCAAGCCGTGGTATCCGGCGTTGGTGAAGGTCGATGACTGGATGTTGACCGCTGTATTCAAGGAGTTGTCCCCCGGCGTGTCATTGTTCTGCGGCGGGTCGAGGATGATGAAGTCACCTTGGATGTTCGACATCTTCATACCGGTAACGGTGACAGTGTGGTTGGCTTCCATGAAAAGCCCGTAGTTCCCCTCATATGACACACCGCCGTTGTTACCGTTGAAGGCTCCGGCGACCTTGAGGCCGTTAAGGGTGAGGTTGGCGTTCTGACGCAGATACACAATGCCCTGTACGTCGGTACCTTGCCCACCGGCCTTCGATTGCGATATGAGAGATCCGTTGCCGTTGATCGTAAGCCCCGACGTGTTGTGGATGATCAGGGATGTGTCGATGCGGTAGCAGGCCCCAGAAGGGAGTGTGACAGTAGAGCCGGCCGGGAGTGAGCTGAGCCAGTCGCCTAACGCTTTGCCAACGTCAGCTGAGCAGTCGGCTGCGATGGTTGTCGGTGGCGTAGTCGGAGTGGACGAAGTGTTCGTTGTGGTCACCGCCGCCTTGGCATTATCCGTCGACTTGAGGTTTGAGAAGCTCTTCACGCCTGCCGGTTGTGTGAGCGCGATTACCCGACCGGTCTTCGAATGCCCACCCTGCGAGGTCATATGGGGCCCGTTCGCCCCCACCGGCCCGATCCCCGCCGTGACGGCCAGCGATCCCACGGCCAGTGCTCCCATCAATGCAATAAAAATATGTCGCCTCTTCATGCCGTCCCTCGTCCATTGCAATGCCGGTGACACACGACACCGAAGATCGCGATATGCAGGATCATGACTGATCCAAGGTGCAGGGCAGGGGTGGGCTCGTTGCGTCTTGGTTGCGCATATGCGAGAACAGATCGTGGCCTCGACCTACAGCTCGTCCTCGTTGTTCTCGTGGACATCGACCAGGGAATCACGAGACAACCCGACCAGCTTGGGATCGTCGTCAAGGTTTCTCCCGGACAATGCGCCGAAGAGAAGTCGGTGCTGGGTCGGGCGATGGAAGTTGTGGCGCTGACCCACTGGTCAAGGGCCGCTTCGCTGATCGTCAAGCCGTTTCTGATGACTGGCAGGACGGCGTCATTCGCTGATCCAATTTGCAAGCTCAGCGCAGCCCAGATGGGGGCCCGACCTCACTGTCGGAACCAGCATGGAGTAGTGCCGGTGGTCCTGGGCCCTTGGGAGCGGGCAGTATGTCCTGGTGACGAGCAAGGCGTTCCAAGACCAAATGGTGGGCAACCACTGCTGGGGCTGCGGAGCACACAATCCAGCCGGACTCCACCTGAAAAGCTACTGGGATGGTGCGATTGCCGTTACCCAGTGGACCCCGGACCAGCAGTTTGCCGCCGGACCAAGACACTTTCTCAATGGCGGGATAATCGCCACACTCCTCGATTGCCATTGTGTCTGTACGGCCCTTGCAAGTGCATACCAGCGGGATGACCGAGACATCGGTACTGAGCCCGAGATTTGGTATGCCACAGCCTCGATGTCGGTTGAGTATCTCCGACCAACTCCCATTGAAAGCACAGTCCAGCTGAGGGCGCAGGTGGTGGCCACGGAGGATCGCGCGACCTCAGTGGAGTGCGTACTCGGGGCCGACGGGAAGGATCGTGCTAGGGCGACGGTCCGAGCCGTCCGCGTGCCAAACGATTGGCGTCATGGCTTGACCCGCTGATCATGCGGCACGGGCACTCCCGCCCCGCAACCTCAGCTCCACCCTGTGCTCAGGTGTGAGACCGCAACCGAGCAGCCATAGCGGACATCACAGATAGGGCGAACGTTGGAGTTTCGTGAACCAAGAATAGGAATCTCTGCCGGTCTACAGCCGCAAGGGTGGTGTCCTCTATGGCAATCGCAGTGGCCATCCGAGGAGACTGGTCAACGACCGCCATCTCGCCGAAGACGTCGTCCGGTCCGAGAGTGTCAATCAAACGATCCGTCGTTCGGAGCTCGACCGCACCATCGGTGATACCGAACATCTCCTCTCCGACGTCGCCCTCCTCACACGCTACGGCACCGGCGGGGACACTGATCGTCTTCTGGGCGTTCTTGAACAGACCGATAACCTTCATAGCCCCCTCCTCGACGCGTTGACTCCTGGCCGTATGCCTGCGCGATGTCCTTGTGGCTCTTGTCTAAGCGGTGATGCCATCCCCCTATCCTCACCTGGAACGCACCTATACGCACCCGTTACGCACTTCGCACAGCTGCGTGAATACGACGCTGACCTGAAATAAGTGGGGAGAGAGGGGCTGCGGCATATGGCATCTATAAGGCCTGAGACCGCGTATTCGTAGAGTAAAGCGGCATGTCAATCATCAGAAGTTGAGGTTCTCCGGCAAGGCCCTGGATCACCGAAATCCGAGTCGAGTTCGCCCTTAACCCAAAGTGCCGAAATGCCACGCCCGAGTCCGGCGATAGGGGTACGGTGACGCCGCCACATAATCTCGTGGCCATGAGTCCCTTTGACCTAGTGATCTTCGACTGCGACGGCGTCCTCGTTGATAGCGAGCGCCTCGCAGTTCGTACCGAGGCCGAGGTCCTGACGGGCCTAGGGTGGCCACTCACCGAAGCTGACATCGTTGAACGATTTGTCGGGCGATCGGCCGCCTATATGCACCAGGAGATCGAGCGGCAACTGGGTCGGAATGTCGATTGGGACGCTGAGTTCGAGTTTCAATATCGACGAGTGTTCGAGCGTGAGCTTGCACCCGTGCCCGGTGTCATCGACGCGCTCGATCAGATACCGATACCAAACTGCGTGGCATCGAGTGGAAGCCACGAAAGGATGCGTTTCACCTTAGGTTTGACCGGACTCTTGGACCGGTTCGAAGGGCGAATCTTCAGTGTCGACGACGTTTCCCAGGGGAAGCCGGCTCCGGACATCTTCTTGCATGCTGCAGAGAAGATGGGGACACCGCCAGACCGTTGCGCAGTCATCGAGGATAGCATTTCTGGCGTCACTGCTGGATTAGCGGCAGGCATGAAAGTCTTTGCATTCGCCGGCGGCGTGACTGGCTCAGCACAGCTATCGATTGACAATGCAGTCATATTTGAAGACATGCGCGACCTGCCGGCGGTACTGGCCATCTGAATGGTCCGGACTGCACACTGCCGGCGTTCTGGGACAGTGAGCACAGCCGCGCCACGTTGCTAGCAAGTCGCTTGTCAGACCCATCGGAAAACGTGCTGATTGTGTCCTTGGTCAGCGCATCAGCAACGTCAGCCGTCTTGGACGAAGGGTTTGAGGGAGGACTCAACGAAGTGGCTGGGCCGCCAGCCCTTGGCGATTCGATCCAGCACTAGATCGTCAATTGCGCCGAGACCCAAGGTTGCAGCCGATGCCTCAACAACGGGCAGCCCAGCGGCAGAAAGCGCGATTCCAGCACCGCCAAAGACGGCCCAACGGATCGTCTTGGCTGGCAGCCGCTCAATCCATGACCGTCTGGTGACTTCGTCGTAGTAGGAGGCAAGCAAATCGGTGTCATCGGGCTTGTCATCGATCCGATTCCTAAAGCGACGAGCCGATTCCAAGATGTCGACAAGATCACCAAGCGAACGGCTCCCGTTGTTGATCGCCGATCGGATGTCTCGGCCTTTCAAAAGGCGCTCCTGGAACGTGTCGATTTTGTCTTGACTCCCTTGTGATCGTCTCACCAGATCGGCGCACTTGATCTGGAGCACCTGGCTCGTGATGGAATCGGTGACGATCTCGGCGTCGTATTCGGCGCCGCGTTGAAGTTGAACCTCTCCCTCAAGAAGCTCCGAAAGCACGAAGGCAGGAGTGACCGTGGCGATCTCCGGCGGTACGCGCTGGTGAAAGACCTGATTGAGAAGATGGAAGTCAACGTCGGTCGTTACGACCAAGCCGTCTGCGGAGTCGGATACGGCGAACTCGATCGGCCCCCCAGTCAACGCCCCGGGCGCAAGTGCTTCGAGCACTGTCTGAGCCGCGTTCCCCATGTAGGTTCCGGCCAGGAAGTCCTTCCGCACCGCGTTCGTGATGGCGTCGTCCCATACCTGCATTTCAACGAAGGGGCTGATGCGACGTCTTAAGCTTCTTCCCTTTACCTTCGCTCCCCGTCCTCGATGCGAATGCTTCATCTACAACAGCGTCGAAGGAGACGGATTCGCTCCTGAATGACATGGGTGTGTGCCGCTCGAAAGGCGTACCAGCGCTATTGGTCGCGATTCCGAATCCGCCATCCATGTAGGTGATCTTCAAGTACTTCTCGCTTAGGAGCGCTACCAGCGCCCGCGGGGTCCGATTCTCTGATGAGCTGTTTGATGACCCCGGCGTCCGCAATCAGCCGTACCTCTCCGTAGAAGAGCAAGGCCTCGCCAAGGGAACCAATGTCGAGTGGTCGGTCGGGAGCAAGCTTGTAGTTACGGGAAACGCAGACTCGATCAAGCACGAGATGAGTCTGCCGCGTATCGCTCGGCAAGTCTGTAAAGCGAAGGACTGGTGTCCCGCCAGCCCTGAGGAACAACTCGCCCGGCAGGCCGAAGGCCCGCTTTGACTTGGATAGACAACGAAACACGTGTGGAGGATCGTGACCTCCTCCCGGCGAACTGGGCAACCAGTTCCCGATCTTCGGTCGGCGATTAGCCACCAGCGCGCAGAAGGGGCCCCTTAGGTAGGAGTCTCGCCAGTTTCCGGCCAACTCACTGTCACGTGGCCTTCTGATCGAGTCGTGACCGTGGGTACCCCTTCGACCGATACGAGTCCAGCGTTGGCCAGGTCCGCAATCTTCCTTCCGGATTCGCCCTCGGCGGGAAGAGGTAGTTCAAGCATCCCCGCGGTGAGAGCAACGTGTGACGTGTGCGGCATTCCCTCCTTGCCGGATTCCATACAGGTCGACACGATCCCGATCACTTGACCGCTGGTTCCCAGAACGGGGCCGCCGCTCATTCCCTGCTCGTAAAACGCGTCGGTCTGGAAGCAAGGGAATGTGATCTTCACGCTGTCCCGGTACGACGGATACAAGACTTCGATCTTTCCCCGTGAACTGCTCACATGGAACAGGGCATCCGCTTGAAGTTCGGTTGGTTCACCCATCACCATCCTTGAATAGCCGAGCGCAAGGCAGTTCTCCCCTATCTGAGGCTTCTCCAGGCCGAGCGGCATCAGTGATGGCATCACCACAGAATCGTCAAGCTCAGTGGTCATCAAGGCGACATCAGACGACGTTTCGGCGGATGAGATGCCAGCGATGGTGAACCCCTGCAGATCATTGATGTCGGCTTGCCCGTTTCGCTTTGGAAAGAGAACCACAAGGTTGCTCTCGTTGTTGCGAACCCGGTCCGGGATGTTGTGACTTGCCGTAGCGAGAACCGCTTCCGTCGAGGATAGAAGCCCGATGACGAAAGCAGTCCCAACGGGCATAACTACGGCTGACCCATCACCCAGGCGCCACATCTCAACAAGCGGCACGATTGATCGGTTGAGCTCCCCTGGGATTCGGTCGAACGTTAGGAAGTTGCGATCCGACACGGACAAGGGGAAACGGGTCAGATCATCAGGAATCGCCATTCTCCGGTTCCTGTGTATGGAGCTATCGACAACTCCTCGTCATTCACGATCAAAAGAGTATGACGACTCGATAGCGGGCAAGGACCGCGTAGCCCATAAGTGCCGAAGTGTCCCACCGTCCCCGGCGACGCTCCTATCACTTGTCAACCCCTCTTTTGGGACTCGGGAGTCAAAACAGCGGGC
>OBLU010006198.1_pt1 | contig 10659 bp, 11 predicted proteins | sample 1518681 | NCBI WGS metagenome assembly OBLU01 (sample SAMEA3539304, study PRJEB22396) | soil metagenome | biome: tundra; feature: field; material: soil | place: USA | collected 2010-05 | depth 0.15 m
GAGACGACCCAGATCGAGCATGCCCGCGGCGTGTCGCGAATTAACCACCAGGATCGGCTCGAACCCGCCGGCGATCCGCCGGACCTGGACGAGACCCTGACAACGCTCGTCGCCGGGTGCCTGATCGCTGTCCAGCCCGGAACCGGTGAGAGCAACGAGTTCTATAACATCCACCCCGGCGTGGCCGCAACTGGCCGCGCCCGGGCTGGGAAACCATTCCGGGATGCGGTGGACGGAGAACTTGCCGCCCATTGGATGTCGGTGTTCGATTCTGCGCAGGGACGAGAGGGAGAAGACCGCACCACTGGCCTGGTGGTACGCGCAGGGCTGGGGGCCGCCCCTTACCTCATGCGTCGCGAAGAGTGGGATTCGGCAGCTTCCCTGCTCCAGGACGCGTTTATCCGGAATCCTTCGCGGTCAGTCGCCGCCGCCATCCTGCCCGCACTCCAGGCAATCACCGCGACAGGCCAAGTACCTTGGGCTGCCGGTGCGCTGGCACGGGTGTTGGGAGAAGTCGACTCTGCCGCGGCGGAACGCCAGATGCGCGCGGTCCTGGACGCTGCCGTGGCTCGCGGTGACTACCAGTCAGCGTCGGCAGCTGCGGGGCGCCTGCTCGTCCAGTGTCGCGCCAGCGGGCGCCTGGCCGAAGCCCTCACCCTCGCCGATGAGATGGTCGGATATACCCGGCGCGCAGAATTCGGACCCTGGACCCAGCTTCTCGACGAGGTCCAGCGGCTCCAGGTCCTGAACCAAATGGGGCGAGCCGAGTACGTGCTCAGCGAAGTGCAGCGGCTCCGCGAACACATGCGTGCTCTGCCCGCCATGCCTGATCAGACTGATCTGGTCAACCCGTGGAATGTCCGCGAGACACTGTTCGACACTGGCCGCGAAGCGGCACTTCAACTCGGCCGCTGGAACGACGCGCTCGAACTGAACGCCATTGTCACCGGCAGCCAGCAGGACCGCGGCGCCCCGGCAACTGCTATCGCCCGGGCCGGGTTCAACGACAGCGGGCCACTCATCCGGCTCGGCCGCATCGACGAAGCGATGGCCTTGCTGCTGGAATGCCGCCAGGTGTTCGAAGACGCACACGACGTTGAAGGGCTCGCAGTTGTCCTTACCGCACTCGCCAGCCTTGAGGCCGAACGGGGTCACGGCGATGCAGCGATCGGTCTGGCGAAAGACGCTCTACGCTACAGTTACCTTGCCGGACGCGTGGGCAGCATCGCGGGTGTCCATCACAACCTCGGCAACTATCTTTACCGCCATGCCCGCCAGCCAGCCGAAGCTTTTGCCCACCACCTGACATCGGCACTGATTCGCGCTCTCGCTGGTACCGGCGGAGTCGACGAATCGGTGCGTGGGGCAGCGGCCGATCTGCGTGTACTTAGGGCCAGCACCGACCCGCCCGCAGACGTAGCGAATCTGTGCCGCCAGGTCGCGCTGGTGCCCGGCGCGGACCTGGACCGGCTACTCGCCGGGCTCGCCTCCGATCCGGAGACCGGCCCGCAGACCCTCCGTGAACTCGTCGCACGTGTCCGTGGCCTGGCCGCCGCCCCGCCCACCGCCGACCCGAGTCAGCTGGCTGCGTGGGACCCGGTCATCGCCGCGATCCTCGCAGCCGACAGCGGTGACCTACAGGCCGCCGCCGCCCTCGATGCCCAGCTTGCCCGTTACGGTGACTTGGCCGACTGGAGCGGGCTGGTAGCAGCGCTACGGCGGTTGCGCGCGGGCCAGCACGGCCCGGACCTGCTGGCCGGGCTGGACGAGACCGGCAACGCGATCGTGACCCGCGCCCTCGACGCTCGTAACGGGACGGTCACCATCCCGGCCATCCTCTGGCCCGCCATGCCGCTAGGCCCGGTCCTCGGCGAACTAGTCGCGGGCGCGGGAGGCGATACCGAGGCCGCTGGGAGGGCGCGGCAGGTCTTGGATGCGATGACCAAAGATCCTGAATGGGAATCACTAGCCACCGCCCTCGGCCGTATTCTCGACGGTGACCGTGACCCGGAACTCGCTGCCCAGCTCAGCGATCCCACCCATCAGGACATCGCCGCCACCGTCCTCCACCACATCGGATCCGCAGACTTACGGCTGGCCTGCAGCCAGGGGCGAACTGTACTACCGATCCCAGTACGCAGCCTGAGGCCGGATCATTTCGTCTACGAGCATTCCATCAGCCCTGACAGCCGGGCCTAGCGTCCTCCTCACAGGAGAGCCCGGTGCCGGTGGGCTCCCGCGCGGTCAGGTAGAAGCGAATCCACCGGAGCAGTACCAGGAGCTGTCGGCGAGCGCACGGTAAGCGGCGGTCCTCCAGTGATTGCAGTTGACCATGCCCCGGCTTGTGGCTGCTAGGTCAAGCTGATCCTTAACGGCTTGTTCTTCGCCGGCCTCGTAAATCTGCGCCAGCCCGTAAGCGATTTCGGCTAGTTCTGCCGCGGCCTGGCTGCCGTACAGGTCAGCAAGCCCGAAGACCTCGAAGTGGTGCCGGACGCGGTCGGCCAGGCCGGCGGTCCAGTGCTGTGGCAGGTCGGCGAAAGAACACCAGCGCGGGCGGCGTGCCCTGCACGACTTCGGCTTAATGACAGCCGGTCAGCCTGCACGTCAAAACGCGGCCTCGCACTACCCGCGCCTGGATGGCTGATCGGCCACGCTAGGCCGATCGCGCCTTCCGCTCCTGCAGGCGGTCCCGAGTCTCCCGCAGGTCCTCGCGGTCATGCTGATCGCTCGCCCAATCCAGGTCCCGTCGCAGGTCGCGCAGCACGGTCGCGGGGCTGGCGCCGACTTGCTGGGCGGTGGCCCTCAGGGACGCGCCGCGCCGCCGTAGCGTTGCCGAGTACTGCCACCGCCAGTACTTGGACCGGCGGGCCTCCAGCCGTTGCTCGGCGCTGAGCCGAGGCGGCGGCTTCTCTGGCTGCTGCGGTTCACCCGCGAGCACGGCCAGCACCTGCTCCGCTTCGGCCTGGTCGTGAGCGCGGAGATCACGCAGGACCGTCGGATGGCTGACGCCGAGCGCGGCGGCGACCTCCCGGAGACTCATGCCCTCGGCGCTCATTGTGACGGCTTTGCGCCGTCGTTGGTCACGTTCCGCTCCGCTACTCACGCCAAGGTATGGTACATCACTGTTTCACTCCAATCAGAAAATGAGGCGCTAGGTGTACCAAAAAAGGCGGGTAAAACAGACATCTTGACCGCGGCTGGTGATAGCCGAGCCCACGAGGCAGCCTGCCGCGCCAGCCCCGGCTGCCGGTTACCGTGGCGCAGCAGGGCGGAGCTTACGGACCTCGGCCGCGATGGGCGCCCAGGCGTCCTGCCCGTGCTGCCTGATGATCGCGTTGCGTATGGTCCACAGGACCTCCGGCCACTTCTCCATCTGGCGCCGGGCTGCGTCCCGCTCAGCCAGGGCAGCATCGTGTTCAATCTCGTGCGCGAGGCGGATGAGCGCGACCGCAGCCTGCACGGAGACGGCCGGCCTGCCGTACTGCAGCCCGTCATAGCAACGCCTGAGCACCAGGGCGGCCAGGTCCTCGACGCTGGGCACAGGGAGCTGCCCAAGAGGGCGGGGCGGCACGGCGACGTTTACCCACGACGGGGCCCTTCCGCCGGGAGCGGGCGCGGGATGCAAAAGCAGCTGCCGACGTTCCGGCCGGACAACGGCCAGCATGGGCCGGACGGTGCCGCAGCATTCCACCGGATTGGCGCGATCCTGGATCTCATTGCACCGCGTGCAGCCCCAGACATAGACCGCGCTCACGCGCTGCGCCAGGGCGAGCTGCTTGGCTCCGCGCCTTGCAGCCGTGAAATCGTTACGATCGGGCGTTAGCACTGTGGTCCGCACGACGCCGGCTACAGATGCGACGACGGTGCCGTCGACCGCGCGGATAAGTTCTCTCTGCCACCGTCCTGGACCTCTAGACACACCCCTTCCCGGGCGACGCTCATGAGGGCAGGATGTCGCCCAGGTCACCGGTATGGGTCGCCTGCGAGCCGTCAGGAATTTTGGAAGTACCGTGCCGTTGCCAGGAGGGGACCGGGGCGCCGCCGATCCCCGGCAGTCTGCGGAGGCCTTGACGTGGGAGAGGAGCCGCTGACTATGCCAGGACCCGCAGGGACCGATGATCCCGCGCTGGAGCAGGCCAGGCTGGCCCAGCTGGCGCCGCGAGCCTACGCCGACGCATGGCTATGCCGGCATACGGCAAGTGCCGGTGCCCCACGTCCGGCTCCTCACGCTCAGGCGGGTGCTGTCCAGGGGGTGACACCTCCTGTGATGCAGCAAGTTGCCCAGCGCGCGGGTGATGCCGAGGCGGGGGCAGTTCCGACGCGGGCCGGGACCAGCGGCGCGACGGCCGCGGACGGGTCGGTGCAGACCGCGGAGGCAAAGCAGGCCGCACGCCCGAAGCCTGTTCCGCCGACGCTGGCGCCCGCGCAGCGAGACGCCGCCATGTCCAAGGCCCGGCTGCTGAATAGCGAGCGCAAGGAAATCCGGGATCAGCTGCGGCAGGGCAGCCTCAGCCTCGCTCAGGCCCTGGCCCAGGACGGGGAGGCGGCGCACGGGATGCGGGTCGTGACCGTAGTGAGGGCGCTTCCGGGCGTCGGCGCGGCAACGGCCAGGCGGCTGATGGCCAGGGCAGGCATCGACGGCGGGCGCCGGGTCGGAGGGCTCACCGCGGGGCAGAGGACGCGGTTGCTGGCCGCCGTGGTGGCCGTGGACACGGAGCTGGCCGCTCGCCGCGATCGGCGTCATCATTCAGGCCAGTGATCGTGACGCGCCTCGATCGCCGCGACCAGGTCGCGAAGCGCCGCCTGCAGCGCTGGCGCGTCCTTAGCCGGGTTGGATGCCTCCAGCGCGGCCCGGAGCTGGCCGGCCATGCCGAGGGTGAAGCGCTGCCGCCGCATGCCGAGCATCGGCGTGAGCTTCCGGGATTCCGCGACCTCAGCGGCCAGGCGGGCGTTCTCGCGCCTGAGGGCGTCGACCTCCCTGCTCAGGGCGGTCACCGACCGGGGCTCCGGGCCGGGCTTGCGCTTGGGCACGTCCTCGCCCCGCTTGCGGGCCCGGTAGCGGCGGGCGCGGGCAGCAGCAGGCGAGACAGGAGCGGCCGACGGCGCGCTGCGATCCGGGGATACCTCGACGAGGCGGATGGTGCGCACTCCGGCGTCACGATCCACTGGGGAGTTCATGACGCCAAGGGTAGCCGCGGGCGTCATGATCGGCGCCTTGGCGCCGATCGGCCAGGTGGCCCGCTAGGCAGGCGGCCAGGTGGCCAAGGTCAGGGGGCGCCCCGGCCGACGGCCTCGGCCTGGCCGAGCAGCTCCTGGGAGGCCAGCCAGCGGGCGCGGGACCGCAGGGCCAGGGCCTGGCGTCACGGCTCAGGTGAGACTTCAGGACCAGATCCTGCAAGCAGCCCAGGCACAGGTGGAGGCCGTTGCGCCGGTCGCTGGTCATACGGCCGTCCGGATCGAGCCGACAAGGAACTCAGAAGCTGAGCCCGAGCCGATCGCGGTCGACACCCAGGGGCGCGATGCGGATGCTGGGCCTGGGCAGGAGTTCGGTCCTGAACCTGGCCGACTCAGGCGAGCTGCCGCGGGTGAGGTTCGGCCGGTCGGTGCGGTTCGCAGTCGCCGACGTCGAGGCGCTGGTCGAGCAGCGGCGCCGGTCGGCCAGCCAGGAGGCCGCGGGACGCGGAGCAGGCATCTACCGGCTCACGCCAGGTGATCAGGCGAAGTAGCTGCCCAGGTGCCGGGCGGGCGGTGTGAGTGCTGCCTGCATATCACCAGGGCTGGCGACGACGGGCCCAGACGTGTCTGGGCAAGCTACGCTTGGCTGACCAAGACGGGCACCGAGGTCCTGCCGTGTGAGTCCTGCTGTGCCTGCTGGCGGTCGAACGCGGTCGACGACCCGTCACTTGAGCCAGCGCGGATCCGCTCGGTTAGACCCCGGCCGGCTGACTGCCCGACCGACCGACCGGAGTCTAACCCGCGGGACTGGGAATCCACTTGGATTTGCTCCAGTCTCGCACCTGGTGCGCGATCGGCTGCCCAGGGTTGGCGGCGGAGCCTGAGCCGCGGGCTCATCTCGGCAGTGGTGCTGGTGCTGCTGGGAGTGGTGCTGGCTTTTTCCCAGCACCACTTGTCTGACCTGGGAAAACACCCGATAGTGGTGCTGGTGCTGCTGAGAACCGACTTTCTTCTCCTGGAATCGGCAGCCAGAGACGCCGATTTGTCGCTGAGTGTCGTCATCACCTGACACAGAGAAGCCAATATCGCTGAGCGTCACCACTTCCTGACGAGATTCCCGCTTTTCAGATTTACAGAAAGAAAGTTGTTTTTACAGCAGCACCAGCACCACTTTTGGGTGTTTTCCCAGGTCGTTCAAATGGTGCTGACCCCATTTCCAGCACCACTGCCAACACCACCAGCACCACTTTCTGGGACCTTGGTCCTGGTGATCACGTAGGGGATTCCGTGGCTCGTGCGCGTCCCGCGCTCCACGACGATGCCCAGGCGGCGCAGCGGGCCGTCCAGTTTGGTCAGCTTCTCGCCCATCCGAGTCGCGTCAACCGGGAACCACCTCTCGACGATGTCGGCGCCTGCCAGTATGCGGAGTTCCTTCAGCAGCTCGGCGGGCAGCTTTGCCAGCGTCGTACTGCCCTGCTTTTCCTGCTTGTCCATCAGCTTGATGACCAGGAGCGCCATCGGGTCTTCCAGGCCCGCGGCGACCAGCACCTCGAAGGCGTGCTGACGGTACGACTCGTACAGCTCCAAGTCCTGGCCGTCCGGCTCGGTGGCGTGCACCAGCTTCGGGAAGGCCAGGTCGGCCGCCTTCAGCCGCCTGGCGAAGTCGGACATCTCCGGGACGCCGACCAGGGTTGTCTCCAGCGCCTTGGGCAGGTGCCTCAGGACCTCGGCGATCACGGTGAAGACGGCGCCCATCACCTGCGGCTTGATCGCGTTGTACTTCGACCAGAGGGCCTCGGTATCGGGATGATCGTCAGTGCCTGCCAGCTTGACGTGCAGCAGCCGCCGCAAGGCGTCGGCCTGGAATCCGGCCGGCATGGTCAGCGACGTCCCCATGCCGATCCGCCGGTAGGAGTAGCTCAGCATCGTGTTGTCGCTGTGCAGCTTGCGCACCTGATCGGAGGTGCCAGTGTGCATCGTGCACCAGAAATCGGATTCGTCCTGGCTGATCACGCTGGTGTTGTCGATAGTGAAGACGAACGTGTTCATCGCCTTGGTCCGGGCATTGCGCTCGTCCCTCTTAAGGTTGATCCGGCCGCCCAGGTTGGTTACAGGGTCAACCCAGCCCGCCAGCATCTCACCTCTGGTCGTCTTCCCGGATCCGCTCGGGCCGCTCAGCCACCATCCAGGCCGGGCGATGGAGGGGAAGTAGGCGCCGATCAGGCCGGCCAGCACGACCGCCCACTGGGCAGCATCCAGGCCCAGCACATCCCGGGCGCTGTCCAGGGTGGCTATGACGTTCTCAGGAGCGACCGGGATGACCTGCGGGAGCATCGCCGGGCTGCGCTTGAACCACGGCACGCCCTCTACCTCGCGCACGTCGCAGACTTTCCATCCGTCCGCGGTGATCAGCACCACGCTGCCCGTCTCGTCGGCCAGGTCCACGACCACGTACCCCGGGCCGTCCACGACGCGCAGGTGCAGCTCGATGGGCTCATGCCGGGTCGCTGACGCCTTCAAGTGCTCCACGATGCGGGTGAAATTGTCTATGCGCGGGGCAGGATCAGCCGACTTGTTCCCGTCGTCCTCGTCAGCATCCTTCTTCGCCTTGTCGTCGTAGACGATCTTCCTCAGCCGCTCCAGCTGCACCTCCAGTTCCTGAGCCTCCAGCTCGGCCTTCCAGGCGTCGGTGACCAGTTCCTTGCCCCGCCTGACCTTGGCGTTCCAGGCATCAGCCGCGTCGCGCCACCACAGCATGACCGCGCGCTGCATGGGATCGCCGATCTCGGCGACGACCGCGGGCGTACCGGTGGTGGCGGGCCTGGCGTAGAACTCCTCGCCTGACTTGCGCAGGTCGTAGAGCTGCTCGAAGGCGAGGATGGCCGGATAGATGTCAGGCCGCTTCAGGTCGTCCTCAGCAGCCTGGTCAGGCTCCTCGAACAGGAAGTCGGGCAGCTCGCTGGTGCGGTCCTTCCTCTGGCCGCCTCGCCAGGCTGACCGGATGGTGGCGTAGACCGCTCCGCTCTCCAGGCCGCAGGACTCGCCTGCGGCCTGCATCGCCGCCGCGACGTCATCGGCGCTCAGCAAGCCAGCCGGGACGAACTTGGAGAACAGGTCGAAGCACTCATCGTTCAGCGTGGTGTTGCGCTTGGTCTGCTCAGCCGCTGCGACGTTCGCCACGGCATTGGCGAAGGCCGCGGTGATGTAGCCGTGGGCTCGCTTGGTCAGCCCATCCTGCGGGATCTGGCGGGGATCGCCAGCCGGATGGATCCTGATGTGCTCGGTACGCTGGCGGTGCTGCTCGCAAAGCCAGTCGGCTTCCCATCCGGCGGCCTGGACATCAGGAGACCGGTCGGTGAGCATGCGGTACTCGCCTTTGCCCGACACCGACGGCGGCAGGATGCCGTAGCCGTTATAGCCCCTGATATCGATGCCGGGAGCCAGGGCCGATGCCGAGTTGCGGACTTCGATCCCCTCGGGGACGAGCGTCATGCACTGACGGCCGCCGCCGCCCGTCTGCCACATCAGCGTGGCCGGCAGGTCCTCACCGTGCTCGGCGACCAGCCTGGCCAGCGAGACGTCGCCAGGCTTCCCCTCGCCGACGTCGATATCGGTGATGAAGTGCTTGCCGCTCATCATGGCGCCGATGTTCGCCCTGGGCCGCCAGTCGATCAGCTTGTCGCCCGGCCCCAGCTTGCGCCACCAGCGCGCAGCCTGCTCGGGGTCGGACGTGGCCATCTCGGGCCAGCGGAGGTCGACCGGGTGCTTGCCAGGGGTCTGGCATGACTCGCCGCTGCGGCAGGCGCAGGCCAGCGGAGTGGCCATCCAGTAGACCGGGATAAGCGACATGCCGTAATCCCGGGCGTAGTGCAGCGCCATCTCTTCGGCCCGGCGCCGGTAGTCCTCTTCGGCTTCGGTCAGCTCCCACGGCTCGTAGTTGCGGAAGTCGTCGGCGTACTCGTCGTCGGGAATGGTTTTGAATTGTGCTTGGTCGTCGCTCATCCGGCCACCGCCAGGCGGTCGCTGCCCTGTGGATTAATTTGGCTGGCCTGTGGATAACTCTGGTCGCTAAGATGGCAGTGATGTTGGCGAGTTGACGATGGGCAATTCGCTAGATACATCGATAACGCCTCTGGTTGAGTGGCATCTTCTGGGGACGGCCGAGCTGTTCGGGCCCGCTCTTCGGCAGAGCGGGCCTAGCTCGTTTTCAGGCCGCTTCGCGCTGCTTCAGGTAGTCGCGGACGTCGATGCCAAGCCACTCAGCGACCCGGGCGAGCGCAGATCCCGAGATACCGCAGCCGTGACTCCACGAGCAATAGCTGCTTCCAGTGACACCTATCTCGGCGCACAGTTCCTTACGGGTCATGTGGCGCTCACGTCGTCGCCGGTCGAGTTCCTCGAAGAGCGCCTCGGAGTTCAAGCGCGCGGTTGCTAGTGCTGTCATTGGGTTCCTCCTGCCGCATCCATCACTCTTTCCGTGGTAAGAATCGCGGCCAGGAAGCGGAATGTCGAATTCGTTATAAATCGCCGTTTGTCCAGTTCAGAGCGCTACACCGGCATCGCACCGGGAATTTCTCTCTAAAAAGATTGATATTTCCCCGTTGGACACAATCTGGCTACAGCGCATATAACAGCGCTTGTGAGAGATCGGGACCGGCAGATGGCCGGACGGGCAGGCGCTTTGCGCAGCTGGGCGAATACCAGTGATCGGCCGACGCGCACTAGGCCTGCGCGGGACAAATTCCTGGAGCGGTTCGAACGCGAGGTCGATCCCGAAAACTTGCTGTCCGAGAAAGAGCGCACCAAGCGCGCAATGTTCGCCAGGCGCGCGTACATGGTCGAGCTTGCCAGGAAATCAGCGCAGGTACGCCGTGAGAAGGCGCAGGTGCGGAAAGGGCCGCCAGAGGTGGCCCTGGAGGATGACGGCTGCGCGGTCATCAGCCGCGATTTCCGAAGAAATCGAGCAAGCGCGCCAGGAGGTGCGGTCCAGCAGGATGCGAGCTGAGGCGGACCTAGCCGAGCAGCAGCACAGGCTGGCTGATGCCGAGGAGCTGAGCGAGCCTCTCAGAGAGCTGATGAAGGCGTTGTGAGCACTAGATACCGGAAGCCGTGCGGCCGGCGTGGCGGCACCGGCCCGTGCAACTGCAAGGCGCAGACGGCGCTGGACGACGCGGTTGCGGCTTACCTGGAGGACCATGCCTCAGGGTCCGCCGCCGAGGCGGCCGGGTGGTGCTGCACGCCCTCGAAGAGTGGCTGTGCGAGGCGGATCGGTTCGGCTTCGAGCGCGGCGAGGAGAGCATGGCGGCCGTCGTCCAGGCTGCCCTGAAGCAGTTCGAGATCCCTACACCCGATCGCCAGGACTGAGCCGGCGGTGAGCTTCGCGGGCCCGCTCGTCGGCGTTGGCTGCGGCGTAGCGGGCCAGCATCTGGCGGGACTTCCAGCCGAAGTTGCGCATGATGTCGTTGTCGGACATCCCGGACTTCA
>OBLU010006199.1_pt1 | contig 10659 bp, 7 predicted proteins | sample 1518681 | NCBI WGS metagenome assembly OBLU01 (sample SAMEA3539304, study PRJEB22396) | soil metagenome | biome: tundra; feature: field; material: soil | place: USA | collected 2010-05 | depth 0.15 m
CTCACGAGGAAGCCAGTGCCTTGGGCAACAGGCTTACCATCCTTGTCCGACGTGAGGATTGACACGATGGCCCCATTCGCAGCTTTAGCTATCGCTGGAATATCCTTTCGAGGCGGTGCCGACTGCGCTGCAACGACACCAGCGACGAGGCAGAAAATAATCAATCCGCGCAAATAGTCCTCACTGACTTACGTCCAAGTGAATTTCCGCGCAGTCTATCACACTCATCGTGTGTAGACTCATCGTGGTCATACGCCCAAACATGGCCGGGTGCGAGAGCCTGACCCGCGAATTATTTTCGGAAAGCGTCTGCGAGAGCTTCGGCTTGAACGACACTTGTCTCAGGAGAAGCTGGCTGAATTGGCCGAATTGCACCGCAACTATGTGGGCGGCGTGGAGCGTGGCGAGCGAAACGTAAGCCTACTCAACATCGTCAAACTGGCTCGCGGCTTGCGCGTGCGAGCTAGTACGTTGATCGAATCCGTCCGCTGACAGTTAATTATCTGCTGACCCAAACACAACTCGGCACTAAGTTCAGGCCCGAATTCGGCGGCTCGGGATATTTTGCCGTCTAAACAGTATGGCGAAGAAAAAGCGAATATGCTAACCTCACGAAATGGTCCGGTCGTGCCGCGTAACAATAAAGGATATGGAGGATGTTAGTCACACGGTCGAAGTGACCGCTGAATCCCTTTACGAAGCCGTTGCACTCGCACTAAGAGCAATACGCGGTGGAAATTGGGTAAAAGGGCTGCGCGACCAATTCAAGGTCGATGTTTGTGTAACGGAAATTCCGGTGCGTCACACCGTAGAGATGAAGGAATTCAATGCGTGGATAGCGCGTGAGGGCGGCGCGCCAAGAGACTTAGTACAGCGTAAGCGAGCGCGAAAAATTCTGGGACTGCCCGAAACCCGTTAGCCAAAGCCGCAATAGCCTTCTCCGCAAAACATCTGTAGAATTCAGTCGTCGTAAAACGAAACTGCCCGACACGATGGCTGGGATTTCTTCGACGAGCGACTAGTTACCCTCGTCGCAAGCCTTTCATCGCGACGACGCAAGGTGCCGATGAGCGATGCAGTTTCCCCACAATTTTCCAATTAATTACAGGGCGAGACTAGAGGTCGCCGTCCTCACCGCGCAAAGCATGGTTCCGCGACCGCATCTGCCAGTCACGCGAATCTTAATCGGGATGAATGCATTCGCAAAGCTCGCTATCGTAGCTATTAGGAATGACCATTGGAGCATGGAATCAGCACTCATCGGATATGACCAGTTCCTAACATATCTCTGCAACGCAGAGAGTTCGGGAACCCCAACGAACGCTTCCTTTGAAGCACGGGAAGCAATAATGCGATCCGATGCATGGATTGGCTTTATGCGGAAGTTGGCCAAGATTGCAAAGGCCCAATTAAAGATCAAGGCAGAACCTAGAAATAGGACGCGAAAGGCGATTATTTTACCCATTCTGAAAACCAAAGGATGGTCAATCTATGATTGGGCAAATGAAGCTGAAGTGTCTCATGCTACTGCGATGGACTATCTCAATGAAAAGACAGAGCCTTATCTTTCCACGATAAAGAAACTCGCCGATGCGCTAAACATTCCCACTGATAAAATGCCCGAATAGCAGAATCCCATACTCTCCCATAGTCTCCCATAAACTATCCCATAGAATCCGCTTTCCAGTGCAGTGACTATTCCATTCATGTTGGCCGATACTCAGCCCATGAGGAGATAAGCGGCTCTGACGCGCACAGTGCCCACCCGCGATCCGAGTTGAAAAAGAAAGACGCGACACGCTGTTTATCCTTTGCCGAGGAAGCGTGTCGCGCCGTGGTGGGAATTTTCGGGCGGTGAATCAAGCAAATCATTATACAGATTAGAGCGCGAAAATCGGCGCGCTTGTCTGCGAGAAGACTGTAAGCATTTTGGATTGCCGGGAACTACGTAGCGGGGACGACCGAAGGCAAGGCCCGCTCCGAATGGTCGCCAATACGCGGAACGGGCCAACTGGCGCAAAGCGCCGAACGACAGGAACCAAACTCTATCTCACGTCTGCTTATCCCACAACTTCTTAAATAATTCTACCGTCGCTGGCCCGTGTCCGGCGTAATGATTGTTCGCGTATGCGAAGATGTCTACCTCGGTCACCAAAATGTACGGTAGTTAAGGTGGCTTGCTTACGCGATCCGAGCTTTATCCTGACAGGTGCACAGACAAATCACGATTCCGCCGATGAGTAGCGTCAGTCCCATCCCAATGGCAATTTTTCTCAGGGCCCGGTCCAGACCGATCATTTCCGGCAATTCATCCGCAAGGCGGGACGTCAAGTCCGTCGCGCGCGATTTCAGAAAGTGCCAGAGTTTCTTGCCGATTTTCTCCGCGACGTAGTGAATGACAAAACATCGGATATGGTCCATGGCGAAAATTGTACCTTGTCCCCTTCCTCGACACGATATGTAAATCAAGCCCGACCCGAAGGCATTTTTGCTTTCCGAAATCTCAAGTATTTCTCGTAAGAATGATTATCACACTGGAGTTGCGACGGGGGCGGAAGCTAAACTCAAGCGCGACTCTTAGGGTCACTTGACACCTGCCGCGACCGTGTAATGATTCATACTGATCCAATAACGGCCTTCATGTTCGGAAACATTTTTCGAGGCAAAAAATACGAAGTTGGAAAGACGGGCGAGAAGCTCCCGGAGAAACATGAGGGCCTTCCTGACTCTACACTTCCTCACGGACTTTGCCCCCGCTGCCAGAAACAATCCAGCTTTGATGTGAGCTCTGCCCAACCCATTACGTTTGAGCCCGAAAGATTCCTCGTAGAACGCGGCGGTACTGCCACCCCCGCACATCTCGATCAGGTGTCCGTCCTGTATTGCCGCAACTGCAAACAGGGTGTCGTGGTCGTCGAAGAAGAGCGCATCGCTGAGCGTTCATGGCGTGAAAAAGCAGGCGGAGGAGGTGTCATTACCTGGCGCGGCATTCACTGGTGGCCATCTGCAGACGCGCAAGTATCTTCTGACGTGCCCGCCGAAATCGCCGACGTCTTCAGGGAGGCCGCAAGAGCGCTCCACGCCGACTGCCCCCGTGCTTCTGCGGTCATGGCGCGACGGATCTTAGAAGCGATCACCGTGGACAAGGGCGAAGCGACCGGAGTTCTTGCCGATCGCCTGAAAAACCTCGCAGCCAAAGGCGTCTTGGTTCAAACACTAGCCGATTGGGCCAAGGAAGTCCGACTCGTGGGTAATGTCGGGGCTCACTTCGATCCTATCAAGAACGTCTCAAAAGATGACGCGGAGCAGCTCCTGACGTTTGTACGGGAATTGCTGAAATATCTCTACGAGCTCCCTGCGGAGCTCAAAAGACGCCGGGGGCCCTAGTCCGGTCCCTTTCAGTATCTCTTGAAATTCTATAATCCATAAAAAAGATTATTACTCCCACGAGCTGCGAGTAGTTCTGGCGCCGAATAAGCGGATTTCTTCAGAGACACCGTCGCCAACCTACAGCGCGAATTCAATATCACACTGGTATGGTGTAATGTACGGGAATACGCGGACAAGGAATCGCCCGGTGGTTTTGACTGAAGGTATGTTTCCTTTTTTGAACTAGTGTGGACGGCCCCTTGAACGGGCCAACGCCGTTGGTGAATTCCAGATTCGAGTGAAGCAGGCCGACCCATGCAATGGATAGCTCCATCTGAAAAGGACACCGCCAACGACACCTTGGAAAAACGTCTTTGGGCCGCCGCCGATCAGTTCCGCGCCAACTCCGGCCTCACGGCAGCGCAATATTCCCAGCCGGTGCTTGGCCTTATCTTCTTGCGATTCGCCGAGGTCCGCTTCGCGGAGCGGCGCAGCAAACTAGAAAACCCCATCGCTTCGCCGCGACGAGGTTCACGAATTGACGATCCCGCCGCGTATCACTCCGAAGGAGTGCTCTACCTCGCTTCCCGTTCACGCTTCGACTACCTTCTCGCGTTGCCCGAAGCGTCCGACGTAGGCAAAGCCATCAACGAAGCTATGCGCGACATTGAGAAACTTAACCCCCAGCTCGCGGGCGTTCTTCCAAAAACGTACAATCTTTTTACGAGCACTCTCCTCAAAGAGCTTCTCAAAAAAGTTTCTGAGATTCCTTCAACGCTTGATTACGACGCGTTCGGGCGTATCTACGAATACTTTCTCGGCGAGTTCGCCATGACAGAAGGGCAAGGCGGAGGTGAGTTTTACACGCCGTCCGCAATCGTCCGCCTTCTTACCGAAATAATCGAGCCGTATCATGGTCGCATTCTCGATCCCGCCTGCGGTTCCGGCGGCATGTTTGTTTCATCCGCGCACTTCGTATCCGAACACAAGAAGAATCCGTCTTCCGAACTCTCAATTTATGGAGTAGAAAAAACCGACGAAACCGGACGCCTTTGCCGCATGAACCTTGCGATCCACGGCCTCGAGGGCGACATCCGCCACGGCGGCAACGTCAACAGCTACTATGACGATCCGCATGACGCGACAGGAAAGTTCGACTTCGTCCTCGCCAATCCACCGTTCAACGTCAACGCTGTGGACAAAGAGCGCTTGAAAGACTCTGTTGGCCCCAGCCGTCGCTTCCCCTTCGGACTGCCACGCACCGACAACGGCAACTATCTCTGGATTCAGCTTTTCTATTCCGCATTGAATGCCAAAGGCCGCGCCGGATTCGTCATGGCCAACTCCGCGTCCGATGCCCGCAGTTCCGAACAGGAACTCCGCAGACAACTTGTCGAGTCACACGCCGTCGATGCAATGGTTGCCGTGGGACCGAACCTGTTTTATACGGTCACGTTGCCTTGCACGCTGTGGTTCTTGGACAAAGGCAAAGCGAAGACGCCTCGTGGAAACACGATCCTCTTTGTCGATGCTAGGCACATTTATCGGCAGGTTGACCGTGCACTCCGCGAGTGGACGCCTGCTCAAATTAGCTTCCTTGCTAACATTGTCCGCCTCTATCGGGGCGAGGATCTCGACTTCACGCTCGGCGGCGATGAAACGCGGGCCAAGCTGCAAGAAGTCTTTGGCAAGAAGCCGAACTTCACGGATGTGCCGGGCCTCTGCAAAGCCGCGACGCTCAAGGAAATCGAAGCACAGGAATGGTCGCTAAATCCCGGACGCTACGTCGGAGTTGCGCCCGGCGAGAAAGTCAGCGACGAAGACTTCAAGGAGCAATTCGAAGCGCTTAACGAGGAACTAGAATTGCTCAACGCTCAGGCGCGCGAACTCGAACAGACCATCGCACGTAACGCGGCAGAGATTCTGGGAATGTGATGATGGCGGGCTGGCCTACAAAGCGGATGGAAGAATTGTGCGAAGTCACCTCTAGCAAACGTATCTACGCGAAAGAACTTTGCGCCACTGGCGTCCCATTTTACAGAAGCAAGGAAATCATCGAGAAACTGAATGGACAGGAAACGCACTCCAATCCTTTGTTCATTCCCGAAGTGAGATACCAAGAGATTCTTCGATTAACTGGTGCTCCAATCGAAGGGGATCTTCTGCTTACATCGAGAGGAACGCTTGGCGTCCCATACCTGGTCACAAAATCTGACCGTTTTCATTTCGCCGACGGCAACCTGACTTGGTTTCGACACTTCAGTGGTTTGGACAGCGCTTACCTAAAGTTCTTCTTGCTCTCTCCGGAGGGGAAGGCTGAACTTGCGCGTTGCGTTATTGGTTCATCTCAAGCTGCTTACACCATTGCTGCGCTCAAAAAGCTTACTATCTCGGTTCCGCCGCTCCTCGTGCAGCGACACATCGCGGGCATATTGTCGGCCTACGACGAGTTGATCAAGAACAATCAGCGGCGCATCCGACTATTGGAGGAAATGGCACGCAAACTCTACGAGGAGTGGTTCGTCAACTTCCGTTTCCCCGGCAACGAGGGGCTCCGGCGTATAGCCAGCCTCCTCGGTGATATCCCGCAAGGCTGGGAGGCCGTTGCTTTCACCGACATCGCTGATGTGTTGAGCGGTGGTACGCCCAAAACCGACATGGCCGAGTATTGGGATGGCGAGATTCCGTTCTTCACTCCTCGCGACGTGCCTTCCTGCTTTTACGCACGAGAGACTCTGAAACACGTTACCGAACGCGGCCTTCTTAAATGCGCCAGTGAACTCTACCCGCCTGACACGGTTTTTATTACCGCACGCGGGACCGTCGGCAAAGTTGCTCTTCCATCCGTTCCAATGGCGATGAATCAATCATGCTATGCACTTCGCGGAAAATCTGGTATGCCGCAGCGTTTTCTTTTTCTAATGACGCTCCGACAGGTTGACTACCTCAAGACCAATACCGGCGGAGCAACTTTCGACACAATCATCGTGGATACTTTCCGCCGGATGCAGGTCGTGAAACCGCCGCACGACCTCGTTGCTCGTTTCACTCGGCAAACCGACGCGATTTTCGAACAAATTAACAATCTGGAACGGCAGACCGCGAACCTTCGCCAAACACGAGACCTGTTGCTGCCCCGGCTGCTTTCGGGCCAGTTGAATTTGGAAACGGATTGACCATGTCTCATGCCTACACAGAAGACCAACTCGTCGAGCAGCCCGCTATCCGGTTGTTCGCGGACCTTGGTTGGCAAACGGTGTCGGCGTTAGAGGAGACGTTCGACGCGGGAGGCACCCTCGGTCGCGACACAAAGGGTGAAGTCGTACTGGTTCGCCGGTTGCGGACCGTCTTGGAACGATTGAATCCTGCACTGCCCTCCGAGGCAATTTCCGCAGCCGTGAATGAATTGACTCGGGATCGCTCAGCCATGCTTCTCGCAGCGGCAAACCGCGAAGTGTACGTGTTGCTTAAGGAAGGCATCAAGGTTTCCCTGCCGGATCCCGAACGCGGCGGTCAGAAGATTGAGCGTCTCACAGTGATTGACTGGCAGAACCCAGCAGCCAATGATTTTCTGCTTGTCAGCCAGTTAAGCGTCACCGGCGATCTCTACACCTGCCGTCCGGATTTGGTTGGTTTCATAAACGGCCTCCCGCTTCTCGTCATCGAGTTGAAAAAACCTGGCGTCCCTGCCCGCGCGGCGTTCGATGAGAACCTGACACATTATAAGGATCAGGTCCCTGCCCTGTTCTGGTTCAACGCCCTCCTCATCGCGTCAAATGGAACCGATAGCCGCGTCGGCTCACTGACAGCAGATTGGGAGAGATTCTTCGAGTGGAAGCGCGTTGAGCGAGAGGATGAACCACGCCGCGTGGCGCTTGAGGTGATGATTCGCGGCACGTGCGACAAAGTCCGATTGCTCGATCTGGTTGAAAATTTCACGCTCTTCTCTGAGCACAAGTCCGGACTGGTCAAAATCATCGGACAGAATCACCAGTTCCTTGGCGTCAACAACACAATCGTCTCGGTTCTCGCCGCCAGAAAATCCGGTCACGGCCGCGGCGGCGTTTTCTGGCAGACACAGGGTAGCGGCAAGAGCTTTTCGATGGTGTTCTTCGCGCAAAAGATTTTGCGAAAAGTGCCGGGCAACTGGACGTTCGTTATCGTGACCGACCGCGTAGAGCTGGACGACCAAATCGCCAAGACATTCAAGACCAGCGGCGCAGTAAGCGAAACCGAAGGCGACGAGTGCCACGCGACGAGTGGATCGCACCTGCGGGAATTATTGCGTGGAAATCATCGCTACGTCTTCACGCTCATCCAGAAATTTCAATCGAGCGAATTGCTGTGCGACCGCTCCGATGTGATCGTTCTCACGGACGAGGCGCATCGGAGCCAGTACGACACTTTGGCGCTGAACATGCGCGCCGCGCTGCCGAAGGCAATGTTCCTCGCCTTCACCGGCACGCCGCTGATGGCGGGCGAGGAACGGACTAAAGATGTTTTTGGCGAATATGTTTCCATCTACGACTTTCAGCAGTCAGTCCAGGACGGCGCGACCGTGCCGCTCTTTTACGAGAATCGAACGCCGGAATTGCAGTTGGTGAATCCCGACCTTAACGAAGACATTTATGATCTCGTCGAAGCGGCAGACCTCGACTCCGAACAGGAAACAAAACTTGAACGCGAGCTGAGCAGGCAATATCACATTCTTACCCGCGACGAGCGACTGGACACCGTCGCGCAGGATGTCGTGCGGCATTTTCTCGGACGCGGTTTCATCGGCAAGGCAATGGTTGTTTCGATTGACAAAGCCACGGCGTTGAAAATGTACGATAAGGTCCGAGAACATTGGGCGGCGGAAACAATCAGGACACAAAAAGAATTGGGTCGTCGTGATCTGAGCGAATCGGAAAGGCAGGCGTTACAGCGACGCTTCGAAGTTCTCCAGACCACAGACATGGCGGTGATCGTTTCCCCCGGCCAAAACGAAATCGCGCAGATGCAGAAACTCGGCCTCGATATTGTCCCTCATCGAAAACGGATGATCGAGGAAGACCCGCCGCTCGACGAAAAGTTCAAAGACCCGAAAGACCCTCTGCGCCTCGTTTTCGTCTGCGCCATGTGGCTTACCGGTTTTGACGCGCCGAGTTGCTCGACGGTCTATCTCGACAAACCAATCCGGAATCACACTTTGATGCAAGCCATCGCCCGCGCGAATCGCGTCTTTCACGGCAAGCATAGCGGCGTGATAGTGGATTATGCGAACGTCTTCGACTCGCTCGAAAAAGCACTCGCCATCTATGGCGCCGGCAAAGATGGAAAAACGCCGGTGAAGGACAAGAAGAAACTCGTGGAAGAATTGCGCGACGCCGTCAGCGCAGCCGATCTCTTCTGTACTGACAAAGGCGTATCGCTCGCAGCCATCGAAAACCTTCCTGCCGGTGACATGCAGCGCCTCGCGCGCGTTGACGATGCAGTCGACGCGCTAATCTCACCGGACCCACTCCGGCGGGAGTTCCTCGGCCATGAAAGGCTCGTCGGCACGCTCTACAACGCCGTGAAGCCCGATCCTGCGGCCCTCGACTTTTCTGGCCGCGTCGCATGTCTCGCAGCTATCGCCGACGCCATGCGCGCCAAACTCAATCCTAATCCGGCGGACATTTCCGGCGTGATGGGCGACATCAACAAATTGCTGGACACTTCAATCACCCGCATCGCGATGCCGTCGAAGCCCGCGGCGGTTCTGGATTTGTCGAAAATAGACTTTGAAGCTTTGCGCAAGCGGTTCAAAGCGTCGAAGCATAGGAACAGCGACTTGGAAGTGCTGAAAGCCGCCATTCGCGCGCAACTCGAAAAAATGATTCGTCTCAACAAGACACGGACGGACTTCAGGGCAAAGTTTGAAGAATTGATCGAGTCCTACAACGCAGGCAGCCTCAACATCGAAGACCTATTCAACGAACTTGTCGTCTTGAGTCGCACGCTGAGCGAAGAGCAAGAGCGGCATGTTCGCGAAAACATGACAGAGGAAGAGCTTGTTGTCTTCGACATCCTGACCAGACCCGCGCCAGAACTGAGCACGGAGGAACGCGCCGAAGTGAAGAAAGTTGCCAAACAACTGTTGGAGCGCCTGAAGGAATTGGTCGTGCTCGATTGGAGAAAACGACAATCAGCCCGCGCGCGAGTCGAAGACGCTATAAAAGGCATGCTCGATACCGGACTGCCGCGCGCTTACTCGGCTGATCTTTATAAAGAAAAATGTTCAGCTTTGTTCGAGCATTTCTATGAAAGCTATCCGGAAAGAGACGTCAACGCCTACACCACAACGGTCTGATCGACTAGACTATCGTTCGACGACTAGATCCGGCAAAAGCCCCCGGAAATTCGCTTGCCTGAGTAGCGTGGATTTCTGGAAAGACGATAACCAAGACAGAGGTTAATAACTTGACGCGCGACAACTCACCAGAATCTGCAACCCAGGCGACAGGCGTATCCGACGCCGTCGAGCGCGTGGTCTCCTCCGCAGGATCAGAATGGCGGCAGTGGGACCTCCACGTTCATACGCCCGGCACAATTCTTAATAACCGGTTCGGCGATTGGGAGGAGTACCTCAAAGAAATCGAATCCCACCCGTACGTCAAGGTTCTTGGTATCACGGACTATATGTCGATCGCCAATTATTCAAAGTTGAATGCACTTTGGACCAGCTCCCGAATCAGCAACGTTGATCTGTTGATTCCAAACATCGAGTTCCGGATCGCGCCGCCGACGGACAAAGCAACCGCTGTCAACATACATCTCCTCGTGTCTCCCGATGATCCGCATCACGAACAGGAAATTTTGAATGCGTTAGGCCGGTTGGATTGGGAATTCAACAAGAGACGATATTCCTGTTTACCAGATCAGCTAATGGCCTTGGGACGCGCCTTCGACCCAAGCATCCAGGACGACGGTGCGGCCCTGCGGGCCGGCGTTCTTCAATTCAAAGTGGATTTCACCCGATTCCGTGATTGGTACAACTCCGAACCCTGGCTCATTCGCAATGCTCTTGTGGCGGTCTCGGCTGGCGAAGATGGCCTCTCCGGTTTTCGCCGTGACGGCGCTTGGGCTGCGCATCGCGATGAGATAACGCGATTCAGTCGACTTCTCTTTTCGGGGCGTCCCAGCGAACGTGACTTCTGGCTCGGCACAGGCTCTGCCGAAGACCGCGAAACAGTGCTCCGACTCGGTGGACCCAAGCCCTGCATACATGGCTCGGACGCGCACGAAAGCGCGAAGCTCTTCAAGCCA
>OBLU010006200.1_pt1 | contig 10658 bp, 11 predicted proteins | sample 1518681 | NCBI WGS metagenome assembly OBLU01 (sample SAMEA3539304, study PRJEB22396) | soil metagenome | biome: tundra; feature: field; material: soil | place: USA | collected 2010-05 | depth 0.15 m
GCGAGGCGGAATACGCCGGCCATCTCGCCGAATTCCTCCCCTGGCTCCGCGCCGCCCGCTGGGTGGGCGTCGGCCGCCAGACGGTCTGGGGCAAAGGCGACATGCGGGTGTTGTAAGGAGCAGGACTTCTCAGAAGGAAAACGCTCGTAGTCCGGTCAGCTTCGGTTACGCTTGTTTCTACAAAACGTAGACCCGCAACATCCACCACACGAGGAACAGAGCGATGACGGCAACGACGATGTAGCGAATCCACTGTCCGGCGGTCTTCGGTTGGGTTCGGTTTTCCACGGGGTCATGTTAGCAGGTTGGGGGCTAAACGGCTTAACCCGTGCGCGTGAACACCAGCACGACCGCTGTCGCGGTGAGCGCCGCAAGCACGATCAGGATCGCCCTGCGCCGCGCCGGGGTCAGCCACTCGACGGCCGTCGCCGCCGCCTCCGTCGCCATCAGCGTGTGCATCCATCGCCGCTGCACGGGACCCGGCAGATTACGCATCGCTTTGGCGATCTCCCGCCGCCCCCGGCGGTCCGCAATCAGGATGGTGGCCGAATTCGCCCCGTTGGTGGACTTCAACAGGCGCGTGCGCAACCCGGCCGGCACCTCATCCACGGAACGGTATACCTGGTCCGCCCCGCTGGCCGAAATCAGCACCGTGGAGGTCTGAAACATCCCCGACGCTTTCTCGTTGACGTCGCCACAGTGGGGACAGCGCGTTTCAAATTCCTCGATCTTCTTGCGGCAGCGGCGGCACGTCATCGGGCGACTACCTGGGGGGCCTTCGGTTTCTCTTTAGCGGTCCCCAATTCTTCACCTACATTATCCAGCACAATCTGGATAAATCCCAGGGCCGCCTTGGATAATGCTTTGTCCTTACGGTAAATCAGGCCCAGACGGCGCACCATCGGTTCCGGCGCCAGCGGGATGGCGTGCAGCTTACCGGCCGCGATCTCTTCGCGGCAGTTGGAAACCGCCACGAAGCTCACGCCCAAACCCGCGATCACAAAGTGCTTCATCATCTCCGTGGAATCCAGTTCCATGGAGATTTTGATATCGTCTTCCACCACTTCCAGCCATTCGTTCAACCGCGTTCGCGTCTTGCCGTACTTGGGCAGAACCAGGTAGTAATCCGTCACATCCTGCGCCGTAACCGCCGCGCGGCCGGCCAGAGGATGTCCCGCCGGCACAATGAGGCGGATCTCGTCCCGGTAGATGTTGACTACCTGCAAGCGCTTCTCTTCCACCGGCAGTTGGACCAGCCCGAAATCCGCCGAGTTTTCCATCACGGCTTCCACCACCCGCGAACCGTAGCTGCGCAACACCTGTAATTGCACCGACTGGAATTGCTCGCGATACTCCGAGAACACCTTGGGGAGAATATAAATGCAAGTGGCCTCGTTGCCCGCGATCACCAGTTCCCCACGAGGGTTTGTCTCCAGTTCGGCGATGACGTCCTGTGCGCGGCGCCGCAGATCCAACATCTGCTCGGCATACTCGGCGAAAATCTTGCCCGCCGTGGTGAGCGAAATCCGGCTGCCGAAACGTTCGAACAGGTCCGCACGTAGTTCCTGCTCCAGTTGCCGCACTTGCGCGCTGATGGCCGGTTGCGTGCGGTAACAGGTCTGGGCGGCTTTGGAGAAACTCTTCAGCCGGACGATCTCCAGGAAGGTGTGGAGCTGATCGAAGTCCATAATTTACCTGATTCCCGCTCGCGACCCGGTTCCGCGCCGGCGACGCCCCGCCCTGCCAGGGGCTCAGCCAAACTTCAAATCGGCGGCATAGAAAAATTCGATTTCCCATGCGCCGGGTACTTCGGTATGTATTATAACAAGGGGTCCGGGCGGTGCGGATCGGATAATACGGGGTTGGCGAAGGTTCTAAACGTCTCGCGGTCATAGACGCTGCCTCCCGCACCGCGGCCCGGCTCCAGCCTGCTACCATCGAGGCTGTGCGCTTCGTGCTGCTCTGCTGTCTGGGTCTTCGCCTTCACGCGCAAACCGGCGAAAATGTTCTCCTGGTAGTCAACCGGAACGTCCCGATTTCCCGCCAGATCGCCGACTACTACCGCCCCCGCCGTTCCGTACCGGTGAAGAACGTGTGCACCATCGATACCACGGGCGACGAGGAGATCCAGTGGGGGGTCTACGAAGGGCAGATCGAACGCCCCATCGGCGAGTGTCTGAAGAATGCCGGCCTGGTCGAGAAGGTTCTCTACATCGTCACCACGATGGGAGTTCCGCTCAAGGTGGACGGCCCCGGTTCCCGCCAACTCTCCGAACACGCCTCGGTGGACAGCGAACTGGCGCTGCTCTACTCCAAGCTCAAGGGTGCGCGGTACTCGCGGATGGGAGGCGTCCCCAACCCGTTCTACATGCGGCGCGATGCGCCCTTCCGGCATCCCGACTTCCCGATATATCTCGTCACCCGCCTGGCCGCCTACGATCTGGCCGACGTCAAAGGGATGATCGATCGCTCGCTACAGGCGCGCAATCGCGGCAAGTTCGTCATCGACCTGCAATCGGAGAAGGACGAACCCGGCAACGACTGGCTGCGCACCGCCGCCATGCTGTTGCCCGCGGGCCGCGTGGTGCTCGACGAAACCACTCGCCCGCTCTACCACCAGACCGACGTCATCGGCTACGCCAGTTGGGGCGCCAATGACGATCACCGCACCGAGCGGTGGCTCCACTTCCAGTGGCTGCCCGGCGCCATCGCCGCCGAATTCGTGTCCACCAGCGCGCGCACCTTCCGCCGTCCGCCCGACAACTGGACGCCCGGCACCAGTTGGACGGACAAGTCCCATTTCTTCGCCGAGACCCCGCAGGGGCTGGTCGCCGACCTCATCCACGAGGGCGCCACCGGGGCCAGCGGCAACACTTATGAGCCCTACCTCAACGGCTGCGCCCGTCCCGACTACCTGCTTCCCGCCTACTATCAAGGGCGCAACCTTGCCGAGTCCTACTACCTCTCCCTGCTCTACCTCAGCTGGCAAAGCGTCATCGTGGGCGACCCGCTGTGCGCGCTGAAGCCTTAGGTGGGATAAGGCTCTGCCTTGTCCATCCGAGCGTAGCTCGGACGCCGCGTTCAACTGGACGGGTGCCCTTTTTGGCACCCCACCAGGTGACCCGGCGCCCCCCGCGTGGTAAATTCGAGCCGTGAACATCCTGCTGGTCGATGACGATGCCGAACTCGCTACTCTCCTCGGTGAGTTCCTCCGCCGCGAAGGCTTTACGGTGGATTCCGCGCTGGAAGGCAACCGCGGCCTCGACAAAGCCCTCCAGCCCGGCGTCGATCTGGTAGTGCTCGACGTGATGCTTCCGGGCATCGATGGCTTCGAGATTCTGCGCCGCCTGCGGCAGAAATCCCAGGTTCCGGTTCTCATGCTCACCGCCCGCGGCGAGGACGTCGACCGCATCGTGGGCCTGGAACTCGGCGCCGACGATTACCTCGCCAAACCCTTCAACCCGCGCGAACTCGCCGCCCGCATCCGCGCCATCCTTCGCCGCTACGAGCCTCGTTCCGCCGCGCCCGCCAACCGCATCGAGACCAACGGCATCTCGCTCGACCCCGGCGCCCGCGAAGTTTTCGCCTGCGGCAAGCGGGTCGAACTGACCACCTTCGAATTCGATATCCTCGAAATGCTGATGCGCTCCGCCGGCCGCGTGCTCTCCCGCGACGCACTCATGGAAAATTTCTATAACCGCAAGGCCACACCCTTCGATCGCTCCATCGACATGCACATCAGCCACCTGCGCAAGAAGCTGGAGTGCGGCGACGATCTCATCAAGACCATCCGCGGCGTCGGCTACCAGTTCTGCCGCACGCCGGAGGACGCCGCCGCCGAATGAACTCCCTCTTCGCCAAAATCCTGCTGTGGTTCTGGTTCGCGCTGGCCATCACGGTAGTCGGCTCGGCCTTCATCTCCGCCTTCAACGTGAATGAAAACGATAGCGACGAACGCGCCCCGGTCGCGCGCCTGGTCCGGTTCCAGTTGGAAGAAGCCACCAGCGCCTACGAGATCGGCGGCCGGCCCGCGCTGCAGTCCTTCCTCGATACCCTGCATCGCGTCTACGACGCGCGCGGCGTCCTGACCGACGAAAACGGCCGCGACCTGCTGACCAACGAAGACCGCTCCGACCTCATTCGCCACGCCCAACGCCGCGTCCTCTACCAGGTCTTCCGCACCGGCGATTCCACCGTCGCCCGCACCAGCGATGACGGCCGGTTCTGGTTCTTCTTCATCGTGCCGCGCGCCCACGTCGGCTCCTGGTTCCTCCAGCCCGAACACCTCTTCGTCATCGTCGCCGCCATCGGCCTCTGCTACTGGCTGGCCCGGTACCTCACGCGCCCCGTCCGCAAACTCCAGAAGGCGGTGGAACGCTTCGGCCGCGGCGATCTCTCCGCCCGCGCCCCAAGCGTCCGCCGCGACGAGCTCGGCCAGCTTGCCCGCACCTTCGACCGCATGGCCGACCGCATCGAAACCCTGCTCGCCGCCGAACGCCGCCTCCTGCTGGACATCTCCCACGAACTCCGGTCTCCGCTAGCCCGCCTCGGAGTCGCCATCGAACTGGGCCGCTCCGGCGACGATACGGATACCACGCTCAATCGTATCCAGAAGGAGAGCGACCGCCTCAACTCCCTGGTCGGCCAGCTCCTTCAGGTAACGCGCGCCGAAGGCGACGCCGCTTCGCTCCGCCGCGATCCGGTACGCCTCGACCAGCTGGTGGAGCTTCTCGTGGAGGAATCCGCCATCGAAGCCGCCGCTCACGGGTGCAGCCTGCGGTGCCAGGGCAGCGAGCCGGTCACCATCGCCGGAGATCCCGAACTCCTGCGCCGCGCGGTGGAAAATGTTCTGCGCAACGCGATCCGCTATTCGCCGCCCGATACGACGGTCGAGATCCGGCTGTCGCGCAGCGGCGCTCTCGCCGTGGTGGAGATCCGGGATCATGGTCCCGGAGTCCCGGAAGATGCGCTGCCGCGCATCTTCGACCCGTTCTACCGGGTGGAATCCGACCGCAACCGCCTGAGCGGCGGCATCGGTCTGGGCCTTTCCATCGCCCGCCGCGCGGTGGAACTCCACCGGGGAACGATCCGCGCGGCCAACGCCAACCCGGGCCTCAGAATCGAGTTGGAGTTTCCGGTAGCGTAGGACAGGCCTCCCGGCCTGTCCACGCCAATATCCAGGGACAGGCCGGGAGGCCTGTCCTACAATAGAGACTTCATGAACGCGCTGCCCTCTCTCGCCGCTGCCGGCGCGGCATCCTCATTCCTGGCGTGGGCGGTCCGCGGACGCTCGGCGTCCGTTTTCGGGCACTCGGTATGGCGCGGGCCGCGCGACCGGCGGGCGCTGGCGCTGACGTTTGACGACGGGCCCGGCGAGAGCACGCCGGACATCCTGGAAATTCTGGCGGAGCACCATGTGCCGGCCACTTTTTTCCAGTGCGGAGCCAATGTGGACCGGCTGCCGGAGATTGCGCGCGAAGTGGCGGCGCGCGGGCACGAGATAGGCAATCACAGTTACAGCCATCCGTATTTGTTCCTGTGCTCGCCCGGGACAATCGAAAACGAGCTGCGGCGGGCGCAGGAAACCATCGAAGCGGCGACCGGATTGCGGCCCGCCTGGTTCCGCGCGCCGTATGGCGCGCGCTGGTTCGGCCTGGGGCGGGCCCAGCGCAAAATGCAGCTGACCGGCGTGATGTGGAGCGCAATCGGCTATGATTGGAATCGAAGGGCAAGTGAGGTGGTCGCACGCATGGCGGCATCTGCGTCAAACGGCGCCATCCTCTGTCTTCACGATGGGCGCGAGCTTCGGGAGAAGCCGGATGTGCGGGCCACCGTGGAAACCGTCCGGCGCCTGGTTCCCCTGTTGCAGGACCGGGGCTACGAATTTGAAACGATTGGCCGACTCTTATGTCCGAAGACCTGATTCAGCGCGTGACGAAGGTGATTGCCACCTCCAAGCGCATTCCCCTCGAAACCGTGACCATCGATAGCGAGTTCGTGCAGTTGGGAATCGATTCGATGGACGCCGTGGAGATCCTGTTCGCTCTCGAAGGCGAGTTCGATATCAGCATTCCCGACGAGGAAGTGCGCAGCGTGCGCAACGTCCGCGACATGTGCGCCGGCGTGGAAAGGCTGGTCGCCGCGAAAAACGCGGACGCGCCGGCCGGCCAGTAAGCGATGCGACGCGTCGCCATCACCGGCGCAGGCGCCATCAGTGCGCTGGGCCGCAATATCGCCGAATTCGCCGAGTCGCTTCGCGAGGGCCGCTGCGGGATCGGGCAGATTGAATCCACCGGTGTCGCAACTCTGCGTTTTCAGAACGGCGCCGAGGTCAAGAACTACAGTCATCAGCCCTACTTCGAGGACCGTCGCGCGGACTTCATGGACCGCTTCGCGCAATTCGCGGTGATTGCCGCGCGCGAGGCGGTGCGGGACGCCGCGGTGGAATGGACGCCGGAACTGCGCGAGACTTCGGCGATCATTACCGGATCCTGCGTGGGCGGGCAGTCCACGGAGGACCTCGGGTTCGTCGAGATCTACAAGAAGGGAACCAATCGCGTGCATCCGCTGACCATCCCGAAGACGATGGCCAACGCGGGCGCCAGCCACATTTCGATGGAATTCGGCATCACCGGGCCGGCCTACACTATTTCGACCGCGTGCTCGTCGGCGGCGCACGCCATCGGACAGGCGTTTCAGATGGTGGCCGCCGGGACCAGCGATCTGGCCATCACCGGCGGCAGTGAAGCCCCGTTCAGTCTCGGCATTCTGAAAGCCTGGGAGGCCATGCGTGTGGTGTCGCCGGAGACATGCCGGCCGTTTTCCAAGGATCGCCGCGGCATGATCCTGGGCGAGGGCGCGGCCATGTTCGTCCTGGAACCGCTGGAAGCGGCGCGGGCGCGCGGCGCGCGGGTTCACGCGGAACTGGTGGGCTTCGGCATGAGCGCCGACGCGTGCCACATTACGCAGCCTTCCGTGGATGGGGCCGCAAGGGCCATGCGGGCCGCGCTGCGCAGCGCGGCGCTGGCGCCCGAACAGATCGGGTACATCAACGCGCACGGCACGGCAACCCTGGTCAACGACCTTACCGAGACGGCCGCCATCCGGCAGGTGTTCGGCGCGCATGCGGACCGCCTCGCCATCAGTTCCACCAAATCCATGCACGGCCATGCGTTGGGCGCGGCAGCGGCGCTGGAGTGCCTGGCGACCGCCATTGCGCTGCGCGACGGCGTGCTGCCGCCCACCGCCAACTACAGCGAGCCCGACCCGGAGTGCAATCTCGACGTGATTCCGAACGTGGCGCGCCGCCAGCAGGTGGAGTACGCACTCTCCAATTCGTTTGCCTTCGGCGGGCTGAACGCGGTACTAGTGTTAAAGGTGGCGTAAGGCTCTCGCCTCCGTGCGGTTACCGCTCTATGCCGCCTCTAGAGTGACTCGGGTGTAAGCTACTTCGAAGCCCATCCGTTCGTAGTTGCGCTGCGAGCCGCTGCCGGGGAGAGTGGAGGCGCTGGCCAGATCGCAGCCTTGTGCCAGCGCTTCGTTGAGGCGGGCGGCAATCAGCTCGCGGTGCACGCCGCCGCGGCGGTGGCGCGCAATCGTGCTGTCGGCAAAAAGCGTGGCCAGGCCGCTGTAGACCGCCGCCGCCGCGCCGCCGGCCAACTCCCCGCTCTCCGTCACCGCCAGATAGCAGAGTGCCCCGGGCATGGCGCAGATGGCGCGGCCCACGTCCATCTCTTCGGTAGTCAGGTCGTGCTCCTCGAAGAAGCCCCGGCCCACGGTGTGGCTCCATATGTCGGTCTCGTCGGCCAACGCGCGCCGCACGCGGGGCGTGAGCACAATTTCGGCGCCGGCCAGCCGTTTCACCAGCACGTTGTTGAATTCCGTTATACGGTACCCGCGGCCGCCCAGCATGCCGAGAATCCCGGCGTCGGCCAGCGGACAGAGTTCGATCGAGACTGTACCACCGCGGCTCCGGAAGAATGCCTCCAGCCGGTCGATCTCCGGCCCGGTGACCGGGCCGCCGAGCCCGATCCCCACCGCGTGGCTGAGGGGCGATTCGGCCCCTACAAACACCGCGCAGCCGCCCGCCACATCGAGCGTGGCCGCTTCCGGATGGATGGCGGTGCAGCCGCGCGCATTGGCCGCTTCGGCTGTTTCAATACGCCGCGCCAGCGGTAGATCGGAAAAAATCAAGAATTCCTCCTGAGCCAGTATGCCGCATGGGCGCATCATATAGGTATGTCGGCACAAACCATGAAAATGAACGTCGGCGGAATGACTTGCGGCAACTGCTCGCGCAGCGTGGAGCGGAAACTCTCGGCCACCCCCGGCGTGACCAAGGCCACGGTGGACCTGGTCAATGCCTGTGCGACCGTGGACTACGACGCGGATATGGTGAAGCCGGAGACCCTGGCCAATGCGGTCCGGCAACTCGGCTTCGAAGTCCCGGCATGAAGACCGCGGCCCCGGAACGCGTTGACCTGCCGGTATCCGGAATGACCTGCGCCGCCTGCGCGCGCACCATCGAGCACGCGCTCGCCAATACTCCGGGCGTGGGCCGCGCCAATGTGAATCTGGCCACCAATACGGCCACCGTGGAGTTCGACCCCGCCATCGCGCGGGTACGCGATTTCGCGCTTGCCATCGAGGAGTTGGGATACGGCGTGCCGGAGAAGGCGGCGCCCGCGGACGCGGCGGAGCAAGGCTACCGCCGCCGCCTGACGGTCGCGGCCGTCTTCGCGGCGCCGGTGCTGGTGCTCGGCATGTCGCACGGCCTGCTGCATGTCCCGTACTCCCCGTGGATTCAACTGGCGCTCACCCTGCCGGTCATTTTCTACGCGGGCGCGCCTTTCTACCTGGCGGCGTGGAGCGCCCTGCGTCACGGCGCCGCCAATATGAACTCGCTGATCTCTCTCGGCACCGGCGCGGCCTTCCTCTATTCGCTGGTGGAGACCCTGCGCGGGCGGCATGAAGTCTACTACGAGCCCGCCGCCGTCATCATTGCGCTCATCCTGCTCGGCCGGACGCTGGAGGCGCGGGCGCGCGGCCAGGCCGGCGAGGCCATCCGCAGGCTGATGGATCTGCAGCCGCCGGTGGCGCGCGTGCTGCGCGACGGCGTGGAAGTGGAGACCGCCGTGGAGGAAGTGCGCGTGGGCGACATACTGGTAGTGCGCCCGGGCGAGCGCCTTGCGGTGGATGGCGAAGTTACCGAGGGCGAATCGGCGGTGGACGAATCCCTGCTCACCGGCGAGAGTATGCCGGTGGACAAACGCGCCGGCGCCCCCGTGTTCGCCGGCACCATCAACCGCGACGGCGCGCTCCGCTACCGCGCCACCAAGGTGGGACGCGGCACGCTCTTGCAGCAGATGGTGGAACTGGTGAAGCAGGCGCAGGGCTCGCGCGCTCCCGTCGCCCGCCTGGCCGACGTGGTCAGCGGATACTTCACCGTCACCGTGCTGGTTCTGGCAGTCCTCACCTTTAGCGCGTGGTTGTTCTTCGCGCCATTCGCCGTGGCCATGGTGAACGCGGTGGCGGTGCTGATCATCGCCTGCCCCTGCGCGCTCGGTCTGGCCACGCCCACCGCCATCATGGTGGGCACGGGCCGCGGCGCCCAACGCGGCATCCTGATCAAGGGCGGCGAGGCGCTCGAGATGGCCCACAAGATCGATACCGTCGTGCTGGATAAGACGGGCACCGTCACCGCCGGCAAGCCGCGCGTCACGCGGGTCACGGTACAGGGCAAGTTCGCCGAAAACGAACTGCTGCTTCTCGCGGCATCGGCGGAACGCTATTCGGAACATCCGCTGGGCAAGGCCATCGTGGAAGCCGCGCGCGAGCGCGCCCTGACGCTGGAGCCGGCCAGTGAGTTCGCCGCGCAGGCAGGCCACGGAGTTCGGGCGCGCGTGGCGGGACACGAAGTGGTGGTCGGCCGGCCGGGCGCCACGGTGACCATCGACGGCGTGGTGGCGGGCGCCATCGAAATTGCGGACACCATCAAGCCGGAGGCGGCGGAAGCGGTAAGGCGCCTGCGCGCCATGGGGATCGAAGTGTGGATGATCACCGGCGATCGCACGGCGACGGCGGAAGCGGTGGCCCGCCAGGCGGGAATCGATCGCGTGCTGGCCGAGGTGCTGCCCGCGGGCAAGGTGGCGGAGATCCGCCAACTACAGGCCGCCGGACGCCGTGTGGCGATGGTCGGCGATGGCGTCAACGATGCGCCCGCCCTGGCACAGGCCGATCTGGGAATCGCCATGGGCAGCGGCACCGATGTCGCCATGGAAGCCGGCGGCGTCACCCTGATGCGCGACAATCTCAACGGCGTGGCGGAGGCGCTGGAACTGTCGCGCCGCACCATGCGCATCATCCGCCAGAATCTCTTCTGGGCCTTCGCCTACAACGTCATCGGTATTCCCGTGGCGGCGCTGGGTCTGCTCTCGCCCATGCTGGCGTCTGCCGTTATGGCCCTCTCCAGCGTCACCGTTGTCACCAACAGCCTGCGCTTGAAGTAGTGGCAGTAGTGGCTCCGCCTCGCCTTTTGGGGTCAGTTTACGATAACGCAGTTTTATTGCCGCGAGTGCCGCTGACGCTGAGACGACGAGCTCCACTCACCGCCAGTAGGTAATCACGGTCCCGCCCGCCAGAATCAATGCTCCGCCTGC
>OBLU010006203.1_pt1 | contig 10658 bp, 9 predicted proteins | sample 1518681 | NCBI WGS metagenome assembly OBLU01 (sample SAMEA3539304, study PRJEB22396) | soil metagenome | biome: tundra; feature: field; material: soil | place: USA | collected 2010-05 | depth 0.15 m
TAGCGCATCGAGCCGGTCACACCATAATGACTACTCTTCCGTCACCTGGTTTCAATCCCAATGCACTCTACTGCGTTCCGTTCCCGAGCCACACCAAAGGTATACTGAGACACTCGTCAGCAGCGCCGTGCGCCGGAGGAAGCCGCCGCTTGTTTACAAAAGCGATCGTTCGCATTCCCGGAAGCAATTTTGCCGGGGGCCTCACCACGGCCAGCCTGGGGGTTCCGCAATTTGATGATGTGCTCGCTCAGCATGCACTCTATTGTGCGGCATTGAAAGAATGCGGACTCAGTCTGACGACGCTCGAAGCTGACCTCCGCTTTCCTGATTCGACGTTTGTTGAAGACACGGCCGTCCTGACCGATCGTGGCGCAATCCTCACACGTCCCGGCGCCAAGAGCCGCGAAGGCGAGGTAGAGTCGATCCGTCCCGCGATTGCACAATTCTTCCCTTCACCGCTCGCGATTCTGGAACCGGGAACCCTCGACGGCGGCGACATCTGCGAGGCGAGCACCCACTTCTTCCTCGGTATCTCGCAGCGCACCAATGAAGAAGGCTCCCGGCAATTTGCCGCGCACCTGGCCGGACTTGGCTATACCTCATCCAACGTCGAGGTTCGCGAAATGGCCAGCATTCTCCACCTCAAGAGCGGCATCTCTTACATCGGCGATAACACGCTGGTGGTGATGGAAGAGATGGCGGCCAATGAGGCGTTCCACGCCTTCAACCTTATTCAGGTTTGTGCCGCGGAAAGCTACGCCGCCAACTGCGTTCGCGTGAATGATCGCGTGCTGGTGGCAGCGGGGTACCCCCGTTTCACGGCGGAACTCATCGCTCGCGGCTTCGATCCATTGGTCCTGAATATGTCTGAGTTTCAGAAGATGGACGGTGGGCTCAGTTGCCTTTCTCTGCGCTTCTAGCAGGGCTGCGGAAAAGGCCTGATTTCGAGCGAAATCTCCGAAAAGCATGCCTCAGGGGCAGAAGCCCGCGTTGATTTTGCTTGCGTTATACCGGGATAAATCCCCGGCCTACCGCCCGAATGAGTTTTTCCGCAGCCTGCTAGCCGACCGCGGCCTCAGTGAGCCCGGTGCGCAAGCTACTTCTGTGGCTTGGTCGGCGGCGGCGGTTGCTTCCCTGGCGGCGTCTGCGGCGGAGTAATATCCTGCCCCTCGTAGATAATCTTGGAGGTTGAACCGAACCGTTTGTAATCGGTGTATTTGACGACGTCGCGGATGTGTACGTCCTGGGCCATGTAGCCGCTGCCACCGGCAAAATGTAGAACTCCTTCTCCCTTGGTGTAGACCGGAAACCAGTACTTGCCGTCGACCTGCTGACGCCAGGTCATGAAGGGCGGGTGCAGATCTTCCTGCCCGCGCTTGGTGTCATCCGGGACCATGCGGCCATCCACGACCACAATCTGCATGTCGGTTGCATCCACCCAGATGCGCCCGTTCAGGTACCGTTTGCCCTTCACAATCTGTTTGGGGCTCACGTCGAAGACATAGCAATCGATCTCGTCGACCTTTTGCCGGCCCACGTACTTGACGTCGTACTCGCCGATATCCGCTGCGGTGAGAACAAACGGGTATCCGTGCTGGATGTCCTGCAAGTCCGAGGGCGACATCATGACCCGCTGAAGCGTGCTTTCCGGCGCGAAAACGACTTTTTCGGTGCGATGGCCCGAGGGATCAAAGATCACGTCGTCGACCTCGTACCACTCTCCGTCGACCTTGTTGTCATCATCCACGGTCTGCACGCGGGCTACGCGCCGGTAGGTGTAGTGGTTCAGCGCATCCTGGAACTCGGTCTCCTTGGCGGCAAACTTGGCGATGATCTGATCAGGAGGAGTTGCAGGCTCGGAGACGTTCATGGGGCCGAAACCCTCATCGAGCGCCATCGGCGTAAAACTATCCTTACTCTGAGCGGCCGCCCCCAGGGCAAATGCCCCCGCCAGAACCGCGATGCCCCATCGACCTCGCACCTTCAAAGCTCCCCCCCCAATGACTCTAACGCCGCGCTGCCAATATGCGTAAGAGTCCTGAATTCATCTTTCCACTACAACATTAGACGCATGTACAGGGGGTGCGGGTGGTTGCAAAAATATCTCTTGAATCGCGTGAGCCCGGAGTGCGCGCAGGGGACGCTCAAAAACCAACCACAACCGAAAGACCGGGAAAAGCGAAAACCCAGTTGACTTGCATCGCACAGCACCCTGAATTTTGCTCACGGTTCATCGTGCTGTAACGATAAGATAGCGGCGACGATCAATCGGTTGATCACACGTTCTTGGGAAAAAGGATCCCAGGAGGCAATCTGGCTACCATGCTCGACAGCTACCAGCTTCCCGCGATCGTTCTCACGGCGCTTCTGCTGCCGGCTTTTGCGCAGCTTTACGCTCGTTCCCGGGATGCGCGGACGCTGCTGTGGTTTCTGGGTTTCCTTTTTGCTTTTCTGCGCATGGTGCAGTTCTACGGGATCGGTCAGAGGGACTTTTCCGATTGGGGTGGTCACCACTGGCTTGCTGCCTCCGGCTTCACCTTCATGCAGATCAGTTCGGCGCTCTTCCTGGCGTCCCTGTCGCCGCTTGCCTTCCGCATGGGGCGCATACGCGTTCTGTATGTCATCCCCTTTACAATTCCTCTGACGCTGTACGCCATCCTGCTTTTTGGCGTTTATCACGGCGTCATGCCTTACACTCTTGCATTTCTGATTTTTCCAGCGCTGGGGGGCCTGTCTCTCCTGGTGGGCTGTTTCTGGGCGCTTTCCAGGGGCAGCATGCCAATCTGGCTGGGGCTGGCCCTCTGCGTCGGCCTGGGCGGCGCTGGTTTGTGGATTTGTGTCTCAGTCAGAGGCGTCTGGCCGCTGGTTTTCGTCGAGTGTGCCCTCCACTTGCTGACTGCTCTTCTTGTCTTTTACGTTTTCCGGCGGTTTTCAGCAGGGACTTTCCTGAGCGGATTGGGATTCATTGCGTGGTCCTTCGGCATTGCGGTTCGCATTCCCTTTGTCATGTCTCATCCGGGACTTCATCTCACTGTGCTGCGGCTGGTCTCGCTGGGCGCAGTGGTGGCGGCGATCGGGATGATCCTGCTCGCGCTTGAAGACGAACTCGCTCTCAAGCAGACCGTGCAGGAGCGCGAACAGCGCGCGCGCAAGGAACTGGAAGCGTACTCCCGGGTTGTTCTCTCCCGGCGCAGGCTTGAGGATTTTGACAGGCAGGCAAACCTGATCTGCCAGACGGTGGTAGCGAACAGCCGGTTTGAGCAGGCGGCGCTGGTACTGGTGCAAGCCTCGGGAGAGTTCCGGCTGGCGGGAGCCGCAGGTCTAGATGATGCCCCTTTGACTGCGCTCGGAGCGTTGGCCGCGCGGATTCCCACGACCGGTTTTCTGGCGCCCGGCTCGTCCCCGCCCGCTGCGGAGCATAGCCAGTCCTTCAATCTGAGTCTGGAGCCGTGGCTGCTGCCGGGCGACGACCTTGCGCGGTTGCACCTCACGGAGGCTGTGGCCACTCCTCTCTATGGCCGCACGGCTACCGACGGAGCGTTTCTCCTCTTTGATCTGCGCAACCCTCAGGAGAAGCTTCGCGCAGAAGAACTGCTTCCGGTTGAAGTGCTCGCATCCCGCGTCCAGGCTGCCCGAAGCCAGACCATGATGCTGGAAAAGCTGATCGACGCAGAGAAGTTTGCCGGACTGGGCCAGTTGGCAAGTAACGTCACACGCCAGTTGAATAACCCCCTCACTGTCATCCTGGGCTACGCCTCATTGTTGGAGGCTACGGACTCCATGAATCCCCAGGAGCGGAAAGGAATCGAATCGATCCTGGCGGAAGCCCGCAACATGCGGTCGACCCTGGAGAGCCTCTCCCGGAAGTCGCGCTCTCAAAACGACCATTTTGCAGCGCTCTCTGTGACCGAGTTGCTCAACGACATGGAGCAACTGCACCGGTCGGAATTCCTGCATCGCGGCATCGACTTCCGACTGAACATCGCTCCAACGCTGCCGAGAGCGCTTGGCAATGCGCAGCAGGTGCGCCAGGCAGTGCTCTATTGCCTGCAGTTTGCGATCGAGGCGGTTGAAAATCTGGACGCTCCAAGCGAAAAGTCTGTGCGCGTTGAGGCCACGGCGGAGAGCGACTGCGTGAAGATCGTGATTGCCCACACGGGTCCAGGGTTCCTGCATCCTTCGCGCGCCTTCGACCCATTTGTTCCGGCACAGGCTGCGGGAGAAACAGCGGGGCTGGGCCTGAGTCTCTGCGCGACCATCCTGCGCGAAAACAATGGACGGATCTCCGCTATCAACTTCGAGCCGCGCGGCGCGGCGATTGTGCTGGAACTGCAGGCGGCGTAGGTTGCCGGTGTAGAATTTTCCTTCGCGCCAATCTTGGATTTCTTTCTGTGCGCGAGCGGGACTCTAATGCCTAAATTCGCGCTCTTCTTTTCTTTCGCACTCGTTTTCTTTGGCGTTCCTTTCTGCCCAGCTCAAGCCAAACGCCCCATGACCTTTGAGGACATGATGCAGATGAAGAGGCTGGGCGAAACCGCGGTGTCGCCGGATGGGAAGTGGCTGGCGTATTCCGTCACCAGTGTTGATCTCAACCAAAACACCAAAACAGCGGAGCTGTGGGTGCAGGCAATTGCGGGCGGTGAGCCGCAAAAGCTGGCGGTGGGCAAGCCGGGCGATGGCGGCATTCAGTTCGCGCCGGATGGGCACTCCGTGCTCTTCCTTTCTGGTCGAGAGAACGGGCAGCAAATCTGGTTGGCCGATTTCGACCCAGCCACCGGCGCGACGAGCAATGCGAAGAAGCTGACCAGTATTGCGACCGGGGCGGATGATGCCAAGTGGTCGCCTGACGGGCACTCCATCGTCTTTACTTCGTTTGTGTATCCGGATTGTCCACCAATCAGTGCTGCCGACTTCGCCAACGGCAATCAATGCAACGCCGATCGGGATAAGGCTCTGGCCGACAGCAAGGTGAAGGCGCAGATTTTTACGCATCTGCTCTATCGGCACTGGGACCATTTCACAGGGGCCAAGAGGTCGCACCTTTTTCTGGTTTCGGTTGACGGCGGGATGCGGGATTTGACACCCGGCGCCGCGAACGATGTTCCGCCGTTTTCGCTTGAGGGCGGCGGTTGCGGGTGCGCCTTTGCCCCCGATTCGAAGGAACTGGCGTTCACTGAGAATCTCGATCCGGAGCAGGCCATCAGCACCAACGCCGATGTCTTTACGCTGGACCTGACGGACCCGGCGGCGAAGCCGGTGAAGGTATCGACGTCACCGGGCGGGGATTTCAATCCGGCTTACTCGCCGGATGGGAAATGGCTGGCGTGGCGCTCGCAGGCGCGGGCGGGATATGAGAGCGACAAGTTCCGGCTGGTGCTGTATGACCGGGCGGCGAAGACGATCAAGGATTTGCTACCCGAGTTTGATAACTGGGTGGATGAGTTTGCGTGGGACAGCCCCGATCACATCGTGTTTGTCTCTGGCAATAAGGGACAAGGGCCAGTCTATATGGTGAACGTAACGGGCGACGACCTGAAACGATTTGGCAAGACTCGAGGAGAGTGGAGCGCCCCTCATCTGATGGATGTCGACGGAATGCCTTGGATGCTGGGAACGCTTGTACGCGTGGATCGCCCCGCCGAGGTGGTGATCGGCAACGTTCTGGAAATGGATGACACAGCGGTCAGGCTCCGTTTGGGTGCAAGCCCCGGTGGAGCGGCGAAGAACATCACCAAAGCGACCTATGAGCCGAAGGCAATTACCCATTTGAACGATGCGCTGCTGGCGCAACTCGACTTGCCGCAAATGGAAGACTTCTGGTTTACCGTTGCTGATGGGACGAAGCTGCAAGGCTTTGTGATTCGGCCGCCGGGGTTTGATGCGGCGAAGAAGTATCCGGTGAAGTTTCTGATTCATGGAGGGCCGCAGGGGGCTTGGGGCGATTCGTGGAGCTATCGCTGGAATGCGGAGCTGTTTGCGGCGAATGGGTACGTGGTGGTCATGATCAATCCGCGCGGGTCGACGGGGTATGGGCAGGCCGTGGTTGATGGCGTGAACGGCGACTGGGGTGGCAAACCTTTTACCGACTTGATGACCGGACTGGACTACGCCGAGCAGCACTACCCATTTATCGACAAGACGCGCGAGTGCGCGCTGGGCGCGAGCTACGGCGGCTACATGGCGAACTGGGTGCTGGGCCATTCGACTCGCTTCAAATGCATCGTGAGCCACGACGGCATGTTCAACCCGGAGTCGGCTTATGGGTCGACGGAAGAACTTTGGTTCAACGAGTGGGAGTTCAAGGGCAAGCCGTGGGACTACTACGGCAAGCCGGACTCTGAGAATCCCTATCGCAAGTGGGCTCCCATGATGCCGGCGAAAAACTTCAAGACGCCGACGCTGGTGATTCATGGCCAGTTGGACTACCGGCTCGATGTGAGCGAGGGCTACCAGCTGTTTGACACGCTGCAGCGGCTCGGGGTGCCGAGCAAGATGCTGTATTTCCCGGATGAGGGGCACTGGGTACTGAAGCCGCAGAATTCCGAGCTCTGGTACAAGACGGTGAACGACTGGGTGGACCAGTGGACTGGGGCATCGGGTTCCAGTCACTAGTGGTACGTTTTTGGTGATCCAGATCATACAGCCTTACAGTTTCACAGAAGTATTTGGCAACTTCGAGGGTCGATAAACCTAAGTCGCTGCGCCAGAGCAACTTAGGTTTTTTGGAAACGACGATTTGCTGACATTTGCTCGCATTTGCTCGCATTTTATGGCGGTTTTGGACGGTTTGGGCACGATTTGCTTGCACGATATGCCGTGACAGGTTTAGGACGGCGGCTTCAGGATTCCTGGGACGATTCCAGCTTAGCGCGATGCGGGAATTTTTCTGCAAATAGCGACACGCGGGTTGGGCTTTCTTTTTTATGTAGATGGCGGGTTGACGAGGCCGTCCTGTGTTGACGGCTTGAGACGATGGCGTGGCGCGGGCAAAGTCGCGCCGATCGGGGGTGGAAGCTGACCTTCCAACGCAAACCTGGTAAGCCAAGGGCTTTCCTGAACGAAGCGGGCCTTTACGACTATGGCGTGAAGTCGCTGGGCCGGGCCATGCGGACGGAGGCGGAGTTGCGCCGCCTGATGAAGGCGCGGGTGGAGCCGGGCGAGCGCGGCGAAGCGGTGGTTGAAGCCGTAATTGCGCGACTCAAAGAACAACGTTATCTGGACGATCAGTCCTACGCGGAGACTTACGCGCGGCTTCGCAAGGACAACGAAAAGCTGGGCCAGCGGCGGGTGCGGCAGAACCTGCAGCAGAAGGGCGTTAGTCCGGGTCTAATTAACGAGACGATTGAAGTTCGCTACGCAGGAAGCAATGAAGAAGCGCTGGCTCGCGAGCACTTGGAACGGAAGCGGATTCGGAAGCCGGAGAACGAGAAGGAGACGGCGCGGGTGATGCGGCGACTGGTGGCGGCGGGATTTTCGACGGGCGTGATTTATAAGATTCTGCGGCAGTGGGATGTGTCGGAGGAGGCGCTGTCGGCGCTGGAGTCGGTGGATGTGGACGGGGGCGGTGGGGAGTGAGCGGTTTTCGCCGTGCGCTTTCGGCTCAACGGAAGTCCTATTCATAGAGCGGTCATGAGGGTTGTGCTTTCCCACCCAAGCGGAGCTTGGATGGGGCACCCATTTTCTTGCTGAACCTTCACTGTGCGCTCTTGGGATTCGTGCTTTCCCAGGTCCGAAAACACGGAGACCTCCACCCCACGAACGAAGACCTGTTCGTGGGGACCCCGGACCTGGGGCACCCATTTTCTTAGTTCGATTAGCGCCCCCAAGAGCAGGTCGCGGCCTTTCTCCATGCAGGGGTGATTCGTGAGGGAATTCGGTAGTGGGTCAAGTGATTTCCACAGGCCCTTGAATGGCGGACCGCTTGCGCGCATCATTGAAGAATGCAAAAGCGGTCAAGCAAACCAGACTTCGCACAGAACGCGCTCCGCGTCGTAGAGATTTCAACGGGGGAGCCTCTCAGGCCAAAAGAGAAGAATCCGGCAGCGGTGGCTCTTGGAAAACTGGGGGGGCTAAAAGGTGGCAAGGGGAGAGCGGAAAGCATGACGCCTGAGCGGAGACGTGAAATCGCCCAGAAGGCCGCTAAGGCCCGCTGGGCGAGTAAAGAAGAGTAACTGCTGGAGAACCAAGGCTGATCGGGCTATGGACTCAGGGGGCGGCTTGCGCTACCCTATATTGGGATAACGACTACGACGGTCTCATCGCCACGGCAAATAGTGATTACGACCCGAGTAGTCTGGACTGAAATGTTTACGGTCCGCACATAGAAACTCCCTTCCGAGCCACCTGATCTGCAAACAGGTGGCTCTTTACTTTGCAGAATTCTTCTCAAACCCGACGATGAGAGGTCTATCGCCATCTGTACTCTGATAGATCAAGTCAAAAATACTGAGTGCAGATTGCAGCCATTTCTTCCGTCCCTCTAGCGGCCAATCAGAATGAGGCTTAGGTAGTTCGCGAAGCAAACCTTGGACGAATGGATGCAATTCGTCCTCCCCGTTGCCTCCGCCGCCTCCGTTTCCACTGTTACCCCCTGTGCCTAGAGGATTTTGTTCGGGTTCGCCGATTTTCTCTTTCGCGCTTGGCTTTGGCTCTGTGCTAAGCGCCGGGTAGACGAGCTTGGTTGCTCCATATGCGGAAAACCCAGCTTCCTTAGCGGATCGCTGGAATGCCTGACGCGCCCTGTCCTTCTGCTTCGCCGAGACTCCGAGCCCCTCAATCACGGTCTCAAGGCCCGTATTTGTCGGGGGGAGAACAGAACCCTTGTAGTCGTCGTAAAGCCGACGATAAAGAGGCACATGCAGAAATGCTTCGGCTTTCGCTGTCTTTTCTTGCCCCGGATCGGCCAAGCGGCTTCCCAGTTGAGTCAGCGTGATTACTCCGTTGGAGTAGGTCGCCAGCCCAAAACTACGGGCGGTTGTTACCTTATTGCGGAACGCGCTCCCTTTGGCCGACTCGCCAATGTGGGCCGCAACTTGGTCAAATCCCGCACGGGAACCACCTGTCGCATGAACGGCCTTTGTAATCTCCATCGCCACATCAAGGCTCAAATATGGGAATTCAATAGTGGAGCGTTCACGCTCTTGCTTCTCATTCTTAGAGGCGTCAGACGAAGGAGCCTCCTTCAATACTTCCGCTTCTGCTGCCGACATCTCACACCTCCATCGTGTTAGAGATACTGTAACCTGCATTATCCGCATTAGCAACACCTATTTTAGGCAATCCGCATTATTTTCTTGACTACATTACCGCTCAAGCATAGTATTTAGTCATTATGAGTCGCCTTAGTACAGCCCAACGCATTAAAGTCGTATCGGCCTTAGTCGAGGGAAACAGCGTGCGCTCAACCTGCCGCATGACGGGAATCGCCAAGGGAACGGTTCTTTCCCTGCTGGCCGATCTTGGGAAGGTATGCGCTGATTACCACGATGAGCACGTCCGCAACGTGGCAGCAAAGCGCATTCAATGTGACGAAATTTGGTCGTTTTGCTACGGCAAGGATAAGAACGTCTCAGAAGAAAAGAAAGCGGCTGGCGCTGGCAGCTTGTGGACCTGGACTGCTCTAGATGCCGATTCAAAGCTGATTGTTTCCTACCTGTGCGGCGGCAGAGATGCGGCATGGGCAAAGTCATTCATGGAGGACGTAGCATTGCGGTTGACCACTCGCGTACAGATCACCACGGACGGCCACAGGGCGTATGTAGAGGCTATCGAAGGTGCTTTCGGTATGGATGGTGGACTACGCGATGCTCATAAAGCTGTACGGTAGCCCTTCAGCCCCGGAGACCCGTTACAGCCCCGGTGTCTGCATCGGAACGGAAACAGTTATGGTCAAGGGAAACCCGGACCCTAAGCACGTTTCTACGTCCTATGTGGAGCGCCAAAACCTCACCATGCGCATGTCGATGCGGCGATTCACTCGCCTCACTAATGCGTTCTCAAAGAAGGTAGAGAACCATGAGCACATGCTTGCGATTTACTTCATGTATTACAACTTCTGCCGAGTGCATCAGACGCTTAGAGTAACTCCTGCGATGGAAGCAGGTCTGGCGCATCGTGCTTGGATGATTGAGGAATTGGTGAAGTTGATGGAGCCGAAGTCAATTCTGGACGGATTGAAGCGCGGCGCATAGGATGCCGTGATACTTTCGTGTTGTGCCTGTCCTAAGGACGGCAGTAAAGTTCAATAACGTATATGAGATATGCCAAAAAGCAGAGTACGCCCAAAGCAGCGCAAAAAGAAGGTCCATACGCCCAAAGCCAGATCAGCATTTTGGACAAGGACATTCTCGACAATAGTGTGGGCTGGGATCTTGCTCGGAATTGCTCAGGGCGTCTTTTGGCTGCTTCCTGAGGTTTCCATAAGCCCCGAATTGCCCTTGAATAGAAATCCATTTTCTGCCCCCTTCATCGTTCAGAATTCTGGACAGTTTCCGATTCACAATGTTGACACTTCATGTGTCGTTAATGAACTGCTTGATTTCGACGACGAACTTCAACAAGGTAACAATTTTGCTCAGTACTTAGATTCGGTTCCTGTACTAGCTGTGGAGGCTCAAGAGGTTGTTCCGATTCAAGCCGGAGCGAGAAGCGGGTGAGTT
>OBLU010006206.1_pt1 | contig 10655 bp, 9 predicted proteins | sample 1518681 | NCBI WGS metagenome assembly OBLU01 (sample SAMEA3539304, study PRJEB22396) | soil metagenome | biome: tundra; feature: field; material: soil | place: USA | collected 2010-05 | depth 0.15 m
TTTTTTTTTAATGATCCGGCGACCACCGAGATCTACCCTCTTTCCCTACACGACGCTCTTCCGATCTAGCGCGCGTACACCTTTGCCGGCCGTTGTTGGGAAATAGCGGCTTACTCAACTAGCCAAGCCGGTGGGCGCCCCCTGAAGCGTGGCAAATGTGAATTTGCGGCTCGATGCCGAAGCGGGCCGCGTACCGGGCGCCGAGGGCCTTGGCAAATGCCGCCGCCTCGCTGCGCTCGACCAGGTTGATGGTGCAGCCGCCAAAACCCCCGCCGGTGAGCCGCGCGCCAATCAGTCCGGGCAGGTCCTGTGCCATCTCCACCATGGCGTCGGCCTCCACGCAACTGCCCTCGAAATCCCCGCTGTAGCTCTTGTGCGCTTCCGCCATCAGCCTGCCGAGTTCCACCAGGTCGCCCTTTTCCAGAGCCTGCTCGGCGGCCACCGTGCGCAGGTTTTCGCTGATCACATGACGAGCGCGCATCAGCGATTTGGGCGCCATTTCGTGGCCCCATTTTTCCAGATCTTCCAGTGTGGCATCGCGCAGGAAGGGAACTCCGGGCCGGTGGCTGGCAATTACCGCGCAGGCCGCTTCCGATTCGCGTCGACGGGTGGGATAGTCGCCACCTGCGACGGAGTGCTTCACCATGGTGTTGGCAATCACCAGCGCCACATGATCAGGAATCGGCGCGAGTTTAAAGCTCAGATCGCGGCAGTCCAGAAGCAATGAGTGGTTCTCCTTGCCGTTGGCGGAGATGAACTGGTCCATGATGCCGCAGTTGGCGCCTACAAATTCGTTCTCGACGCGCTGGCAGAGGCGAGCCAGGACCGGGCCCGGATAGCTGGCCCCGATCAGAGAGAGAACGGCCAGCGCGGTCGTGACTTCAAGAGCCGCGGAACTGGACAGTCCCGATCCCAGGGGCACGTCACCCCACAGGCTGAGGCTGAAGGCGGGAATCTTGTGACCCTCCCCGGCGAGGATGGCGACCACCCCCAGCGGATAATCGGTCCAGTGCTTGCCGGCCTTGGAGGGCAGGGCAGCCAGTTCAAATGTTTTCTCCTCCGCGTAATTCTCAGAGTAGATGACGATCTTGCCGTCGCTGCGCGGCGAAATGCCGGCCAGGGTAGCAAAGTCGATGGCTGCTGGCATCACAAAGCCCTCGGCGTAATCGGTGTGCTCACCGATCAGGTTTACGCGGCCGGGCGCGACAAAGATGGCCGGCTCCGCGTGAAAACGGGCCAGGTGCATGGAACGAAATGCGGCAGGATCATGCATGAAAAGTCACTCCTCAAATAGGTTCGATCTCAACAATCATAGGCCAGGAGAAGGATGCGCCGGGCGCCAGCACGCGGGACCACGGCCCGGTAGTAGCCAAAGAGTCCGCGGCTGAGGTGGAAGGTTCCATGGCTACGCAACTTTCCTTCGGGCCAGGCCCGTCCGGCCAACCGCCATAGCAAATCCAAAGTCCCAGGTAGGGCGTTACCGCAGGGTGAAACCGCAGCCGGATGCGCATGCCCAGCCGCCGGCGCTCAAGAGCGGCCCAGCTCTCCGATGCAGCCAACGGGCCGGCGAAGAGCTTGTCCCCAATCCCCGACTCGGGCGGCTGACCCAGGCCCAAATCTGCAGTTTTGCCGTTGGCAAGCTTGGCTATGGGCCAGCTTACCCTGGTGTCGGCGGGGCCTAGCCGTGCGCCGCCTGACCCTGCCAGCCGCAGTTCACGAACTGAATCCGGCAGGACGATGCGGTCTCCCGCTTCCGAGGCAAATAAAGGATGCGCGCACCACGACCATGGAGCGGGATGGTTGCCGGTATTGGTCACCTTGTAGTCCAGGCGCAGTTGCCAGCCTTTTCCCTCCTGGGTCAAAGCGGCGGCCCGCTCCAGCGCCAGCGGCAATGAAAAGCACTCCCCGCGAAACGTCGCGCACGTGTTGCTTACGGTAATCGGCTCCCAGGCTACGCGCCACAGGTCGCCATGGTCAGGCACATGGGCCGGCCCGGCGGCAGTATCTACCGTGCATTCCAGCACCGACGGAACGCACTCATCCCAGCCGCTCGCATCGGCCTTGTCAAACGCCACTGTCCGGGTGCGGGGAGCAAGCGGCGCAATGGGCCCCTGCATCAGTTCGTGGTCCTTGACGCGAATGGAGGAGATTTTTGCGCCCAGCCTGGGCAGGAAAGTCAGGGTGCAGTCTCCCGCGCGTATGAGAACGTTTTCTTCCGCCACTGCTTTTTCCTTCGCGTCCATCACCGTCTTTCGCCTTCCTCGCCGTAGTAAGTAAATCGTTCCTTGCTCCAACTTCAGGTTTGCCGTTCAAATACGTCCGCACTGGCCCCCATCAATCTCTCCCAGATTCGCTCCAGCCACGCATCATGTTCAGGCTTCATCAAAACCGAACGCAGGCAGGTGACCAGCCCGACATCTGATGAGCTGCCATCGCAATCCGCCGGCTGGAACCAGGACAGCGGCAATTGTACAAGAGCCAGGTGCAAATCCCGCGTGGCGCAGGCCGCAAAGATATCCTGGGCTAACTCCGATGCCTCTGCCGGGGTCTCCGCGCCCAGCTTCCACACCACGATATCCAACTCCGGCGCGCCACAGGCAAGCGGCCGAAATCGTCCTGACCCGTCGCTTCGCAACAACCCGTCCAGCCTTTTCGCCGCCGCGCGACCCTTTGCCAGGCCGCGGGCAAATTCGCCTCCAGGGGTTAACGGCAAAAGCGTCTGAGTGGCCCACAAAGCCACAGCCGCTGCCCCGGCCCGCGAGCACTCCAGGCTGATCTCGCCCAGGTGCAACTGCTTTGAAGTGAAATAGGTATATGGCGAATCGTGCTTGTAAAAGCGGCCCACCGACGGGTCGCGGAATAACACGCAGCCACACCCGTAGGGCTGCAACCCATGTTTGTGAGGATCGATGACCAGCGAGTCGGCTCCGGAGACGCCTGCAAAGGCCCTCCGCGCCGGCGATTCCAACGCTTCGGGAATCAGTTGGAAGTACCCGCCGTACGCCGCATCCACATGTACCCGGAACCCATACCGCTCTTTAAGCGCCAAAATCTGGTCCAGCGGGTCCACCGCCCCTATGGCTGTGGTGCCAAGCGTCACCACGACCGTACCCACATCGCCTTTGCGCAGTTCGGCCTCGAGAGCTTCAAGACCCATTCGGCCCAACCGGTCAGCCGGCACCTCGGCATATTCGAGTTTGAGCACGGCGGAGATGCGCCTGTGGGTATAGTGCGCCTGCTCCGATCCTACGATTCGCTTCCCCGGCGCCAGTTGCCCGGCCACCCAAAGCGCTTCCAGATTGGCCAGCGTTCCGCTGGAAGTGAGATGGCCGAGAAACTCCGCCCAGCCGAACATGCCGGCGATTTGCCTTACTGCCTCTATCTCCATCTCCGAACTGGCCCTGCCGCCATCGCGGGCATGGTTGTTCGGATTGAGGTTCATGGCCAGTGCGTATGCGGCCCGCGCCACCGGATGAGGAGGCTTGAGCATTTGGCCCGCATATAACGGATGGAAATAGGGATAGTTGTCGCCGAGACGGTGGGATACAGCCTTGAGAACCTCTCCTATCGCCGTGGTGTCAATAGGAGCTTCCAGGGCCGGCAATGAGGCGAACTCCGATTCAAGCAACTCGGTGGCACGAGATAACAGGCCGGGAACGGGGTCAATTGGCATAGCGACCCTTCACGTTATCACAGCAGAGCGTGCGTGATCGAAGACCATATTTCTCAAAGATCAATATCAATCTTGCTCATGCACCGGCTTTTCCGACCCGCGATGGACGAAACCGGCGCTCTCCAGTTCAGGGAGGACGGAGGGAGCGGGGGCCTTAAAACCCCATTGATTTTGTTGGCTTTATCACCCCACATATTGATTTGACACTGAGGGTCTAAATTGGTTTCTGTCTGCAGACCCGCGGCTTCCGCACAAAAAAAGAAAGCAGCCGGGCATCAACCCTGCTGCTTTCGTCCTTATCAATCTCTTTGGAACCTTTGAGGGCTGCGTCCGACTACGCCTTGGCGGTTACCAGGGCCTTGACCCGTGCGTTGAGGCGGCTCTTGTAGCGGGAAACGGTGTTGTGGTGGAATACGCCCTTCTGCACGCTCTTGTCGAGAGTGGAGACCGTCTCGCGATACTGTGTTTGGGCGGCCTTTACGTCTCCCTTGGCGATGGCCTCGCGCAGAGCGCGCAGGCTGGAGCGCACACGGCTGCGATTGGCGCGGTTTACTTCGGTCCGGGTGACTGTCTGGCGGGCACGCTTCAGCGCCGATACATGATTTGCCATTCTGCTTCCTTAATCTCAAGCCCTGGTTTCAGGGAGGGATGGTTTGCGGGGCCAGAATGCAAATCTTTCCGCATCCCTCGCAATTTCTTAGTCTACGGGAAACCGGGCGGTGGGTCAATGCGGACTTGCGGGGCAAAGGGCGCCGGGCCTGGGGGTTGCTGGGTAACGCGGACCTCATCAACCCCCAGTTTCGCGGAATACTACTGCGGGGGGTTGGCTTGTCCGGTCGAATCAGGAGGCGCAGCCTGCTGCCGAGGCTGCTCGGACGCGGGCGGTACGATTTCCGACTGACCTCCAGGCGCGCTTTCCTGCACACCGATGGAAGCCCCGGAAACCACTAACTGCACCCGCCGGTTTTGGGCCCGTCCCGCATTGGTAGAGTTATCTGCGATTGGATCGCGCTTGCCATAACCCGCAGCCGCCACATTCTTGTCCGGCACGCTCGCAGTTATCAGATACTGCTGCACGCTGTCGGCGCGGCGCTCGGATAACTTCTGGTTGTATTCATCCGAACCGATGTTGTCCGTATAGCCCTCCACCTGGACCTTCAAGTCGGGATAAGCAAGAAGAATGCCGGAAACCCTGGCCAGTTTTTCCCGCGCTTCCGGTTTCAAAGTGTACTTATTGAAATCGAAGAGCACATCCGACATGTTCATGATCAAGCCGCGCGCTGTCTCCGTAGTTTGCAGCACCTGGCTCAACTGCTGCTTGAGCCGCTCCCGCACTTGCTCCGCCTGCTGAGTGGCCTGCTGGGCCTGTTGATTGGCGAGGAGCGCTTGCTGATTGGCCTGGTCGGCCTGCTGCTTCGCCAGATCCGCTTGCTGTTTTGCCAGCAGCGCTCTCTGCTCGGCTTCTCGCTGCTCTCCTTGTGCCTTTTGCGCGGCGGCTTCGGCCTGCGCGCGTTGGGCGGCCTGCTGCTCGGCGTCCTGTTTCGACAGGCGCGCGCTCTGTTCCGCATCCTCGCGGGCCTTTCGCTCGGCCGCCTCATCCTCGGCCTTGATCTTGCGGATGGTGATGATGCGCGCATCCTCGGCCGACTGCACGGCTTCGCGCGCAAAGGTTATGGTCTGTTTCCGATTGCTCTTTTTTGTGTCCAGATCCTGGGCGTTCTGCAGGGCTGTTTTGGCGGTGACCATGGTATCCGCGGCGTAGGTGCCGGCTCCGGCGGCTTCCGCAATCTGCACTGCGTTTACGGCTTCATACAGCTCAAGTGGGGAACGCTCGTCGCGCCTGATGGGATTCAGTACCGAATGACGGCCGGCCGTTTCCTGGTATGCGCCGCGCGGAAGCAGAGTGTAGTGGGCATTTATGTGTTCGAGAACGCCTTCTGTTTTGTCTTCGAGGACGACATTTTGCATCACTACCAGGTCGCTGGGCATGGTGACGGCATAGTAGGGCTCCGCCGTGATGATCAGCCCGAAGGCCTGCAGATTCGCGGTTACCGCGATGTGATTTCTGTCTTTGGATCCGGTGGGGAGTACCTCGCCGAGGTTGACGGGCCGGCCTTCAGGAGTGATTGCCCACAGCACGTAAGTCAGGTATTCAACGCCGAATCCATTGGCCGGGGACAGGCCTTCAAATTCCGCGTCGATGGTGGTGCGGCCGGCCTGGCCCTGAACCTTGGCCTCGCCCTTTGCCCGCGGAAGCAGGGTGGTACCCTGAAAGCCAATCTTGGTCGCACCCTGGCGATGGAAGTAGTTGATGGCGGGAATGTCGCGCGCGACTACCTGTATTTTGTAGACCGGAACGCCGTCGCGCATCTCATCTGGGGCGCCCTGATTGGCAGGTCCCTGGTTTTGCGGCGGATTTTGATTGGAGGTGGGATTCGATTCCTGTGCGCTCAACAATCCGGAAGCAGCCAGCAGAAGAACGAGGAAACTAAGGTTAATATTTCGCATCGTCATTTCGTAATACTCCTTATACGGACGCAGCCCGGCACCGCTGCCTCGTGGGGGATGGATGCGGCGCGGAGAGGCGGAGTTGTCCCCTGACCAGTCTCGAGCGGCATGTAGCCTGGGCTCAAAGGGGCGTAAATCCATGCTTTCATTCAACTAAGCGCAGGGCACGATGGCACCTTACCGCCGTCACTTTGGTGAAGGCAAATGAATGAACGTTTTGATCCAAAATAGGACTCGCATCACCACAGGTATCTCCAAAGGCACAGGCTTCATCGAATATCTTTGACCTGCGGCATTGACGCGCAGGGCCAGTCGCGCTACTCTCAGCGCAGATACCGGATTTGGTAGCCTACGCCAACCCGCGGTCCTGCAAGGCAGCCCAGAGCTCAAGCTCCAACCTGCCCCACGCCCTGAAATTCCTTCTCATCTCAACCCTCTCTGCCGGCGCGCCATTGCGCGGCGTACGGCGTGTTTCAACCTCTAAACGAATTGCTGGAGGCCACAGAATCCTTTGAAGATCGCCCTGGAGATCACGCCCAACCTCGAGCCCTTGTTCGGGACTCGCGACGAAAACGTCAGGCTGATGGAAGACTCGCTCGGTGTACGGATCGATTTGCGTTCCGACGCCGTGCATGTGGAGGGACCCGAGGGGGGTGTGGCACGAGTGCAGCGCGTTTTTCAGGACTTCGAGGCTCTTCGGCGACAGGGCGTGAATCCGCACAATGGGGAATTGAACGGGCTGCTGCGCCTGGTGGTGGCAGATCCGACGACCACGCTTCGCGGGCTGGTCGACTCCGGCAAGCAGCGCTCGGCAGGCGTGAAGCGCACAGTGCAGCCGCGCTCAGTGAATCAGCGCAAGTATGTCGAGGCGATCGAGCAGAGCGACATGACCTTCGGCGTGGGGCCGGCGGGCACCGGCAAAACCTACCTTGCTGTTGCCATGGCCGTGGCCGCCATGAACGCCAAGCGAGTGAGCCGGATTGTGTTGGTGCGGCCAGCGGTTGAGGCCGGTGAGCGCCTCGGCTTTCTTCCGGGCTCGTTGCAGGAGAAGGTCGACCCCTACCTGCGCCCGCTTTACGACGCACTCTACGACCTGCTCGAACCTGACAAGGTTGACAAGATGCTGGAGAAGAATGTCATCGAAGTTGCGCCGCTGGCCTTCATGCGCGGCCGCACTTTAAACGACGCCTTCATCATCATGGACGAGGCCCAGAACACCACCATCGAACAGATGAAGATGTTTCTGACGCGCATGGGCAACAACTCCAAGGCGGTGATCACCGGGGATATTACCCAGATCGATTTGCCCAATCCGCGGCGCTCGGGTCTGCTGGACGCCATTAACATTCTGGAAGGAGTCGAGGGCATCCGTTTCTGCCATTTCGAGGATTCCGATGTGGTGCGGCACGCGCTTGTGCAGCGGATAGTCCGTGCCTATGAATCGGCCAAGCCGCAACAGCAACAGTTGCCGCTGGCGCTCGGCGAGGGTATCGAGGTGGGCGCCGAGGTCCGCGAAAATCGTTCCCAGGCGCAGCCCCGGCATCCGGCAAAACCGCAGTAAATGAGCATTCGAGTAAAATTGAAGGGGAGCCGCTGATGGAGCGGCCCCGCGCACGATGATCCTCCTCGACCCAGATTTGGCCTCGGAATTGGACCCCCACTCGACCCCGGCCTCCCGCCTGGGGAAAGCGGCTGCGGTTCGACTTCTGCTGGCCCGGCCCCGCAATTTGCGTTTGCCTTCGGCGCGCACGCTGGCGGGTTTCTTGGGATTGGCCCAGGCGGCCGTCCGGCTCAAGGGGCGGGTTACTGTTCTGCTTACGACAGACACAGTCATTCGCCGGCTCAATCGCGAATTTCGCGGCAAAAACAAGCCCACCGATGTGCTGTCGTTTCCCGCCGATGGCTCATTTCCGGGCTCGGGCGCGGACAAAATCGCGGGCGATCTGGCCATCAGCGTGCCCACGGCCCTGCGCCAGGCCATGGAACAGGGCCATGCTCTCTCGATTGAGATAAAGGTGCTGATCTTGCATGGGCTGTTGCACTTGGCCGGCTACGACCACGAGGCCGACACGGGCCGGATGGCTCGCCGCGAACTGCTGCTGCGCGCCCGCCTGGGACTACCGCAGGGCCTCATCGAGCGCACGTCTGGGTGCCCCATCCTTTCCGTGGCTTCATGCGGAAAGGGTGGGAAACCACGACCCTCGGCCCAGCTACGAGTGCCCCAGGTCCCGATTTTGGGACCTGGGAAACCACGATCTTCAACCCGCGCCAGCCGGAGCCTCCGTCCATGACCACCTTAGCCATCGTAATGGTCATTTTGTTGGCTGCCGTCGAGTTGCTGGCCTCCTACATCACCCGCGTGTACTCCGAGTTCGGGAAAATACTCACCCACGAGATTCAGGAGAATCTGGATGTCTGGGAGGAGCAGATTGAGCCGCACCTGGGCCTGACCCGCGATCATGCGGCCATCTGCGCCGCAGTGTTGCAGCAACTGGCCCTGGGCATCATCGCGCTGGAGTTCGGCACCGTTCTCTTCGATCACGCTCCCGATCTGGCGCGGCCTACCTATGCTGAAATTGCCCAGGCCGCGCTTGGCGTAGTGCTGGTGGTGATTTTTTGCAACCAGGTTTTGCCATCACTGTTATTCAATCGCACCCGCGGCCAGTGGGCGGTTCGCCTGGTGTGGCCTATCCGATTGCTCCTGTGGCTCATGACGCCGATTACCGTCTTCGTCCGGTTCTTTTTCTCCGTGGCGTCACTGGCTGAAGAGCAGACCACTCCCGCTGAAGAGGCCGCCGTTGATGTCGAAGCGCTGCTCGAAGCCGGTGAAGAAGAGGGAATTCTGGAAGAGAACGACATCGATTTGGTGCGTTCCGCAGTCGAGTTTGGCGACAAACTAGTGCGCGATGTGATGACTCCGCGCCCAAAGGTCTTCGCGGTTCGGGATTCGATTACCCTCGAGCAATTCCTCGAGCAGTTGCGCCTTTATAACTTCTCCCGCGTGCCGGTCTATGCTGGAACGCTGGACAACGTGACCGGTATTGCTTTTGCGCACGACCTGCTGCAGATCTCCGATGACGCGGCCCGAACCCGCACCGTAGCCAGCATTCAGCGGCCGGCCGTCTTCGTCCCCGAAACCAAGCGCGGCTACGAGTTGTTGCGCGAAATGCAATGGGAAAAGCAGCACATGCGCATCGTCATCGATGAGTACGGAGGTGTCTCCGGCCTGGTCACCATCGAGGACTTGCTGGAACAGATCGTGGGCAACATCCGCGACGAGCACGAAGAAGATGCGCCGGTCGAAGATCCCCAGCGCGAGCCAAGCGGCGTGTGGGTGGTTCCCGGCGGCTTTCCCGTGGACCAGTTGGCGGACCTGTTTGGCGAGCCGATCGAACTCGGCGAAGAGTTCGAGGCCACCACGCTGGGCGGATTGGTGAGCGAAATTGTGGGCCGCATCCCGATGCCTGGCGAGGTGGTGATGCTGGAACACGCCGGATTGCGCATGGAGGTAGTGGCGTCGACCGACCGCCGCGTGGAGCGAGTGCGCGTGTTTCCGCCAATCGCGGTTGAGCCAGCGACCTCATGATCTTCGGCAATTTGTCGCAACCACTCGCTACTGGATATAAGCTATATTGGCATTTGTCATCCGCCTGGAGATTTGGCTGAGATGCCTGGAGGTCCTTTTGCGCTGCATTGCTACATGTCGATTGACTTGCGGATGCATTCGCCTGTTTATGCTATCGATTGCATTGTTACTTACCTTGTCCGATTTGGCGCAAGGACAAACGCCGCCCCATGGAAGGATAGAAGGCAATACTTATGCAGATCCCCGATTCGGCTTGCGCTATACATTTCCAAGCCAGTTGGATATTCAGACTTCGCTGAATGGAATGCCCGTAGGAACAGGTGAGAAGGCAGGAGGAGGTAGCGAGTTTCTATTTGACGCCATGGAAAAGCCAAACGGCCAGGTAAGAAGTGGCGTGCTTATCGTTGCAGACGAAAAGGGAGTAATCGGGACTACGGATGTACGTCAATACTTGAAATGGATCCTTGCCAACGGGATGGGTGTGAAGGGCGAGCCGGAGATCAAGCCCATAACAGTTGCGGGGCGGACTTCTATAGGTCGGATGCAGGCGCCGGCGCCACCGTACATTCCTATGGTGCTCAACTCGGAATTTTTTGTAACGGGCACTTTGTGATCTTTGTTTTTTCCGCAGCTTCTCCAGCAAGGATAGAGAGTCTCGTTCACTCCATCGACGGAATGGAGATGAATTGTTCGTCCGATTCCCGATAATTCGCGGGTAGTAGTGTCGGGAACCCAGGGCTCCTGAATCTGCGTCGCATCGGCCATTCCCAGCGTGCGCAGCACTAGGCGTTTCGTTCTGCCTTCGCAATCCATGCGAAATGATAACAACCCTCTTTCCGCTAATCCGCGATAATAGACTCAGGAGCACCAACCGCCCTTGAAATCAGG
>OBLU010006207.1_pt1 | contig 10655 bp, 9 predicted proteins | sample 1518681 | NCBI WGS metagenome assembly OBLU01 (sample SAMEA3539304, study PRJEB22396) | soil metagenome | biome: tundra; feature: field; material: soil | place: USA | collected 2010-05 | depth 0.15 m
CGTGCGGGCAAACCATCACGCACTTGCCGCACTGGATGCAAAGATCCTTGTCCCACACTGGGATGAACTGCGCAATGTTCCGCTTCTCCCACTGCGCCGTGCCCGTCGGAAATGCCCCCCCTGCCGGAAGCGCGCTCACCGGAAGCAAGTCCCCGTGACCCGCCGCAATCTGGCCCAGCACATTCCGCACAAACTCCGGCGCCTTCCCACTGATCGACGGAATCAAATCGAACTCCGATGTAGAAGCCGTCGGCAGCTCGACCTTTTCCAGGTGAGCCAGCGCCGCGTCCACAGCGGCAAAATTCTTCGCCACAACCGCGTCGCCGCGCTTGCCGTAAGTCTTCTTGATGGCTTTCTTGATTTGGGCGATCGCTTCCTCGCGCGGCAGCACGCCGCTGATCGCGAAGAAGCACGCCTGCATGATGGTGTTGATGCGCGTACCCATGCCGGTATCGCGCGCCACCGTGTTGCCGTCGATTACATAGAACTCAATCTTCTTCGCCAGCATCTCCTGCTGCGTTGTCTTGGGCAAATGGTCCCAGACCTCGGCCGCCGGGTAGGGCGAGTTCAGCAGGAACACCGCGCCGGGCATCGCCGCTTCCACCACGTTCATCTTCTCCAGGAAGCTGAAGTTGTGGCAGGCCACAAAGCTGGCGCGCGTGATCAGATAACTCGACCGGATCGGGTTTGGCCCAAACCGCAGATGCGATGTGGTCATCGATCCGGACTTCTTCGAGTCGTACACAAAGTAGCCCTGCGCAAAATTAGGCGTCCCGCTGCCGATGATCTTGATGGAGTTCTTGTTGGCGCCCACAGTGCCGTCGGACCCAAGCCCGTAGAACAATGCGCGAACCGTCTTCGGATCCTCAGTCGAGAAGTTGGGATCGTAAGCTAGACTCGTATGCGACACATCGTCGTCAATGCCGATCGTAAAGTGGTTCTTGGGCTCGGGCTTGGCCAGTTCCTCGAAGATGCCCTTCACCATCGCCGGCGTAAACTCCTTCGACGACAACCCGTACCGCCCGCCTATCACATTCGGCTTCACAGCAAAAGGCAAGCTGGAGTTTTCCGCCAGCACTGTCACGATGTCTTGATACAGCGGCTCGCCTGTTCCACCCGGCTCCTTGCAGCGATCGAGAACCGCAATCGACTTGACGGTAGCCGGCAGTGCTGCCAAGAAAGAGCTCGCGTCGAAGGGTCGATACAGGCGTACCTTCACCATGCCCAGCTTTTCACCATGCTTGTTCAGCAGGTCCACGGCTTCTTCCGCAGCCTCTGCGCCGGAACCCATCAGCACAATCACGCGCTCCGCATCGGGCGCGCCATAATAGTCAAACAGGTGATACGCGCGGCCAGTCTGCGCGGCAAAGCGCTCCATCACCGACTGCACAATTCCAGGAACCGCAGCATGGAACGGGTTGCAGGCTTCGCGAGCCTGGAAGAATACGTCCGGATTCTGCGCCGTCCCGCGAATCACCGGGCGATCGGAGCTCAATGCATTCTTGCGGTACTGAATAATGTACTTGTCGTCCACCAGCACGCGAATCGTCTCGTCGCTGATCGGCAAAATCTTGCCCACTTCGTGCGAGGTGCGAAAGCCGTCAAAGAAATGAATGAAAGGAATGCGGGATTCGAGCGTAGCGATCTGCGCCACCAGCGCCATGTCGGCGACTTCTTGCACCGAATTCGAGGCCAGCATCGCCCAGCCCGTCGACCGGCAAGCCATCACATCGGAGTGGTCGCCAAAAATCGACAGCGCATGAGTGGCCAGCGTCCGGGCCGTCACGTGCATCGTCGCCGGGGTCAGCTCACCGGCAATCTTGAACATGTTGGGAATCATCAGCAGCAAGCCCTGCGACGCCGTAAACGTGGTCCCAAATGCGCCTGCCTGCAACGCGCCATGCAGCGCTCCCGCCGCACCGCCTTCGCTCTGCAGTTCTTCCACCACGGGCAACGCGCCCCAAATATTCTTCTTCCCCTCTGAGCGCCACTGATCCGCCCACTCGGCCATCGGCGACGAGGGGGTAATGGGGTAGATCGCAACAACTTCAGAGAGTCGGTAGGCCACCGAGGCGGCTGCCTCGTTCCCATCTAGAATCACCATTTTCTGTTCACTCATTCGCTTCGCCTCATAGCACGGCCTACAGAAATAAACCGCTTGAATGAGTCTCGTCGGAAGGTATTAGAGCCGCTGTGATGAGAGACACACGGCGGGAGGTCATCCCACATTATGAATCGTCATTTCTTGAATGCAAAAACTGGCGGGCGCGCAGTTTCCGCACGAACCACCAATCGTTCGATGCTCCTATCCCTCTTGCTCTGGAGCATGAAGGAATCGCTCCGAAGCGTTCAGGAAGTCGTTTCCAACGGAGCGCGAAGCATTTCAATGGTTTGCTCGAGTCTCTTCCGGCCAATCGGGCGAACCGGAAAGTACGTTTCCGCGTCCTTGCCTGTCTGAAGAAGATCCTCATCCAGGGGCGTTCGGCCCTCATCGTTGCGAAGACTCGCGTCCGCGCCCAAATCAAGCATCATTTGAATGAACTTCGCGGGGTCAAGGACGATGCGGCTTGTGATGGCACAGTGAAGCGGCGTGTTGCCCCCGTCGTTCTGCCAGTTTGGGTTTGCCCCGTGTTCAACCAGAATCCGTGCCACCTCTGTTGAGGCCACCATGCTCACGGGTCCCCATGCATAAGTGTCGTACGGCGGGAAATCGGCCACAGCGCCATGCTTCAACAGGATCTTCGCAGACTCCGGTTGATGGCCATAGGCGGACCAACCCAGTGGAGATTCCCCGGTTGTCAGATCGTTCGCACTCTTTCGGTCGCTTTCCAGTATCTGCTGAAGCTTGTCGTGCATTCCATAGGCCGCCGCGGCGCACACGTCGGGCAAAGCCCCGGCATCCAGCAAAATCTTCGCAAAATCGTCGTGGTCCAGCTCAAAGCAGTCATGCAGCGGCAATCTGCCATCGCCGTTGCGCACATTCAGGTCCGCACCGCGCTCAATCAGCAGTCGCAGGACATCCATCTTGGCTTCCGCGATTGCAAGGTGGATCAATGGCATGGTAAACGCATCGCTGGATCGCTCGCGCCGATGCAGGTCGGTACCCGCGTTCACTAGTTCCGGATCGATATCCAGCAGCCCTCGGATGGTCTCCAGGTCGTCTGTGCGAATCGCGTGAGTGAGTTGCTGGCCAAAGCCGTTCTGTGGCGAGCGGTCCATCCTTCAATCCCCCATCGAAAGAATCAGTGCCCCAATGCCTTCCGGATGCCGAGAGCCTCCGGTCTCGCCGGGTGCCCCATCCTTGACGCAGTTTCATCGCGGCCAGGTTGGGAAACCCCAAGGTCCGAACCAACCGGGAATGAAGCGCGCTGTTACAAAACTCAGCCCCGCAACCCCTCCACCAGCGCCTCCCACTCCTCTTCCAGCGTCGCCCGATGAAACCCGCACCCCGCCCGCTTGTACCAGTAGTCGGCGTTCCACGCTTCGCCCACTTTATGGTGCAGATACGCGTGCACGGCCATTCCCTCTGGGGTCTCCAACTCATCGACTAGCCCATGCGCCCGCGTCCAATCCCCCTTCGCGTCCCACCACAGCGCAGCCAGGGTCACAGCCAGCCCAACAGGCGGCTCTTCGCCAGTCAACGATCCGCGGAACTCCTCAGCACTCATGGAATGGTTGTATCACTCACCTTTTTCCCACGGCAATAGCTTTCGGCCTAACAAATGTGATTTGGATCACTTTCCCAAAAACGCCGCACTGATAGGAATGGCTCATCGTTCCGATGAAAGACGCAGGAGCCATGCAAGTGGGCCACTGAAGGGACGGTGACAGGTCAGCTGGCACTCCATCCCGGAGGTCGAACCCATGCACTTGCTTCGCACGAAAGATGTGCAAACCAGGGTTTGCAACCCAGACCAAATTGGTCGTATACTGAAGTCCGACCAATCCGGTCGTAGTTTTCGTTTCGCGTTTCGTTTCAAGGTCCTGCCATTGCGGCAGACCGTGGGAGCAAGGCAGTTGAGCGTGCTGAGCGAGTTGAAGATCGGTGAGACAGGTGTCCTCGTGGCCCTCGACCTCCCGGAATCCGTGCAGAACCATCTGATGCATATGGGGTTCGTCCCCGATGCGCTGGTCACTGCTCTGCGCCGCGCCCCTGCCGGCGACCCAACGGTCTACGGTGTCGACGGCATGGAGATTGCACTCCGCCACAAGACCGCCGAAGCTATCCGCGTCCGTTCCGCCGAAAACGGCGTCTCTTCCGATCTTGAAGCCGCCTCCGCGCATGTTGACACCAGTTTTGCAGTCACAGAGCTGATCGAGGCCTCGCGATGAACGCCTGCTGCGACGTTCCGGCCTTTGTGCCTTCCGGCGTTCCCGCACCCAGGGGAGCGCTCAAGACCGTTGTCCTCATTGGACCGCCCAACTCCGGCAAGTCCACCCTTTTCAACCGGCTGACCGGTCTGCGCCAGAAGGTTGCCAACTACCCCGGCGTCACCGTCGAGCAGCGCATGGGCGTCATGGCGGGCGTGGGCCGCGATGACCTGACCCTCATCGACCTGCCCGGCATCTACTCGCTCACCCCTTATTCTGAAGACGCCCGCGTTTCCATCGACGTGCTCCGCGGCAGAATGCCCGGCACGCCCAAGCCGGACGCCGTGCTCATCGTCCTCGACTCCCTGCATCTCACCCGCCAATTGATGCTTGCCGCCCCGGTTCTCGCTCTTGGATTGCCCACTCTGGTCCTGCTCAACATGAGCGACCTCATGGACTCCCGCGGCGGCCACATTGACTCGCTCAGCCTGGCCCGTGAGCTCGGCGCGCCCGTCGCCCAGATCAGCGCCACCCATGGAACCGGCCTGGATGCCGTCGCCCTCTTCCTCAACCAGCAGACCAATCGCGAAGCCGCCAAGCCGCTGGCCCTGCCCGTAGTGGGCAATGCCGCGAGCGCTCACACCTGGGCAGCCCAGGTCAGCCGCAACACCGGCTACCAGGCTCCGCTCTCGGCTGAAAACAGCCGCAAGATCGACAACATCCTCCTCCACCGCATCTGGGGACCGCTGCTATTTCTCGTCGTCGTCGTCGGTGTCTTTGAGGTGGTCTTCTCCATCGGCCAGCCCATGTCCGACGGATTTGGCGATATCCTCGCCCGCATGGGCGGCTTCGTGCGCCCATTCCTGCCCGCCGGCTGGATTCAATCGCTCGTGCTTGACGGCGCATGGAAGGGCATCTCCTCCGTGCTCGTCTTCTTGCCGCAGATTCTTTTGCTCTTTCTCTTCATCGGAATTCTCGAAGACACCGGCTACCTTGCCCGCGCCGCCCTCATCGCCGACCGCGTCATGCGCACCATCGGCTTGAACGGCAAAGCCTTCATCCCCCTGCTTTCTGCTTATGCCTGCGCCGTCCCCGCCATCATGGCCACGCGCACCATTGAGAACAAGCGCGACCGCTTCGCCACCATCCTGGTCACTCCCTTCATGACCTGCTCAGCGCGGCTGCCGGTGTACATGCTGCTCATCGCCGCCTTCATCCCCAACATCGCATTCCTCCACGGCTTTCTCGGCCTGCGCACCATCGTCATGCTCAGCCTCTACCTGGCTGGATTCGTCGGCGCAATGACCACCGCGTGGCTGCTCAAGAGCTCCATCCTCAAGTCCAGCGAGACTCCGTTTATCCTCGAGCTGCCGCAGTACCGCATGCCCACCCTGTGGTCGCTCTTCCTCCGCCTTGTGGATCGCGCCAGCATCTTCCTGCGCCAGGCCGGAACCGTCATCCTCGCCGTCACTCTTGGCCTGTGGGTCTTGGCGCATCTTCCCGTCGTTCATAACCCGGAAGGCACCTACTCCGCGCCCGAACTGGCCGACAGCGTCATCGGCCGCATCGGTCACTTCATTGAGCCGGCCATTGCGCCACTGGGCTTCAACTGGAAGATCGGCATCGGCCTCATCTCCAGCGTCCTCGCGCGCGAAGTCATGGTCAGTACGATGGGCACGCTCTACGGCGCCGACCCCGAAACCCAGGCCATGCACCTGCAAACCGCCCTCCACCACGACATGACCCTCGGCGGCGCGCTGGCCCTCATGATCTTCTTCGCCTTCGCCATGCAGTGCACCTCCACCATGGCCGTGGTCCGCCGCGAAACCAACAGTTGGAGGTGGCCGGCAATCCAGTTCATCTACATGCTCGTCCTCGCCTACGGCGCCGCCTTCGTCGTGAATCACCTCACCAAGGCCATCTTCGGGTAGATCGCGATTTCTAATCCCAAAACTGCTCATTCCAGCCGTTCTTGAAGAATGTCGTCAATCGAGGTAAGATCGTCTTACCATGCAGACGCGTGTTTCCTCGAAGGGCCAAATCGTACTGCCCGCACCGCTCCGGCGCAGGCTCGGCATCCAAGCCGGCGATCCGCTCGATATTACTATCGAAAAGGATCGGATCATCCTCTCAGCTCCGAAGAAAAAGAAGTATGTGGCAAGAATCATCGAAGATCCGTTGACGGGCCTTTCGGTAATTGATGTCGGACCCGATGCGCCGATCCTCACCAGTGAAATGGTCCGCGAGCTGCTTGTCGATTTTCCATGAGATACCTGCTCGACGTAAACGCATTGATCGCGTATGGATTTCGACGGCATGGCTTTCACGAGCAAGTCGCTTCCTGGGTGAATTCCTGCAGGAGCGATACGTTTCTTGCCTGTTCAATCACCGAACTTGGATTCGTCAGGATTCTCGGCAATGTTCGCACCTACGGCATGGATGTTGCGCGCGCCCGCGATCTCCTGTTGAAGTTGAAGAGAAGTTCCAAGTTACCGCTTCAATTCATCTCCGATGGAGACGACGTCTCACTCCTTCCGCCTTGGGTCAGAAATCCCGCTCAAACCACCGATGGCCATCTTCTGCAGCTAGCAAAGTCCAACGGCGCCATCCTCGTCACTTTGGACAAGGGAATTCCGGGAGCCTATCTGATTCCCGCGAAAACCCGACCTTAAGACGGGTGCCGTGTGCCCCAGTTCTCGATTTTGCCACCTGGGAAGGCAAGCCCATACCCGGCCCCTGCGATCAAATTGATTCTGCGCGCAGCCGCCTGGGATATATTAAGCCGTATCCACTCCACAAAATGGCAATCCCGGTAAAGTCAGTTCTAAGCCCTACTCTCCCAGGCTCTCCGTTCGCCACGAAGCCCTCGTCCGCATGCCACCGGTCTGCGGCGAAGCATTTTGTTCTCTGCATCCTGCTTCTAGTTTCGGCGGTCTCCGTCGCCGCGCAACAGTCTCTGTCTCTCGCAGACGCCGACCTTCGCGGCCAAGAAATCTTTCAGCAGTCGGCCGTCACCGGCATGGTTCTGGTCGTCGTGCGCAACCGCGAAGTCATGGTCAAGACATACGGCGAGACAGCTCCGGCAAGTGGACACAACCCCGACGCCAACTCGCTCATCCGTCTCTGCTCCATCTCGAAGGTCCTCACTTCCGACGTCCTGCTCAAGCTCGTCGCTGACGGCAAAGTCTCTCTCAGCGACCCCCTGCAGCGCTACGCTCCGCGCGGAAAGCGCGTGCCCCAGGCCGCCGATGGAGGCAGCATCACCCTTCTCGATTTGGCCACCCACACCGCCGGCCTCCCGCGTGAAGTCAGCTCCTATCCCCGCAAGACGCCACACTTCACCTTCCCCGATTACACCCTTCGCTGGACCTGGCTGCCAAAACAAAAGCTCATCGCCTCTCCCGGCACCGCCGCCCTCTATTCAAACATTGGCTTCGATCTGCTCGGCGACGCCCTCGCCTCCGCGACCGGCAAGTCCTATGCCCAGCTCCTGCATGAGCGCCTCCTGCAGCCGCTGGACATGTGGGACACCACGCTCTTCCCATCCAGCGAGCAATGCTCCCGTCTCTTGCAGCCAACCGGAGACGAAGGCCCCTGCGCCGCGACAGAAGCCTCAGGCGCCAGCGGAGGCGTCTATTCAACCGGCGCGGACATGGTCAAGCTGCTCCAGTATCTGCTGCAAACTCCCGGCGCGCCCGCCCAACCCTCCGCAGCCCTCGCCGTCGAACTCGATCCGCAAAAACTCAAATCAGTTGACGGCCTCAGTCATGCCGGCGATCCCACAGGCTTCGGCCTCGCGTGGATTCAACTCGGCGATCCCGCCAACGGATCGGTGGTGATGGAAAAAACCGGAGGCGGCGCCGGCTTTGAGACCACATCGCACTCAGCCTCAACCACCAAACCGGCGTCTTCCTCGCCGCCACCGACGGCAAAGGCAAAGCCGAGATCGACTTCTTCCACGAATCCAACAACCTGCTAGCCGCGCTAGCCAACGTCCCCCTACTCCCGCCCAGGGAACACAAAGCCCGCCCGGTGTCCAAGCACGTGAGACGCCATCCACGACCCCGCGCAACCAGCAAAGCCCCGCATCCCGAAAAGTGACCCCTCGCGTCATGGGCCCCATCGCGTCACGACACCACTTCAGTCGTGCCGCATAGGAATACGAGGGCGTAGCATGATTCCTAGATGCCCGATTTCCCTAACAAGTTCAGCCGGAGAAGCAATCAGATTCAGCCGGAGAAACAATCAGAACCTCTTGCAACTCTGGATAGGCCGGGATGCATTAGACGACTTCGACATAGATCCCTTGCGAGATGAACTTGATCGCAGAGGTTTGTCAAAGGAAGTAGAAGAAATCTCTGAGCAAGTTTCCAGTCGAGACATCTATCGCGAACTTCCAGAAGGTCCCCAGACGCACCTCAATCTCTTGGTCCTTACTGGTGGATACGGGAACTCAGCCTACGTTATAAAACGAGAAACGGCGTTCCTATCGACGCCACAATTACGTCGGCGCAGCGAACAGGCTCCCGCGCGCGATCAGCTTCCCGCACAGAATTGCTCTATTCCTACGAATTCCAGGGCAATCAATACACAGGTCGCGTCGTCCGCGATTTCGTATTCGATACTGCTTCCGGCGATTCACGTGCCTACAACAACCACCCGGGCGAAAAACTGCCCATCTTCATCAATCAGGAAAGTCCGGAGATTTCCTACTATCCTTCCGGGTGTGGTGCCTTTGACCCTATCGTGGCGGGATTCCAAGCCTTGTTTGTGTGGGCAGTCATCATTGGGCTCATCCGGCTACTTTTGCTTTGCATGGTTCGCTAAGATAAATCGCATATGGCGCGATCCGACGCAGGACCAAGATTGATCATCGTGTGCGGCCTGCCCGGTTCGGGAAAGACCACCTTAGGCAAGGCGCTTGAGGCCAAGCTCCGCGCCGTTCGTTTTGCTCCCGACGAGTGGATGCACGCCCTCTCGATCGACGTCTACGACGAAGAGACCCGCGCAAAGATTGAGACGCTTCAGTGGAAGCTGGCCCAGCAGCTTCTGGCGCTCGATCTCACCGTCATCATCGAATGGGGTACCTGGGGACGATCCGAGCGCGATACCCTCCGACTTGGCGCGCGAGTCCGCGGCGCCGCCGTTGAGCTGCATTATCTCTCTGCATCCGCCGATGTCCTCTTCGAAAGGATTCAGCGTCGCGCCGCTGAGAACCCACCTATTGAACGAGATGCCCTTGCCCAGTGGTTCGAGAAATTTCAAGCACCCACACCCGACGAGATGGCGCTCTTCGACGAACCTCTGATTGTTGACCTCTCCTCTGATTGACCCCGCCCGCCGCGCCTGTCTGGCCGCGCCAGCGGCGTCTGCCCCACTGCAGGGGTCACTTATGAGAAACTAGAAGAGCCGAAGTCCTCCGGGCCCTCTGGGTGTCCCAAGTCTCGATTCTGAGACCTCGGAAAGCAACCCGCGCTCCATCAACCAGAACCAGCAATAGCCTCATCCGGCCCTGCGGGGACCCCACGGACAGGTCTTCGTCCGTGGGGTGATCGTCGATACCCCGCTGCGGACCGCATACAGGAACCAGAAAAAGAATGCTTAGTGTCACCAATGTAACCATGCGCTACGGCGCAAAAGTCCTGTTCGAAGACGTCAGTGTCAGCTTTGTTCCCGGCCGCCGCTACGGCCTCACTGGCCCCAACGGGTCTGGCAAATCGACGTTTATGAAGATCCTCACCGGCGAGCTCGACGCCCAAAAGGGCTCCGTCGTCCGCCCGCGCAAGTTCGGCGTCCTCCGCCAGGACCAGTTCGCCTTCGACGCCTATCGCGTCATCGACACCGTCATCATGGGCAACAAGCCTCTCTGGGCCGCCCTTGAAGAACGCGACCGCATCTACGAGAAGCCTGAAATGACCGACGCCGACGGCATGCGTCTCGGCGAGCTCGAAGGCACCATCGGCGACGAAGACGGCTACACCGCCGAGTCCGACGCCGCCGTCCTTCTCGACGGCCTCGACATCCCCGAATCCCTCCACGACCGGAAAATGGGCGAGCTCCAGGGCGGCCAAAAAGTTCGTGTCCTCGTTGCCCAGGCCCTCTTCGGTAAGCCTGAAGCCCTTCTTCTCGACGAGCCCACCAACTACCTCGATCTCGAATCCATTCACTGGCTTCAAGACTTCCTGCACGGCTATGACGGCACCCTCATCGCCATCTCCCACGATCGCCACTTCCTCAACAGCGTCACCACACACACCGCCGACATCGACTACGAAACCATCATTGTCTACACCGGCGGCTACGACGACATGGTCATGGCCAAGACCCAGATCCGCTCCACCCTC
>OBLU010006208.1_pt1 | contig 10655 bp, 8 predicted proteins | sample 1518681 | NCBI WGS metagenome assembly OBLU01 (sample SAMEA3539304, study PRJEB22396) | soil metagenome | biome: tundra; feature: field; material: soil | place: USA | collected 2010-05 | depth 0.15 m
CCCACCGGGCAAACCTGCTCGCACGGCGCGTTCTCGCAGTGCTGGCATGCCATCGGCTGAAAGTGCGCCCGCGGCGCGGCCAGATCGCCTTCAAAATAAGTATCGATGCGCAGCCACTGCATGTTGCGTCCGATGCGCACCTGCTGCTTGCCTACCACCGCAATGTTGTTCTCCGCATAACAGCTCACAATGCAGGCATTGCATCCCGTGCAACTGTTCATGTCGATAGCCATGCCCCACGCATTGGCTTCGTTATAAGCCCAATTGGGGAACATCGAATTGTCGCGGTCGGTCTTTTCGTGTCTCGGACCTTCGTTCGCAAATCCCGGATGAGCCTTGTACTCATCCAGCGTGGCGTAGCGGATAATGCCGCGCTCGCTGATTGCCTCATCGGCTTCAAGCGAGTTGTTGCCGTTGCCCTGACCGCCAAACAGCGCAGGCCTATGGTCCTGGAAGTGGCTCTTGGTCACAGCCACACCCCACTTGCCCTCTAGTTTTCTGATCGAGCCGGTCGCGTAAAACGGAGCCCATGTGTTCCGAATCAAATAAGCGTTGAATCCAGCGCCCGAGCCCACACGCCCCGCAGCCTCGCGACCGTAGCCCAAATGCACGGTCACCGAGTTATCCGGATGGCCCGGCGCCACAATCACCGGCGCCTTCACCTTGCCGTTGCCCACCGTCAGCTCGACAATGTCGTCTTCTTCCAGTCCAAGTTTCGACAGCGTGGCGCCCGAGACGATTGCCGCATTGTCCCAGCTCAGGTTGGTCACCGGCTTGGGCAGCTCCTGCAGCCAGCCCACGTTCGACCACCGTCCGTCATAAATATTCGGATCGGGCCGGAAGATGATTTCCAACGAATCCTTCGGCGCGGGCGTGGGGATCTTGAATTGCGACGACACGTGCATGATGAAAGCTGTAGGTGGGACCGTCTCGGATGCCGTTCCCTCGATCCAGCCCGCGTGTAGAGCCTTCCGCCAGCCCGTCTCAAAGTCACCCTTGATCACCGGCTTCCATGTTGCGCGCACCGCCTCATAGGCGCCCAGTCCCGGCTCGTTCAACAGCACCTGGAACACATCGTGCGCCGACTTGCCGCCATACAGTGGATCGATCATCGGCTGCACAATCGAAACCGTTCCGTCATAAGCCCGCGCATCCGACCACGATTCCAGAAAATGCGCTGCCGGAATGTGCCAGTGCGCAATGCTTCCCGTCTCGTCCACATGCGAGCCCAGGTGCGCCACCGTCTTGGCCTTGTCGAAGGCCGTCGCAAAATCCAGATCGGCCGGCGCTGAATAGATCGGATTGGCATTCAAAATCACCAGCCAATCCACCTTGCCCGCATTCAGATCCACCACCAGCGCCTTCAAGTCGTCGATCTGACTGACACCAGACGGCAAGTCCGCTGGCGCGGCCCCAAAAGCAACCCCCTTTGAATTGCCAAGAGCATTGTTGATGGCAATGGCAAGACCGAGTACCGACGGGTCCTGATAAAGCCCCGGGATCACCACGCTCTTGCCCGCGTGCGCCTTCAAATCTTTAGCCAACGCGGCAAGAAACCTCTTCTGCTCGTCCGTCCACGAATAATCCGGAGCCTCTACGCCGGCCACTCCCACAGCCTTGGCCAGTTCCGCCGCAAACGCCGGAATCTCGCTCGCGCGCAGCCCGAGACGATGCTCGGCCTTCAGGCCCGTCGTCGTCGGCGTCGACTCGATAGCATAGAGCCGGTTTAGCTTCTCCGGCGACTTCCGCCGGTACGCGTACTCACGGACCAGCTTGTGGAAGCCGGGGAAGCCGGCACCCGAAAGAAAATCCGCGTCGAGCGAAACAATCACATCGGCTTCGGCGAGCGAATACTGAACATTCTGTCCGCCCTGCGCAGAGGTCCCAGCCACCGCCGGGTCATACTGCACCAGCTTCGTCTTGGGGTAAGCCGCCTGCACCGCCTTCCACTGCCGCGCCAGCGTCGGTGAAGTGATCGTCTGGCTCAGGAAGTAAATCCCCGTCCCGTCCTTGCTCTCGGCCAACTTGATGCGAAGGCCTTGCGCAAACTCCGCCCACTCCCGGTTCTCGCCGCGATACATCACATGCTGCGAACGATCCGGATCGTACAGGTCGAGCAGCGTTCCTTGCGTAAACGGATCGGACGAGCCCTGGTTATATGGGTGCTCGGGATTGCCATCCACCTTGATAGGACGGAACTGATCGCTCTTCACCAGCAGCGGCACCGCGCCCGTCACAAACGGATGCGCCGTCGCAAAGTACATTGGCTTGCCCAGAATCAGATCTTCCGGCTGCTTCACATACGCATAAATCGGTTCGTCCGGCTGCTTGGTGCATCCAGCCAGCCCCGCCAGGGCCATTGAAGCGCCCATCAGCTTCATAAAGCCGCGGCGTGACACCGGATCGACCCACTCCTGGGCCGCGCTCGGAAACTCTTTCTCAACCGCCGCTTGGAACTCCGCCGTATCCGCGAGCTCATCCACCGAACGCCAGTACCGCTTGCCCTTCACGGCCTTCAACTCCTGCCGCACTGCGGCCAGAGTCATCGGCGTAATCTCGCTCTTGTCGTTTCCGTTCATCTTCCTGCTCTTGTCTTTGCTCATCGGTGGCAGACCTCGCAGCTGGTCAAATCTTTCGGAGTGCGAATCTTGTAGTGGTCCACCAGAAAATGTCCCAGTTCATCCTGGCTGGTGAATTTCACGTAATTCGGAACCGGCATCACCTCTTGGCGCCCATTCATGCCGCTAGGAATCGTCAGTTGGTTATTCAACACTGCCTCTGCCGTCGGATCCTTGGTCACGCAACTCACGCTCTGCGCCGTCGGCAACCCGCTCTTCTCGTCGCCAATCGAACACCACACCGGACGATCTTCCGCCGGGCTTTCCCACGCCATGTTGTAGATCTCGCTGGTCGGCCGTATATTCTTCGCCGGGTTGCGATGGCAGTCCAAACACCACTCCATTTGCAGCGTGTTCTGCGCATACATCAGCGGCATCTGGTCCACGCGGCCATGGCAGCTCGAACAGCCGAGTCCCTTGTTCACGTGAATCTCGTGGCTGAAATAAACAAAATCGGGCAGGTCGTGAACCTTGGTCCACCTCAGCGACTCACCCGTTGCCCAACTGTTCCGCACCGGCTCCAGCAGTTGCGCGTTGGTCCAGATTTGCGAGTGGCAGTTGATGCAGGTCTTCGTAGGCGGGATTCCAGCGTAGCTCGACTTCTCCACCGTCACGTGACAGTACTGGCATTGCAACCCTAGGCCCTGCACGTGATGCTTATGACTGAACGGCACCGGCTGGTCCGGGCGCTGGCCTTGGCGCGTCACCCAGGGCGAACGCTGCAACTGGTCCAGAGTGACCCCCAGGGCGATCACGATCAGCCCCGTCAACACAAGGCTCGCGCGAGCCAGAGCATTGGAGCTGCGGTCAAATATCTGCGCCATGAGTGCTTTCCCTGCTACGTTTTTGTCTAAATGGATGTGCGGACGCTGCGACTCGTCTCACACGTTGTCAGCAGAATCTCTTCTTGAGCAAGATTCACCGAAGAGTTCGCTTTTTGTTTTAGGTGCGCACGCTGTGCTGGCGGTCACACAAGTTGTGTACAAAATTCGTTCTTGGGCAAAATTCACCCGAGAGGTGGAGAACCCCGAAAACTCAATATAGCAGCCACAGACGATTTCGTCCCGTTTGCAATCGCAAAACCTCGAAAAAACTTTGCCGCGGAACAACTTTGTAATCCACTGAAAAGAAAACAGCTTGTGATAAACGGGAATCTTGGGGAAACAACCCCGTGCCCCTGGCCGACCGCGTACCAGAGACTGGGATTTCCCTTCCAAATTACCACGCCCAATCGACCCTCGGCCACTAGCCGTGAGCCGTCTTGGAGACTCCACCACAACAGCAGCACTCGCAGATTTTCCTATTCGCCATCGACGAGGTATGCGTCTCCGCAAACGACTCGTCCGGCAAGGTTGCCGGCCAGCCCACCATCACCAGAAACACATCCAGAACGAAAAGAGCGATCGCAATGTCATTAAACAGCGTCGCCTGTTGCAGATTCGGCAAGAGCTGATTGACGGCCCAAAACAGGAAGGCCGCCGCAAGCATGATCGCCTTGGCGAATTCCATCGGCGCCAGCCGATGTGCAAACTGGTAAATCAGATAGGCAAAAGCAATCATTCCCAGTGAAAATGCCGCCAGAAATCCGTGACTTCCGGAGGGAAGCAGCCGCGGAAAGGCGTCCCAGACCAAAAGCACTCCGACATCGGCAATTGTCACAACACCAAGAATTACTGGAAGGATTCGGCGTGTCCGGTCAAGACGCATGTACATAAGCCATTATTGACCGCTCGCCGAAAGGAAACCATAAGGGCTTGGGCCGACAACCTGATGCTTTAGAATTTGTAAGGAAGTTGTAAACGGCTGCTCTCAGTCACAAACAGAATCGATTGCGGACCCTCATGAAACATTCCAGGGTCCGGAGTGTACCCCTCCATCGAATCTAGCTCGGAAGAAGGAAAGACCATGAAATACGCCGGATTGCTGGTCATGCCAGCGGGATTCTTTCTCGCCATTGCCGCGCTCGTGCTTTTCCCTGCACCAGCCTCGCGCGCGGCCTTCGTGGTCTGCGGCCTACTCGTTGAAGCCCTCGGGCTCGTCGTTGCCATACGCGGCCACATGGAAGAGCGCGGAGAAAGCTACCAATGAGCCCAGTCCTGCCCACTCCGATCGGTCCCGGCCTGTCTGAGGCCACAATCGCGCTGTGTCTCGCCCTCCTGCTTCTCGCCCCGCTGGCCATTGCCGGCATAGCCCTCATCAACACTGGACTGGGCCGCTCGCGCTCAGCCGCACAGGCGCTCCTTGGCTCCCTTACCGTTGTAGCCGTTGCCGCTATCGCCTTTTCCCTCCTAGGCGCAAGCTTAACCGGCAACCTGCCCGGCACACCCGGCGGCGCCGGCCACATTCTTCACATGGCGGCCAAGCCATGGAACTGGATCGGGGCGGGCCCGTTTCTTCTCAGCGGCCTCGGTGTCGCACCGCTTGAGTCCCAACTCGCGCTGATCTTTGAATTCCTGGCCGTCGCCATGGCCGCCCTCATCCCCTGGGGCTCGGGAGCAGACCGCCTGCGCCTCACCGCGGGCGCCGCAATCACCGCGGTCCTTGCAGCAATCGTCTTCCCTCTCATCGCGCACTGGATCTGGGCTGGTGGGTGGCTCGCTCAATTGGGTGTCAACTTCTCCCTCGGCGTTGGCTTTCTCGACCCCGGCGGAGCAGCCTCAGTCCACGTCCTTGGCGGTCTCAGCGCGCTCGCCATCGCATGGATCGCCGGATCGCGCAGGGGAAAGTTCCCCAAGGAAGGCTTCTCCACTGCCATGCCCGGCCACAACGCCGTCTATGTCCTCTTCGGCTGCCTGCTCGCGCTGGTTGGCTGGCTGGGCTTCAACCTCGCCGGCGCAATCCTCTGGCTCCATGCCCCGCTTGCCGCCCTCCCCGTCACCGCCATCAATACAATCCTTTCCGCCTCCACGGCCGTCGCAGCCACCTTCGTCGTCACCCGCATCCGCTTCGGCAAGCCTGACGCCAGCCTCTGCGCCAATGGATGGCTCACCGGTCTCGTCTCTTCCAGCGCCAGCGCCGCTCTGGTATCGCCCATTGCGGCGCTCTTCATCGGTCTCATCGCCGGCATCGCCACCCCGCTTCTGGTTGAAGTTCTTGAGCTGGCCGTCTCCATCGACGATCCCTCCGGCGCCCTTTCAGTCCACGCCGTCGGCGGCCTCTGGGGAATCGTCGCCGCTGGCCTTTTCGCAGCGCAACCTGGCCAGCTCATCGCCCAGTTGGTAGGCGTGGCAACCCTCCTCGGGCTCATCCTGCCTCTCGTCTATCTGCTCTTCTGGCTCCTCAACCGCGCATTCCCCTTCCGCGTGGACCCCGACGGCGAGCGCATCGGCATGGACCTCCATGAGCTGGGCGGCGGCGCCTACCCCGAATTCGTCATCCACCGCGACGACTCCTACCGATAATCATGCGGCGATTGTGTACCCTGGGTTAGGACCAACACAACATGGGAATCATCAGCCATCTCTTCTACCCCTGGGGCCTTCTGCTTCAGGCAGCGGCGATCGTCCACTTCATCCGGCGCAGGCCGGATATGTTTTGGATCTATATCATCCTGTTTCTTGGTCCAATCGGCGCACTAATCTATCTTTGCGTCGAGGCACTGCCTGACATCGGCCTCGCGCGCCAGTCCTTCAAAGTCTTTCCCCGCCGCAAGCGTATTCACCAGCTCGAAATTGCCATTCGGGACAATCCCTCCGCCGGCAATTACGAAGAGCTCGGCAACCTGTATATGGACGACGGTAGCCTGCAGCTGGCCCGAACCGCATTCGACAAGGCCATTGCCGCCCGCGCCGACACTCTGGACACCTTTTACAGGCGCGGCCTGTGTGCGCTCCTGTTAGGCGACGCCGCTGGCGCGATTCCCGACCTTGAGCGAGCGGTTGGCAAGGAATCCGACTACGATTTTCATCGCGCCGCAGGCATGCTGGCCCACGCCTACGCCCTTGCTGGCCAAAAGAAAAAAGCCGAAGCTCTTTTCAGGCAGGTAACGATCCTGTCCACATTGTCTGAGACGTATTTGAATTTTGCAGAACTGCTTGCGTCAGAGGGACGCAATGCCGAAGCCCGCCAGTGGGCCCAGAAAGTTCTCGATAAGGAGCCCACGATGCCGGGCTACCTCCGCCGCCGTGAGCGCCCCTGGTTCCGCAGCGCGAGGGAGTTGCTCAAGCGAGTTCCTGCCTGAAAACCTAACCCAGCCGCTGACCGGCCGCCTTACTTTTTCGCCAGCAACAGCATCATCACAAACAGCACCACGGGCACCAGCAGCAACCCGGCAACGAGCAGCGCCTTCCGCCCGCCAGGCAGCCGCAGTCCGCGCGACACTGGACGCCGCGCGCCATCCTCCACGCCCACCTGTTCCTGATGTTCCAATTCCCAGGCCATCTCAGCCGCGGTTGCATACCTGTGACGCGGTTCCCGCACCAGCGCTCGGTTCAGAATCTCCTGCAACTCCGGCGAAATCTCCGGCCTCAGCTTCCGTGCCGGTTTGGGGTCGTGCAGTAGCCGTTCGTTCATCACTGCCAGCGGATTCGATCCGCTGTACGGCGTCTCGCCAGTCAACATCTCATAGAGCATCACCCCCAGCGCATAAATGTCGCTGCGCTGATCTCCACGCTGCCCCTTCACCTGCTCAGGTGAAATGTAGTCGGGCGTCCCCAACGCCGGAGACATCGTCACATAAGTCAGCCGCCGCGCGTCTTCCTTCATCGCAATCCCAAAGTCGATCAGCTTGATGCGGTCCTGCTCATCGACCATGATGTTCTCCGGTTTCAGGTCACGATGAACCACACCGTGTGCGTGCATGTAATCCAGAGCGTCGCAGATTCCCAGGGTCAGCTTCACCGCACGGTCGATCGGCAGCCTGCGTTCCTCATTCAAAATCGACCGCAGCAGCCTGCCTTCGACCCACTCAATCACCATGTAGACTCGGCTGCGATCCTCGCCATCGTAGGTCTTTACCACCCCGGGATGATCCAGCTCCTGGCCAATCTCCTGTTCCCGCCTGAACCGCTCCACAAGCACTGGGTCGGCTTCCATCTCCGCATGCGGGACCTTGATGGCAACCTGCCTGCCGTCCTTCAGATTGGTAGCTTTGAACAGCGTAGACATGCCACTGTGCGCAACCATCGCGTCCAGGCGGTAGTGGTCCAGCGTGTCTCCAATTTCGAGTGTGGTCATCAGTGCGTACTTCATATCACTGTAATTGTTGCAGGCAGAACATAAGAAAACCGTCAAGGAAACCAAAGGGAAACACCCTGAAAAGTCAGTACCTGAAGACGGCCCTGCCTGCCGCGATTTTGGTCACTGATCAGGTTCTATCCCCCTCGATGCACGCAAACTCGGTCGCCAGACGGGTATAGTTGTGTCTGGATTCCGCCATGTTCCGTCCGATTCGATTTCTTATCGCCTGTCTGTGCCTCGCTTGGGCCTTATCGCCGCAGACAGCCATGTCAAATCCGGCGCAGCACAATCTCGCGGCCACCGGCCGCCCCGCCTCCCCGGAACCCCCGCAGGAAACAGGGTTCTTGAATCGCAAGATCGAGCTCCACGGAGTCACCTATCGCTACCAGGTCTACCTTCCTGAAGAATGGCGCCGCGACGACCGCAAGCAATGGCCCATCATTCTCTTTCTCCACGGTCGCGGCGAGCGCGGTTCCGAGGGCATGTGGCAGACCCAGATCGGCCTACCCCAGGCGGTGCGCGATCATCCCGACCGTTGGCCATTCGTCATCGTCATGCCCCAATGTCCGCTGCCCAGTTACTGGACCGACCCCGACATGCTCGCCATGGCCATCGCCACCCTCGATCAAGAGACGGCTGAGTTCCATGGCGACCCAGAACGCACCTATCTCTCCGGCGTCTCGCTCGGCGGGTACGGTGCATGGGAGCTGGCTCGCCTTCACCCCAGGCGCTGGGCCTCCATTGCCATCTCCTCCAGCGGGGTCTTCTGGAGCTATGCACCCGAGCGCTGGCAAGAAGTTGCAACCCTGCCAGCGGAATACGCACACGCTCTCGGGCGCACCCCGGTCTGGCTCTTCCATGGTACGGAGGACAATGTAGTCCCACCGCGTGAGAGTGAGCTCATGTATGAAGCATTGAAAACCGCCGGCGGCCGTGTTCGCCTCTGGCTCTACCAGGGCCTCAAGCACGACTGCTGGACCCGCGCTTATGATGAGCCCGAGCTGCCCCGTTGGCTGCTGGCCCACCGTGCCTCCAGCATCGAGCCGTCCGCTTTTGCTGAGCGCATCCAGATCCCGCTCCACCCGCCCGCCGCCAAGCTGCCTCCCGCCCAGCTCGACGCCCTGGTTGGCGAATACCGCGACAAAAACGGTCACACAGAAGTCACTGTCTTTCGCCAGGGAGACCAGCTCTACGAGAAAAACCGCGTGAACGAGATCAACGAGCTGGCCGCCGAATCGTCCTCGACATTCTTTTATCCCAACGGCACCAGCATCCCGCGCCTCGTCTTCGAGCACGATTCCCAAGGCCACATCACCGCCCTCGTTCTCCACGACGACCGCCACGAAGAACGCTGGGAGAGGCGCCCGCCAGCCGCTACCCACTAAGCCGCATTCACTGACCCCAGTACCCTGAACTCCGACCCCTGTTTTCCTGGAACCCGCCTCCCCCAACCTGCGTAGTAGTCTTGAGTACGCTCCCCCCAAAGGAGGCCCCATGTTTTGCAGCGGATGTGGTCAAGTGATAGCGGCTGGGCAGACCTATTGCCCCCAGTGCGGCCGTCCGGTAGCCGCGGCGGTTCCCCCCATACCCGGAATTCAGTTCGAGGTCGAAAGCTACGCCGGCAAGGTCAAATCGCTCAGCACAGTCTGGTTCATCTACGCAGCCTTCTCCTTCCTGGCTGGAGTGGCCGGCCTGACGTTTGCGCAAGCATTTTTCTCGAACCACTTCGGCAATTGGGGACATGGCCCCTGGTCGAATGGTCCTGGCCCCGAGTGGTTCGGACCAGTGTTTATGCATTTTGCCTGGAGTGCTCTCATCGTCCGCTCTGGCCTGGCGCTGGTGGCCGCATGGGGCCTGCTCGAGCGCACCCACTGGGGCCGCGTGGTGGCCATCGTTGCCGCTGTCCTGAGCCTGTTGAAGTTCCCCTTCGGAACCGCCATCGGCATCTGGACGCTGGTCCTATTGCTCGGATACCGCAACACCACGCTCTACGAGCAGATTTGACAGGCAGCTTCTAGCTTCTAGCTGCTAGCCCAGCCGACAGGAGCTAGAAGCTAAACGCTCGCACTCAGAAGCTGTGTTCTACAATCTGATCCATGGCTTTTCCTGAATCCCGGATGCGCCGCCTCCGCCGCACCGACTCTCTGCGCGCTCTTGTCCGTGAAACCACCCTGGAGCCTGGCGACCTGATCTATCCCTTGTTTCTCTGTCCCGGCCACGGCGTCCGTCGCGAAGTCAGCTCCATGCCCGGCGTCTTCAATCTTTCCGTCGACGAAGCAGTTTGCGAAGCCGAAGATGCCGCGCGCCTTGGCCTCGGCGGGCTGCTCCTCTTCGGCCTGCCTGAAACAAAGGACGAGCAAGGCACCGGCGCCTGGGACGAGAACGGCATCGTGCAGCAAGGTCTCCGCGCCCTCAAACAGTCCGCCGCAGCCAAGAGCCTTGTTCTCATCTCCGACGTCTGCCTATGCGAATACACCAGCCACGGCCATTGCGGCGTTGTGGTGGAAACCCGTCATGGCTTCGAAGTGAAAAACGACCCTTCGCTCAACCTGCTCGCCCGCACCGCCGTAAGCCTTGCCAAAGCCGGGGCCGACGTCGTGGCCCCCAGCGACATGATGGACGGCCGAGTCGCCGCCATCCGCAGCGCGCTCGATGCCGAGGATTGCGCCGACACCCCCATCCTCAGCTACGCCTCTAAGTTTGCCTCAGCCTTTTACGGACCTTTCCGCGAAGCCGCCGATTCCGCACCCCAGTTCGGCGACCGCAAGACCTATCAGATGGACGGAGCCAACATCCGCGAAGCCATGCGCGAAATTGACCTCAGATCGGAAGAGCGTCGTGTAGGGAAAGAGTGTAGAT
>OBLU010006210.1_pt1 | contig 10654 bp, 8 predicted proteins | sample 1518681 | NCBI WGS metagenome assembly OBLU01 (sample SAMEA3539304, study PRJEB22396) | soil metagenome | biome: tundra; feature: field; material: soil | place: USA | collected 2010-05 | depth 0.15 m
ATCCTGTCTACCGCTTCGCGTATTGAAACGCCATTCATGCTTGGGCCGGTACACTTGTTCATAGCTAGAGATGAAGCGTAAAACGATTGAACATTACGAGATACTTCGGCGCCTCGGTGCGGGCGGCAGCGGCGTTGTGTATTTGGCCAACGATACGCTGTTGCAGCGTCCGGTGGTGCTGAAGATTCTGCGCGCGGGATTGATGTCAGCCGAGCAGATGCGATCGACAGTGTTGCGCGAAGCGCGGCTGGCTTCAGCGATTGAGCACCCCAATGTCTGCGCGATCTACGAAGTCGGCGAAACCGTCGACTCCGGCTATATCGTCATGCAGTACGTGCCGGGCCAATCGCTCGACCTGTTGATTGCGCATGGTCCTTCGAGTCCCCAGTTGGTGTTGTCGGTGGGTATCCAAGTGGCGGACGGGTTGCAGGCTGCGCATGCGCTGGGTATCTTCCATCGCGACCTGAAGCCGCAGAACGTGATGTTGACCGATGGCGGCCTAGCCAAAATTCTGGACTTCGGATTGGCTCGGCGTTTGCGGCCAGAGGATGCGAGCTTCGATCCAGGCAAGCCTGCGCTGGCGAAAGATGCCTCGATGGCGGCTACATACACGGCCCGCGGCGGCACGATTCGCTACATGGCTCCGGAGCAGTTTGTTACCGGACAGTCGAGCGTGCAATCGGATGTATGGGCGCTGGGCGTGATTCTCTATGAGCTTGCCAGTGGCCGCCACCCGTTTTCGCGGCCGGATGCGGAAGACTTCCAGGCCATCCGCGCCATTCAGTTTTCTGATCCACCCGATTTGACCACGATTGTGCCAGGAATTTCGGTCGAGCTAAAGAGCGTGATTGCAACTTGCCTGGAAAAAAATCCAGGGGCGCGCTATGCGTCGGCAGCTGAGGTTCGAGAAGCGCTGAAGACGATTATGAAAGCGCTGCAGATCGAGACGGGCAGCATACCAGGCGATGCCGCAGCCAACCTGCCTACAACCGGTCCTGAAGCAGAAAAGCGCGCGACTGGATTTCTATCGATGCTGGCGGAAAGATTTCGCGAGTCAGCTGTGGATCGTACCCAGCAGAATTCGCTGGTGGTGCTGCCGTTCACTAATTTAGGAGCCACCGAAGTGGCCCCGCTTTATGGTTTCGCGCTTGCGGATGCGATTGCAGCGCGGCTGGCGCGGATCCCCGCCCTCGTGGTGCGGCCATCAAGCACGCTGATGGGGCTGCGGAACTCGCAGTTGGACCCATTGTCTATTGGGCAGCGGCTGCTGGTTTCGTTTGTGCTGGCAGGGAACTTTCTGCGCTCGGATCAAGGGTTCGACCTCAATTGGCAGCTACTCGATGTGGCATCGCAAAGTGTGCGTTCCGGCGGAGCGATACGCGTGGCTTCCCTGGACCTGATCGCGGTGCAGGCGGAGATCTCGAATGAAGTTTTTGCTGCCTTGCATGGACTGAGTGCCCACGATCAAATCGATGCACCTCGTCCTGCGGCGCGCGATGGTTCGCTGCCTGGTCCTGTCAGCGAGGAGTATCTGCAGGCGCGCGCGTTGTTGAGTTCGTTCATGGTGCGCACCGGTTCACGCGGCGACCTGGATCGTGCTCATGCGCTGTTTACCAGCGTGACCACCAAGGATCCGGAGTTCGCGGCAGGTTGGAGCGGGCTTGGCATCGCCGAGCTTCAATATGTGCGTCATGGATTTGGCGGACAGATTCACGTGATGCATGCGCGCCGTTCGTTCGATGAGGCTCTGAAGCTCGACCCTGCGTCGACAGAAGCGAATCTGTATCGGATTTACATGCTGCTTTCGCGGGGAGAAAAGGAATCGGCGCGACACGGCATCGCTAACCTACTGAGCGGCGCGAGGAACGATTGGAACGTGCACATGGTGGCGGGCATCGCGCTGCGCGGCGACGGAATGTACGAGGAAGCACTGCAGGAGTTCAATCATGCTCTCAAGTTGAATCCCGCGAATGCTGCAATCCTCTATAACCATCGTGCGCGCGTGTACCACTATGAGAACCAAATAGAACTGGCAGGGGACGAGCTGGCGAAAGGGCTGGCGTTGGAGCCGCGTCATCCGTTGCTGCGAACGTCGTCTGGATATCAGCAGATGCGTATGGGGAACCTGGATGCGGCAATCGAGATTCTCGAAGGAGTGGTGCGCGATGACGAGTCGCTACGCATCGCGGTGCCGACGCTGGCGCTCTGTTATGTGCAGGCAGGGGACCGGGCTCGCGCTGCATCGCTGCTGAAGGATGACACGCTAGCCGCCGCAGAGGCTGATAGCGAAATGGCGTATCGCCTGGCCACTTACTTTGCGGTCGAGGGCGATTCGAGTGAAGCGCTGCACTGGCTGCGGCGAGCCATCTATCTCGGCAACGAAAATTATCCATGGTTCCAGAAGAACCCGGCGTGGAATAATTTACGCACAAATTCGGATTTCGAGCGCATTCTTGAGGATCTTAAGAAGGGCTTCAGAAAGAATCAGAAGACATGGAAGCGGCTCCTGGAGCAGGTACCGACAAACGGCGAATAAAACGCCCGGCCGACACGAGTTTTAAAACCGCGATATTCTTAGAGGGGTTCCCCATGGTTGCCGGTTGAGAACCTGACCGATCGAATTCAAGCAAGATTCATTGCAGAGGTTGCCAGTCGATGTTGTTGTCTCCCGGATTTTCAGCAGTTGCTTCGCTCGCCGGCATGGTTGCCGTGCTGGTGTGGCGTGTTCGTGAAGGCCGGACGGCAGTCACATTGAAGAAAATCGTGATCCCACCCCTCGGCATGGCAACGGGATTTTCGATGTTTTTCGTTCCTGCGTTCCGCGTGCCATGGACTTGGGCGATCGGCGCCTTTCTGGTGGGCGCGATCGTGCTGGCCTATCCCTTATTGCTCACCTCGAGACTTGAGCGGGATGGGGACGCGATCATGATGAAGCGGTCGGGGGCCTTCTTTGCAGTAGTTATTGTGCTGGCAGCGGTGCGCTACCTTGCCCGTGGATACCTTGATACCGTGCTCTCGATCGAGCAGACCGGCGCTTTGTTCTTCGTGCTCGCGTTCGGGATGATCCTGCGCTGGCGAGGAAGCATGCTCCGCGAATATCGCCTGCTGACGGCGAGTCCGCAAGCTGTCGTGTAGGTAAGGCTTACGAGACAATGACCCGTTTATTGACGCGCTTAGAATAAAAATCCTTACTATCCGTTGTCGAAAATCGCCGTCTCATCAGTGGCACAAGCTCTTCTGATCATCGGATTCGAGCTGTGTTTCTCCGCGCGGACGCTTGATTGCAACGGAGGTATCCTATGCGACTTGCGGTGCTGATTCTATCTGCGAGTGCAGGGTGTGCGGCATTTGGCCAGTCTCCTGCGCCTTCTCTTCCTGATATCGCCAAATTTGGACAGCTACCGCCGGAGTTCACGCAGCGGACAGTCAATTTTGGGAGATTTCAGCCTCAGCCGTTTCAGATGGCGCTGGCGCAAAAACCGGCAGTCGGGGTCGTGCCCATCCCGACGCAGTGGCCCAATGCCAGAGTGGAGCCAATTCCGACGCGGTGGCCTAACGTGAAGGTTCTTCCGATCGAGGAGAATCTCGTGCCACCCATGAAATGAGGGGCGAAGTTTGTGCGATTCCACCCTGGCGACAAACAGAGTCGCGAGGGTGGAATCGGTCCTGCGTCAAGTGGCAGGCTTATCTAAGAGCTACGGTGGCTTTGAGTGGAAGGGTCTGAGAGGAGCCGCCGACCATGATCGTGTAGTCGCCGGGGACCAAAGTCCATCCATCCTTAGCCTCGTCGAAGATGGAGAGATACTTGGGATCAACTTCGATAGAAACGGTCCGCTTCTCCTTGGCATCGAGTTTCACTTTGCTGAACCCGATGAGGCGCTTGGGTGGTTCCTGCGCGCTGGCCGGCAGAGCGGCATAGACTTCGGCAATTTCGGAGCCGGAGCGGGCACCGGTGTTCGCCAGGGTGAACGTCACCTTGATGGTTGACCCCGGGGTGACAGTCAGTCCGGAGTAGCTGTAAGACGTGTAAGACAAGCCAAATCCGAAGGGAAACAGCACGGATTTGTTCTCAGCGTCATACCACTTGTAGCCGACCTTGACACCCTCGTCATATGCGACGGGGAATGGTGGCAATCCAGCAGCCCATTTCTCCGGCGAAGTGGCGCCATCGAAGTGAGCCGACTCTGGCGGGGGCTGGGTAACGGTGGGGTGCGGCAGATCCGCTTCCGACTTCGGGAAGGTGTTGGGCAACTTGCCGCTGGGGTTGACTGAGCCGAAAAGGATGTTGCCGAGAGCATCGGCGCCGTCGCTGCCGGAATACCACGCTTCAAGAATCGCGGCCGGGGCTTCGACCCAGGGCATGGTTACCGGGCTACCTGATTCAAGCACCACGATGGTGTGCGGATTGGCGGCGGCCACCTGGGCAATCAAGGCGTTCTGATCGACTCCCTGATAAGCAGGCAGCGCCAGCGAGGGCAGGTCCATGCCCTCGCTTTCCCAGACATAAGCGAAAACGATGGCGACGTCGGCGCCCTTGGCCGCGGTCGCTGCTGCAGCTGGGTCGGTGCCAGGATCATATTTTACGGTGGACTTGGGGGCGCGGGCTTGAATGGCTTTGAGAGGCGAGGTGGGGAACCAGATCTGCTCCTGCCAGTGGGTAGCGCCCTTGCCGGGAGGCATGATGGCGTTTCCACCGATAGGATCAACCTGCGCTGAACCGCCGCCCGAAATCATGCCCACATCTGAATGTGCGCCGATGACCGCGATGGTGTGAAGCTTGGCTGAATCCAAGGGCAGAACTGCATGATTGTTCTTGAGCAGGACAATCCCGCCTTCTTCGATTTTGCGCGCGGTTTCAAAGCCAGCGAAGGGGTCGATGACGCTGCGCTGGCGGGGATTGCCGATGACCCCGGCGGCAAACATGGAGCGCAGAATGCGATGGACATGGTCATCGAGCTCGCTCATCGGAATCTTGCCTGCGTCCAAGGCAGCCTTGTATTTGTCGCCAAAGAAGAAACGGCCTGGCTGTTCGTTATCGAGGCCGGCGGCTGAAGCTTTCTCGGTGCTGTGGGTGCCCCCCCAGTCGGAGAGGACGAAACCGGGGAACTGCCAATCCTTCTTGAGCACGTCGGTCAGGAGCCACTTGTTTTCGCAGGCGAAGTCGTCGTTGACGCGGTTGTAGGAGCACATGACCGCTGCGGGATGACCCGTCTGGACGCCGATCTCGAAGGCCAGCAGGTCACTCTCGCGAGCGGCACGCTTGCCGATGGAGATGTTTACGGAGTTGCGCCCGCTCTCTTGATCATTAAAGGCGTAGTGCTTGATGTCGCCGATGACATGTTCGGACTGCGTTCCCTGGATCAGCTTGCCCACCAGGGTTCCGGCGAGGATCGGATCTTCGCCGAGGTATTCAAAAGTGCGGCCGTTGCGAGGTTCGCGGGTGATGTTTGTGCCGCCGCCGAGGGTCATGTTATAGCCCTGGGCGCGCAGTTCGTGGCCGATGAGCTTTCCGTATTCAAAGGCTGCGTCTGGATCCCAGCTTGCGGCTGCCGCTACGTTGGCCGGGAGAGCTGTGGAATAGCGTCCGTTGACACCGCTGGAGCGCACGCCGTATGCGGCATCGCTCATGTCGATGCCCGGAATCCCTAAACGCGGCACGCCGACGTCATAACCGACTCCGCGGTTCGAGGGGGCATTTTCGGCATTGACCGGGTCATCCGTCGGCATGCCAACGCCGTGCAGCAGCGCGACTTTTTCGTCGACCGTCATTTCCTTGAGCACCAGGTCGGCGCGCTCGTCGGGCGAAAGATTGGCGTTCATCCACGGACCGGTGGGCGGAGGTGGTGTATGGGGACGCTGCGCTAAACCTGAATTGGCCACCGAAAAGAGAGCTGCGAACGCCAGGGCCGCTGTTTCAAGCCGGATGTGGCGGAGTGTGTCTTTCATCCATTCCCCCATTGCTAAAACGTTTATCTAAACCGCTCCAATACTAACAACGCCGTGTGGACGAACGGCAAGCACTTCCAAGACTGTTTACAAAACTTATGTTTCGGTACGCCGTTTTAACATGGAGGAGAAGCAAAAGCGGGTTTGACGCCGGAGCCACCTCCGGATGTCCGAAATATTGAGGAGAACATGGCTGCACTGATCGACGCGATTGACGTCAAGCGGAAGATGTATTTTGAGTTTGAGAACGCACCCTATTACTGCCTTGATGTAGAAGTCTCAACACCGACTGCGCGCGGCGGTCAGACACTGGTTCGCTTGAAGATGCGCAACCTGCTGACACGCGCGGTATTCGACAAGACTTTCAAGGCCAGCGACAAGTTCAAACAGCCCGATCTGGAAACCGTCGAGGCGTCCTACCTCTATAGCGATGGCGACGGTTCCTACTTTCTGGACCAGGTTAGCTTTGAAACAATCACTCTCGCGCCGGAGAAACTGGGCGACGCGCTGGACTTTCTCGTCGAAGGCGCCATCATCCAGGTCGACAAGTTCAACGGCAATCCAATCGGTCTGCAACTGCCTTCGCAGGTCGAACTGAAGGTCGAATACACCGAACCGGGCGTTCGTGGCGACACGGCCAGCGGCGGCGTGACCAAGCCCGCAAAACTCGAAACAGGCATGGAAATTAAAGTCCCGTTCTTCATCAAGACTGGGGAAGTGGTCAAGGTTTACACCGAAACGCGGGAATTTGCCGGCCGGGCGTAACCCGGCGGCGGCTAAGCGAATCGGAGCAGGACTACCTCGGGGTGAGAACCTACCCGCATGGGCGGACCCCAGGTACCCGCTCCGCTTGAGGTGTAAACCTGCAGTTTTCCGAAACGCTGCAGTCCGTAGGTGAATTTGCCGAACGCGCGCCGCGTAATCCACGTGAATGGAAAGATCTGGCCGCCGTGGGTGTGGCCCGACAGTTGAAGGCTCAGGCCGGCCTGTTCCACGATCGGCAGCCGGTTCGGCACGTGGTTCAGCAGGATACTGGCTGAATTATTTTCGAGTTGCAGGCTGTCTAGGAAGACACGCAGGCGCAGTGGGTAGGTCGAGTCGATATACGAGACGCCGACCACGTGGAGTCCCTCAACTGTAACGTGCTCGTTATGAAGGACGCGGATGCCTCCGCGGGTAAGGGCAGCGCTGAACTCGGCCGCGTCCCCAAAGTCCTCATGGTTGCCGCCACAGAAGTAAACGCCGAAGGGGGGCGCCATCGCGAAGAGGGGTCCGGCGAGCCGATCGGCGTCAACTTTGGAGCCGTCGAATAGATCTCCGGCGATGAAGATGATGGCAGGATCCAGGCGCCGGGCGATGGCCGCGACGCGCCGCGAAAAGCTCGCGCCATTAATGTTCCCTAAGTGCATGTCGCTGATAAGAAGAGCAGTGCGCCCGCGCCACGATCCCGGCAAATCTGAAAGTGTCACGCTGACGTGCCGTTCGCGAATCCAGCGGGCATTGACCATTCCATAGATGGCGGCCACGAAGGCTGCGCCGAAGCAGATCGCTCCGATCCACAGATGTCTATCGGCGACAGCGGGAACTTCGGCGAGGCGCAACGGAAGCTCGATGATCCAACACAGACACGCTGCCCAAAAGAGGAAGTTCAGCAGGCCTAGCCACACGGCGGCCAGCTTGTATAGCGAAGCAACCAGCCAGTTGGAGTAGCGGTAGCTGAGCAGGGCCGCAAAGATGAAGCTCAATGACAGGACGAACAAAGCGATCCTAACCGCGAAGGCGGCAGAATTCCCCAAGGACAGGAAAGAGACGTATGTAAAGTAGATGAACCAATGACCAAAGAATAAAAATGCCTGCAGGGCGGCAATGCCCACGACTGGCCAGACTTTCAAACTGAATCTCCTCAAATAACGCCCGGGCGCGGCTGGGGCGAATGGCTATAGATGCGCGGACGCCCGCGCGCGTGAAACAATTGTCTCCAATGTCATTGATGCGGGACAACGCGCTCGGCGTTTACATTTCCATTCCTTTTTGCAGGTCGAAGTGTACATATTGCAACTTTGCATCGGGTGTCTATCCTGCGAGCGAGCACCAGCGCTACGTCGAGCGCCTGATCGAAGACATGGTAGCGGCTGAAAAATGGGCGGCTCAAAGCGGGGCGGAATTGCCGCGCCCAGTGGACACAGTTTACCTCGGCGGCGGAACCCCCACGCTCCTGGCTCCCGAACTGATTACGCGCCTCTTCGCGGCGCTTCGTACCGCGTTTGACGTAAGACAGGATGCGGAGATCACGGTTGAGTGCGCGCCGGGGCAGTTGACGGATGGAACACTGGAGGCGTTGGCAAATGCCGGGGTAAACCGCATGAGCCTTGGCGTGCAGTCCTTCATCGATCGCGAAGCCCATGAAAGCGGACGACTGCACAGTCGGGACATTGTGTTCCAAGATCTACACCGACTGCGTCAGGCAGGGATCGGCAATCTAAATGTCGACTTGATTGCCGGTTTGGCTGGACAGACCTTTGCTTCATGGGATGAATCGCTAGCCGCGTTGACGGAATCCGCCGTTCCCCACGCCAGCGTTTACATGCTCGAAGTGGATGAAGATTCTAGGCTGGGCCGGGAGATGCTGGGAGGCGGGGTGCGTTACCATGCCGGTCTGGTCCCGTCCGACGACGCCATCGCGCGCATGTACGAAACCGCGATTGATCGCCTGTGCGAGACAGGGCTAGAGCAATACGAGATTTCGAACTTCGCTAAGCCGGGGCACGCATCGCGCCACAACCTGCGTTACTGGCAATGTCGACCTTATCTCGGGTTGGGTTTGGACGCGTCGTCGATGCTGCGAGCGGCGGTTCCGGGAAGCGGCTTCATTGTGCGTTCGACTGCGACCGATGACTTGAAGGCGTATTTGGCCGGATCACGGCCAACGACGATGGAGCGGATGTCGTTCGAACAGCAGCATGAAGAGGCCTGGTTCCTGGGCCTGCGGTTAAATTCCGGCGTTCAAATCGAGGCGTTGAGGAGGGAATTCGGCGATATGCTTGTCGTTGCAGCGTTGGAAGTTGTCGCCAAGCTTGTCGACGACGGATTGCTGATTGCCGAGGGCGAAACGGTTCGGCTTTCTCCGCGAGGGCGGATGCTGTCGAACGATGTGTTCCAGGAATTTTTGGGCTTGGCGACTGACCGAGCCCTGGTGGGCAGTGCGGAGTAGAGGCCCGTTCTTTACTCATCTCCGCTGATGAAATCCTTGAGAAGCGCAAATGCGGAATCGCAAGTTGAGCAGTCCAGATGAAAGACGGCGGTGCCGTTTGAACAACTGCAGCGAATCAGCGCCGGCTGGGCTGACCTGGCGACCCAGCAGAAATTTCAATTAAAATCGATCCGCATTTCGTTAGACGATCAGCGATTCATCGCGCCCCGAGATTCTACGAAGGTGGCTTTTTCATCGGGAAAAAATAGAACCTGGAGTCTCGGCTGCGGAGTTTTCTGAAGGCCGGTGTCCCATGCCCCAGGTTCTCGTGGCTATCTGCAACGCCTCGCGCAGATGCCAATGCGCTACCAGGCGAGAAGATCGTCCTTGGACGTAGCTGACAGAAACGCGACGGGTCCGGGCTGGGCTTCAGGGCAGTCCGCGGAGCACCGGATCGACTCCGCACCCTCGCCTTGAGCCTGGTTGAGCACCTGTTCAACTTCACGCAGAACGACAACTGGCGAACGTCCCAAGCTGGACGCGATGCCGAAGCACGCAGATAGACGGATAGCACTCCCTGCGACGTGGAATGGTTCCGAGAACACATCGCGGCGGATTCGCTCGGCCATCATCACAGCGTTCTCTTCGCTACAACCGGGCAGCGCCAGCAGGAATTCGTCGTTCCCCATGCGACCCAGGATGTCGTAGGTGCGCAACAGACGTTTTGTGCGGCCGACAATCTGCACCAGCAATTCATCGCAGGCTTCGATGCCGAGGCGCGCATTCCAATGTCCGAAATCATCGATGTCGAAGAGAACCAGGCACATCGAAGTGTTCATTCGCTGGACTCGGTCGGTTTCTCGAAAGAGGAGGGACAGCATCGAAGTGCGATTGTAGATTTCGGTGAGTGAGTCGACCTGCGATTCGCGTGTCACCACTTCGCGCAACTGTTCCAGCTCCTGTATGCGCCGCAGAGCGCGCAACAGGGAGGCGAGTCTCATCCGCCAATAGAGTGGCTCGGCGCGTTGCGAGACCAGGTCCACGACCAGATCTCCGGCAAGGCGTGCCGCCCATTCGTCGGTCAGAGTGTCTGAAATCAAGACAATCGGAATGCGCCGGCGATCCGTCTCAGCACGTGCTGCCTGGAGTACACCGTCGATCTCGAATTCGTGATCCAACCCAGGCAGGGCAATATCAAGGAGTGCCAAATTCGGTGGAATTGAGGCCCGCATGGCTGTCACCGCCGCACGGGCGGAGAGTGCAATCACCACTCCTGCGCGCAGTTCAATCAGAATCGGTTCAAGAACGGACAGCAGAGCAGGCTCATTGGATGCGAGAAGAATCGTGAGTTGAGAGATGGTTGGCATCCGTTAACTTCCTCTTACGGATGCATCGGCGCGTCTTAGAAAACATTTAGAAAACGACGCGTCGATAGTTTGGAAAATGTAATGACGTGGCGAAGTTAAACTGAAGTTCTGAGCCGGGGACGGTGAGTATTGCTTTGTGCTCAATGAGTTT
>OBLU010006212.1_pt1 | contig 10654 bp, 7 predicted proteins | sample 1518681 | NCBI WGS metagenome assembly OBLU01 (sample SAMEA3539304, study PRJEB22396) | soil metagenome | biome: tundra; feature: field; material: soil | place: USA | collected 2010-05 | depth 0.15 m
CCCCTCTGGAAGAGAACGTCTGATAGACAGAGTGAATTGATCGGGTGCCGGTTGGAGATTCCAATCTCGATCAGAGTCCTCGCTTCAACCTTTTGCAGATGATTTCGATCCTCCGGCGCACAATGGGTATATAGGAACGCCAACGAAAAAAACACGCTTATCCTGTGCCGTGTCAGGTATGTCCCCGGTTCAATATGTCAGGGATGTGACCGGTCCGTACCCTCCATGAACGACCCCATCCCCCCCTCCCGTTTTTTAGGCATTGTTTCGTGAGGGAAAGTAAATAAGCCACTAAGAATGAATGGTTTGTAAATTTTACATATTAACCTATCGGTAAACAACCCCTCGGATTTCGGCCTGTTTTTTGTCAAAATGTCGAGATTTTCGCTTAAAAAGCGCTGGTCTTACCCGAGTATCTGCGTCACTTCACCGGCCGCGTTTCCTGGTCCCGCGTGTTCATGAACGCCCGCCGCCCGCCCTGCGAACGCAGGTTGGGGTCGTTCACCGCCGGCCGTCTCTGGTCGGCATTGAAGCCGCGCAGGAGTTTCGGGTTCGGCTTGAACTTCGGCGGCTCGCCGTAGAATTGGCGCGCGTGGCTCAGGACCATGCCCGCGCGCCCATGCATCGGCTGAACCATGCCGCGAACATTCACATTCATGTCCCGGTACTTGCGCAGTTCGCCCACCTCATCGCGGTCCTCCCGCAAGCTGATGATGGTGAACCGGCAATTGTCGTCCGTGGTATCAGGCAGGCAAACGTCCAGAAAGCGGGTTCCATCCGCCAGCTCGACCACGTCATAGACATGGGCGCTGACGCAGACATCCTTGTTCACCATCCGCGTTGCCTCGTCGGCAGTGACGCAGTGTTTTGGGGTCCCTGCAAATACCAACGCGGGCCAAGCCGCTGCCGACAGCAAGAACCAACGCAAACAACGCACGCGCATCGAAAGTCTCCCTTGGGGAATAGAGCAAGACTAGCGCGAAGCGCACGGAATGGGAAGTGCGCTGCGATAGGCTCCAAATAGAAGACCGTTCGATTCTATGATTGCTAGACCCACCAAGCTGCGGCGGGCTGCTCGCGGATCACTATGCTATTGAGGAAGGTGGCCGCTTTTGTCAGCCCTTCTTCCGGCGACATCAAACTGTCTTCGTGCTCGATGGAGAGAACGTAGTCGTAGCCGAACATGCGCAATGTGGAGATGAATTCCTTCCACCACTCCGCGCCGTGTCCGTAACCGCAGGTTCGGAAGACCCAGCCGCGATTGCGTTCATCGGTGTATTGCTTGGTGTCGAGCACCCCGGTCCGCGGCAGGTTGGCGGTGTAGATCTGGGTGTCTTTGGCGTGTACGTGGAAGATTGCGCTGTCAAGGACGCGAATGGCCGCGATGGGATCGATTGCCTGCCAGAAAAGATGGCTGGGGTCGAGATTGCATCCCACGCTGGGCCCGGCGATGGAGCGCAGCCTGAGCATCGTCTCCGGGCTATGGACCACGAATCCGGGGTGCATTTCGATAGCTACCTTGACGCCGTGATCGGCGGCGAACTTTCCGTGTTCGGTCCAGTAAGGCGTTACCACTTCGTTCCACTGCCAATCGAGAACCTTCAGAAAGTCGGGAGGCCACGGGCAGGTCACCCAATTCGGGGCGGTCGAGTTGGGCGAGTCACCCGGGCATCCGGAAAAATCCACGACTACGGGTATGCCCAGCTTTTCCGCAAGCAGGATGGTATTGCGGCTCACCTCTCGATCGTGCTTGGCTCGGGCTTTGTCGGGGTGGAGTGGGTTGCCGTGAGAACTGAGCGCACTGATGGATACGCCGTGATCGGCCAGCACCTTTTGGAACTCCCTGAGCGCTGAGCTGTCTTCAAGCATGGAGAGTTTGCAGTGTGCATCGCCGGGATAGTTGCCGGTGCCTAGCTCAATGGTGTCGATATTGAGCGGTTTGAGTTTCTTGAGAACGGCGGAAAGCGAAAGCTGCGATAACAGCGGGGTAAAGACTCCGACGCGCATGATGGATTCAGTCTCCTTGCGATGTGGGCGAATGTTCGAGTGTTGCTAAAGGACCGGTGTCTGGCGCACCGATTCTAGGACATCGAGCCATTGAGCGTCCATTGTGGGGGCGTGGTTCTTCGGTTCTCTAAAAAATAGTGGCGAGCATTGCGAATGAATCCAGTTCGAATAGTTGTTGGCCCGGAGGGGCTGAGTCCAACGCGGCGTGCTCCAGGACCCATGTGTCTTTGTGGTGGAGGTAGACGGCGTGCAGACCGGCAGCGAGAGCGGGATTGATATCGCTCTTGATGCTGTTGCCGATCATCCAACTGGTGTGCGGCTTCAGCTCATGCCGGTGGATGACTGCCCGGTAGGTGGGCGGGTCCTTTTCCGTGACGATTTCGACAGCAGAAAAATGGTGCGAGAGGCCGGAGCGAGCCAGCTTGTCGGCTTGCTCGGCCTGGTTGCCTTTCGTCATCAGAATCAGTCGCTGGCGGCCGGCTAATTCGGCCAGCGTCTCGGCAACACCGGGAAGTAACTCGATCTCCTGCTCGGCGATTGACCGCGCGAAGCCAAGGATGCTCTGCGCCTTTTCTTCTGTCACCGGGGCCGGGCTGAGCCTTTCAAAGCAGGTGACCAGGGAGCGGGTGAAACTGGTGATGCCGTAACCATGGGACAAGATGGTTTCGCGCTCGACGGCATTGAGGGCCTGGCGCACCTCGACTGCGGAATATTCGTGATGGTTCAGATAGCTGATGAATGCCGCGATGGCGCGCTCGAAGTAGATGTTGTTCTCCCACAGCGTGTCGTCGGCGTCGATAAGCAGGGTTTGGCCAGTGGGAAATTGCGGCATGGAAACTATGATATCGGGGACAGGCTGAAGACGGGCCTGATTTCAGAGAGGGCCGCCAGGGGATGCATTTGTGTAACGGAGATCACTGAGGAGTCTGTCGCTCAGGAGCACGGTCCGTAGTCTTTGGCCAACTTCTCGACGATAAAATTTCGCGTCGCACCAGTGCTCTTCTTCTTCCTTTTGCCCACCACTCGGATGCGCTCGCCGGGTTTGATAGCCCCTGTATCTCCGAGTAGCCGCCAAACCTGCGGATTGTCCTTTTGACGCAGTTCAAGACCATCGGGGGCGCCAACGGCGCATCCGCTAAGGTTGTTACTCGCGTGAATAGCATAATATAGGCCGAATCCAATACCGATACCAACTGCGCCGATTGCCACTCCCACGCCGATGGCAGCGTTTGTGAGGCTATCGGCTTTTGCGGTTGAGGGGGTAGCTACCAGAGACACACAAATCAACCCTGTGACGATGCGATGACGAAGAGGTATTTTCACTTTGGTTAACCGCCTGGGGGAGGTTTTGGGGAGCACAACTTGAATGACATTCTCATCCTCTGAAATGGATGTCAAGGAGATTCAGAGTCTGCACCATTCAATTCCTGCGGCTTTCAGTTCCATGAAGTGCTGACAAGCGGCTTCGATCCGCGGTCCAATGAATCGACAAAACCGAAGCGCTGCAAAGGGCTCAGCTAGCTTGAGGAATAGTGTAGTCGAATTCGTAGGAATGCTTGCCGGCGTCGATGGTGATGATCATGGTTCCTGCAATGCCTGCGAGGTCTCCCGCTCCTGAGCCCGGCACGACCGTGACGCTGAGTTTGAAGTCGCCCTGGTCCATGGTGCCGGTGTGCTGGAGGGCGAAGGAACCGCTGCGGCCTTTGAGGGCGCCGGCAACCTGCTCAATGGCGACATAGCCGGCAATGCCTTTGGAGGGATTGCCGGCGCTAAGCATCTCTCCCTTGCTCGCCGCTTCGAGGTCGCCGTGGAATTGTTTATCGATGGCGAAGCGGCCAATGGCTTTTCCGCCCGTGGCTTCATCTTGCGGGAGCGGTGTTGTCTTTACATCAAATCCGCCGGTTGCATGGTGGTTCATGGGGAAGCTCCTTTTGGTTGGGCTCGGAAGCGGTGGTTGAAACTACGAGATTGATTGTGCTGCGATCCATTGCTTGAGGTTGGGTTCCTGCAGCGAGCGGAGTTCGATGCAGCCGTCTATGTGTTCGATGGCGTGGCGGAGGGCCTGGTTCGAGGCTGCGACTTTGTGCGAGGTGAAGAAATCCTTCACGTCGTCGCGCGCATTGGCGGAACAGAAACTGCCCGTGGACCCGACCAGCATGGCTCCCATCTCGGTGGTGAACTGGGCCTGCACCTTTTCCCAGTCTTCCTGAATATATTTCCAAGCCAGGTCTCGCGTTTCTTCGGTCTGAAGGGCAATGGAAATCTGCTTGGCCGCATCCTGGTCCCGGACCTTGCCGCTGACCGCGTAATCGAGGGCATTTTTGGCGAGAACGGGGTCCTGGAACTGGGCCAGCAAACGAAGGGCGCCGATCTGGATCTCGGGGTTGGTGTTGGTTTCAAACACCTGCCGCAATGTGGCGAAGAGCGCTGCGTCGCCGTTGCGGGCTGCGATGGCCAGGGCGGTTTGGCCAAGCGAGGCATCGATGGAAGCTGGATCGGCCAGATATTGTTGCGCGAACGGGCTCGCCTGTGCGATGACGGCGGCGTCTTTGCCGAAATAGCCCAACACCCCAAACAGTAGTGCACGCAACTCGCGCGTGTTGGCTGAATCGCTTGCGGCGGGTGTGCCGAGCTTGGCTAGCTCGGTTGCGAAGTTCTTCGAGATCCAGGCAGAAATGGCGGCTTTCTCTTCCGGGGTAGCGGCAACTTTTTCATAGATGGCATCGACCCCGCCGATAGCGGCGCTTACCACTTCCGTGCTGGGGTCGGCTTTGACGGCGGCCACAAGGTTGAGATAGTCGCCTACGGTGGCCTTGTTGGCCCGCAGTTGCGCCCATTCGTCGCCGATGACGCTGATGCGCTCGGCGGGGCTGAGCATGGTTTCCACGTTAGTCACCAAGGCCGCAAACTCCTTGGGCGTGTAGGCGCTGTGGTAGTAGCCTTTGCCGCCGGCATTGGCAAAGAAGAGGCCGGCCTTGGGCAGGTTTATCGCCGCAGTTTCGGGTGTGAGCAGCTGGCAGTCCTGGCCCTTTGCAGTTTTGAAGCAAACCGGAAGAGTCCATTTCTGCGCGGAGTCGGACTGCATGCCGGGGCTGAGAAAGAAGCGTTTTTGGCTGACGGGAACCTTTCCGTTGACCGGTTCTCCAAAAGTGAGAATCGGCTCACCCGGCTGCGCCACCAGGCTCTCCATGATCTTGTCCACAGGTTTGTGGCTGGTGGCAGTCTGCGCATTCCAGAAGTCCTCGGCAGTCGCGTTTGCGTAAAGGTGTGCGGCGAGATAGGCGTGGACGCCCTTGCGAAATGTCGCAGCGCCGAGATAGTTCTCCACGGTAAGCAGCACGTCGCTGGCTTTGTCGTAAGCGATGCCGTCGAACATCTGGTTGATTTCATCGGGTGTGTCGGCCTTGGAGCGAATGGAGCGCGTCGTGGGCTGCGCATCCAGGCTCAGCGCGCGATCCAAACCGGAGATCACGGATTGATCGATGTTCCACTCCGGATGCATGGCGGCAACAGACTTGCTCTCCATCCACGTGGCAAAGCCCTCGTTGAGCCAGAGGTTGTCCCACCATTGCATGGTGACCAGGTCGCCGAACCACTGGTGGGCCATTTCATGGGCAATCACCAAGGCTACTTCCTTTTTGGCGCCAACGGAGGCGGTCTTGGGGTCGAGAAGCAGGGCCGTCTCGCGATAGGTGATAGCGCCGAAATTCTCCATGGCTCCCGCCTCGAAGTCCGGCAAGGCAATCAGGTCGAGCTTTTTGAGCGGGTAGGGAATCCCGAAGTAGCTGTTGTAGTAATGGAGCACATATTTCGCTACATCCACGCCGTAGGCGGTAAGAGCCACCTTGTCGGGAGTGGAGCAGACGCGGATAGCCACGCCGTCCTGGCCGCCGGCGGAGCACTGGAAGTCACCGACCAAAAATGCGACGAGATAAGTGGACATTTTGGGCGTGGTTGCGAACTTGAGAACGTGCTTGCCGGCGGCGGGTCCCGGCGTATCGCTGACGATGGGCCCGTTGGAAATCCCAGTGTCGGCGGCGTCGACCACGAGCGAAATGTCGAAGGTGGCTTTGAAAGCCGGTTCGTCGAAGCAGGGGAAGGCGCGACGCGCGTCCGTGGCCTCAAACTGGGTGACCGCATAGTTGCGCTTGGCGGTCTTGGAAAGATAGAAGCCGCGCAGTTCGCCATTCAAAACTCCGGTATAGGCGATGGCGAGTGTGGCTTTGCCCGCCGGCACCTTCTCCGGAAAGGCGAAAGTGGCTTGCTGCTTCTCGCTGTCGAGTGTGACGCCGGCCTTCTGTTGCTTTCCCCCCGCTGTGATTGTCACGCTTTGAAAAGCGATCTCGGCAGCATTGAGGGTGATGGAGCTGGTAGGCTCTCGAAGGGTAACCTCGATCGACTCATTGCCGGCAAAGATCGCGGCCTTCAGGTCGGGTGTAAGGGTAAGACTGTAGCTTTGGGGGCGGACGGTGTCGGGGAGCCGTTGCGCCTGTGCGGGGCGGGAAAATACAAGAACAAGACAGAAGAAGACGGCCGACGCCGAAAGAGCACAGCGTATCGATTGAGCGGAACAACGATCTTTCATTCAATCCCTCGTCCAATTGACAGGGTCTTTTGCGAAAGGTCTCGCTCGATTCGCGAAACTGATTCCCGGCGTTTCCAGACCCAATCTCCATTTTAGGCCAGTGATCGAAAAGGGTGCGCGCGAGAGTGGGATTGATCTTTGTACGGGCGGAAGGACCTATCTGGCAGGGGCCAAAAACGCTCCCTTACGCTGCCATGGCCTGCGCCAGCCTCCTGACCGTCAGCACCGTGATGTCGTCTTCCTGGCCGAATTCTCGTGCGGCGTCGGCGATGTAAAAGGCGGATTGGTTGCTGAGGTTGTGGACGCGGTCAAAGCCAAAGAGTTCGCCGGATGAGCGGCGTGCCTCCACCACGCCGTCCGAGAGGAGCAGAACGCGGTCGCCGGGGTGCAAATAGAGGCGAATCTCTTCGTAGTTGCATTCAGAAAGGACTCCGAGAGGCAGGCCTCCTGGCACCGCAATCTCCTGGCTGTTGAGGTAGGGTGGCAGATGGCCGGCATTCGCTATCACGAGCTCACCATCGGGGCCGAACCAGGCGGCCTGACAAGTTGTGAAGCTGTCGCTGCCGACCAGTACGCGATTCAGGGAGTCGAGAATCTTCGCCGGACTTCGTTCCGGGATGCGGCGCAGCGCACCCATCAGCATGGAGACGTTCATGGCGGCCTGAAGTCCTTTGCCTGCGACGTCGCCGATTACGACCAGCAGTCCGCCATCCCCTGTGGCCTGTACGTGGAAGAAGTCGCCGCCCACTTCATTCGCGGGGCTATAAATTGAGTCAACCTCGAAACCAGGTGTTTCGATCTGTTCGCGGGGAATCATCAATTCCTGTACATTCCGCGCCGCGGCCAGCTCGCTTGAGGCGCGCTCCTGGTCCTGGTTGATCCGCAGGAAGCGGACAAAGATGATGAGCACAATGACGAAGATGCCGGTGAAATCGGCGATCGAGGCAAAATGGATGGGGATTGGCCCCAACTGCAGGGTGAGCGGCGAATGGTAGGCGTGGCCGGCCCAATCGTTCATGCCGGCTGTGAGCATAGGCTCAATCCAGCCCACCAGGCTCAACAGGAGCGGAATCAGAAGCAAACCTGCTTCGAAGTTGCGCTTCAGGGTGGCCGCGATGAGTGTGATGAATATGAATGCAAGCCAGCCGACAATCCACAACGCGCTGCACAAAAGGACAACTACGAGCGCAATGCCTATCAGAGTGCCGTGGCCGACAAACAGCAACGTGGGCCCTATTCCGGCCATGATGGGAGCACTAAGCCGGAGCACGGTGATATACCAGCGCTTGCGCAAGGCAAGGAAGGTAACGAGAAACTCGAAGTAGAGATAGGCCGAGGCTAGTAGGAGTTGCAGGACCAGGGTCAGGTACCACAGGTGGTCAAGCCAGGCTGAGCTTCCAGCCAGGTCAATGAAACCGATAGGCGCCTGAAGCAATTCATACAGGGCCAGCCACAAATATTCGATATGGCCCTTTTGGGTGAAGTAGAGCGCCAGCAGAAAGATGGCCAGTACCGTTAGCAAGATGGAGATTACGAGCCTGGGGAGGCGTTCGAACAGGCCATGGGCGGACCACAACTCCAGGGAGCGGTCAAGATCTTCCCGGTTGCCGATGCGAAATTTCCGGTTGGAAAAGAAGTTTGTATAGGCTCCGTACCCCACAGCGCTGTAGGGGCTGCGAACCACCAGGGTGAGGGACGTTTCAGAGGGCGGGAGATTGAGGTCATAGATGCGTGAAATCTGCTGGAAGTGGTCGGCTGTGTCGCCATGCGGGCCATCGGGTCGCATTTGCTTGCCGTTGGCGAAGACATCCACTCCAATCGTCTCAGATTCTGGACTTATGGACGCGTTCCCGGAAGGGGGAAGCTCGATGAACAGAGAAACCGGCCCGTGATCCGGAGCCAATTTGACATGGAGCCGAAACCAGGCAAAAGGGCGCTTATGCCCGGGAGGAGGATCGAAGTGGCGCTCCGCGGCATTCTTCGGACTAAAACTGGGGTCGGCTGATGGATTGTCCTCGTCAGGAACGTCGGCGAAGGAGTCCTGGCTGTCGCGGAGCGCCCAGGTGGAGTCGTCGAAATCGGGCGAAGTAGCCGCCGGATTGGCTGAGATTCCCACACGCCAACCCTTGTCAAGGACCACCGGAGAGCCAAGACGGGTGGCATCGAAGACCACATCCGTGGAATGCGGCGCATTGGCCAGAGCCGGCCGCATGTGGATCTTGGGCACCAGTTTTTCAATCGGCCATTGAGGATTTGGTTGCTGGGCAATGACTTGCGTCCCCCCGCTCAAGACCAACAGGGCTAGTCCTATGATCGCTCTGCGCAAGATTCCTCCCGCCGCTTCCGTGTGCTCTCCACTTTAATTCAGACGGATGGAAGCTCCAAGAAGAACGCAAGGGGAAAAGCCCTGCCCGGGTCGCACGGCGGCGATTACCTTGTGGAGGGACTACGATTACTGAATTGAAATATTCTCCGGTCCTGATGCCAAATAGGTAGATGCCGGCGTCTAATGAATACAGCGAAGCGGCGAATCCCTTGAAAGTCATCTTCGCCCGGAGGTTGAGTGATGAGGTCAGGTTTCAAGGGTTCCAATGCGATGACCCTGGCAGGGCTGGCACTGATGCTGGCTTCGATGGCATGGGCACAGTCAACACCGTCAACAACCCCCGCGAGTACACCCCCCTCCGATACTCCGACTACGCCGACGGTCCAGCCGGCGCCAGGAACCGCTCCTGTGGGCGGAGACACGCCTGCAGCCAAACAGCCCTCGCCTGATGTCAAGCAGCCTAAGTCGCCTGACAAGCAGCCTGCGCCGGGAACAACCCCGGTGGGCGGCGACACGCCTGCTCCCACAACGGCCGTCAATCCGGAGAAAGTGGTCGAGCCGGGCAGCCAGAAGATCAACGTGAAGCCGGGCGGAATCGACGACGTCAGTTCGGTAGGTAATCGCGACATCGGCGGCCGGGGCATGGGCAACTGGTACTCGACCGACACCGAGATCAAAATGGGCAAGGGCTACTCCATGGAGATCGAAAAAAGCACGAAGTTCATTACCGATCCCCAGGTGGTTGAATATGTGAATCGTGTCGGCCAAAACATCGTAAAGAACTCCGACTGCAAGGTGCCGTTCACTATCAAGGTGATCGATTCCGACGAGATTAACGCCATGGCATTGCCGGGCGGCTTCTTTTATGTGAATTCAGGGCTGATCTTGAATGCGGACGAGGAAGCGGAACTGGCTGGCGTGATGGCCCATGAGACTGCCCACGTTTGCGCCCACCACGCGGTTCGCGAACAGACGCGCATGAATTATGCCCAGGTGGGAATGATCCCACTGATCTTTATTGGTGGCTGGACAGGTTACGGCATTTACGAGGCTGCTTCGCTCGGAGTGCCCATCACCTTCCTGCATTTCTCTCGCGAATTCGAGGCGCAGGCGGATTACCTCGGTGTGCAATACATGTACCGGGCAGGCTATGATCCGCAGGCTTTCATCAGCTTCTTTGAGAAAGTGCAGGCCTTGGAGAAGCGCAAGCCGGGCTTGGTGGCAAAGACGTTCTCCGACCATCCGCAGACTCCCGATCGCATTTTGCACTCGCAGGAGGAAATTGCCCGGATTCTCCCCGCCAGGGACGAATACACGGTAACCACCTCGGAGTTCGAAGACATCAAGGCAAGGCTGGCACGGATTGAGAACAAACGCCGCCTGGTTGATTCGAAGGATTCAAAGAAGCCTTCGCTGCGCCGGGCCAGCACGGGGACGGGCGATCCGACGAGCCCCTCGAGCCAGACCGGGCAGCCTGCCGACAACTCCGACGACAAGCCGACGCTGCATCGCCGCGAGGATCAAAACTAAGCCTTCATCGGGATCGAGATTCCTGCCGTGGTTGTTCATAAGCTGGCCGCGGCAGGCCCGGGGGTAAAGTGCCGCCTTCCTGAGTAAAATCGAGCTTGGGATCTGTGTTCAATTTAGCCGCGCTATACTTTGGTTGCGGAGCGGGCCTCATTTTGACCGCCGGTACGAGTTACTCGGGCGTGTCACTGAGGCGTAAGCCCTCGCAA
>OBLU010006213.1_pt1 | contig 10652 bp, 7 predicted proteins | sample 1518681 | NCBI WGS metagenome assembly OBLU01 (sample SAMEA3539304, study PRJEB22396) | soil metagenome | biome: tundra; feature: field; material: soil | place: USA | collected 2010-05 | depth 0.15 m
CGAAGCCCCGCGCGGCACGCTGTTTCACGATTATACTGTGGATCGCAACGGCCTGCTGCAAAAGGTGAATCTCATCGTTGCCACCGGCCAAAATAATCTGGCGATGAACCAGACCGTGGCGCAAATCGCGCGGCATTATGTGCGCGGAAATGAAATTCCCGAGCCGATGCTTAACCGCGTCGAGCACGGCATCCGTTGTTACGATCCATGCTTGAGCTGTTCGACGCACGCCGTTGGGCAAATGCCGTTGCACGTCCAATTGATCGCGCCAGACGGCTCGGTGTTGAACGAAGTCGCGCGCGGATGAAGCATTGGATTGATGGATTGATGTTTTTTCAATTATCCAGAAATCATTCATCCAATAATCCAAATGAATTTTTTGTCTATTGGGTTGGACAAAAAAACGCCGGCGGGGGAATGCGGTTTGGTCATTTCTCCGCCGGCAAAATTTTGAAACGAAACCCGATTGCAAAAAACATGAATAAGATCAAGCCAGCCAAGAAGCAGCTGAAACCGGCGCAACCCAAGCTGCCGGCAAATGCTTTCGTCGGTCAATCCAAACCGCCGACCAATGCCGGATTGGCCGCCGCCCTCGGCCCGACCAAAACAATTTGGGATCAACTCCTCACCGACCTGGCCCAAGAATGCGAAGCGAATGTCCAAGAGTGGAATAGTTATTCGCCCAAGGCCGGCTGGTCTCTGCGTGTGAAGTGCAAGAAACGGACTATCCTGTGGCTTGCTCCGTGTGCTGGTTGTTTCAGTGTGGCTTTCATATTCGGCGACAAGGCAATGCAGATGGTGCGGCAAAGTAAATGGCCAAAACGTCTCATCAAAGTGATGGACGAGGCCCCAAAATATCCAGAAGGCACAGGCATCCGGCTGCAAGTAAAATCGTCAAGAGACATCGGGATGCTGAAGAAACTCGCCGCCATCAAGCTGGCGAATTAGGCATGAACCTCGATACTGACATCCTCGTCATCGGCTACGGCAACACGTTGCGCGGCGACGATGGCGTTGGCCCGCGCGTGGCCGAGGCCGTGGGTCGTCTGCGCCTGCCCGGCGTGCGCACGCTCATCTGCCCGCTGCTCACGCCCGAACTTGCCGACCCGATTTCCCGCGCTGAAAAAGTCATCTTCGTGGACGCCGCCGTGGACGCGCCGAACGCAGTCCAGTGGCGCCGGCTGGAGCCGAACGAGACCTCGCAGCTCATGGCGCACGCCGCCGATCCGCGCACGATGCTGGCGCTGGCCCGCGATGTTTTTGGCCGCGTGCCCGAAGCCTGGTGGCTCACGATTCCCGCCGTGGACTTGGGCTTTCGTGAAGCTTTGTCGCCCGAAGTTCAACGCGGTTTTACCGAGGCGGTTGAAAAAATCCAGGTGTTCTGCCGCTGAATCCGGCGAAGCCAGACGCAAGAAATCGAATTCAACGTCAAGCAGCCAGGCTGCAAAGGCGCGAAATCTTGACACAATGATGTTCCGATTGGCGGTTCCGCCACCCGCGCTCAAATCCGCGATGAACAATGTCGCATGTGGCGTTCGCATCCGTGGTTTGAAAAACTTGCCGCCAATTCAGACTATCAGCCGCGCGGGCGGGAGCTTCGCCTGGCTCGAACCGCGATATCTGCGAACGGCACCAGCTCCAACAAAACCCACGCCAAAAATCGCCATCGCCACATTGACCGGTTCTGGCACCGCCGTGATGTCCGGACTCCAGCTTACCAGCGTGCTTTGATCTCCCGGAGACAAATCAGCAAAGAAAATCTGCCAGGTTCCGTTCGGATCCACGCCACCGTATGCGCTCGAAAAAGTGGTCCCGCCAGAATCCGGCTGCCAGGTGCCCGTCAGTTGCCCGCTCCCGTTATAGGTCGGGCTGTTGGCCTGATAATTGTGCAAACCGGTGCTGCCACTGTCGTTCAACGTAATTGCAAATCCAGTGTCAGCATAACCATAAGTGTTGCCGCCACCGGTCCCTACCCGGTTGAGCAACGTCACCGTCTGCCCGCCATAGGTCAGATACGCGAGCAAGTCGCCGTTGTAGCCGCCAGATATGTTTAATTGCACGCTTATATCGGTCAGTTGCGACCCAGGCCGCTCACGCTGATCGTATTAACGTATCCGCTGGGATTGTTGTCCGGGATGACGGCGCCGGGCGTGCTTGTGAACAAAGAGGCCGATGCCGGCAACCCTACTCCCAACACCAAGGCAAGAATCAGTTTTGTTTTCATATTCGCAGTTTGAAAAATCATTCTCACGGCACATTCCGCGTGCGGAAGTAGCCTTGCCCCTGTCCGGTGCTGAAGGTGAAGCTCAAATGACCGTTCGCCGCCGCCGCATTGGTGACCAACGGTGTCCAAGTGACCGGCGCCGTCAGGCTGGGTGTCGTTTCCAGCGCATAGTTGTAACTGGGCACGCCGAGATAGTTGATCGTCATCGTGCCGTTGCCATTGTTCACCGGCCCTGAGAGCAGGTTGAAACCCTCCCCCGCCGCGCTGATCGCCACGCTGACCGTCGTGCTGGCCGCGCCGCCGAAACCATCGCTTACTGTATAGGTGAAGCTGTCCGCCGTCCCGTTCGTCGCCGTGTAAGTGATGTTGGTGCCAGTGAAACTGACCGTGCCGTTGGTCGCGCCCATGACGCTGGTGATGGTCAGCGCATCGCTGTCTGCGTCGCTGGGCGCGTGTTTGCCGCCAATGATCTGCACCGCCGAAAGAATGCCGATCGTCACGCCCAGCGTGAAACTGCTGCCGGCTGCCGGCGTGCTGTTGGTGAATTGAAGCGTGCCATTCACGCCAAGGGTGTTCGTCTTCCAATGTGGCGTGCCGCCGGATTGAGTGTCAACGTCGAGGCGCTGGCGTTGCCGCCGACCACCGCGTTGGCGGTGCTGCTGCCGGACGTTGTCAGGCCCGCGAGGGTTTGATTCCATGCACCGCCGCTGCCGCCCAATTGCAACTTGCCGCTGCCGCCCGCCCGTCGCCGAGCGTAACACTGGAAGTGGTCAGCAACCTGTCATTGCCACCACTAATCACAACCGATCCCGCCTTGATAGTCGTGCCGCCCGCGTAAGTATTCGCGCCCGCAAGCTTGACCGTGCCGGCATGGGTGGCGTCGCCAACGGTGATGCCGGCAGTTGTATCGGTGCCATTTTTCAGAAGGTTGCCGGTGAAATCCACTTCGCCGCCGGTTGCGGCGAGCAGGGTCACGCTTTTGCCAGTGTTGGCGGTCACGCCCAAGGTGAAGTTGCCGGAGAAAGTGTTCACGCCGCTGGTGTTCTGGCCGCCGAGCGTCAACGCGCCACTGGTGGTATCCTCTATCAGGAAACCCCTGCTGATCGTGATGCCGCCCGTGAGACCTGCCGTGTCCGTGCCCCCGAGCAACACCGTAGCTGAAGCGGTGCTGCTTGCGGTGGCGTTGCCCAACGAGCAGGTGATGCCGCCGCCATCGGTCGAGGTGTTCAACGCGTCACTGTTGTTCAGCAAAAGAGTGCCGCTGTTGACCGATACCTCGTTTTGGCTGGTATCATTGCTCTTATGGTTTATGTCGTTGTTTCCAGTCAGTGTCACCGTTCCGGTCTGGTTAAAATTCAAGTAAACGTGTCTACCGCTTGAACCAGCCGTGCCTCCGGCCGTAATCGTGTCGAGCGTTGTGTTGCCTGCGCCGGTGAAAGAGAGACTTGCGTGACCTCCGCTTACACCGGTGAAAGAGGCAAGGTTCAGATACAGGCCGCTGGCCACATTGTAAGTGGAAGCGCCGTTGTCCGTGAGAGCACCCAACCCGAGTATGTAACCATTGCCGCCAGTGACATTCACAGTGCCGCCAAAAGTCCACGCATTGCCAAGTGTGAGCGTTCTGCCAGATCCGGATGAAATATTGTCCACATCGAAATTATAAGTGCCGCCGGAAACGGCCGTCAGGCTCGCGGCATTGAACGTCGTGTCCGTATTGGCGCGAAGCTGAAGCGTGCTGCCGTTGTTCAAAGTCAACGCCGAACCTTTGATTCCGTTGGCGTTTTGCAGTTGCAACGTGCTGCTGACAGCGGTCGCCCCCGTGACAGCCGTGTTATCGCCAGAAAGAACGAGCGTGCCGGCGCTCACGGTGGTCGCACCGGTGTAGGTGTTGTTACCGGAGAGTGTCTGGGTGCCTGCGCTCGATTTGGTCACGGCCATTGTGCCGGCGGTGTTTTGGATGACACTGGAGAAAGTTCCGTCGGTGCCGCTGCTGCCGATCGTCAAGGTCGGCGTGCCGCCCGCGACGGTGTCAATCGTCCCGCTGCCGTTCAGTCCGTTGACGATTTCACTGAACGTATTCAAGTCAAATGTGCCGTTGACGGTCACGTCACCTTTTCCGCTACCACCGGGAATGGCGTTGGCCACGCCGAGTTTTAAGGTGCCAGCGCTGATGGTAGTCGGACCGGTGTAAGTGTTCGCGCCACTAAGCGTCAAGGTGCCGCTGCCGGCCTTGATGATGCTGCCACCCGCCGCCGAACCGTCGGCCAGAATACCGCTGTAAGTCGTGCTGTCGCTGTCGCTCGCCGAGCCGATGGTCAAAGCCACGGCTTGAACAGTGGTATTATTGTTTGCCAAGGCGATGTTGTTGTTGCCTGCCAAGCCGCCGAAGTTGTAGGCATTCGGACTGGTGCCGCCGTTGCCAAATACCAAAGTAGCTCCTCGGCCTGACACAGAGTTGAATGTGGCGTGCTGTAGAGCATATTGACCGCCTAACTTAAAATTTAAGCCACCCGACCCGTAGATATTCACATTGCCGGTAAACGTATTCGCTCCTGCAAGAACTATATTTGGAGTAGTGCCGCTGAAACCAACGGCCGTAAGCCCGCCGCTGCCGGTGATTACGCTGTTGATGGTTAGGGTGCGGGAGCTGCGCGCGCTCAAAATCCCTTCTGTCGTTCCGAAGTCGAGCGGTCCGGGCGTGGAAGTATCCGAGCCAATCGTGAGGGGATCTGGGCTTGAACAACGCCGCTAGAAACTGTTAGTTTGTGACTAGCCATAGTAATGCCTACATTGCCTCCACTCGCATCAAGAGCATTGACCACTAAATCTCCGCCCAATGTTTGGTTGGCGCCAAGACTAACATTCGCATTGGCAGTCATCGTGTCTATAGTTGTCCAAGCGGTTACGTCGCGGCTTGCTGAATCATAAGTGTAAATACCGCCGCTTGAATTGCGAAGTCACGGGATAATGTTCGCCGTGCTGGTGCTGTAAGCACCTCCGCCACCAATGAAGTTTGCGCCTGACGGCGCGGTCTTGAAGAGAAGATTGGCCTGCCCGGCTCCGGGCGCGCCGCCGAACGTGCCGGTGATGTTGACCCAACTGCCCGAAGCGCGCGTGCCGCAAGTGCTGAATTTCAATTGAGCATTAGCCGCCGCGTTCGGCGTCAATGTGATTGCGCTTGCTTCTGTGCCGATGTTGAGCGCGCCGGCAAAGGTGTCAACGGTGGTTTGACTGGCCACACCTGCGAGCGTCAGGGTGGACTGTTGGAGGGTAAGATTATTACCCCGCGTAACGGATGCTACTCCCGTGCCCGAACTGCTGTTGATGGCCAAGGTCGCGTTAGTGACCGTGATGTTGGAAGATACAGCCGAAGCCCCAAACCCGCCCAATGTCAGGGTGCCAGCACTTACCAGCGTTGCACCGCTGTAGGCATTCGCGCCGTTCAAAGTCAACGTGCCCGCGCCGGTTTTTGTGAACCCAAAACCGCTACCGGTGATGATCGAACTGATGATCATCGTGCCAACGGCATTAAAGTTGCCATTCTGGCCGAGAGCCGATTTCAGAACACCCGCACCGTTGGGATTGTCCCCCAGAATCTGGAACGTGCTGCCAGAAGCACAATAGAGTAGATCCGCTGCAGTTCCAGAGGCTCCGTTCCCAAGATCACCTGAACCTCCTAACGTCAGTATGCTATCCGTCAAAGTGGCCGTCTCATTCCGGATTGATAGAGTGCCGCTGGTAGCCAGAACGTCGAATGAACCCACTGTCAAATTGCCGGCGGTAAGTGTCCGAATTCCAGTGGCTGCTCCGGAGGGATAAACGGCATCGCTCGTTATTGTCGGCAGCGCTGAAAGGCTCCAATTGCCAGTTGTAAGAAGGCTCCCGGTGGCACTGCCGGTGTAATTGTCAGCCGTGTTCGCCGCGAAAGCGGACGGGGCGAGCGCGAGGAGCGCGAGGACGGCCCAGAGCGGGCAAAGGGCGAGGAATCGCGCAAGAGAATTCATGGAGCAGGCTGGGGCATTTTTCATGGCTGTTATGAGTTGGTTCAAAATTGTCGGGCTGCAAACACCGGCACAAATCATTGGCCTTGTTTTTTTGGTCTCGTCTGGCACGGGCGCATCTCGGCGCTGCGGCAAAACGCGTAACGGGTCTAATTTCGGGAACAGTTTTACATTTACACATTCCGCCGATGGCAGCAATACAGTGTTTGTGCACTCTGGTGCATAAACAGAAGCAACCGCGCCAAACGAACATCTTAATCGTTAATTATGCGCTACTTAAAAAGATTGAATGAGCGCTCCAGTGGATCCGCATTTTTTAATTTTGGCTCGCTGGAATGTCCATATTGCCAGGCTACCACCGTGACTTTGACTGGAAATTTTGCGCGCGGCGGAACCGGCGTGAATTTCAAAACATCGCCGTCAATTTCTGCCGGACCTTCACGGACAAAATAATAAACCGGCACACCCGCATCGGATGCGGCGTTGAGCTTCAAGGATTTTGTCCCAAGCTTTTGATCGGGAATTGTCGGGAACGCGAGATGTTGTTCCGCGCCTTGCGTATTGCGCGCCGGCACAAACATGTGCGCCTGTTGCACCACCGGTTTGTATTCCGTCTCGCCCGGATGTGTCGCGGCAAAAACCAGTTCGTAAGAACGCGCGTTGATGACGAGCAGTGTTTCTTTTTGAAAACGAACGGCAAAGGTGTCCGCGCTCAATTTTTCAAACGGCCCGCAAATGCGGTCAATGGAAATCGTTTCAGGACTGGCCGCATGGCCAAGTGGTGAATTGGTGGGCAAGCCGGTCCAGCCCGGCAGACGCGGACTGCCGGCGGGAACCGTGTCGTAAAATGCGCCCGACAATTTGAAGGTCACGCCATCCGCCTCCGGTTCAAATTTCAACGTCACCTGCAGATGCGTGTCCGTTTGCGGAGACATTTTACCATCCTGCACATACCCGACGAGTTGCGGTTTAAGTCCGCGACCGGCTGCTTCATATTTTTCCGTCGCCTGTGCGAGTCCCTTGTCGAAAAACCAGAAGGCTTGTTTCGGATCGCCCCTGTATTCGACGACCGGCGCGGCTTGTGCCGTGGGTGTTTGATTCTTGCGCCATTTGTCCACGAGCCAGCCGGTTTTGGTCGGATCAATCGGGATTAATTTTGGCGCAGAACTCGCGTCCCAATTTTTCGGCACGCGATACTGCGCAGCTTTTTTGAGATAGAGCGCAAGGTATTCTACTTTGGCGTCGGTCGCAGCGAAATGACCCTGCCCCGGATTGGCCAGCATTGACAATGGCATTTGCGAATGCTGTTGCCGCTCCCACAAACCTTCGCGCGACCAAGTGTCGGCGGATTCATATTCGCCCATGCTTTCGAGGCACGGAACAAAATCCAGGTTGCGGTCGCCCCAGATGTCCGGCGCGAAATTCTGGTCACGAAAGTAAGGCCATTGCCCGCTCACGGACAGGGCTGCGAGGGTGCGCTCTGGATTCCACGCGGCAAAATAATACGGCCAGCTCGCGGCGGCGGAATGTCCCATCGGCACGACCGGCACAAATTTCAATTCAGAATAACCAGACTCGTTTGCGAGGTTGTCCATCATGCCATCGAAGGTTTCGCCCGCACCTTGATTGAAACGGAATAAATGATCGAAGAACGGCGCGACCCACACCTCGGCAAAATTCATTTCCGCCAGCGCCGCGCGGAACTTTGGATTTTCGAGGATCGAAATCTCCTCCATATTGTGTTGCGCGACGACGATGCCGCGCACCTTTTCACAATTGGGCGGAATCCACAGCCACGCCCGCGCCGGGCCGTTCTCCGGCTTTTCACTTTTCACGGCGACCGACGATTGCCATTCTGCGGCGCTTGCAGCCGCATTCAACAGTTGAATGAGGATCGCACCGGCCAGAAGCTGTTTAAATTTCGTCATGGATAAACCAAGCGAAAGAAAACGCCGCCGTTGATGGAATCAATAGGCGCGGCAAACTGGTTTACATTCGTCGAGTTGGGCACGGTCAGCCAGTTGGAGCCGAGGCCGGACGTGAGCGGATTCGTCTGCACCTGCAGCCGCCAGCCCGTATGATCCGCCGGCCAGGTGAATTGCAACTGGCCGCTGCTGATGCCCGAAGTCAGTTGTGGGGGCGTGGCGGACACCGGCCGCGCGCTGACTTGAAGTGAGTTCGTGCTTACGCCCGCCGCGTTCGTCGCCGTTATGACAAAGTAATAGTTAGTGCCGTTGGCCAATCCGGTGTTGGTGAAGGCCAGTCCGGCGACATTTGCCGCCACAGAGTATGGCCCGCCGTTGGTTATGGAACGTTTGATGTTGTAACTGGTCGCGCTGGCAGAAGCGGACCAACTCAAAGTCACCTGCGTGTTGCCGGCGATGGCCGTGAGGTCAGTGGGAGCAGCCGGAGGCGCAGGCAAGAGAACCGTTCCGTCAAATTCAACTTCGGCCACGTTACCCCAGCCACCAACGGGCGAAAGGTAACGCACATAACGAAATATGTTTGTATTGTTGACTAACTGCACCGTCATCACTCCATCTGACGGCTGGGCGGTCACGGTAAAAAGTGTCACAAGGTTGGTGAACCCTGGTTCGTTCGCGCCTTGGAACATACCGTTGATCATGCGACTTCCAAACGTGGCGCGTGGACAGTATTTAATTTGGGTAACAAAGTTGCTGACTCCGGCGCCGAAGTCCATACCCGCCCAACAGTTGCTGCCTCCCGTGCTGTTCGGAGCATCGAAAAATGTGGTCAGGTTTCCATCAAAGACCTTCGCAATCGTGTTGCCGGCATTGTTATATGAACCGGCTGTTCCGATGATTGTCCCGGTTAACTTCTCTGCAAGGCTCGCAATAGCTTGCGAGGAATAGGCGCTTTCGCCATTGGCGTTGACGGCGGTGACAACGTAGTAATAAACCGTTCCGGGGATTGCGTTGGTGTCTGTGTAAGTCGCGGCGACTCCCGTTGCGATATTTGTGAAAGAACCACTGCTGTTGGTCGCACGTTTTACGTTGTAGCTGGATGAGCCGATAGAAGCGATCCAATTCAATAAAATCTGGCTGGTTCCGGCGGCAGCCGTCAAGCCGGTCGGCGGAGCGGGTGCCGAAGGGGCCGGCGTGGTCGCGCTCGACTGGATGGAATTGGTGCTCTCACCGCCGCCGTTGATTGCGGATACGACATAATAGTAGGTCTTGTTGGCGGCGGCTGTGGTGTCGTAAAAGTTGATCGCGGGTGTGGCCGTGGTGAGGTTCGTGTAAGGCCCGCCGCTGACGGTGGAGCGCTTGATGTTATAGCCGGAGGCATTCGTGATGGCCGACCAAGTCAGGTAAACCTGATTGCTGGCGACGGCGGTGGCGGTCAAATTGGTCGGCGCGGCGGGCGGCGCAAAACTTCCGGGAACCGCCGCGTTGGTATAAACCACATTGTCAAATGTGGCGCTACCGGTATTGATTGCAATCCCGGCGTAATAGGTGCTGCCCATCGTCACGGTGGACGATTGCAGGTTGACCCAGTTCACGCCGTCGGCGGATTGGTAGGCGGTGAAGGTGTTGCCGTTACGGGTCAGTTTATACCACGCCGGCAACTGCGTGAACTGATCGCCGCTGAGATAATGATTCAGGTTGCCGCCCGGGGTGCGGACGCCATAAGTGGATTCCCGGGCGTTTGCGGACATCATGATTTGCACCAGCGCGGCATTAGTGGCGAGCGACGAGCGCATCATCAGCCCCATTTGATCCGCGTTGTTGTCCGTCAGCCGGGCAACGATGGTGAAGTTGTTGGTGGCGTTGACGCAGGTGTATTGAAATCCACCATCGCTCGTGCCGCCGATGCCGGTTCCATACCCGGTGATAATGAAGGTGTTGTCGCCGGCGCTGGCATACACGCCACCGCCGACGCTGGTCACCCCGCCGATGTCCTGTGACGTCCAAGCAGACGGCACCGAGCCGGAGGCCACAGACATGGCACTGACTTCCGCCGAGCTGGCGCTGGTGCCGATTTGATTGTTGGCGGACACCACATAGTAATAAGTCGTGCCATTGACCACGCTGGTGTCGGTGTAATTAGGCGAGGTATTCGGCGAGGCGTTCGCGGTCCAAGTGGCGATGGTCGTGTAGGGGCCGCCGCTGGTCGTGGATCGCAGCACGTTGTATCCTTGCGCCAGATCCCCGACGGCAGGCGTCCAGTTCAAGGTGACCTGGGAAATCCCGCCCTGCGCGGTCAACCCCACTGGCGTAGCGGGCAGCGGTGCGGGTGGATACGGCGAATTGGTGGCGTTGAGTGTGAACGTCAATGCCCCATAACCAAAATGATCGGCACTGCCATGATCCATCCGACCGAGTTGCGCGACTGCCTTGGTGTTCGGCGCACTTAAACCCTGAAGGACGACGTAGTGATTATAAATCAATTCCCAAATGGGCCGGTCA
>OBLU010006215.1_pt1 | contig 10652 bp, 9 predicted proteins | sample 1518681 | NCBI WGS metagenome assembly OBLU01 (sample SAMEA3539304, study PRJEB22396) | soil metagenome | biome: tundra; feature: field; material: soil | place: USA | collected 2010-05 | depth 0.15 m
AACAGCCCGAGCTGATCCGCGGGCGGTTCCGCCTGCGCCGCCCCGGGCGCCGGCTGGGGCTCCTGCTCCTCATGGCCCAGCGGAGCGACCTCGGCCGCTTCTCCCAGTTCTGGGGCAGCCGGCTGCTCGGGGGCCCCGAGCGCGAGGAGCTCCGGCAGCCGTCTGAAATCCTCACGCAGCGTCTCGAGCATGCGGGGCGTGTAGAGCGCGGCCGCCGGGTGGTAGATCGGGTAGAGGCGCACGGCGCGAGCACCGAGGGTGAGCACCTCGGGTTGCCCGTGCAGGCGGGTGATGCCCGTCGGATCGCCGCGGAGCAGCTTCGTCGAGAAATTGCCGAGCGTGCAGATCACGGTCGGCTGGATCAACTCGACCTGGCGGTGCAGGTAGTCCTGGCAGTTCTCGATCTCGACCGGTAGCGGATCGCGGTTGCCGGGGGGATGGCACTTGAGCACGTTGGCCACGAAGACCCCCGGGCGAGCCATACCGATCTCATCGAGCAGCTTGTCCAGCAGTTTCCCGGCCCGGCCCACGAACGGCACTCCCTGCTCGTCCTCGCTGGCCCCGGGCGCCTCCCCGATGAACATCAGCTCAGCGTCCGCGTTACCCGATCCGAACACGACCGTCTTGCGGGTGGCCGCCAGCTCTGGGCAGCGCTCGCACCCGCGTGCCTTCGCGAGCACCTCCTTCAGTGCCTCGCGGCGCTCGGCCGACGATCGCTCACGCTCCTCAGAGGACATTCGCGCGGATGGTATTTGCTGGGCGACGGTGCTGACCCAATCCGCGGCCCCGGGATCCGCCGCGGGGCGCGTGCCGACCCCGCGGCGGGTGTGTGAGCGATGATCTCGCGGTGGCTCCATCCCCCGAGCTATCCGTGAGGGCGCCGTTCGCCGGCGTGATCGTCTCGATCTCACCCGTCAGTGAGGAGCCGGTTGGGGCGGGAACCGCGGTGGTGGTGCTCGAGGCGATGAAGATGGAACACGAGGTCCTCGTGGACGTCGGCGGCGTCGTCCGTCACCTTGCCGTGGCGGTGGGCGACGCGGTCGAGGAGGGTCAGCTGCTCCTCACCTTGGAGGCCGACGGAACCGGCGGCGACGGGGCGCCCCAGCCCGAGGATGAGGAGGGTGGCGAAGAACGGGCGGATGTGCGCGCGGTACGGGAGCGACACGAGATGGGCCTGGACGCGGCACGAGCGGATGCGGTGGCCAAACGTCGCGAGCGTGGCCGGCGGACGGCGCGGGAGAATCTCTCTGACCTGCTCGACGATGGCACGTTCGTCGAGTACGGACCGCTCCTGTTCGCCGCCCAGGAGAGCAGGCGCTCACGGGAGGAGCTCATCGCCCGCACCCCTGCGGATGGACTCGTCGCCGGCGTGGGTGACATCGAAGGCTCTCCCTCCGTGGCAATGTCCTACGACTACACCGTCCTCGCGGGTACCCAGGGCATGCGCAACCATCTGAAGAAGGACCGGCTGTTCGAGGTCGCCGAGCGCAGGCGCCTTCCGGTGGTGCTGTTCGCCGAGGGAGGTGGCGGGCGACCCGGCGACGTGGACATGCCGATCGTGGCGGGCCTTGACTGCCGCGCGTTTCAGCTGTTCGCGCGCCTGAGCGGCCTTGTGCCGCTCGTCGGCATCGCTTCCGGCTACTGCTTCGCAGGCAACGCCGCCCTGCTCGGATGCTGCGACGTGGTGATCGCAACGGAGGACTCGAGCATCGGCATGGGTGGTCCCGCGATGATCGAGGGCGGCGGGCTGGGCGCGCACGAGCCCGGCGATGTCGGCCCGATCGACGTGCAGGACGCAAACGGGGTGGTTGACCTGCGGGTGGCCGGCGACAGCGAGGCGGTCGCCCAGGCCAAGCGCTATCTGTCCTACTTCCACGGCCCCACCGCCGCGGGCTCGGTAGGAGATCAGGAGGAGCTCAAAGCGCTCATCCCTGAGAATCGCAAGCGCGTCTATGACATCCGCCGGATCCTCGACACGCTGTTTGACGAGGGGTCGGTGCTGGAGCTCCGTCGCGGGTTCGGGCAGGGCATGATCACCGCGCTCGCCCGTGTGGACGGTCATCCGCTGGGGATCGTCGGGAATAACCCGGCCCACCTCGGGGGAGCGATCGACGCCGACGGCGCCGACAAGGGGGCCCGCTTCCTGGGGCTGTGTGACGCGTTCGAGCTGCCCGTGCTGTTCCTCTGCGACACGCCCGGCTTCATGGTCGGCCCCGCCGCGGAGCGCACCGCCACCGTTCGCCACTTCGCCCGCCTGTTCCTCACCGGCGCGAACCTGGACGTGCCTGTCGGGACGATCGTGCTGCGCAAGGGCTACGGGCTCGGCGCGCAGGCGATGGCCGGGGGCGGCTTCAAGGCGCCGCTGTTCACGGTCGCATGGCCGACCTCGGAGTTCGGCGCGATGGGCATGGAGGGTGCGGTGCGCCTGGGGATGCGCCGGGAGCTCGACGCGATCGAGGACCCCGAGGAGCGCGAGCGCGTGTTTCAGGCGACGGTCGCCGCCGCCTATGAGCGTGGGCAGGGATTGAACATGGCGGCCTACGGCGAGATCGACGACGTGATCGACCCCGCCGACTCACGGCGGTGGATCGCGACTCTGTTCAGCGACACCACGGGCGCCTGGTGGAAACGCCCCGGCAAGAAGCGCCCCTACGTGGATGCCTGGTGAGCAAGCCGGCGCGCTGTGAGTCTGCGCCGAGCGAGCGGGTCAGTCCTCGGTGTCCTCGCGGTCCCCGCCGGAATCCTCGCCGCTGAGGTTGCTCACAAAGAAGCTTTCTGACATACGCAGCAGCCCGATCATGATGTGCGGGCGCATATCGCTCCCGCGCACCCTCACATGGGAGCCGTGGGGGCCGAGAACCTCGACGATCGTGCATACGTCACCGATCTCGCAATCCTCGTCATAGTCGGCTTCGAGCGCCTCCATCTGTTCGGCCACCACCTGGCCCATCTTGGTCTGATCCAGCGTCACCCTGGGGCCTCCCCGGCTTCGTCGCTGAGACGTGCCAGTTCCTCGTCGCTGAAGCTTTCATCGGCCTCGAGCGCCTCCCGTGCCCGGTCCAGGTCCTGCTCCTCGACGTACATGTCCCGGGCAGCGGCGGCTCCAAGCCGTATGCCGCCGCTGGCGAGTCGTACGGTGAAGCGGATACCCGCCTCCGACAAACGCTCGCCCACCATTCCGGCCTCTGCCTCGTTGCTGACCGTGGTTACGATCTTGAGGTCCTCGGACATGCCAGGGAGAGGTTAGCGCCATGCCTCGATGCGAGCGATCGGCTTTTAGCCTCGATTCGTTGTAAAGGGCCGAAACGGCTGTATCATCCGAGCAGGCCGTCAGCGAGACTGTTCGCGATGGACCGGAAGCGCAGGTTGCATCACCGTCTTTGGTCGCGCCGGTATCCGCAGGGAACTGGACCGAAACAGATGAGACATCAACCGACCGTCGAGCCGCGCATGCGGACAGTGACCACTGTCGCTGAGCTTCGCTCGGAGCTCTCCGCGCCACGTCGCGACGAGCTCACGATCGGCCTCGTCCCCACGATGGGGGCGCTGCACGAAGGCCACCTGTCGCTCATCACCCGGGCGCGCGAGGAGTGCGATCTGGTCGTGGTCTCCCTGTTTGTGAACCCCGCCCAGTTCAACGAGCGTTCAGACCTCGAGCACTACCCGCGCCGACGGGCGACCGACGCCGAGCTTGCCGCGGGGGCCGGGACCGACGTGCTGTTCGCGCCGGCGGTCGAGGAGGTCTATCCGGCCGGTTTCGCCACCTCCGTGGAGGTGCTGGGCCTGACCGACCGGCTGGAGGGGGCGGTCCGCGGCGCCGAGCACTTCCGAGGGGTGAGCACCGTCGTGACGAAGCTCCTCTGCATGGCGCTTCCCGAGGTTGCCTACTTCGGCCAGAAGGATGCCCAGCAGGTGATCGTCATTCGCCGCCTCGCCGCCGACCTCAACCTGCCGGTCCGGATCGAGACCTGCCCCACCGTGCGCGAGCCCGATGGTCTGGCCATGTCGAGCCGCAACGTCCTGCTCTCCGGGGAGGAGCGTTACGACGCACTCGCACTGCCGGCGGCGCTCCAGGCGGCCTCGGAGCGCGCCGCCGCGGGCGAGCGCTCACCGAGCGGCCTGGTGGAGGCGGCCCGCGAGGCGATGCTCTCCCTGGGCGTAGAGCCCGAGTACCTGGCGCTCGTCGACCCCGAAACGCTCGAGCCGTGTGAGTCCTTCGCCGGCGAGAGCCTGCTTGTCCTCGCGGCCCGGGTCGGCGAGGTCCGCCTGATCGACAACGCGATCCTCCAGCCGGCCGACAGATCGAGCTCCCCTCAGCCGCTTCCACGAAAGGTGATCGCCTGATGCAACGCGTGATGCTCAAGTCCAAGATCCACCGGGCGACCGTCACCGGCAGCGACCTGCACTACGTCGGCTCGATCACAGTCGACGCCGATCTGCTGGACGCCGCCGACATCCTCGAGCACGAGCAGGTGCATGTGCTCGACATCGACAACGGCGCCCGGTTCGAGACCTACACGATCGCCGGGGAACGGGGGTCGGGGACCATGCAGATCAACGGCGCCGCCGCCCGCCTTGTCCACAACGGGGACACGATCATCGTGGTCTCCTACGCCAACTACGACCAAGCCGATCTCGGGCACTACGAGCCTCGTGTCGTCCACGTCGAGGCACACACCAACCGACTCATCACCATCGACGACGCGGTGGCCACCCTGCTCTCCTAGCAGGAGTCAACCGGCGTCAGAGAGGAATCACCGTGTCAAGCCATCCCGACATCCAGGCACCGTCCGACCCCGGACGCCTCCCGATGACCCTGCCGTTGCTGGCCGAGAAGAAGCGGCTGGGCGAACCGATCGTCATGGTCACCGCCTACGACTACCCCTCAGCCCGCGCCGCTGAGGCGGCCGGCGTCGACCTCGTGCTCGTCGGCGACTCCGCGGCCACCACCGTGCTCGGCTACAGCTCCACCACACCCGTGGAGCTCGAGGACATGCTCGTGCTCGCTCGCGCGGTCCGCCGCGGTCTGCGCACGCCCCTTCTGATCGGCGACCTTCCGTTCGGCTCCTACGAGGTCTCAGACGAGCAGGCCATCGCGACGGCGATGCGCATGGTGAAGGAGGCCGGCTGTGAAGTGGTGAAGCTCGAGGGCGGTGGAGAGGCGCCCGTGCGCAGGGCGCGCGCGATCGTGGGTGCCGGCATCCCCGTGATGGGACATGTCGGCCTCACCCCCCAGACCTCAACAGCGCTCGGTGGATGGAAGGCTCAGGGCCGCACCGCCGGAGCCGCGGCGCGGATCGCCGCCGAGGCACTCGCCCTGCAGGAGGCCGGCTGCTTCTCCATCGTGTTTGAGGCGATCCCGGCTGCCGTCACCGAGGAGATCATGCCCCACATTCACATACCGGTGATCGGTATCGGCGCAGGTCCAGCCACCGATGGGCAGGTGCTCGTGTTCCACGATCTGCTCGGCATCCGCGACGGGCTGGGCGCCCGCTTCGTGAAGCGCTACGCAAATCTCCAGCAGGAGATGAACGACGGCATCACCGCCTACGCCGAGGACGTGCGCACGCGGCGCTACCCCGGCCCCGAGCACACCTATTCGATCGATTCCGCCGAGCTCTCAGAGCTGCACGCCCGGCTGGGCTGAAGCGCCCGCATCGAGGGGCCCGTCAGGCGGCCGTGAGCTCGCGTGCCCGCATCGCGAGATGCTTGACGCCGAGTCGTTCGTAGGCCGCCGCGGCCGCCGCCAGAGCCTCGCCTGCCGCCGCCGGGTCGGCCTCCCGGGCGCGCTGGCCCAGCAGCAGCTCACAGCGCGCCGCATCGAGGGGTCGACCGAGCCGCTCCCACACCGCACGTCCCTCGTGCAGCAGGTTGAGTGCCTCGGGTAGCTCGCCGGTCATACCGCGCGCCTCCAGCACCGCCGCCTGGCCGACCGGATAGTGAACGCGATCGGCCAGCTCGGTGGCCTGCTGGGCCGCCTCGCCCGCGAGCGCATCCTCCTGAACGAGAGCGAACATCAGGGCGCGCATCGATGTTGCCTGGATCGTCTGCCCGATCAAGCCGGCCCGCTCGCACACCTCGAGCGCCTGCGTGAGCGTCGCCTGCGCCTCTGCGAAATCACCGCGGTCGCGCTGGGTGACCGCGAGCCCGAGCAGCGCGTCGAAGGCAACCTCCGACCAGCCGACCTGCTCGGCAAGCTCATGCGCGCGGCGGAACAGCTGGGCCGAGGCATCCCAGTCGCCTTCGCGCCACTGAAGCAACCCCCTGAGCGTGTAGGGCAGGCATAGCTTGCCGATCAGGCCCTCGCGCTCGGCCAGCTCTGCGCTGGCGTCGTTCGAGTGTCTAACCTGCTCCCAGTCACAGCGGTAGAAGGCCAGCTGCGCAAGCGCCGCGTGCAGCTCTATCTGCGCGGGGACGTCACCGATGCGTTGCGCCAGTGTCAGCGCTTCGGTGTAGGAGCTCCCGGCCGCGGGGTAGTCGCCCTCGGCGTTCTCGAGGTGATGGCCGAGCGCGAGCACCGCGAGGACCGTCTCGTTCTCATCCGAGTCCCGGGCGAGCTCGATCGCTCGCTCCAGGTTCTCGCGGGCCTTGGCCGTATCGCCGATGCGGCCGAACACGCGACCGAAGATGCCGTGCGCACGGCTCGCAGCCCGCACCTCTCCGAGGCGCTCGGCGAGTCGCAGCGCCTTCTCTGACGCGTAGATCGCGAGCATGTTGTCGCCGACCTGCATATAGAGCCACGCGGCCTCCTCATACAGCCGCACGAGGGCGAGCGACGGCGGGCCGTCCTTGATCAGGTTGATCCCCTTCTGGTGGTGCTCGATCGCCTTGGTCCGCTCTCCCTTGTGGGCCAGCGCCGCACCGATCTTGCGATGGAGCTCGGCGACGTGCTCAAGGTGCTCCTGCTCGCTGTGGTGCTCGAGCCCCTGCTGCCACACCTCGATCGCGGCATCGACGCGGCCCAGTCGCAGTGCGAGGTCGCCCTGCTTCTCGCCGATTCGGGCCTGCCGAGCCTGATCGCCCCTGCCGAGCGAGGCGGCCAGCTCGTAGTGGGCCAGCGCCTCCTGGTTCGAGTACAGCGCGGCCTCGGCATCGCCCGCCGCCTCGAGGAACTCCAGTGCCTTGCTGCGAAGCGGCGCCAGCTCGTCCGGGTCCAGCCGCACCTCCTCGCCGAGCGTGGCGGCCCGGCCGTAGTGCTCAGCCAGCAACGCGACCACCTCGTGGCGGCGCTCCCCGGCCCGCTCTTCGATGAACAGGCCGACCTCGAAGTGCTTGCGCGCGCGTACCGCCTTCGGGAGCGTCTCATAGGCGACGTCGCGGATCAGGACGTGCTTGAACGCGAGCTCCTGCTCGTCGGCCAGGCGCTCGCCTTCACCGGGGACGATGATGTCCTTCTCGCGCAGCGTCGCCAGTGCCGCGCGCAGATCACCCCCCTCGGCCGCCGCCACCGGCGCGAGCGCGCCCTCCCAGAAGGTCCTGCCGACGACGGACGCGTGCGCGACGAGATGGCGCTCGAACGGCTCCAGTGAGTCCAGCCGAGCCGCGAGCAGTCCCTGGACGGTGTCGGGCAGCTCTATCGTCACCGCACCGCCCTCCTCGGCGAGCCGCTGGACCATCTCCTCGGCGAACAGCGGGTTGCCCTCAGCCCGCTCCGCGAGCCGCTCGAGCAGCTCACGCGTGGCGCCGGCCGCATGCAGCAGACCGCCGATCAACTCGCGGGTATCTGCGGGGCCGAGCGGATCGAGGAACATGCTCGTCGCCGTGCGACGCGAGGCGCCCCAGCTGGGGCGGCGCTCGAGCAGTTCGTCTCTTGCCAGGCACACCTGCAGCACCGGCTCGCGCAGCCACTGCGAGAGGTACTCGATCAGATCGAGCATCCCCTCGTCGGCCCAGTGAATGTCCTCCCAGGCGAGTACGAGCGGTTCCTCGTGGGCGACCGCCTCGAGCCACGCACGCACGGCCGCGAAGAAGCTCTCCCGAGCGACCTGCGCATCGTCGCGCTCAGGTGAACCGGTCGCGTCCGGGCTCTCGAGTCCGAGCAGTCGCGCGAGGGGGGCGATCCTGCGTGTTGCCTCCTCAGGCGAGCTGTCGTTCGCCAGCAGCGGTCCGAGCCGGTCGGTGAGCTTCGCCCACGCCACGTCCGTGGCGTCCCCGTCGACGATCGCGCATTCCGCGCGCAGCATTTCGCTGAGCGGCCAGTAGACGATGCTCGAGCCAAACGGCAGACATCGGCCCCGGCGCACGGGCACGGGCGGGTCGCGCGCCTCGAGCGAGCGCTCGAGCTCGCGAAGCAGCCGGGTCTTCCCAACGCCCGCCTGACCGAAGACCGTGACCAGATGTGAAGCGTCGTTGCGAACGACCCGCCCGAACAGGGCCTCGAGGGCGGTGAACTCGTCGTCGCGGCCGACCAGCGGCGACTCTCGGCGCGGCCTGCGTGCCGCACCGGTGTGCTCCTCCAGCAGGCTGAGCGCGCGCCAGCCCGGGACCGGCTCAGCCTTGCCCTTCAGCTGAAGCGGCTCCAGCTGCTCGTACTCGATCGCGCTGCTCGTCGCCCGTTGCGTGCGCTCGCCAACGGTGATCGTGCCCGGGCTGGCGCTCGACTCAAGGCGTGAGGCGACGTTCACGGCGTCCCCGATCACGGTGTAGACGTCGCCGACCTTGCCGGCCAGGACCTCACCGGTGTTGACGCCCACCCGCAGTGCGAACTCGACGCCATAGTCCGCAAACAGCCGCTCGTTCAGCTCGCTCATCGCCGCCTGCATGCCAAGCGCGGCGCGTACCGCACGCTCGGGGTCATCCTCGTGCGCCACCGGCGCACCGAAGATCGCCATCACGTTGTCGCCGATGAACTTATCCACGCGACCTCCCACGCGCGCGACCTCCTCGCCCAGGCGGCCGAGGCACCGGTCCACGAGCGCCTTCACCGCCTCCGGATCGAGTCGCTCGGAGACCGCCGTGTAGCCGGACAGGTCAGCGAACAGGATCGTCACCGTCCGCCGCTCCTCCTTGGTCGTCTCCCCGGCGTGGACGTGGGCGTCGATCTCGCGAGCTCCCGAGGCACCACCGTTGCCGGCGGCGGCAGGCGCGCCGGGACGCTCCCCGTCGGGCTGGAGCGCAGTCCCACATGCCCCGCAGAAGCGAGCGCCGGGGGCCGCCGGCACTCCGCATGCCGGACAGCTGGGCTCCAGGCGCGCCCCGCACGCCATGCAGAACTGAGCACCCGCCGGGTTATCGGCGGCGCAGTCGCTGCAGGTGAGCGTTGGCGGCATCGTCCGGGCAATGATGACGACTGGGAAGGCCAGGGACGGCGAAACGCACAGGTCGCCTCCCTCGCCTACGGGAGCGGTGCGGCTATCAGCGCAGCATCCTTTGAGCCGAAGTCCTCCCAGCGCGCGATCGGGTCGAAGCTCAGGCCAGCGGCTCCCCGTAGTGCTCTGCGAACGCGAACTCCTCGACGGGTTTGCGCGAGAGGCGGTCCGGCCAGGGTTCGTCGCGAGGGCCGACGAGAACGTATGCGGCGAGGACAACGTCGTCGGGGATCCGGAGCAGGTCCTTGACCTCTATCTCCGCGGGCGCGAGGATCGTCGTCAGGGCCGCGCCAAGGCCCTCCGCGCGCAGTCCCAGCAGGATGTTCTGCACGAACGGGTAGATGGAGGCGCCGCCCACGATGCTCGGGCGGTCAAGGCCCGCGTCGACGATTGCGAGGTCGCCCAGTTTCGCGCAGATCACCAGGTGCAGTGGCACCTCGTGGATGCGATCGGCGAAGTCGTCCGCCCGTTTCACGGCCCTCCCGCGCTTTGAATCGGCGTGCTCTGGATCAGCGAGCACGGCGGCGCCGCCGGTGTGCTCCATGTAGGCGCGCCAGTGCGGCTGGTAGAGGTCCCGGAGCTTCCGCCTGCGATCGGCGTCCTTGACGGCGACCACACGCCAGCCCTGGCGATTCCCGCCGCTCGGCGCGAAGCGCGCGTTCTCAAGCACCCGGTGCAGCACCTCAACCGGAACCGGCTCGATCCCGAAGCGACGGGTGGTGGGAGCGCAGCGCATCGTCTCGTAAAGATCCACGGAATGCACACTAACTGCCAAGAGGAGTGGAGGTGTGCTACGCCCAGGCATGGCAGGGCCAGTACGGCGCCCATGATCGTCTAGTCAGCGCTGCGGGATACTTGGCGGAATGATGTCGCCGAACATCGAGCTTGTCCGTCGCTGGTATGCGTTGCTCCCCAGTCTGGGGGGTACTGACCCGAACGACGATTCCGCGTTCTTCGATCGGATGTTTCGCGACTACCTCGACGAGGAGTACGAGCTTCGGCTTCCCGGCGGCTACCCAGAGGGCGAACCGGCCTTCAGGGGAAGAGAGGGATTGGCGCAACTGCTCGCGATGCTGCGGGACGCCTGGGCCGAATGGCGTTTTGAGCCAGAGCGCTTTATCGACGCGGGCGACCAGGTTGTGGTGTTCGTGCGCGTCGTGGCCAAGGGCGGCGCGAGCGGAGTGCCGATCGAGCTGCCAGACGCGCACGTCGTGACCCTCCGAGAGGGTCGCTTGACGTCGACTTGCGTCTACCGAGATCGCTCGGAGGCCCTCGAAGCCGCTGGGCTCCAGGCCTAAACCAGGCGCCTTACCGAGGGATTCGCAGCTCCGGCCAATTCACAAC
>OBLU010006216.1_pt1 | contig 10651 bp, 10 predicted proteins | sample 1518681 | NCBI WGS metagenome assembly OBLU01 (sample SAMEA3539304, study PRJEB22396) | soil metagenome | biome: tundra; feature: field; material: soil | place: USA | collected 2010-05 | depth 0.15 m
GCGATACAGCCTGAAATGGCCGCCGACAAGTATCTATGTTGATTACCTTTATATGCGGGCACGGTACTAGGTCAATCAAAAAAAATTAGAAACTGCACAGCTCAGCGAGTTTTTGAAGAATGGTGTCGGCTAGAAGATAAACGTCATTCATCGCGATGTCATATCGAGTTATCGCGGTTCGCTCATAGATGCAGCGGGTTCGACGTCTAGTTAAGCGCGTTGAATTGCCTGTTGGGCCGCGACAGTCAACGCTTCCGGCAACTTTTTCTGCCGGAATTCAAATTGCTTTTCCAATTGCTTGTGCACGACACCTGCGGCCATGCGCCCTAAGAATCCCAAGGGCAGGGCATACTCTACTGCGTCCGTCACCAGGGTTCCTTCAACGCCATCGCGCACGCGTGCTATGGTTCCGTGGCGATGATGGAATCGTGCAAAAGGCCCGCGAATCTGCTCATCGATGAAGTGGCTGTTCCAAACAAATTCAGTAATACGTGCCGTCCAACTCACTCGTTGAGGAATAAGCGGAATCGGACAGAAGCTGATGAGAATTTCCGACCCCTCGCCGGCAGCGACGCTGCGAAAACGACGCGCAGCATCCGCTGCCAAAGGCCGCGCAGGCGGGGCTTCCAGACGCACGTCTTCGAGGCGAGCTTTGAGAGCTTGCGGCATTAGATGAGGCAGGTTTGAAGGGTTGGCGAAAAATGCAAACACCAACTCTACCGGAAACGGTACCCACTGTTGAGTTGCAAGATGGCCAGTCATCATTTGATGGTATCGCCGCGCGCCGATCTAAACTTATCAAAACACGTGGAGCAGTGCGTTCGCTTCGAGCTCGCTGCTCCACATCGAGATTGACCAGTGCTATTCGTTGTTAGTTAGGCATCAGCACCGCATCTACTACGTGGATCACGCCGTTGGATTGATAGACATCCGCGATCGTGACAGTGGCCATGCCGCCTTTCTCGTCTGTAAGCATGACCTTGCCGCTCTCCATCGTTGCGGTCAGAGTGCCGCCTTCAACGGTTTTGAGCGTCGCCTTTCCATTGCCTTTCTTGATGAGCTTGGCCAAATCCTTCGAACTGACTTTGCCGGCAACGACATGGTAGGTGAGAACCTTGGTCAACTGATCCTTGTTTTCCGGCTTCAGCAGAGTGTCGACAGTGCCGGCAGGCAATTTGCTGAAGGCCTCATTGGTTGGCGCAAAGACTGTGAAGGGGCCGGGCACCCTGCAGGGTGGGCACCAGTCCGGCTGCCTTGACCGCAGCTACCAGTGTCGTGTGATCCTGTGAGTTGACGGCATTCTCCACAATATTCTTGTTCGGATACATAGCTGCGCCGCCAACATCGAGATCCTTCTGGGCATGCACGGAGACAACAGAAAGCGAAAGAACCACGGCGGCGAGTGCTGCCAGGACGTTTCTTTTTGAGTGAGACATACGAGCCACAACCTTTCAGAGCAGAATCGACTACACTCGAAAAACGTCTGGTCCTCGCGAATGGATGTGAGTTGAACGTGGGGAAGTTTATGGCGTCGACATTCTTAATAGGAATATTGGTGGCGACAAATCCGTGGGATTCGGGGTCGGCGAACCTAAGAAAGCAAGAGCACGGAACCCTCGTATGCGGGATCACGTAAGATGAAAGCGACGCTTCGTTCAACTCCCGAACCGCCGGAGACCATGACGGGTTCCCCATCGCACATCGCGCAAAAGCCCCATAGACACAACAAAGGGCTGGTTTTGATTGCAGCCTATAAGCTGATTACCGCCCTGTTTTTTGTTGCTGTGGGTGTCGGCGCATTGCGGCTGGTTCACCACGACATCGACGACGTTGTTTCCCAGATTGCCAGTGACTTGCGCTTCAATCCTGAGTCGCGGTTCGTCAACTTCATTCTCGATAAAGCATCGCTCCTCAACGATCCCATGTTGCGGCGCATCGGACTGGCCGCGTTTTGCTATGCGGGGCTGGGAGTTCTCGAGGGTATTGGGCTCTATTTAGAGAAAGCCTGGGGAGAATATCTGACGCTGATCATTACGGCATCGTTCCTGCCATGGGAAATCCACGAGATCATGCGCCGGATGTCCTGGCAGAGGGTAGGCCTGTTTGTTCTGAATGTTCTCGTCCTTCTATACCTTGTGTTTGTGCTTATGGAGCGCGGTAAAAGGACTGGGCGCCTTCTGGGCCGAGACCCGGAGTAGGATTTTCCTTCGCTTGGACACCTAAATAGAGCGCACCTACGCCGGTTTCGCTTTTTGTTCTCCTATACACCTTTCTTGCTGTGATGTATAGGCAGTATTTTGATGGGTAATCAAACCCGTAAACACTATATCTTGTGGTTTTGAAATGAATTCGTCCTACAGGATGCGCTCAGAGGGGATGCTGTGAGCCTTCTCCACGATGCATAGATTTTCTCGTTGGAGTGCTCAGCGTAATGGGCTATGATCGTCACTAAAGTGGATCAAAAGGGAGCAAAGTGGAGTAATAAAGCCGGCTTACAAGGCAAGATTACTTCAGAAGACACCCGTTCGCCACTTTTACCCGGTAGTTAGGGACTTGGGGAACCAGGATGACCACCGGGAAAGTTGAAATTGAGGGGATGCTGATCCGGTTTGAACGTATTTGGCCCGGAAGCGGCAAGAGGCAACAACATGTTTCGCGGTAACCATCCAGCCAAGGTCGACGAAAAGGGCAGGCTTAAAATGCCGGCCGCTTTCAAGCAGTTGGTGGATGCCGCCAATGTCACACAGTTTTATGTGACCAGTACGGACGGTAAGAGCGCCGAAATCTGGCCCCTGCCGGAGTGGGAAAAGCGGGAAGAGCAGTTGGCCGAAGCCAGTGACATGGACGAAGCCGTAAAGAAGTACCTGAACCTGACCAGCTACTACGGCCAGCAGGTAGAGATGGATAGCCAGGCCCGGATCTTGTTGCCGCAGATATTGCGCAGCTCGGCCCAGCTGGATGCGGAAGTGACGATTTTCGGAATGCGGGTATATCTCGCAGTTCACAACCGCGAAGTGTTTGAGCTGAATCTGCCGGAGAACGAGTTGACTTCGGACGACCGCAAGGCAATGGCGGAGATTCTTCGCCGCAAGAGTTGAGCCGCAAGCCCCCCAGGGGGAGCGCATGACGAAAACGAACGAACGCCATGTGCCGGTTCTTTTGACAGAAGCGATCGAGTATCTCCAGGTACGAGCGGGTACCACCGTCGTGGATTGCACCCTGGGCTTGGCTGGGCACGCGTCGGAAGTGGTCAAGCTGCTAGGGCCGAAGGGGCGGCTGATTGGATTCGACAGAGATCCCGAGGCGCTCGCTCAGGCCAGGGAAAAACTGGACCGGGTTTGCGAGCAGCTAGGCAGCGAAGCGCCCACGGTGACTTTAATCGGGGAGCCTTTCAGTGAAGCGCCTCTTCACATTGAGGCGGGGTCAGTCGACGGGTTGCTAGCGGACTTCGGTGTAAGCAGCCTGCAGTTGGATGAAGCGGTACGAGGATTCAGTTTTATGGCGGACGGGCCCCTTGATATGCGTATGGATACGCGCCGGGGACAGACTGCCGCACAAGTGGTGAATGAGGCAAGTGAGCGAGAGCTGGCCGACCTCATTTACGAATACGGAGAGGAAAGGAGGTCGCGGAGAATCGCCAGAGCCATTGTTCGGGGGCGGCCGGTCACAACCACGGCGCAACTTGCACGGATTGTCGCCTCATCCGCCCCGGCAATGAAACAGGATCGAATTCATCCAGCGACTCGGACTTTTCAAGCTCTTCGTATTCACGTGAATCGGGAATTGGACGAGATCAAGGCGCTGTTGGAGGCCGCACCAAAGTTGCTCAAGCCCTCCGCACGATTGGCCGTCATTAGTTTTCATTCATTAGAAGATCGCATCGTTAAAGACAGTTTGCGCGAGGGAGCGCAAAAAGGGATCTGGACGATCCTGACAAAGAAGCCGGTAACTGCCGGTGAAGAAGAAGTCGATCGCAATCCGCGCTCGCGCAGTGCGAAGTTGAGAGCGGCAGAAAGACAGTCAGAAGCCACGAAACGTTAGCATCTGGTCTGGAAACCGAAGTAATTGGGCAAGTTGGAATAGTTCGGCGAATTGTAAAGCAGCTTAAGGATGTTTGCACGGGGACAGAGCTGGCGCGAAAGCTAGCAGCTAGGGCTGAGGAGAGAGAACATGGCGGCATGCACCACAACTTACTTTGAAACTGGCCGTAGCTGGGACGCACGCGTCGCCGAACGGAACACGGAAGTTCTTGCTCAACAACCGATGCGCCGCCGCGGCGTGCGCACGCCCGAGTTCTTCTTCACCAAGCATTTTGACAACACCCGCCTGGTCAAGGCGTCTGACCCGGTGCGGGTGCGTGAGATGCGTTTGTTCACGGCGGCGGTCACCGTGCTCTTTTCCCTGATCATGATCTACGGTTTGCAACACTTCAGTGCGATCGAGAGGTCCTACCGGGTAGAATCGGAGAAGCAGGTCCGCGATCAGTTGCGCGAAGAAAACCGCCAGTTGCGTTTGGCCGCGGCACAGCTCACCCGGCCGGTACGTATCGACGGAATGGCGCGGCAACTGGGTTTAGCTGAGCCTCAGCCCGGACAGGTCATTCATCCAAACGCCCACGTAGACGCCAGCACGCCGGCTCTTGCACAGGTCACTGCCCCCGCACCTCCCGTTCGCTAGACTGGCAGGCGCACCACTCTTCTTCGGAGCGATTCGCCATGCAGGCGACAGTTCGTGCCAGCCGTAATCGAAGCATTCTTCCGCGCGCCGTCCCCCTGAGGGTGGCGCGCTTCTGGCTTATCTGTCTCTTCTTCTTTGCCTGGTCTCTGGCCATTACGGGACGCCTCTTCTGGTTGCAGATTGTGCGCCACCAGGAGTTTGTAGAGCGCGCTGAAAAGCAGCAGCAGCGTACTTTTGAAGTTGCTCCTCGACGTGGCGTGCTGTACGATCGCAACCTGCATGAGTTGGCGATGACTGTGCAGGCGGATTCAATCTACGCGGTCCCCACCGAGATCGATGACAAGAAAGCGGCGGCGCGTGCGCTGGCGCAGGCTGTCCACACAGATCCCGAAGACGGGCAAACCAGCGAAGACCAGATCGCCAATCGTCTCGCCAAAAACAATGGCTTTGCCTGGATCGCCCGCCGTGTAACGCCGGAAGCTTCTGCCATGGTGAAAGCGCTCAATCTTAAGGGCATCTATTTTCAGAAAGAATTTGAACGGTCTTATCCCGACAATCAAATCGCGGCGCAGGTCTTGGGCTATGTAGGCGTTGATGATACGGGACTGGGCGGTCTGGAACAGAAATTTGAGCCGCAATTGCACGGAGTGTCCGGCCGCATGTTCACGGCCATGGATGCGCGGCGACGTGTGCTTGGGTCGACCGAGCGCGAACCTGAACCGGGACAAAGCCTGGTCCTGACCATCGATGAGAACATCCAGTTTCTTGCCGAGCGCGCTCTCGATCATGCGATGCAGCGCACCAAGGCCGACAATGGCACGGTAGTGATCCAGGATGTGCACACGGGGCAAATCCTGGCGCTGGCGATTCGCCCCACTTTCAATCCCAACCAATTCCGTCGAACCACGCCGGCGCTGCTGCGCAACCACGCGGTGAGCGACGTTTATGAGCCCGGGTCGACGTTCAAATTAGTGACTTATTCAGCGGCGCTCGACCAGCATGTGACCAACCCCGACGACATGATTGACTGCCAGGGCGGCAAGATCACGCTGGCGGGCCGCGTCATTCATGACGACAAGTCTGACCACTTCGGCGTGGTCACGGTGCACTACGCATTAGAGCACTCAAGCGATGTGGCAGCCGTGAAGCTGGCGCTTAAAGTGGGCCCCGATAACTTCTACAAATACATGCGCGACTTCGGTTTTGGAATCAAGCCCGGGGTCGAATTGCCGGGTGAGACACGTGGCCTGCTGCGGCCCGTCAACAAGTGGGGTTCATCTTCGATTGGTTCGATCGCCATTGGTCAGGAAGTGGGTGTAACCCCGCTGCAATTGGTTTCTATGGTTTCGACGATCGCCAATGGCGGCGTCTATCTTCCACCACACGTCCTGATGCCTGCGCAGGCGCAGCCCAATGGCCAAAAGTCCGCAGCCCCATCAACGCCCTCGCCATTCCGACCCGGAGAAGAATTGCCCAATCCGCTGCCCGCCGGTGCTCACCGCGTGATTTCGACAATGGCGGCTGCGCAAATGCGCAAAATGATGGAGGGGGTCGTGCTCTACGGTACCGGTAAAGAGGCGCAGCTTAATGGCTACTCCTCGGGTGGAAAAACAGGCACGGCGCAGGAAATCGACCCTGCGACTCATCGGTATTCAAAGACCATGCATATTGCCTCGTTCGCAGGTATTGCGCCGGTCAACAATCCTGTGATCTCGGTTGCCGTCATTATCGATAATCCCAAAGGAGCGTCGTATTACGGAACAGCCGTTTCGGCGCCTGTGTTCGCTGAGGTGACGCAACAGGTGCTGGAATACCTTGGGGTACCGCATGACATCGAAGTGAGCGCGCCTCATACCTCTTCGAAGGCCGAGGCGCCTCCGCAGGAAGATGATCACGACGATGCGAGCAACATTGATGCCCTCTATGCGGCTGTGAATGATCTGCCCAGCGATGATCCGTTGCGCAATCCTCCGCCCGCCGCCGAGGAGACTTCGACCCCCGCCAAAGCACCGTCCGAAGCGCCGGCGACGACGCCGGCTGCTCTTTCGCAAACCGCGCAGGCGGCCCCATCTCAACAGCCAACCAGGGCCGTGGTGATGAACGCGGACAAGCAATTGAAGGTGCCTTCGCTTGTGGGGCTTCCGGTGCGCAAGGTCATTGAAGAGGCTGCGGCGTCGGGTTTGGAAGTCCAGATTATTGGTAGCGGCACAGTGCGCGAACAGGCTCCCGCTGCCGGTGCGATGGTTAACCCTGGAACCCGTATTGTGGTTCGGTGCTCGCGCTAGAAAGTCGTGCGTCACTTCACTCAACCCTCTTCCCGTCTACAATCGAGCACGACATGCAGTGGAAAGAACTGATCGAAGAAATTACGGCTTCGGGCGCCTCAGGCGACTCGGCGATGCCAATTACCGGCGTCGAATACGACTCGCGTCGTGTGCGACCTGGGGCCGTTTTTGTGGCCATGAAGGGCGGCTCGACCGACGGCAATCGTTATGTCGATAAAGCTCTTGCCGCCGGCGCACTCGGCATCATTACCGATTCGGCGCCGATGTTCGACCACCTGCTGGTTTACCAGGCGGGTGTGCCGGTCTTGGAAGTGGAGAACGGGCGCCGTGCCTTGGCGCAGGCTTCGGCTGCTTTCTTCAATCATCCCGAACGCAAACTTGCAGCTACGGGAATCACCGGCACCAACGGGAAGACGACCACCGCCTTTTTGACCGAGGCGCTGCTCAATGCGGTGTCGCGCACCACGGTGCTGGTGGGCACCATTGAGTACCACGTTGCGGGCGAAGTTCGAGAATCCATCCACACCACACCTGAGTCGCGCGATCTGTTTGAGTTGATGGCGCAAGGGGCGGAGCGCGGAGCCACCGAACTGGTCACCGAAGTTTCAAGCCATGGACTGGATCAAGGTCGTGCCGCGGGCGTGCACTTTGATGTCGCAGTTTTTACTAACCTGACGCGCGATCATCTCGACTATCACGGAACCATGGATAAGTATTTCGCCGCTAAGCGACTACTCTTCGACGGGACCGCGTATCCGCCTCCGCGCGTAGCCGTGATCAATGCGCACGATCACCGCGCGGAAGAGCTTGTGTCGGCAGCTCGCAAGGCTGGATCAGAAATTCGGACGTACGGAATCGGCATGGGAGAATGGCGTGCTGCCAGTCACAAGCTGACATCCGGTGGTGCGATTCTAGAACTAGAAACCCCTGCTGGTTCTGCGAAGGTCACTTCGAAGCTGGCAGGCGAGGTGAACATCCTCAACCTTCTGGCTGCACTAACGGCAGCCCATGCGCGCGGAGTTTCATTCGATCAACTGGTCGATTCCATACCGCACCTCAAACCTGTTCCGGGACGCTTTCAACCAGTCGATGCAGGCCAGCCATTCACAGTAATTGTGGACTACGCCCACACCGACGATGCGCTGGTGAACCTGATTGCGCTTGCTCGGCAGATGACAGTTCAAACCGGTGGCCGCGTGATCACGATGTTCGGATGCGGCGGAGATCGCGACCGAACCAAGCGCCCCAAGATGGGCCACGCTGCCGGCAAGGGGAGCGACTTTGTTGTAGCCACAAGCGACAATCCCCGTTCTGAAGACCCCCTTTCGATTCTGGCCGAAATTGAGCCCGCCTTGAAAACTACAGGGGTGCGATACATCGTCGAACCCGATCGCGCCCAGGCGATTGGTGTGGCGCTCAAAGACGCTGCCAGTGGAGATGTGGTTCTGCTCGCGGGCAAAGGCCATGAGAAGGAGCAGGTCCTGGCCGGCCGTACGATCCACTTTGACGATGCGGAGATTGCTCTTTCCGCGCTGGCCGAATTGGGCTATGGTGGGAAACCATGAAGCTCACTCTTGCAGAAGCAGCGATCGGCGCCGGAGCTGTTCTTGAAGCACCCGCGAGCGCGACACAAGCAGGCGCCCTGGTGCTGCATGGATATTCCATCGACTCGCGTACTGTCGATGTTGGCGAACTCTTTTTCGCGGTGCGCGGTGAACGCTTCGATGGCCATGATTTTGTGGCGTCCGCTGTAGAGCAAGGCGCGATTGCGGCTGTTGTTTCGCGCGCTCGGGTGGCGACTCTTCCGGATGCGGCCTTGGCGATCCCCCTGTTGATTGCGGAAGATCCTCTTGTTGCATTGCAGTCGCTGGCTGCGCATGTGCGCCGTCAATGGGGAAAGCGCGTTGTTGCGGTTACTGGCTCGGCTGGCAAGACGACGACAAAAGAAGCGATCGCAGCCGCGCTCGGTGCGCAATTCAATGTACTCAAGTCGCGCGGCAACCTGAACAACGAGGTCGGCCTCCCGCTGCAATTGCTGCGTCTAGAACCAGAACACGCTTTTGCAGTGATTGAAATGGGCATGAATCATTCCGGTGAAATTGCGGCGCTCGCGCGGATCGCCGGCCCTGATTGGGGCGTGATCACGAACGTAGGCACGGCGCACATCGAGAACTTTGCCGAAGGTCAGGCTGGCATTGCACGCGCGAAGTTTGAACTTGTGGCTGCTCTGCCCTCCAACGGTGTTGCCTTTCTTAACTGCGACGATGCATACGTGTCTCAATTTGGCCGTGACTTCGCAGGACGGGTGGTGTATTTCGGCGCAGGTCCGTGTGCCGATCCACAGATTCTGCAGGCCTCGGAAGATCAAGAGGGCGTGCACATTCGTTTCCGCGCGGGTGAGCGTGACGGGCAACTTACGCTTCATCTGCTCGGCATCCATAACGCCCAGAACGCTATGGCCGGATTGGCTGTCGCTCTGGAAGCTGGAGTCACTTTGGACGCGGCTCTCGGAGCCCTTGAGGCGCTTAGCGCCGGAGACAAGCGAGGAGAGGTCATTGAAATTGACGGGGCCACGCTGTTGAATGACTGCTACAACTCCAACCCCGAGGCGCTGCGCTCCATGATCGCCTCTCTGGCGACGCGCCCTGCAAAACGACGCATTCTGATTGCCGGTGAAATGCTCGAACTAGGCGAACATGGCGCCGCACTGCACATCGCATGCGGCAAAGCCGCTGCGGAAGCAGGCCTCGATGTGGTCGTAGGTGTGCGCGGTAACGCCGAGCACCTCGCCGCCGCTGCATGCTCCGGCGGCGTTGCTTCCTTGTTTTTACCCGATGCCGAGGCTGCAGGCAATTGGCTCTGCTCCAATCTTCAATCCGGGGACGCGGTCTTGATTAAAGGTTCCCGCGGCGTGCGCCTTGAGCGGGCGATCGAAAAGTTGAAGTCCCATTGCGCATCGACGGGGGCGAAGTGATACGGCGCATTCTTTTCGCCAGCGGTCTAATTCTTTCGCCTTTTCTACAGTTTTGGCCAATTCCGGCGCAGGCCGCTGACGATCCAAAATACACACAGCCATTTCCTCCATTCCGCATTGCAGGCAATCTTTACTACGTCGGCAGCGCGGATCTGGCCGCATATCTGATCACCACGCCGCAGGGCAATATCCTTATCAACAGCAATCTTCAAACTTCGCCGCCGCAGATTAAGAAGAGCGTTGAATCATTGGGATTTCACTTCAGTGACACTAAAATTCTGCTCATCAGTCACGCGCATTACGACCATTGCGCCGGCAGTGCACTGGTGAAGAAAATGACCGGGGCGAAGTACTTTGTCATGCAGGGCGACGTGTCCGTGGTGCAGTCCGGCGGACGAACTGATTTTCAATACGGGGAGCGCAAGTCCATGCAATACCCGCCAGCGCGAGTCGATCGTGTCTTGCACGATGGCGATACTGTGCAGCTTGGGGGAACCAGCTTGGTCGCACATCTAACCGCCGGTCATACGAGGGGCACAACGACCTGGACGCTTGATGAAAACGAAGGTGGCAAGTCGCTCCGCGTGGTCATTGTCGGAAGTCCCAATGTGAACCCTGGCTATAAGCTCGCTCGCAACAAAATCTACCCGCAAATGGCAAGAGACTATGCGCACGAATTCAAAGTGCTCAAGTCTCTTCCCTGCGATATTTTTCT
>OBLU010006218.1_pt1 | contig 10648 bp, 13 predicted proteins | sample 1518681 | NCBI WGS metagenome assembly OBLU01 (sample SAMEA3539304, study PRJEB22396) | soil metagenome | biome: tundra; feature: field; material: soil | place: USA | collected 2010-05 | depth 0.15 m
TACGGCGACCACCGAGATCTACACTCTTTCCCTACACGACGCTCTTCCGATCTGTGGTTGCGGAGCTCGCGGTAGGAGGCGACAGCCCGTTGCACGTCGGCGCTCGCAATCGCCGTGGTGGTGCTGTGCGACAGCGCGAGGCGGATGGCGCGTTCGAGAGGCAGAGACTCAGCCGGAGCGATTGTCGCGCGAAGCAATATGAGGGCAGATAGAGCAAACAGATTGGTGGAACGCAACCACCGTGGCAATCGGAGTTTCATCTCGTCACCTTTGTCTTGTCAACCATTCTCTATTCGCGATGGATCAGGACGCGGTTGGCCCGCGATGCAGAGTGCGATGCAGAGATTGTAGTGCTCTGGAGGGAAGTCGGGCAGAAGCTTTGGAAACGTTGTAGACCAAAAACAAGAGGCGAGAAAATCGCCATCCTAGTGGGCCAGTCGAATGAGGGCCTGCTGCGCCAACCCGAATTGCCGAGCCAAAGACAAGGAAGCGCGATACTCCTGGGCCGCGGCGGCCTTGTCGCCTTGCTTTTCCAGCAGCATGCCTAGCAGGTAGTTGGCTTTGAAAGCAGGGGCTTCCTCGACCGGGCCCGAAGCGAGATAGCGCTTGAGGAGCTGGATTGCGAGCGCGGGGTTGCGGCCGGTGCGAAACAGGTTCTGGGCCATATCCACCATCACGTCCGGCTTGGAAGTTGGGGCCTGGCTGGCTTTGATCAGAGTCTTTTCCATATCGTCAAAGCGTTTCTGATGCCGGTAAAACAGCGCCAGGCTCAACCATGCTTCCGAGTCCCCGTTACTGGCGACGATCATTTGACGGTATTCGCGCTCGGCGGTAGCCGCATCGTGATTCTTCTCGGCGATGTGCGCGTAAACCCAATGCTCGCGGGCGGGCGACTTGGCGCTCATGATCATGGCCTGCGCACGGGCTTTGTCCTGCCCGCCGCCGACAATACTGGGCGCCTCAAAATAGAATTCAGCGAGATCCGCGCGAGCGTCCATGTCGTTGGGATTGAGTTGCACGGCGCGTTCGAGTTCCTCGCGGGTTTTTCCGGCGAGGCTAGCGGCGGAGAGAAAGTTCGCGCGATCCGCTTTTTCTCCATACACGTGTCCCATCCAGCGGTGATAGCGGCTATTGCCGGGATCGAGAGCAACGGCCCTCTTGCAGGATGATTCGGCTCGATTCCAATCCTCAATCGCCAGGTAAGCACGACAGAGCAGGTTCGACGATTCCGCGTCGGCGGGGGCGGATGAAAGGTGAACATTGAGCACGGTGATCGCTTCATCAATCCGGCCAGCTGCCAGCATGTCCCGGGCGGAGTCCACCACGGAGGCGGACAGCGTCGCTATCAGCAGCAACAAAAGGAATAACAATTGAGCAAAGCGTTTGATCATTAAAAACTTAACCTCTAAAACTTAGCGTCTAATACTTAACCTGAATTCCATCGCCAATCGGTTTGCCGTTCACCGAGTTGATCGCGATTAAATCATTGGCGGAGAGGCCGCGCGCAATTTCAACCTGTGTGAGATTGGACAGAGCCGTCTCCACATTCCGGCGCTTGAGTGCGTGGCCGACAATCTGCAAAACGTAAGGCTGCGTAACGTCACTTCGGACGGCCTCACGGGGCACCACCAGCACATTGTCGTGCTCGGCGGCAATGATCGCCACGCCTACGTTCACGTTTGGCAAAAGCCTGAAGTCCTTATTATCTACGATACTGGTCGTTTCCCCAACATTGCGCGCACCGCGAAGCTTGACGGTCGATGGGACGGCCGTTACGGTGGACTGCCAAACGCGTCCGGGAGCGGCATCCCAGGTGATTTCAATCGGGTCGCCGGGAGCCAGCCGGGCGACGTCGGGCTCGTCCACGAAAGCGCGGACCAGCACTTTTCGAAGGTCCGCGATTTGCAGCAAAAGATCGCCGTTGGCGACGAAGCCTCCTTGTTTGACGGGCAGCGAGTAGACGATGCCATCAAATGGGGCGCGCACGTTCGATTTCGCCAGCGTATCCTGCGCGGCGTCGTAAGCAGCCTGCGCTTCATTCCGCTGGGCTTGAACACGCGCCACTTCCGCATTGGAATAGCGCTTCGTCTGTTTTTGCTTCAGAAAGTCGAACTGGGCATCGGCACGCGCCAGATTGTTTTCCGCGTCCCGCACCTCCCCCGCGGAGGCCGCACCCTGCTGTTCCAATTTCTTAAGCGCTTCCAGATTGCGCTGGGCCGAATCGCGTTCGGTGCGCGCTTTCACCAGCTGAACGTCGAGGTTCAGCACTTCTTCCTGACTTCCGCCCCGTTCAATGGCAGCGAGGTCGGATTGAGCGGCTTTCAGTTGTGTCTGAGCGCGGGCCGCTTGGGTGCGGGCATCGGCGTCATCGAGAACAACCAGCAGTTGACCCTGCTTGACGGAGGCGCCTTCTTTGACAAGAACACGCTGCACGCTGGTTGAAAGCGGGGCATGCGCCTCGAAGTTATTGACGGGTTCTATTTTTCCGTTGGTGGAAATCACACTGCGGATCTTGCCCTGTTTAACCTCGGCGGTGCGGATCGGCACGGCAACATCGCGGCGGGAGACGAAGGCAGCCAGGATAACGACCCCGGCGAAGACGACAAGCGCCGTGGTCCACCAACGCCGCAGTGGGCGTTCCGAACTGTTTCCATTCAATGGCATGCGGAGAAAAGCGCAAGCTTCAATGTATCATCCATGCGCCGCCGGAAGGCACGCAAATGCATTACTTTGGGCTTACCTGATTAGATGCATCGTGGGGTCAATTTGCGGCAAATTGAGCGCGGAATTCGGCGGGCAGTGAGAGCGAAGGTGTCAGGTCTTAAGTGTCAGGTTTCGGAAAGGCTCAGCTTCAAGTTCCTGACAGCTGACACTTTCTACCGGTGGTATCCGTGACCGGACATAATGATCTCGATACAATGACTCATGCCGAAACCGCGCCGCTACACCGATGAGCACGCCAGTGCGGGGCTCGATCATGATTTCCCACAAATCGAGACCTGGCCCAACCAGTTTCCTGGCTACGAAATCGTGGTCGACGATCCGGAGTTTACTTCGGTGTGTCCGAAGACGGGGTTGCCGGATTTTGGCACGATCGTCATTCGCTACCAGCCGAATCGCCGGTGCCTTGAGCTGAAATCCCTGAAGGAGTATTTGCAGGAGTATCGCAACCTGGGCATCTTTCAGGAGAACATCGTCAACCAGGTGCTGGAGGATGTGGTGCGCTGGGCGAAGCCGGTGTGGGCCGAGGTGAAGGGCGACTTCCGGCCGCGCGGGGGGATTTCGACGGTGGTGGTGGCGCGGTGGCCGAGAGAGAAGCGAGGTCAGAGGTAAGAGGTCAGATTGCAGAGGGGGAAACCCCGGGCCTTTCACCTCTGCAATCTGACCTCTGCAATTAGTGGGATGCTGTCACCGCTCGCGGCTTGATTAGCTCGATCTCGGCGGTATGCTCAGACTTGACGCGGCTTATCTCATAAGCGCTCTGCAGGTTCAGCCAGAAATGTTCGGTGGTTTCGAAGAAACGGGATAGGCGAAGGGCCGTATCGGCGCTGATGCCGCGCCGTTCGAGAACGATGTCGTTGACCCGCGGGGCGGGCACGTGCAGGCGCTTCGCCAGTTCGTAAACGGACATGCCGATTGGTTTCAGAAACTCCTCGCGAAGGATTTCGCCGGGATGGACTCTCCAGTTCGGTATTCCTTTTCTGACAGTGTTCAAGGGTTATCGCTCCTAATGATAGTCCGTGATCTCCACTTCGTAAGCGTCGTGCTCGCGCCACATGAAACAAATCCTGTACTGGTCATTGATTCGGATGCTGTGCTGTCCGCGACGGTCCCCCCGCAGCTTCTCCAGACGGTTTCCGGGAGGGACTCGTAAGTCGTCGAACTCAAGCGCAGCGTCCAGCATGGCGAGTTTCCGCTTGGTCGTGCCCGCAGGTAGCGTGCCCTTCGTCTCGCCGGTTCTCCAGATTTCCGCCGTGCTCTTATTGGCGAAAGTCTTGATCACTGCTGAATAGTAACGGTAAGCGTTAATAATGTCAACCGTTATTATGGAGGTGGGCGCTCCCCCTGCGTCATGCTATATTCGCTCGACCTGTGACCCCGGCCAAGCTCTATCCTCGCACCGCTCTCGCGCTGCTCACGGCGCTGAACCTGCTCAACTACATCGATCGCTCGGTGTTGTTCGCGGTGCAGGATCTGGTGAAGGCGGAGTTCGGCCGCAGCGACGCGGCGTTCGGCCTGCTGACCAGCGTCTTTTTCATTTTCTACATGTGTGCGGCGCCGTTTATGGGTCCGCTTTCTTTGCGGTTCTCGCGGAAGGCGGTCATTATTGCGGGTGCGCTCGTCTGGAGCCTGGCTACGCTGCTCACGGCGGTGACAAAGAATTTTGATCAACTCCTGATTCGCCACACGCTGGTTGGCATCGGCGAAGCCAGCTTTGTCATCCTCTCTCCGACATTTGTAGCCGACATGTTTCCCGAGGAAAAACGCGGACGCGTGATGGGTGTTTTCTACCTGGCGATCCCGGTGGGCACAGCGCTCGGCTATCTGCTGGGCGGAGTGATGGGACCGAAGTATGGATGGCGCGCACCGTTCTACGTTGGCGCTGCGCCGGGAGTAGTGCTTGCTTCTCTGCTCCTGTTTATTCCTGAGCCGCGACTCGGACAATATGATGCGCCGCAGAAAGGCCCGGAACGCGACACACTGAAAGGCCTCGCTCGCAACCCGGCATTTCTGACTGCGACCTTTGGCATGGCGATGATGACGTTTGCGCTGGGAGGGCTGCAGGTCTGGATGCCCACCTTTCTGCATCGGGCGCACGGCTACAGCTTGCTGGATGCTAACATCCTGTTCGGCATCAGCACCATTTCTAACGGGCTGGTGGCATCGCTGGCGGGTGGTTGGATTTCAGACTGGCTCCTGCGGCGCACACGCTCGGCGCACTACCTGGTCTCGGCCGTTAGCCTTGGATTGGGGATTCCGGCCATGTGCGCGGCGCTGTTTGCCAATGGAAAGGTGATGGTAGTGGGCATTTTCGTAGCCGAGTTCATGCTCCTGTTGAATACCGGACCGTTGAATGCCGCCGTCATCAACTCGGTTGGGCCGCACCTGCGCGCGGCGGCGCTGTCGGTGAATATCTTCATCTTCCATCTGCTGGGTGACGTGCCTTCTGCTTACTTGATCGGCTATGTGTCGGACAGATATTCGCTGCGGCTGGCGTTTCTCGGGCCGGTCGTCGCAATCGCTCTCTCGTCTGCCATACTCTTTTATGGGATGAAGTTTGCTCCGGAAGTGCGGATCGGGGAGCAGCCAAGCCCAGATTAGCGCCCAAAAGACGGGCGCGAACCTGGGGCACCATCGGGCATTCGCCACCATTGCTATCGGATCATCGCAACGTGACGGGCATCCTATTCGTCTGAATGACTATTGAAATTGTGAACTGGATTGCGGGCAGCATTCTCGCTCTGGCGTGGGCTTCGCGGGTTGTCGAGGCTGCCATTGGAATGCCTCGGATCGCCGATGTTGCCCGGCCGGAATGGGACCGGCGGCCCGCAACTCCGAATGGCGAGCCTCGTGTCAGCATCATCGTTCCTGCGCGCAATGAGGAACAGGATATTGGCGCGACGCTCGCCGGGCTGCTTGCGCTCGACTATTCCAATTACGAGATCATCGCTGTCAATGACCGGTCCACGGATGCGACCGGGCAAATCATGAATGACGTGGCGGCGGGTTCGTGTGGCGCGGACACTCTTGTCCGCGTGCCGGCAGCACCTACGCTGCAGGCGGGAGCGGACAGGAGTGTCCGCCCTACACTGCGCGTGGTGCATGTTGCGGAACTGCCTGCCGGGTGGATGGGCAAAACGCACGCGATGTGGACCGCTGCAGCTCAGGCGACCGGCGATTGGTTGCTTTTTACCGATGCCGACGTGCTGTTCAAGCCGGATTCGGTGCGCCGGGTGGTCGCCTATGCCGAGGTGGAAAAGGCTGATCACGTTGTGCTCTTTCCGCGCATGATTATGAAACGTCCGGGCGAACGCATGATGATCGCCTTCTTTCAGGCGCTGTTTGTGTTTGGTCACCGTCCATGGAAGGTCGCCGATCCCGGCGCGCAGGACCACATGGGAGTGGGCGCATTCAACATGATTCGGCGCCCGGTCTATGAGGCGGTCGGCACTTATAAGGCCTTGCGCATGGAAGTGTTGGACGACATGAAACTCGGCAAGGTCGTGAAGAATGCCGGGTACGCACAGCGCAACGTGTTTGGCGAGGATCTGATTTCGCTGCACTGGGCGAAGGGCGCATTTGGCATTGTCAACAATCTCACCAAGAACTTTTTTGCCGTGCTTTCTTTTCAGTGGCCACGCACGGTGGCCTCGGTTCTTGGGCTGGCATTTCTGAATCTGGGGCCGTTTCTCGGCGTCTGGTCGGCGCATGGATGGGCGCGTCTGCCTTATGCCATCGCGCTGCTATCGCTCTTTGGGATCTATTGGGGAATGTCTGGTCGGTCGGACGTTGCACCCTATTACTTTTTTCTGCATCCGGTGAGCACCACGCTGTTTATGTACACGTTGGTCCGCTCGATGGTGTTGACAATTCGGCAGGGCGGGGTTGTTTGGCGGGGGACGAAGTATCCCCTGGAGGAGTTGCGGCGGGGGATGGTTTAAGGGCAGTGGGCAGTGGTCAGAGGGGGTCATCAGCGAAACGGGTTTATGATTCGAACCCCATCGATCTCTCTCGTGTCCTGCATGTCCTCCGACAAAACTACGGTGCAGCCCGCCTGCTTTGCCGAGCGCAGCACCAGCGCATCCCAGAAAGAGAAGCCGTGAAGACGCTGGAGGTCAATAGCGGCAAGAATGTCTGCGACGTCGGGCGCGGCAACATCGAACTCGGCAAGCAGTTCAACTTTCCTGCGCGCAATCTGCGGATCAACGTGCAACTTCCGGGTGATCGTAACGAAATATTCCTGCAGAACCTGTAGCGAGATCACGCCGGTGCTCGCCCGGCGGTGTGCAGCCACAAGGTCCAGGGCGATCCGCTGCTTGGCCGGTGCCGCCTTGTCGTCGGTGTAAACGAGGACATTGGTGTCGAGGAAACTGCGAGCGGTCATTAATCCTGCCGGCTATGAATCTCGTCGCGATTGAAGCGCCAGCCACGGGAATGGCCGCGACCGGAAAGGTTCTGGAACTCCTCAATGCTACGTTCGGGGTCGTCGCCGCCAGCTAAACTTTGCAGGTAGTCACGGATCAACTGGTTGAGGCTCTTGCCGACGGCATTCGCCTTCTTGCGGGCCTTCGCGACAAGTTGCTCATCGACGGAGAGGGTGAGGTTCATGGACACAGTATACGTGTGCACGTATTATGTGTCAACCAGAATAAAAGGTGATTCAAATCACGGCTCTCCCGGATCTTCCAGCGGAACCGGCGGGCCTTGCCTGGTGTGCTTCGCCTTGGGGGCTTTGGGAAGTCTGGGCGATCCGGCGCTGTAGTGGCCCTGGCGCTCGACGTCGTAATCCTTGGGAATGGCCGTGAGCATGGCGGCGCCTTCACCCAGTTGCTGAGCACGCCGCAGGATAATTTCGGCGCGCTCGTCGTATTCTTCGATCCTTCCCTTGATGGCAACCACTCGTCCCTGGAGTTGCCGGACGTCGCCGACTTTGTTGAGATCGCCCCGGAACACAACCACCGTGAATGGACACGAGCGGTAATCGAGGCAGAAATCGAGGAAGGTGACGCCGTTGTTGCCCTCTTCGACGCGCAGGACGGTTCCGCTGACGCAGTTCGTCTTCCCCACGTGCTTGTGGGCTTCGGCAATCGTAAGGCAGTTCTGGGGTGGCGAATTGTCCTGGGAAGGATTGCTTTGGGAAGAGTTACCGGGAGAGGAGTTCTTTGATGAATGATTGCCCGCCCAGCAAACTGCGCTTACGGCGAGCAAGCTTACAGCGAGAAACAGCGGGGCAGGAAAACGCATAACGCCGAGCCGCTAACAAGCGCGGGACCCAGCTTGATTGTAAGGTGAGCAGGAGCGGTCCTGCCCTGCGCGGAGCGGAAATTGTGGCGATGACTTCCCGAAAAGGGAACTGCAGAGCCAGAGCTTGACCTCTGACTCTGCCGAATTTCCATAAGTGCACGACGCGCGTCGAACTACTTGTTGAAGGACTTCACTCCGGCTGCTTCATCGTCTTTCACGTCGAAGACGGTGTAGAGCTTGGTGATCTGGAGCAGGTCGTGCACCTTCTTGGTCAGGTTCAGCAGTTTGAGTTCGCCGCCCTGGTTCTTGGCCGTCGTGTAGGCGCTGACGAGTTCGCCGATGCCGGAGCTGTCGATATAGTTCACGTCGCCAAGGTTCAACAGGATCTTTTTCTGCCCCTTGGAAAGCAGATCGCGCACCGTATCTCGCAGAACAACGCTGCCTTCGCCGAGGGTGATCCGGCCGCTGAGGTCGACAATGGTGACGCCATCGACCTGCCGAGTACTGGACTTCATGGTCACTGGGGAGCCTCCTTGGAATCCACGTTGCCGTGGACGTGCTTAATCATTCTAAGTTCGGTGCCCGTTTGGGAGGGGTGGATTTCCACCACATCCATGAACGAGCGAATCAGGAAAATGCCCCGCCCCGAGGTCTTCATCAAGTTTTCCGGGGCTAACGGATCCGGAATCTTGCCCGCATCGAGCCCCTTGCCTTGATCGCGAATGATGATAACAAGATCGCTGGGCGTGCGCTCAAACGCGAGCGTCACTTTCTTATTCGGGTCGTAGGCGTTGCCATGCAAAACTGCGTTTACGGCAGCTTCTCGCACTGCCATGGAGATCTTCATGATCTCCTCGTCGTCAAAGCCTGCTTCGGCCGCCATGCGGCCAGCCGTCTCTTCGGCATTGTTCACTGTCTCCAGCGTCGAATCGAGCGTATAGGAGACGCGGTCTACGGACATATTGCGAACGGTTCCCTAAGTCGGCATTCGCCACGCTTAATGATATTGACACCGCGGCTAGCGCGCTAGTCCGGCAGTGGTGGACGGCGAATTGAGAAGTGTGCCTGTAGCGTGTGGAAAAGTCAACGCGAAGCATGAGGGCGACCCAGAAGCGCCCTCTTCAGGCTCTTGGTCTGACGCCATTACGACCTTTTGGATACCAATTTCGACGACAAAATTCGCAATCATCTGGATTCCGCCGGAACAGTTTTGTATTCTCTTGATCATGAGCAACCTTGCTCTGAGCGAATTGCTGGGCTCGACAGTGTACGACTCGACGGGCGCGGCCAGTGGCCGAGTCCACGAGGTCGCGCTCGCCCCGCAGGAGGATCGATCGAAGATTGCAGTGCTCATCGTGAAGACTTCTTCTGGCAATCGCCTGCTGCCCTTGGAAGCGGTTTCCACCATTAACGGTGGCGTGCGCGCCTCCTCCGCGCTTGGGGACTGGGTTCTCGCCGACGGCGCGGAAGGGTTGCTGCTGTTGAGCCGCGACTTGCTGGATCAGCAGGTGATTGACGTCCATGGCCGTAAAGTTGTGCGCGTCAATGATGTGGATTTTCTTCAGGAGACCGCGCTGGGCCGTCCATTGCTCAAGATTGGAGGGGTCGATGTCGGCGCCCGGGGCGCGATTCGCCGGCTGTTAAAAGGCGTGGTTCCGGCGTCCGCTCTGCGCGCTTTGTTGCAGCGCGTGCCCCCGCGTGAGATTCCCTGGGACTTCGTGGACCTTATCGAGACCGATCCTGCGCGGCGCGTGAAGCTCAAGATTTCGCACGAGCGGCTGGCGAAGCTTCATCCCGCGGACATCGCAGACATTATCGAGGACCTGGCTCCCGATGAACGCGAGGCAGTCTTCGAAACGCTGGACGAAGGCGTGGCCGCCGACGCCATGGAGGAGCTCGAGCCCAAGGTGCAAAAGGCGGTCGTGGAATCGCTGGATAACGACCGCGCCGCGGACATCGTTGAGGAAATGGAGCCCGACGCCGCCGCCGATCTGCTGGCCGACCTGGACGAGGACCGGACGGCGGAAATTCTGGTGCAGATGCAGCCCGAAGAACGCCAGGAAGTAACGGAGTTGCTCGAGTTCCGGGAAAACACCGCTGCCGGACGCATGACTACCGAATACATCGCGCTGCCGGTGACCTCGACAACCAACGATGCCATCGACGCGATGCGAACGTTCGAGGGCCGCATGGAGAACATGAGCACGATCTTTCTCATCGACTCCAAGGGAACTTTGGTGGGCGCGGTGCCATTGGCAAAGATCGTTCTCGCCCCTCTGGCGACGCCTATGCTTGGCCTGGCCCAGGAGCCGCTGATTTCCAGCCACGAAGATGCCAAGGACAAGGAATTCGCCGAGCTTTTCGATAAATACAACCTGCTCACTTTGCCCGTGATTGACCACGGGAATCGCCTCAAGGGCGTGATCACGCCCGATGACGTCATCAATATGCTTCGCGGCAAACTCTGATTTTTTTTATCCGCCGCAGCAGTTTCATCTGTTCAGAAAAGGCTGCGGGCGTTTATCCTGAACCGTCCGCATTGCAATTTCGATACCTTGAACTGCGCGCATGAGATTTCTGAGACGCTGGAAGATCCAGATCCTGGTGTTTTTTGCGGTGGTAGGACCTGGATTCATTACCGCGAATGTCGACAACGATGCCGGCGGCATCTTCACGTATTCGG
>OBLU010006220.1_pt1 | contig 10646 bp, 15 predicted proteins | sample 1518681 | NCBI WGS metagenome assembly OBLU01 (sample SAMEA3539304, study PRJEB22396) | soil metagenome | biome: tundra; feature: field; material: soil | place: USA | collected 2010-05 | depth 0.15 m
TGGCCAACGCCATTTTCGGCCGTTCTCGTGGAGTCACTTTCCGCCTCGGCGGCACAGCGTTCTTCAGTGCCGCCCGAACGGTTCGACGATGCACTTTGTATTTTTGGGCGACACCACTGATGGTTCCAATCCCGTGTTCGTATTGTCGTCGAAGACGTTTGTAGAGTTGCATTCTGCCCTCCAATCATCCGAGTCGGGTGGCCATCGACGGTAGTGATAACAGGTTTAGCGTTTTTGGATTGTCGTAATTGTCTTTCGTGAATGCCTCTCGTCGCGTTGCAACTGGCCCGTGCCCGATAACTGTCGTAAAATCGCCTTCACGCAACAACCCTTTCGCTCGAGTCTATGAATGCTGGGCGACCCATGCAGCGGGAGTGAGGTCTGGGAGGCACTGGATCGGGCGATCAGCGAGTCCGGGAAGAACCGCGGAGCGTAGCTGCCCGGCGCTTCCTTCGCTGTCCCTTCAGATGACGGTTGAGAGTACCCGAGGACAGGCCCCGACTCTGACAGAACTCGCTCCGCCGCATACCGCTGCCCACGAACTCCGCCACTAACTGCTCTATCTCGCCACGTGTCCGTCGCTTCCGTGCTACCGGCCTCTGTTCTCCGCTCATGCCAATACTTCAGCACAGGCTGCATTCCTCGACCAGGTGGGTTGGTCGAACGCCTACAGAACAACAGCCACAACCTCGAAGGGCTTCGCCCTCCGACCCACCCATCGGACTCCGTCCGAACCAGTCGGGAGGACTTTTCGCCCTCCCGAAACGCTTCGCTCCCACCCCGGCAGGGATCTGACGATCCGGGATGGATTCAAGAGATTCCGTCCGCGCCTCCTACACACCACCGCTCTTTGCCCTCTCTGCCATCTGCCGGGTAAGAGTCAAGTCGTTGGCGACCTTCTCTGCATCGGTCATTCCGGGAGGAGCGGGACGCGCCCATTTCGCCTTGACATTCTTCCCCGCGTCGTTCGGGTGATTGCGCTCGTACTTGTCTTCAGCACAGAGCTCATTGACTTCCGGCACATACATCACGAACTTGCCGTCAACCAGAATTTCGAAGATCCCTGCCTTGGGCTTTTTGGAACGCGCCATTTCTTTGGTTCTCCGTTGGAAAAGCCGGACGAGTCCCCGTCCTGCGCGCCTACTTCGTACCTTCAGACATCCACTTGCCGGGTATGAGATTCGGGTCTGCCAACCGTCGGCGATAATAGCAGACGATGCTGTACTTGACTCCTTTCACTGGCGTCACATTGTAGTGCCATTCGCGAGTGGTCTGCGCGATGAGAATATCACCGGGTTTGACAGGAATCTTGATGCCATACTCAATTAGACAGAACGCCCCCCCGCTGAAGCCAATCTCGCCGCTCTTCTTACGCTGGCCTACGGATGTGAGGCAAGTGAAGCTGTTCTGATCCTTGCGGGCGTTCCCTTGATCTTTATGGATTGCGGAAGGGCAACTCCGAAGCAGTGTAATGTTAGAAAACGAAGTCAAGAAGTGACGAAGCTCTGCTTGGATTCCGCCAAACTCCGGGAGGGCATCAGCCTTCTGTCTCTGTGCCTGTCGCTCTTCTATTGATTTGGGGCTTCCCTGTAGCTGGTAATAGAAAGGGAGAGTTCGCGCAAAACAGCCGTCCATTTCCTTGAGCAGATCCTCCAAAGGACTGAATTGCAAGATCCTGTCCTTCTCACGTGATGTCAGGGTTTGTTCCAGCGTGCCAAAATCTGTGTATCCAAACAGAAGCTCACCCGGTGTGGTGAATCCGCGCTGTCGACGAATTGCTGGTGCTGTCTCCGCTCGGTGAGGCGGTGGGAACTTCATCTGCTCTAATCCGTGGAGAGCCTTCCGTTGCGCATCCTCCGAGAGCACCTGCCGCAAATAGATACCAGCGATCTCGCCTTTGTGCGGAGCAGACGGACGGTCCAGATGATATTTGCCAGCTGGATACCAGAAAATCGTGTTGCGGGTTATCTCCGTGGTAAGGCGTTCTGGATGATCGTAATACCTGTGTATGCGCTTTCTTTTCCCTTTGATCTTCCTGTAGGGAAGGTACTTGGTTCTAATGTCTTCATCAGACAGGAAACTCCCCGGCTCTAAAGTGATCTCATCCAGTTCACCCCCTTGGAGCACCTCATACCAAGGCTTGAGCTTCTTATAGGGTGGCTCTGATTCATCATGCTCTGTCCAGTCCTCTTCCTCTGCTGCTGCTGGAGAGTTCACCCATTCATCAGTTGCCGCGTCAGTTTTGGCGGTTCGCAGCGGCTCCTGTCGTTTGATCCGCCGAAGTTGCGCCTGAATTTCCTCTTCCGAGACTTTGCGAACCCGAGCTTTCATCACGCACCTTCCCTTCTTTGCGGAAAGCCGGGAGAAGATCCAGAAAAGAGAACACTGGATTCCTCATTGGAAGCGGTTGCCCGCCGTTCTCCCACATCTCCCCGCTCGACCCAGTATCTTGGAGGTCGGTATCGGCGGGGTAGGTAACTGATGTAACTGATGGACCGAACCCTACAAGCCGTTGTTCCCAGTTCGCGGGCGGGAATTTAGGTTCAAACGTCCCAACCCGAGTCAACTCTCCCGCTTTCAATCAGCTGTTCATTCTTGACGTAGTCAATGTAGTGCTCAATAGACTTCAGGTCACGATGCCTCAGTTGTTCCCGAACGGTGCCTAGGTCATATCCGCTGCGCAGCCGATTGGTGGCGAACGTAGCGCGGAAGGATTTAATTTTGCACCTCGATTCGTCCAAACCTTCGCGTTTCGCAAACAATTTGCACTGGTCAAGTAGTTTGATATTTACTCGGCCATTTTGCGTGGGGAAGATCAAGACAAATCCGGCTCGTAAGATGGACGGGTCTACTCTTCGGACCAAACGATCTTAGTTTCCAGGGGCACAGCCTGTTCCCTGATCTTGACTTGCCCGGCTGGTATTTTCTTCCACTGCACGGCGTCTACCTTCGCTCTGACCTTCTTGCTCTCGGCCTTAGCCAAATACCGCATCGTGGACTCAATGGTCTTGTGGCCCATCAGCTTCTGAACGGTCTTCAGGTCGATGCCGGATTGCAGCAGTTTCGTGCAATAAGTGGCGCGGAACCTGTGAGGGTGATACTTCGCAGCAGTCTCCTTGCCCACCTGCTCAACATCCTGCCGTCCTGCTTTTCTGGCAAATTCTTCACCCACCTTTGTCGCGATGTCCTTGCAGTCATCCCACACATGCGTGTACTTCTTCCCGGTCTTGGTAGCGAACACCAGCCCGCGGTCCTTGCGTGCCTCGAAGAGCATCTCCAGGAGCTCTCGGGGTATTTCTATATCCCTCTCCTCCCAGTCTTTCGGCTGGAAGGTTTTCTTGCCGCGCACGGAAAGAACAGCGTTCGTGAAGTTGATGTCCGGCCACTCCAGATTCTCCATCTCCTGCTTGCGAAGTCCGGCCATGAGCAAGGTGTGAAACACGCGGGAGTAGAACGGTGAACAAGCCTCGAAGAACCATTCCAGTTCCTCGTCGGTGTAGACCACGGGCTCGCGCTCAACGAATTTTGCATCCTTCACAGTGACGAGACCCTTCCCTGCCTCAACACCCAGAGCAGTTCGTAGGAATTGGTTAACGCGGAGCATCTTGTTCCCGGCTGTACGCAGGGAGCGGCCTCTGCTAACCAGCCACTTCTTGTACTTGAGCATGTCATCGCGGGTGAGCTTCCTCATGTCGGTCAGCTTCGCCAAGGCGGTCTTCCTGTGGAAGTCCCAGAACTCTCCCAGCGTCTGCCTCATCAGTTCGTAGGATTCATCGCTCTGCGCCAGCTTGTAGCTGTCCAGATATTTCCACATCTGAACGCCGTAGTCCGTGATGATCGCCTCTTCCTTCTTGACTGGAATGCCAGCCGCGACAGCCTTCATGAAGTGAGCTTCGTACTCGGCAGCGCGGAGGGCGTCAGCCGGATTCGGTCCGATGAGCTTCCAGATCTTCCGACCACCGTCCAGCCTCATGATGTAGAAGTTCCCCTCGGGATGCTCTTCGGGGACGCCCGTCACATAGACCCAATTTGGCTTGATCTTATTGTTCGCGCCGTAGACTGGCTTGCAATATCGCCAGTTCTTGCCGACCTTGACGTACTTCCAGACGCTGACTCTACGGTTTGCCACTCTGGCTCCTTGGCACAGGCAGAACTGGCTAAACCATAGCTTGAAACGGTAGGGGAGCGGTAGGGTACGTCGGTCACCACTGGGAGGAGCCTCTATTTACGAGGCTGCGGGAAAGTGCTGGTGCCGGGAGGGGGAGTTTATTTTTTGGCACCCCAATTTTCCCAATAATACTGGGAAAATCCCATTGCACCAACGGGTTAGCCATCGAGCGAACCCACCTAATTTACCCCATCTGACCAGCTGTTACCCACGGAAACTTTAGGGTTCTTTAGGGCAGAAACGCGGAAAAGTAATCGCCTTAGTACCAAAGGCTTGAAAGATCATGCGGCAGCCGTGGAGACGCTGGGTGGCGGCTGGGTGGGAGAAGAAGCGCTCGCCATTGCACTGTATTCGGTCTTGTCCGCCAATAAATCGCCTCGCCGTATTTTCCCTTTACTTCTCTCCCGAAGCAGGTAGAGTACCCGAGCTGTTTACTATTTGTGTAATAGGAGGGAAGAACATGGCAAACAAGAAGACTCGCAAGGTGCGCGCGGCTGCTCGTCCCAAAGCAAAGGCTCAGAAGAATCCGAAGGCGGGTACGACTCGGACTCAGCCGATGCCGAAGAGCGTTGTCAGTCAGAATCGCGCAGAAGGACTCCGGCTATTCAAGCTCGCGGGTCGTCCGACAACGGAACAGTTCGTTCGTGTTTACGGCGAACGTGGGCCAAGGATGACGTGGGAGCAGAGGGCGGCGGCAGGCGTGCCAGCGAAGAACTTTCAAGCTGCACTGGCTGCGAAAGGTGGGAGCCGCCCCACGAAGGCTGCGGGAAAGAAGAAGGCCGCTCGGCCAACCCGTACCGCCAAGAAATCGGTACGGACTCCTGAGGCAACGACGAATGTCCTCGACCAGATTCCGGCGACCCTGAACACGGGGAACTAGCCGTGGCTGAAGAGAAGTTCCAGCCCGGTCGGACCGTAGCCACGCCCGGTGCCCTCGCAGCGTTGGAGGCATCGGGTGAGGCTCCCGTCGGGTATCTCGCTCGACACATTGCAGGAGACTGGGGTGATGTGGACGAGCACGACCGTCGCGAAAACGAACTCAGTCTCATTCAGGGGTTTCGGCTGCTCTCGGCTTACACCCTTAACAGCGGGACCAAAATCTGGATCATCACAGAGGCGGACCGTAGCGTGACCACGGTTCTGCTGCCAGAGGAATATTGAGATAACTCCGCACCGACTTTTCCCTCGGGACCACTCCTAGGAACCACCCGCTCTGCCGCTCAGATGCCGAGAGAGGCACGCTCATCGTCGGCGGGACCCGTAACCACTCCGTCGGAAGGCTGGGAGGGAGAGAGTACCCGGTAGGTTTAGAGAATCCTCGTGGCCCGGCACCTGAAGACCACCGACGATCTCTTCGATTCGAGGTCAAGCCCGAGGACTGAATCGCTGGTTGCGGCTGCGGTTCAGTGGGCCGAGCGGATCATGCGGAAGATTGATGGTGTGTTTCCGAAGTCAGACGCCCGCTGAATCGCAGCCTCATTTCCGTGGTGGATTTCCCTAGAATCTCTTTTGGTGATTGGTGTCACGCGCTGCCCATTCATGGATGGCGCATAATGTCTGCGACACAGAGACATCACAATGCCGAATGCTGCACAGATAGCGGCCTACAACTTTATCTGCTCCGAGATCACCCGTCTGCGGGGGCCACAATCTCACGTACCACTCTCACTCGATCACGTAACGCCACTTGCCGACGATGGCAATAATGCCGTCTTTCGTGTGGATGGTGCACGTGTGTTCGTGACGCATTCGGGTATCAGCAGGGGAAGTTGCAGAAGACGAACCAATCCGTACAAGCAAACTACTTACTGGTCGGTGTAGGGGCAAAATTACTTGCCCGTCCACCACATAGCTGTACCGCATGAGTCAGTGCTGTAACGAACCGCTCCGCTCTGTCTTTTGACTCAAACACTACAAACAAACCAGTGAGGTTTACGTCAACACCAACAGCGTGTCCCGCGCTGTCCGCCTTCTGCGTGTCCACTTGAGTGGCGTATATCGACGTATGTCGGTCGCGCGTAAACAACATAACAACCGTAAGGTCTTCTGCGCTTTTGAAAGCGCGCGGATTATTTTCTTTTTCGTCCGTCAGACGGGATACCGCTTTAAGACTGAATACGCCGTCCGACTTTATGGATGACGGGTCGATGTCCGCGAGATTGAATTTTGCGAGAACCTCAGGCGGCTTCGCGATGCTCCATGTGAGTTCAGAGTGTTCTAGACCGTCGGCGCTGCGCACCAGCTTTGTACCACTTGGGATTGCAAAGGTATAGAGACTAGTGCTGGCCATTGTGACTAAGCATTCTTTGACATCAATTTTACGATCCTCTGGGGTGACCATCCTGTCCATAAACTCGACAGTCTCTTTGAGACTCGGCCCGTTCTGCTTGCTGGCGACTGTCGGCTTATCGTCTTCTGCCTCATCGGGAAAAGCGCGGGCCTCTGCCGATCTTGGCACAAGGGTAAGGGATTTCACATCGTTAATCGGGATGGCAAAATTCAAGTTCTCTCCGCCTACAAGATGAGAAGTCGTGATGCCGACCACTCCCCCTGCCATGTTGAACAACGGGCCGCCGCTGCTCCCGGGGGAAATCGGCGCGGTGATCTGCAAGAATTTGCCCCCCTCCTCCTCGACAGTTCGGATCGCGCTGACAATGCCGTTCGAGACCGTCGATTCGAGCGAAAGAGGGCTGCCTATCGCCACAACTTCCTCTCCGACTTGGAGCCGATCGGAATCTCCGAGAGTTAACGCCTTAAAGTCGTTCCCATGCGCCTTGACGATAGCAACGTCGCGATGTTTATCGGATGCAAGCACCCCTTCCACAGGGAAGGAAGCACCGTCGGGGAGTTTGACGACCGCGGAGCGTCCGCTCTTGATGACATGGTAGTTGGTCACGACCCGGCCGTCCTTGCTTATGAGGAAGCCACTACCTTGGGCGATAGGGTGCCCTTCCTTGTCCGACATGACTATTGAAACAACGGCACCATTCGCTTCCTTGGCTATCGCCGCAGCGTTTTTTCGGTGCAGCGTTTGACCGTTACCGAGAGTCGCAGCCAGCACGCAGATCAGGAGAGAAGGTTTTATCATCGACAGTCCCATCTAACTGAATTCCTGCTTCACAATCTTGTGACAAACGGTAGCCTTTTCCAGACTTGCGGCGGTTATACGGATATAGTCGCACTGTGAACTGTTTGATTCAACAGTACTTATGTAATCACGTCCGGGGATAGATCGTCTTACCACGGCTGGGAACCACGTATCAGACAAAGCGAGTTTCGAATTGCATGGGTGATCGCGTGATTTGACGAGGGAGCGATCACAATCCAAAGCTAAACCTGCTTCGGTTGATCCCAGTACAACGCCCCCCGGTGGTGCTTTCGGTGACCCGGTTACCTAAGGCCGATCACCGCTTGACATCTGGGCATTCGCCACAAGAGTTCTTACCCTTAGGGCTGGTTCCGGTGACGAAAGAGAAGTTCAAGCATGCTTGTTCCTATCGGGCACGAGAATATGTCGGCGCGGCGCTGGCCGATCATCACGCTTGGGCTGATCCTCCTCAACTTCTTTGCTTTTCTGGGTACCCACTGGGTCATGGAGAAGCAGGACTCACAACTCTGGCAAGTGCGGGAACACGTTCTCGTTCTGGCGGCCACGCATCCGCAGCTTCTCCTCACGCCCGAGGTTCAGGAGTGGGTCGCCGATTTCAGAAGCCATGCCCCCGACGATTGGGCAGAGATGCAGCAGCCGAACTATGCCGTGATCGACGAGTGGGATGCTCGGACGCGGGGGCTCGACGATCCAGCGGCGTTGCAAGCGGGGATGGATTCACTCGCAGGCCAGTATTCACAATTAATGGCCTCATCCATCGACCAACGCTATGCCTTCGTTGCAGCCCACCCAAGACCAATTACCTATCTCACTTCGACCTTCCTTCACGGCGGTTGGTGGCACTTGATAGGCAACATGTGGTTCTTGCGGCTGGCGGGATTTGTTTTAGAGGACGCTTGGGGCCGACCGCTTTACCTGCTCGTCTACCTAACGGCGGGTGCAGTGGCATGCCAGTTTGACGCTTGGGCAGATCCCGGAACCATCGTCTCGTCAATAGGCGCTTCGGGAGCCATTGCTGGTCTGATGGGAGCCTTTCTGGTGCGCTTCCCCAAGATGAAAATCAGAATGATGTGGTTTTTTGATCTGGGCCTGTTTCCCTTTTCTCGCTTTTGGATGAGGGCATATTGGCTATTGCCGATTTGGGTGCTGATGGAAATCAATTACGGAATGGGCTCCGGGGACGGCATTGGACATTGGGCGCATGTCGGTGGGTTCCTCTTTGGTGGCATTGCGGCTGTGGCGCTCCGCTACTCGGGGTTGGAACACAAAATGAATAAAGCAATCGAGGAAAAGGTCGCTTGGACGTCTGATCCAGAAATCAGTCAAGCTGGCGACCTCATGGAACATGGCAAGTTTGATGAGGCCGCCGCGACTCTGAACAACTACCTGACAACCAAACCTGACTCGGTAGAGGCTTGGAACTTGTTGCGGGGAGGCCATTGGCAAAGAAGCGACGTTCAGGCGTATCGGGAAGCTACAGTCACGCTCTGCGGGTTGCATCTTCAAGCGAGGGAATACGAAGCGGCTTGGAAGGACTACGAGGAGTTCCTCCAATTGGGCGGCGACAAGATGCCGCCGGCCATCTGGCTCGATCTCTGCCGCCTGCCGGAGGAACAGCAGGATTTTGAACGCGCAGTCAGCGAGTACGAGAAGCTCGCCGCCGCCTATCCTTCCGAGCGGCATTCTGTTATGGCGCAGCTTGATGCCGCCCGAGTTTCGCTCAAGCGATTGAATCGCCCGCAAGATGCATTGAGATTGTACGAGGCTGCGGAGACCTCCGCCGTCCCGCACCTAGATTTGGAGCAAGACATCGAATCGGGGATTCGAGAAGCCAAGAATATGCTCTCGCAGGTTAAGGCATTCTCCGCTGGGGCATCGGACGCTGTCTAAAATGGAATGCGCCTCAACAGTATTGAGAATTGGCGAGACTGCGAAGGTCATCGTGCTGGAGGACCTGGTCGCCCGAACCCTCACCCGGCCCCCGCCCTCCGGTACAATAAATTCAGTTGTCCCCCTTGCGGTGTGTCTTTTGGTCGAGCGCGGCGAAAGTCTTAAGCAAATCTTGGTCGATTAAGAATCGTTGTAGGCGGTTTGCCTGCTCCGTTTCCAGCGAGAGTTGAACGACGGCATATACGTTGGCCTTTTCTTCATCTAGATCACTGCATGCTTTTGTCTTGATTGTCAGCACCAGCAGTTCTCTATACGTCACGGCGTCAAATAAGTGCTTGAACGCATCCGGAGATTTGTTGCCCGCCGTTATGAGCTTGCTGGTAAACTGGCGGCACGCCTCAATTGTTAGCGGCTTGTCTTGTCCCCAACAAACTCCAGAGACTACGAACAACAGCATTATACCGACTAGAAAACGTCGCATCATTTCGCCGCCTTGATTGTCTTCCAAGATTTCGCCGCCAGCACGTAGCACAGCACGCCAACTATGGCGTTGGCAGCCAGAATTGGAACGACGTGATTCATGACTTCGAGCGTAATCGAACTTGCGTGCAGAGCGAGTCCGACAACAATGCCAAGCACTGTCACCAACACGCGCAGCAAGACCAGACCGAAAATTACAACACCGACACCACACAGAAACTCTCTTAACAGAAACTCTCTGATATGTCTCCCTCGGTGCTGATAGCTCGCGGTTCCTGGCACTGGAAAAGATGACGATGCTGGTGCCACCGCTGCCGCTGCATTCGTAAAGCTAGTTGGAATAGGAACCGGAGCAGTGGGCCGTCCGCACGACTCGCAGAACCTCACGTCATCCGAGAGATTCTTTCCACATTGGCCGCAAAACACTCAGTTGTCTCCTTCTTCAGTTTGCACATCGTCGCCCACAGGTGATTCTCGTCCTTCAGTGATAGGAATTGCAGGTAACCAAAGTCACGCTTGGCGGGTCTTCCGTAAGTTGATCGGCCCTCGATTCCCTGATGGAATTCAATGAGGGAGAACGCAGGTCTGCGCTCCTGGTGGGAAGGGACCTCATTCATGAAGTACATGGCAGCCGTTCTGTTTCTGGTGGCGGCGGTGTCGGCGCAGAACACACCGGGCACGACCAAGGGCGGCCATCTAGATATTCCGGCGATATCCCGAGAGGCGCATGGGGCGGTTGTCTCAATAGTTGTGTCGGATAAGAATGGTCATCCTCAGTTGGTTAGAGCGCTACCTTGACACGCTTCCGTGGTCCAATACTCCCGACAACTTAGAGACCGCCAGGGACCGCCTCGGTACGTGTAAGTGCGCCTAAGCCGGACTTCTTACAGGTGATTTTACAGGTGAGATTTTTCTGCTAGTAATTCCTTCCCGACCTGCGTAGGGTCAAACCCAAATTGTTCAACAACTTTTCGAGTATTAGGCAGTAGATGACTAACC
>OBLU010006221.1_pt1 | contig 10646 bp, 2 predicted proteins | sample 1518681 | NCBI WGS metagenome assembly OBLU01 (sample SAMEA3539304, study PRJEB22396) | soil metagenome | biome: tundra; feature: field; material: soil | place: USA | collected 2010-05 | depth 0.15 m
CCTCTTATTAGTCAGTGGCATCGCCGCCAGCTCTTCATAGTTTTATCTGACATCTTTTCGCCGCGGCATATAATGGCAGACTCATGAGTCTGAGCGCGGGCACAAGGTTCGGTCCTTACGAAATCCAATCCGCAGTAGGAGCGGGCGGAATGGGAGAGGTCTATCGCGCTCTCGACGTGCGCTTGAATCGAACCGTTGCCATCAAGGTGCTTGCCTCTCATCTTTCCTCGACGCCGGAGCGGAAGCAGCGAATGCAGCGCGAGGCGCGGGCCATCTCTTCTTTCAGCCATCCAAACATTTGCCAGCTCTACGACATTGGATCCCAGGGTGACACAGATTACCTGGTGATGGAGTTCCTGGAGGGAGAAACCCTAGCTGACCGAATGCTTCGGGGCGCCATGTCTCTGACTGAAGTATGCAAGATTGGCGTCGCCATCGCGGACGCCCTGGCGCTGGCGCATCGACAGGGGATCGTGCATCGCGATCTGAAGCCGGGAAACGTTATGCCGACTCCGGGCGGCGCGAAGTTGATGGACTTCGGTTTGGCCAAGCCGTTGAACCCCAACGCGTCGAATCCTTCCTCCCATTCACCACCCGCGTTCACAGCCGCGCCCACCTTAACCCGAACAAGCGGGTTGGGGCCGCTGACTACAGCGGGCAGCCTAGTGGGAACGGTCCAGTACATGTCGCCGGAACAGATCGAAGGAAAGGAAGCCGATCCCCGCTCCGATATCTTCGCTCTGGGAGCTGTGCTTTACGAGATCTACACAGGAAAGCCGCCATTTTCCGGGAAGAGTCAGATCTCGGTGGCATCTTCCATCCTCGATAAAGAGCCCGATCCCATCAGCTCTTTCAAACCTCAGACTCCGCCTGCATTCGAACATGTGGTAACGGTCTGTTTGCGGAAGAATCCGGAAGAACGCTATCAGTCGGCGCAGGACGTTAAGGTCGAGCTGCAGTGGATCGCAGCGGAAGGGGCGGTGGAGACCTCTGGAATCTCGCCGACAAGATCTGCGCGCAGGGAGCGCCTCGCGTGGGGAGCGGCGCTGTTGGCGGCGATTGCTCTCGCTATCGCCGCCTTGAACGGATACTCCCTGCGACATGCTCAGCCTTTACCCGGGATGCGTGCCATCATCACTGCTCCGCCGAAAACCAGCTTCAATCTCGAAGGCGATTTTGCGGGGCCGCCCGTGCTCTCGCCCGACGGTACCCTGATCGCGTTTGCCGCCACCGATTCGGAAAACAATATTTCGCTTTGGCTTCGGCCCGTCAACTCGCTGGATGCCCGTGTGCTGCCCGACACCAAGAGCGCGATGTTTCCCTTCTGGTCGCCCGACAGCCACTCTCTCGGATTTTTCGCCGACTCCAAATTGAAGACGATCGAAATCAACGGCAGTTCCGCGCAGCCCATTGCCGATGCTCCGTTTGGCCGCGGAGGAGCATGGGGCGCGGGCAGCGTGATTATCTTCTCGCCCAACACGCAAAGCTCTCTGATGCGCGTCAGTTCCAACGGCGGGATACCGGTGAACGTCACGAACCTCGAGGTGGGCCGGCATACCTCGCATCGCTGGCCATTTTTTCTGCCCGATGGCAGGCACTTTCTCTACTTAGCTATCCATCACGACGCCGACAGGTCCGCCAATGACACGCTCTACTACGCTTCTTTGGATGGGAGCGAGAATCGTGCATTGCTGAGCAGTCACTCAAATGCGGTGTATGCGGCCGGCTTTCTTCTGTTCTCGCGTGACGACCAATTGATGGGTTACCCGCTCGATGCCGCCACCGGAAAACTCAGCGGTGCTCCGCAAACCGTGGCCCGCGGCGTGGTCAGCGACGTCAGCACATGGCACACGGATGCGTCGGCCTCCGAAAATGGCTTGCTGGTTGTGGGCACTGGTGCGAGGACAGATTGGCAACTGGTCTGGGTGACCCGCGGAGAAAAACAGATCACACCTGTGGCCGAGCACCTCGTGAACCCGCAACTGGTGCGGATCGCCCCGCAAGGCGACCGCATCGCTCTGCAGCTCGACAATGCTCAATCCGATATATGGATCCTCGACCTGGCTCGCGGAGGACCTCCCACCAGGCTTACCTTCGGCCCGGTCTCGAACCAATATCCGGTCTGGTCGCCAGACGGCAAGTGGATCGCCTATAGCACCGCGCGAAACGGACACTTCCAGGTTTATCGCAAACTGGCCGACGGAAGCGGAGCGGAAGAGCTTTTGCTCACAGACGAACAGGAGATCGCCGCCACGGATTGGTCTCGCGATGGCAAGTACCTCCTCTATTCGCGCGCTTCTTCCGGATCGAACTGGGAAATCTGGACGCTGCCGCTCGCGCCAGGCAGCAAGCCCTACATGGTGGTGCCTCACGCCTTAAACCGGGTCACTTCTGGCGGAAGATTTTCACCGGATGGCCGCTGGATCGTATACGCCTCGGGCGAATCCGGCGCAAGCGAAGTCTATGTCGCGGGCTTTGGCCCCGCGCAAGGCAGGTGGCAAGTTTCCAGCAGCGGCGGCAGACTGCCGCAGTGGAGCAGGAACGGCAAGGAACTCTACTACATGGATGAGAAGTTCACGTTCTTCGCCGTTCCCATACGCGAGGTTGGAGGCGCCCTGCAATTCGGAACCTCTGAGCCGTTCGTTCGCGAGTGGTCGGCTCCCAACGTGTTCTACGACGCGGCGGGCGACGGCAGCAAATTCCTGCTGGATCGTATCTCGCAGCACGCCAGCCAGTCCGTCACCGTACTGACCAACTTCCCATCAGGATTGATGAAGTGATAGTGGCCGACTCGGAAACGATCCGAGAATGGGAAGCTCCTGTTTTCCTGACCAATGCGCAGAGTCGTTCCACAAAGCATGAGCACGAATCTCCGAGAATCTCGCTTTGTTCGCTCTTTTTGTGAGCACATCTTGCGTAGAATTTCTTGCTCGCGGACTGCGCGGTAGCCCCACGACTTCTCAACATTGGCTGCGACGCTTTCGCCGAGCACCTCTGCACGCCGTTCAAGGTCACTCCGCAGAGCGCGCTTTTCTCCGACTACCTCATGGTAGGAGAAACCTAGAGAGACCAGGGTGATGCCGAGGATCAGAGAAACAATGAGCCGGACACTCAACAAGCGTATAGGGAAGCTAATAATCCGAAGCGGCCGGGAACATACAGGAATCGCCGTAGTGTTTTGAGAAAACCCGCTCAGGGGAGAAAGATGAAAGCGCGGTTTAGCGTGGACAGAATATGGTTGTCCACTCTTTCTGAGTGGCCGGTACGGCTCCAGACCCCAATCTTGGGTGGGGTCCGGGGGTGGGGAGTGCCGAGCCTACAGTAAAGACCCTAGAGTCATCCTACAATTTTTCGTGTTACCTATCGGTGTCAGTTGTGGATTCCTCCTAAAGTTCTACAGTTTCAAACATATGTTTGGATTACCCCTGATTTCGGTGGTTCAGCCGCCTCCAGGAGAAGAATATGAAGAGAAACCGCCAAGATTCGACGACTGCTGTTGCTGACGGCGCATCCGAAGACCAGAAAAACAAGAACAACGGGAGTTCTGTCCTCGTGGCTCAGCCAGCTTCGGGTGATCTGAGCGCGATCTTGGCCAGCCTGCAAACTATGCGGGATGGCGATTTTTCCGTGCGCCTTCCGGGCTCCTGGACAGGACTGGCGGGAAAAATTGCCGATACTTTCAATTCCATTGTTGCTGCCAACCAACAAATGGCTGGAGAACTGAAGCGCGTCGGGCAAGTAGTGGGCAAGGAGGGAAGGACTCGCGAACGCACCCGCTTTCATGAATCCAGAGGGGCGTGGGGCGAGATGGAAGTCTCGATAAACACGCTGGTTGAGGACCTGCTTCGGCCAACGGAGGGGGTGACCCGTGCCATCGCGGCCGTCGCCCAGGGGAATCTGACCCAAACCGTGCGTCTGGATGTGGACGGACGGCCGCTGGAAGGCGCGTTCCTGCGCTCCGCCAACATCGTCAATACCATGATCCAGCAGCTTAGCGTCTTCACCGCCGAGGTGACGCGCGTGGCGCGCGAGGTGGGCACGGACGGCAAGCTGGGTGGCCAGGCGCAGGTGCCGGGCGTGGCGGGCACGTGGAAAGATCTCACGGACTCCGTTAACTCGATGGCCAGTAACCTCACTGGTCAGGTTCGCAACATCGCAGAAGTCGCAACTGCGGTTGCCAGCGGCGACCTCTCCCGCAAAATTACGGTTGATGTGCGCGGCGAGATTCTCCAGCTTAAAGAAGCCATCAACACCATGGTGGACCAGTTGCGCTCGTTTGCGTCCGAAGTAACGCGCGTTGCTCGTGAAGTGGGTACGGACGGGAAGCTGGGTGGTCAGGCCGTCGTCGTGGGCGTGGCTGGCACCTGGAAAGATCTTACGGACTCCGTCAACGCCATGGCTGGTAACTTGACGGCTCAGGTGCGGAACATCGCCGAAGTGACAACAGCTGTCGCCCGTGGTGATTTGTCGCGCAAAATCACGGTCGACGTAAAAGGCGAAATTCTCGAACTCAAAGACACCATTAATACGATGGTGGATCAGTTGAACGCGTTTGCTGGCGAAGTTACCCGTGTAGCGCGTGAAGTGGGTACCGAAGGCAAACTGGGCGGACAGGCGCAGGTGCCCGGAGTTGGCGGCACGTGGAAAGACCTGACGGACAACGTGAACTTCATGGCCAGCAACCTGACCGGCCAGGTACGAAACATCGCCGAGGTCGCGACGGCCATCGCCAATGGCGATCTCTCGCGCAAGATCACGGTCGATGTCCGCGGCGAGATTTTGCAGCTGAAAGAAACGCTGAACACGATGGTGGATCAGCTCAACCGTTTCGCTGGCGAAGTGACGCGTGTAGCGCGCGAGGTTGGCACCGAAGGTCGCCTAGGAGGGCAAGCCAACGTACCTGGCGTCGCCGGCACATGGAAAGATCTTACAGACTCCGTTAATTCGATGGCCGGGAACCTCACCGGCCAGGTGCGCAACATCGCCGAAGTTACGACCGCCGTGGCCCGCGGCGATTTGTCGCGCAAGATCACGGTCGACGTGAAAGGCGAAATCCTGGAGCTCAAGAACACGATCAATACGATGGTGGACCAACTCAACGCGTTCGCCGGCGAAGTGACGCGTGTGGCGCGCGAAGTCGGAACTGAAGGCAAGCTGGGCGGACAAGCTCAAGTGCCTGGCGTGGCCGGCACCTGGAAAGATCTTACGGACAATGTGAACTTCATGGCCAGTAACCTTACGGGCCAGGTACGAAACATTGCCGAAGTCGCCACCGCTGTGGCCCGCGGTGATTTGTCACGCAAGATCACGGTCGACGTAAAGGGCGAAATCCTTGAACTCAAGGACACCATCAATACGATGGTGGATCAGTTGCGTTCGTTCGCGTCGGAAGTAACCCGCGTTGCCCGCGAAGTGGGCACTGACGGCAAACTCGGCGGGCAGGCGCAAGTACCTGGCGTGGGCGGCACATGGAAAGACCTTACAGATTCCGTGAACTCGATGGCCAGCAACCTGACCGGCCAGGTGCGCAACATCGCCGAAGTGGCCACCGCTATCGCCAGCGGAGACCTTTCGAAGAAAATCACGGTAAACGTAAGCGGCGAAATTTTGCTGCTCAAGGAGACCATCAACACGATGGTGGACCAGCTGAATGCGTTTGCCGGCGAAGTGACGCGCGTCGCGCGTGAAGTCGGCACCGAAGGGCGTTTGGGAGGGCAGGCCAACGTGCCCGGAGTCGCCGGTACATGGAAGGATCTTACAGACTCCGTTAATTCGATGGCTGGAAACCTCACCGGTCAGGTGCGCAACATTGCCGAGGTGACCACGGCGGTGGCACGCGGGGATTTGTCACGCAAGATCACTGTGGACGTGAAAGGTGAAATCCTCGAACTCAAGAACACCATCAATACGATGGTGGATCAGCTCAACGCTTTCGCTGCCGAAGTAACTCGTGTGGCCAGGGAGGTCGGTACTGAAGGCAAGCTGGGCGGCCAGGCGCAGGTACCGGGCGTGGCCGGCACCTGGAAGGACCTCACCGACAACGTGAACGTGATGGCTGCCAACCTGACTGAACAAGTGCGAGGCATCGTCAAAGTGGTCACTGCCGTCGCCAATGGAGCACTGACTCAGAAGCTGACCGTAAATGCGAAAGGTGAGGTCGCGGCGCTGGCCGAAACGATTAACAATATGACCGATACGCTAGCCACCTTCGCCGACCAGGTTACAACCGTCGCCCGCGAGGTCGGCGTCGAAGGGCGGCTGGGCGGCCAGGCCAACGTGCCCGGCGCCGCTGGTACGTGGAAAGATCTCACTGGCAACGTCAACCTGCTGGCCGACAATTTGACCAACCAGGTTCGGGCCATCGCCGAAGTTGCCACTGCCGTCACCAAGGGCGACCTCACGCGCTCCATTCAGGTGGAGGCGAGCGGTGAAGTGGCCGAGTTGAAAGACAACATCAACACCATGATCGACAACCTCCGGCTCACCACTGACCGCAACACGGAGCAGGACTGGCTCAAAACGAACCTGGCCCGCTTCACCGGCATGTTGCAGGGGCAACGCGATCTGACGACCGTGGGACGTATGCTCCTGTCGGAACTGACGCCGCTGGTAAATGCCCAACAAGGCGTGATCTACCAGATGGGAACGGAGGAATCAGCGGAGATGGTGCTGCTCTCGGCGTTTGCCGGGGACGGCGAAGATGGACATCTCCGGCGGTTGAAACTCGGTGAGGGACTGGTGGGACAATGCGCGGCGGAGAAACGGCGGATGCTAATCTCCGAATTGCCGCCAAACACGATCTCCATTCGATCGGGTTTATTCGAAGCGGTTCCGCGGAACGTTATTGTGCTTCCGGTGCTGTTTGAAGACCGGGTGAAGGCAGTTATCGAACTGGCCTCGCTGAGCAATTTCACAACTTCCCATCTGGCATTTCTTGAACAACTGACGGCCAGCATCGGCATCGTGCTCAACAGTATTGAGGCCACCATGCAGACGGAAGGACTGTTAAAGCAGTCTCAGCAATTGGCCACCGAACTCCAGATGCAACAAAAGGAGTTGCAGCAGACGAACGAGCAGCTCGCGCAAAAAGCGCAACAACTTGCGGAACAGAACGTTGAAGTCGAACGCAAGAACCAGGAAATCGAGCAAGCCCGAGGCGCTCTGGAAGGGAAGGCTAAAGAACTGGCCCTGACTTCGAAATACAAGTCAGAATTCCTGGCCAACATGTCTCATGAGTTGCGCACGCCACTCAACAGCATCCTGGTCCTCGGCCAGCAACTCGGCGATAACCCGGACGGCAACCTCACACCAAAACAAGTGGAGTTTGCCCGCACAATCCATGGCGCGGGGACAGACTTGCTCAACCTGATCACCGACATCCTTGATCTATCGAAAATCGAATCCGGAACAGTCTCGGTGGAGGCAGAGGAAGTCTTCTTCGCCAGCATGCTCGACGCGGTGGGGCGTCCGTTCCGCCATGAAGCAGAGAACCGGCGACTCACTTTCGAGGTGCAGACCGATCCGCACCTCGCCCGGAGTGTCGTCACCGATTCGAAGCGGTTGCAACAGGTATTGAAGAACCTGCTGTCGAATGCCTTTAAGTTCACGGAAGTCGGAGGTGTCCGCTTGTCAGTTTCTCCAGCTAAGAACGGTTGGAGCGAGGATCACCCAATCCTGGGAAAGGTCGCGTCCGTGGTGGCCTTTGAAGTTTCCGATACCGGGATTGGCATTCCGCACGAAAAGCAGCGGATCATCTTCGAAGCTTTCCAGCAGGCAGATGCCGGCACCAGCCGCAAGTACGGCGGCACCGGCCTTGGGCTGGCGATCAGCCGCGAGCTGGCCAGCCTGCTGGGTGGAGAAATCCAACTGCACAGCGCTCCGGGGCGGGGCAGCACCTTCACTCTCTATTTGCCGCAAACGTACGTAGGTCCTTCCACCGCCAGCGCAGCGGCGGTGGTTGAGGGAAAATCACCGTCTTCCGTTTCGTCAGTGCAGTTGTCGGTCGCGGAGCATCCGGTCGAAAAGATCCTTGACGACCGCGAAAATCTGCAACCTGACGATGCAATCTTGCTGATTGTCGAAGACGATCCACACTATGCGCGTGTGCTGTGTGATCTCTCTCGGGATAAGGGCTTCAAAGTTCTTGTGGCTAGCCGTGGTGCGGAAGCTCTGGCCCTGGCCCAGGAGTACCATCCGACGGCCGTGTCGCTGGACGTGTTCCTGCCCGATATGCTGGGCTGGACAGTACTGAACCACTTGAAGCAGGATCCGGAAACCCGGCACATACCGGTGCAGATGTTGACAATGGACGAAGACCGGCACCATGGCCTGGCCCGCGGAGCGTTTGCCTTTGTCACAAAACCCACCACCACAGAAGGACTGGAAACAGCGTTGGCCCGTATCAAGGAGTATTCCGTCCCCCGAAGGAAGCGATTGCTAGTGGTGGAAGACAACCCGGCCGAACAGCTCAGTATCAGGGAACTGCTGGGTTGCGACGACATCGACGTTACCGTTGTCGCTACGGGTGCGGAGGCAATCCAGATGGTTAACGAGCAGGCCTTCGACTGCGTGGTTCTTGACCTGCGTCTGCCCGACATATCAGGCTTCGAGGTGTTGGAGCGCTTCCGTGACACTCCGTCCCTTGGCGACTTGCCAGTGGTGGTGTTCACCGGCAAGGAACTTTCCCCGGAGGAGGATGCTCGTCTGCATTCTCTGGCGCGAAGCGTTGTGGTAAAGGGAGTGGAATCGCCCGAACGCCTGCTGGATGAGACCGCATTGTTCCTGCATCGTGTGGTCGCCGATCTTCCAGTGGAAAAACAGAGACTGCTCGACCGGTTGCACCACTCCGACGATGCCCTGATTGGCAAGAAAGTGCTGGTGGTAGACGATGACGTGCGCAATATCTTTGCCCTCAGCAGCGTCATCGAGCGTCGTGGCATGACCGTGATCACTGCCGGAACCGGGCGGGAAGCGATCACCAGGCTCGAATCGACTCCGGATGTCGCGATTGTGCTGATGGACATCATGATGCCGGAAATGGATGGCTACGAAACCATGCAGGTGATGCGGCAGAACGCTTCGTTCCGGCGCTTGCCGATCATTGCCCTGACCGCAAAAGCGATGAAGGGAGATCGCGAGAAATGTCTTGAGGCCGGAGCGTCAGAGTATCTGGCCAAACCGGTGAATACCGAGCAACTGCTCTCATCGCTACGGATGTGGCTGCACAGATAGCTTGCCAGAGGCATGCGTTTGACAAGCGGGACGTGAGTGGAAAGGACCTGTCGATGAGCACGAACGAGAAGGTTAACATCCTCATGGTGGATGATCAGCCCGGCAAGCTGCTCAGCTATGAGGTCATGCTCGGTGGATTGGGCGAGAACCTGATCAAAGCCGCTTCGGCGAGAGAGGCGCTCGAGGTTCTACTGAAAAATGACGTTGCCGTTGTGCTGATGGATGTGAGCATGCCCGAGCTCGACGGTTTCCAATTGGCAGCGATGATTCGCCAACACCCACGTTTTCAGAGGACCGCAATCATTTTTGTTTCAGCGGTGCATCTGACCGACCTGGACCAGCTCAAAGGATATCAACACGGAGCGGTGGATTATATTTCTGTTCCGGTGGTGGCGGAGCTTTTGCGCGCGAAAGTAAGGGTGTTCGCCGACTTGCATCGCAAGACGCGGCAACTGGAAACGCTGAATCGCGAACTGGAGCAGCGCGTGTTGGAGCGCACGGAAGAATTGGCTCGCAAGGCGGAATTACTGCTGCAGCTCAACATGGAACTAATGGGGAAGAATCAGGAACTTGATGCCATTATCCACACGGCGCCCGACATCATCTTCAGTCGTATGGCCGATGGCTCCAGGGATTACATCAGCGACCGGTTTTATGACTTTACTGGCGCTTCCCCAGGTTCGGCGAATGGCTTCGGGTGGCTCGACTATGTGCACCCCGAGGATAAGCAAAAGGCCATGGTGGACTGGATGCGCTGTGTCGAATCGGGGGCAAACTACGAAGCGGAGTATCGCCTCCGATCCAGAGACGAATCTTATCGGTGGTTCCGGGCCCGCGCGCTTCCAATCCGCGATAACGGGAAGATCGTGAAATGGTACGGAACCTGTTCTGACATTCAGGACAGCAAACTGCTGGAACAATCGATCCGCAACAACGCCACTGAATTGGAAAAAATGGTCGATCGGCGGACGGAAGAACTGCGCCGTCTCTCCATCCGGCTCATGACGATGCAGGACCAGGAGCGACGCCGGCTGGCGCGCGATCTGCACGACGGGTTAGGACAGGAACTTGCCGTGGCCAAGATGGTACTGGACAAAATGATCCTGCAGAAATCCGCGCAGCCGCCAGAGGAAGTGTGGACTGAGGCTAGCAGCATTATTGATCGTGCCATTCAGCAGGTCCGCACCATGTCTCACCTTTTGCATCCCCCGTTGCTCGATGAAGTGGGCTTGCTCTCGGCCCTTTCCTGGTACGTGGCAGGACTCACCAAGCGCAGCGGCATTGAAACCTCCCTGGACGTCCAGCCCGGCGATTTTCCGAGGCTCGCAACGGAGGTTGAGACCGCCATCTTTCGAATCGTTCAAGAGGCCCTGACCAATGTCTTCCGCCATTCAGAGGCAAGCAAGGTGTGGATT
>OBLU010006223.1_pt1 | contig 10646 bp, 9 predicted proteins | sample 1518681 | NCBI WGS metagenome assembly OBLU01 (sample SAMEA3539304, study PRJEB22396) | soil metagenome | biome: tundra; feature: field; material: soil | place: USA | collected 2010-05 | depth 0.15 m
GGTGAAAGACACCGGCGAGATCGAGGTAAGCGAGGACGCCCTGCAGGTCGACACCTACCGCGCCTCGGGCGCCGGCGGCCAGCACGTCAACAAGACCGACTCGGCGGTGCGCATCACCCACCGCCCTACGGGGATCGTCGTGCAGTGCCAGAACGAGCGCTCGCAATCCTCCAACCGCGCGACCGCGATGGTTGTGCTGAGGGCGAAGCTGCTGGAGCGCAAGGAGCGCGAACGCCAGGAAGAGATTGCCCGCGAGAAGGGCGAGGCCCAGGACGTCAACTTCGGCTCGCAGATCCGCTCGTATGTATTACACCCGTACACGATCGTCAAAGACCACCGCACGGGGCACGAGATGGGCGACGTTCAGCGCGTCCTCGACGGAGATTTAGATGATTTCGTGCGTGCGTTCTTGCTCTCGAACGCGTCGTCAGGCGAATAGAGGTGGACGGTCTCAACAGGTGGGTACGGGTTGCTCTCAGACGCGTCGTTAGGCGAATGACAGCGCACGGTTCCACCGGGCCGATGAAGACCGTGTTCGTCCCACGTCCTGGCTCACGGGCGGTGTTCGTAACGTGACCAGTTACGACCTGACGGAGCTCGTGAGTCACGCGCTGGCTGAGGACGTGGGCCCGGGCGACGTGACGACAGATGCCACGGTCCCCACGGACGCGCGGGCACGAGCGCGGATCGTGCAGAAGGCGCCCGGTGCGATTTTTGGGTTGGACGTGGCCGAGGCGGTGTTCGCGCAGCTCGATCCCGACGCGCGCTGCGAGCGGTTGGTCGGGGAGGGGCTGTGGCGGGAGCAGGGCGGCCCGGTGATGACGATCGAGGGGAGTGCCCGCGCGCTGCTGACGGGGGAGCGAACGGCGCTGAACTTCCTGGCCCATCTGTCGGGCGTGGCCACGATCGCCGCGCGCGCCGTCCAGGCGGTGGAGGGGACTGGCGCGACGGTGCTCGACACGCGCAAGACGACCCCGGGATTGCGCGCGCTGGAGAAGGCGGCGGTGGCGGCCGGGGGCGCGTGCAACCACCGCGCGGGGCTGTATGACGCGATCCTGATCAAGGAGAACCACATCGCCGCCGCGGGGGGGATCGCCCAGGCGGTGGCTCGTGCGAGCAAGGCGGCCCCCGAGCTGGCGGGCACGCTCGAGGTCGAGGTGCGTGACCCGCAGGAGATCGACGAAGCGCTCGCCGCCGGGGCGCCGAGGCTGCTGCTGGACAACATGGACGATGCTCAGCTGCGCGCGGCGGTCGCTCAGGTTGGAGGCCGCGCGGAGCTGGAGGCGAGCGGCGGTGTGACTCTGAAGACGCTCCGGGCAAGAGCGGAGACCGGGGTAGAATGGGTGTCGATGGGCGCTTTGACCCATTCGGCGCCCGCCTTGGATCTTTCCCTGCTCCTGGAGGCTCTGCCATGACGTTCCCACCCGCCGGCACATCGAATGGCAGCCACCCTGGGGGCCCTGCGATGACTCGCTTGCCAGTCGGCGCCGAGGACGGGTGTCGGATGGGGAGCGCAGCGCGATGAACGTGTCGATAGCCGCCACGTTGCCGATGGCTCCGACGCCTGGCGTTGCGGCAGCGACGTCACCTGGCACCCTGCCGATGGCTCCCACCGTGGCGTCGCACGCTGATCTGTCACCAGAGCAGATCGAGCGAATGCAGGGCGAGGTGCGCGCGCTCGCCGAGGAGCGCGGCGCGGTGATCCTCGCACACAACTACCAGGTGCCCGAGGTCCAGGACGTCGCCGATTACGTAGGCGACTCGCTGGGACTGTCCCGCAAGGCGGCGACGGCAGAGGGCGATGTGATCGTCTTCTGCGGCGTGCACTTCATGGCCGAGACCGCCTCGATCCTGTGCCCTGAGAAGACGGTGCTGATCCCAGACCTCGACGCGGGCTGCTCGCTGGCGGATTCGATCGACGCCGAGCAGCTGGCCGACTGGAAGGCTCAGTATCCAAAGGGCGTGGTCGTGATGTACGTGAACACGACCGCCGAGGTGAAGGCCCTGACCGATTACTGCTGCACGTCGGCGAACGCGGTCGACGTCGTCAGGCACATCTACGAGACACAAGGCGATGACACGGAGATCCTGTTCGGGCCGGACATGTGGCTGGGGGCCTATGTGGAGAAGGAGCTCGGTAGGAGAATGCATGTGTGGGACGGCGAGTGCCACGTGCACGCGGGTATCCGCCCGGCGGACATCGAGGCAACCCGCGCTGCACATCCCGATGCCGACTTTTTGATCCACCCCGAGTGCGGTTGTACGACCAGCATCATGGAGTACGTCGCCAGCGGCGACGTTTCAGCAGAGGGCGTGCACATGCTCTCAACGGGCGGGATGCTCAAATACGCGGAGGAGCTGGAGCGCGTTGCGGGGGGGGCGGCGGAGCACGCGGTTGGCGCGGCGGGGTCCTCGACCGGCGTGGCGGAGGCTGACGCAGGCGCTCTTCAGGCCGCGGCTCCTCAGGCCTCGCCCCGCGAGGCCGTTGTCGCCACGGAGATCGGGATGCTCTACCCGCTGCGGATGGCGGCCCCCGATGTGAACTTCATCCCCGCGAACCCCAATGCGAGCTGCAAGTACATGAAGATGATCACCCTCCCCAAGCTCCGCGACGCGCTGCGCGACATGAAGTACGAGGTGCGCGTGCCCGAGGAGATCGCCTTGAAGGCGAGGGTTCCGATCGACCGGATGGTCGCGCTGGGCTAGCCATAGTGCTTGAATCGATGGACGAAAACGCCCATTTTTTCTCTTGTGTGTTTGCGCTTGCGCTAACATAGCTATTGTGAGCACCATAGATGAGGGCATTGCGGCACAGCTCATAGACGAGATCGGTCACCGTAGCGGGCTCAAGCACTCGGAAATGGCGCGCAGGGCTGGGTTGGACAGGTCCGTGCTAAGCGCATATGCGCGCGGCCGGCGACAGCCGTCGGTTGCGGCGATGGCACGGATCGCACGAGGCGCCGGGTTGCAACTGGAGCTGGCTCCGAACCTCGACGACGCGTCGTTGGAGCGCCAGGCGAGGATCCTGGAGATGGTCCTGGACCTCGCGTGCTCGATGCCGTTCAAGGGACGTGGCGAGCTTCAGTACCCGCCACTGATCAGACTGCGCGCGTGACTGAGCTCGGCGATCAGCTGCTCGCCGTGCACGACGGCCTCGATGCCGCTGGTATCCCGCATGCCATCGGTGGTGCGATTGCTCTTGGCTATTGCGTTCTCGAGCCGCGCGGCACGCGCGACGTGGATGTCAACGTATTCGTCGATCCGCAGCGTGCGCGCGACGTGTTCGCGGCGATGCCCGAGGGAGTCGAACTCAGCGGCGTGCAACTCGAGCACGCCGAACGCGATGGTCAGGTGAGGCTCCGCTGGGGCATCACGCCGATTGACCTGTTCCTCAGTGTCCTGCCCTTCCATGACAGGGTACAGGCACACATCCGGGAGGTTCCGTTCGAGGGCCGCACGATCCCGGTTCTGGACTGCACGGGCCTCGCCGTCTTCAAGGCGATGTTCGATCGCACGAGGGACTGGGCTGACATGGAGGCGATGGTCGAGGCCCGTACGATCGACTTCGACGAGACGATCCACTGGATCCGCGAGATGGTCGGAGATGATGAGCGCGTGGAGAAGCTGGCCGCGCTGCGGGCCGGTCGTCGCTCTCAGGGGGAGCCCCCGCCCCTGCGTCCAGCGACCGGCACGGCACAGGACGAGTCCGACTAGAACTCCTCGGCGGAGTGCGGCCCGACGCAGGCGACGGCCAGGTTGTCCGCCACCCCCGCGGCGACCTCGCGAACCTCGTCGTAGGTGACGGCGTCCAGCGCGGCGATCGCCGCGTCGGGGTCGATGTCCTCGCCGAACACGATCTTCTGGTTGGCGGCGTAGCGGGCCACGGCGTTGGTGTTCTCGAACGCGAGCACCCTGCGCCCGGCTGCGTAGGCCCGCGCGCGCTGGACCTCCTCCTTCCTCGGGCCATCGTCGCGCAACTCGTCGACGATCTCGCGCATGCGCGTGTAGGCCTCCACGCACTTGCCCGACTCGAGCCCCGAGCCGAGCTGCAGGATCGGCACATCGGCGAACGCGTGATCGATCGCATAGACCGAGTAGCACAGGCCGCGCTTCTCGCGAATCTCCTCGAACAGGCGCGAGCCCATCGAGCCGCCGAGCAGCGTCGAGTAGATCGTCAGCGCCGCGCGCTTGCGCACGTCCCCGACAGCCACGTCCGGGCGGTAGATCATGCGCAGGTGCGACTGATTGGTGTCGCGCTCCTCGACGAGCGTCTCCGGTGCGAACGCGCCCGCCCGCGTGTAGGGCTCGGGATCCGCCAGCGTCGGAAAGCGCGCGAAGCGCTCCTGCAGCTCCTGTTCGTCGGGCAGATGGTCGAGGTTGCCGGCCAGGAAGGCCCCGCCGCGCGCGCCCGCCCAGCGGCGCTCGCGAAACGCGACGATCCCCTCGCGCGTGAATGCGCGCAGGTTCTCCTCCGGGCCGAGCACCGTGCGCCCCAGCGGGTGCTCGCCGAACGCGGCCTTGTCGATCAGGTACTCGGCGACGGTCGAAGGCTGGTCGTAGGCGCGGTTGATCTCCTGGATCACGACGCCCCGCTCGCGATCGAGCTCCTCGGCGGCGATCTTCGGGCGGCCGACGAAGTCGCTCAGCAGGTCGATCGCCTGCGGCGCGGACTCGGCGCGGACCGTCAGGTGGAAGGCCACGAGGTCGTGGCTCGTGTAAGCGTTCAGCACGCCTCCCAGCCGCTCGGCGGTCTCGTTGACCTCCTTGTACGTCGCGTACTTCTCCCCGCCCTTGAACACGAGGTGCTCGAGGAAGTGGGCCATCCCGTTCTCCTCCGGCCGCTCGTTGCGCGCGCCCGCGTCGAATGCCACGAGCACGGTCAGCGCTCGCGTGCCGGGCAGCGCGAGCTTGTACACGGGCAGCCCGTTCTCGGGAACTGTGCTCGTAGCGATCTCGGTCATCCGCTCCCACAATAGTCAGGAGCAGGCTTGAGACTGCCGTGGACGTCATAACAATCTGCAAATACGCTTGCATGCAGGCAATTTCTCAATCGCCGTGGCCCGAGGACGCTACCCTGCCCGGCGATGGCCGCCACGGAGAGGAATGTCAGAGAGCGCGACGCGTTGCGCCGCCACCGCGCGATGCCCGTGTCACGCCTGCGCGCGGTCGCCCACCCGGCGCCGGTCCGTCCGCGGATACAGCCGGGGGCCGACACCGTCGTCGAGTTTCGCGGCGTCTCCAAGCTCTACGGCCCGGGCGGAATCGGCCTGGAGCGGGCGACGTTCGCGGTCAATCGCCAGGAAATGGTGTTTCTCGTCGGCGCGACCGGTTCGGGCAAGTCGACGATCATGCGCCTGCTGATCAAGGAGCTCGAGCCGACTGAGGGCACGATCCGCGTCGCCGGGCGTGATCTTGAGGAGATCGAGCGCAGGAAGGTCCCCTATTACCGCCGCAACGTCGGCGTGGTCTTCCAGGACTTCAAGCTGTTGCCGACGCGCACCGTCTACGACAACATCGCCTACGCCCTCCAGGTCACGGGCGCCTCGCGCAAGCAGATCCGCACCCAATTGCCCGACATCCTGCGCCTCACCGGCCTCTCCACGAAGCTCCACAACTACCCCCACCAGCTCTCCGGCGGCGAGCAGCAGCGCGTCGCCGTGGCGCGCGCGTTCGCCGGCCACCCCCCGCTGCTGCTCGCGGACGAGCCGACCGGCAACCTCGACCCCGAGACCTCGATCGGGATCATGCAACTGCTGTACCGCATCAACCGCGCTGGCACGACCGTTGTCGTGGCCTCCCACGACAACGAGATGGTCGACCGCATGCGCCGCCGCGTGATCGAACTGCGTCGCGGGCGCATCGTCCGCGACGATGCCTCCGGCCTGTACGGCTCGGGCGAGGAGAACACCGACGAGCTGGGCGAGCGCCTACGCCAGGAGATCGTGGACACTTCGCGTGCCGGCGTCCTCGATCACTCGTGTGCCGAGCACACTTCGCTCACTGCGTCCTTGCCCCGCTCGATCCACGACCCCCTGGATCGAGAATGAAGCTGGGGTTCTTCCTGAAAGAGGCCACGCGCTCGATGCGGCGCAATGCCGTCCCCAGCTTCGCGGCTTTGGCATCGGTGCTCGTCACGACGCTCGTGCTCGGCGTTTTCATCCCCGTTGTGCAGGCCACCAACGGGGCGGCCAACGACATCCGCTCGCGCGTGCTCGTCGATGTCGACCTCAGTCCCGGCGCGACTACAGCCGAAGTCGCCCGCGTGAAGGCCGAGCTGAAAGGCACGCCGCACGTGAAGAGCATCCAGTTCGTTTCAAAGCAACAGGGCTACGAACAAGAGCGCAAGCTCAACCCTCAGGCGTTCGCGCTGATCGGCTACAACCCGCTGCCCGACATCTTCCGCCTGACCCCCACCGACCCCAACGAGTCGGGTGCGGTGCGGGCCGAGCTCGACCAGTCCAGCCCGCTCGGCACGCGCCTGGTCACGGACTCGGCGATCGTCGATGTGCAGAACCGCCAGGCGCAGACGAACACGATCCTGTCGGCAACGCGCACGATCAAGCTCACGATGGCTTTGCTCGCAGGGCTGCTCGTGTTCGCGTCGGTGCTTTTGATCTCGAACACGATTCGCCTGTCCCTGTTCTCGCGCCGGCGCGAGGTCGAGGTGATGAAGCTCGTCGGCGCGACCGACTGGTTCATCCGCTGGCCGTTCGTGCTCGAGGGCCTGTTCCTCGGTGCGCTCGGCGGCGCCGGCGCGATCGGGCTGCTGGCGCTCGCCAAGATCACGCTGGTCGATCCCTTGGCGAACACGGTCAAGCTGATCTCCCAGCCGAACATGATCGACTTCCGCCTGCTCGTCGTCGTGCTGATGGCCTGCGCGATCGCCGTCTCCGCCGCCGGCTCGGGTCTCTCCTTGCGCCGCTTCCTGCGCGTCTGACGCGTAGGCTCTCAGGGCCTTGCCCGCTCGCAAACGACAGCCGCTGATCGTGGCCCTGGCCGTGATGCTCCCGATCCTGCTGATCTTGGGCGTCTGGCTGGGGGGGCATCCAAACGATCTGCCGGCGTTCGCGCGGAGCACGTTCGAGGCCAATCACCAGACGCAGGTGGTGGACGAAGCGATCTCGCGGATCTCGAGCGACTACTACCGGCCGATCGGCAAGAGTCAGCTGGCGAACGCGTCGATCGCCGGTGCGGTGGCGAGCCTCGGCGACCGCTTCTCGCACTACCTGACCCCGAAGGAATTTCACGAGTTCAACTCACCGCCGAGCTTTACCGGCATCGGCGTGGTCGTCTCCCCCGAACACCGGGGGCTGATGATCGCTCGCGTGTTCGACTCCTCCCCGGCGCAGCGCGCGGGGCTGCGCGCTGGCGAAGTGATCGTGAGGGTGAACGGCCGCAGTCTCGTGGGTGTCTCCGCCGACGCGGCCACGGCGCTGATCAAGGGGTCGCCGGGCACAGACGTCGTGCTGGGGATCGAACGGGGCGGGGGCGCGGGACGGGCTCGAATCAACGCGCCGCCCGCCGGGCATCCCGCGGGGGGCCACGCGACGCGGAGCGCCACCCGTTCGACGACGCACACCGTGCGGGTCACACGCGCGACGATCTCCGAGCCGGTCGTGGCCTCCGAGACGCGGACCGTGCACGGGGTGAAGCTCGGCGTGATCGCGCTCGCCACGTTCAGTCCCGGGGCTCATGGCGAAGTGGCCGAGGCGGTCGAAAAGCTGCTGCATGAGGGCGTCCGCGGGATCGTGTTTGACCTGCGCGCGAACGGCGGCGGCCTTGTCGAGGAGGCGCGGCTGATCGCGAGCCTGTTCATCGCGCACGGCACGATCGTCTCAACGCGCGGGCGCACCCAGCCGAGTGAGACGATCGTCGCGACCGGCGACCCGATCGCACCGAAAATCCCGATCGTGGTGCTGGTCGATCACAACACCGCCTCGTCCTCGGAGATCGTCACCGCGGCGCTGCAGGATCACCGCCGCGCGACCGTCGTTGGCAGCCACACCTTTGGCAAGGGCGTCTTCCAGGAGGAGGAGCCGCTGTCCAACGGCGGCGCGCTCGACATCACGGTCGGCGAGTACTTCACGCCCAGCGGGCGCAACCTCGGCGGCGGCGGCGTCAAACAGGGTGCGGGCATCACCCCCGAAATACTCCTCCCCAATCGCGTCGTCGATACCCCGCAGGGTCTCACATCGGCGCTGAATACACTCGCCGCGAAAGTCAAGTGAGCACCACCGTCGTAGCGGTGCTCGAGAAACGGGGAAGGTTCTGGTCGGCGGAGCCGCTGTTTCCGCCGCCGCGCTCCGGCGACGGCGGGCGCCATGATCACGGGTCCCGGCGCATCGCGCTCGGCTCCAATCGCGTGGCGGGCGCGGGTGCGCGGACGGCGCGCGCCGGGGATCTGGTGCTTGTGCAACAGGCCGTACGGTCAGGGGACGGGCGCGCGCGGATCACGCGCGTGTTGGGGCGCCCGGATGTAGCACGCGACGTGATCGAGGGGCTGCTGTTCGATCGTGGGCTGACGCGAGAGTTCGAGCAGGGGGTGGAGCGCGAGGCCCGTGCAGCCGCCGAGCAGCAACTGAAGGCGACGGCCGGCAGGCGCGATTTGACGGCCCTGCCGACGTTCACGATCGACCCGGTCGGCGCGCGTGACTTCGACGACGCGATCTCGGCCGAGCGCCTCCCCGGATCAGATCCCACCCACCCCGTGCGCGTGTGGGTGCACATCGCCGACGTGTCGGCCTACGTGCCGGAGGGCTCGCTCGTGGACCTGGAGGCGAAGCGGCGTGCCACGAGCGTGTATGTGCCGGGCGCCGTCGAGCCGATGCTGCCCGAGGCGCTGTCGAACGACGCCTGCTCGCTCGTGCCAGGTGTCGAGCGGGCGGCGGTGACGGCCGAGCTCGAGCTGCACGGGGCGACGGTTGCGAAGGTCGCGTTCTACCGCTCGCTGATCCGCTCGGATGAGCGCCTGAGCTATGAGCGCGTCGATCAGATCTTCGCCGGGCGCGAGCGCTCGGCCGCGCCGTGGGGGGAGCCACTAAAGGCCGCGCGCGAGGTGGCGGCCGCGCTCGAGCAGGCCCGCCGTGAGGGACACAGCGGCGCGCTGACGCTCGACTCGTCCGAGCCCGAGTTCGTGTTCGACCGCGACGGGCACGTCAGCGAGGTGCTCGTGCGCGAGCAGACCGAGTCCCATCGCTTGATCGAGCATCTGATGATCGCCGCCAACGAAGCTGTTGCGCGGCTGCTCTCCGAGCGTGGCACGCCGTGCCTGTACCGCGTGCACCAGCGCCCCGATCCCGAGCGCGTGAAGCGCCTCGTCGAGCAGCTCGCCTCGCTCGACGTGCCCACGCCGCCGGTGCCGAAGAACATGTCACCGTCGCAGGCCGCGGAGCTGATGGGGGAGATATCCCGGCGAGTCGAGTCACACGTGCGCGGTGCGGCCGCGCGCGCGGGGTCAGATGGCGCCGATGGCGCAGCACGTGGGCAGGGGCGCGCTGGGAGTCCCGCCGATGAGCGGGGCCGCGCCCGTGATACTTCGGCCGGAACCTCGGGAGGGCGCGCGGCGTTGACCTCGCTGATCCTGCGCACGCTCCAGCAGGCCGCCTATTCGCCCAAGAACAGTGGCCATGCCGGCCTGGGGACGGCGTACTACTGCCACTTCACCTCGCCGATCCGTCGCTACCCCGACCTTGTCTGCCATCGCGCGCTGCTCTCGGCCATCGGCGCGGGCGAGCGCGGGGCGCCTGGGGTGGGCGGGTCTCCCATCAATACGGGGATGGGGGAGTTGGCCGAGTGGGCCTCCGATCGCGAGCGTCACGCGATGACGATCGAGCGCAACGCGGACGACATCGCGCGCTGCTTTGCCCTGGAGCGGGTCCTGTACGAGAGCGGTTCCGAGCAGACGTTCGCGGGCGAGGTGGTCGGGCTGATCGCGGCCGGTGCGTTCATCGCGTTCGGCACGCCCGCGGCGCGTGGTGAGGCGCAGGTACAGGATCCGCTGTTACCCGTCTATGAAGGGATGCTGCCGGTCAGGCGCATGCGCGGCGAGGGCGGCGTGCGCGAGTGGTGGGAGCTGAACGAGCAGGGCACGATCCTCCACGGCGAGAGCCCCGGATCGACGCTTCGCCTCGGCGACCCCGTCGAGGTGCGCGTGGCGCGCGTTGACGTTGCCCGCGGCCGGGTGGACCTGATACCTGCGTAGCCTCCCTGCGAACGCCGCGGCGGAGCCCGGTAGGGCGGAGCCCCTTAAATCTTGACCGCCAAGGCTTGTCAAGCACGAGGTCGGGAGCGGGCGGTGCTCTGAACCATCTACGCTCGGGGGATGGCCAAGGGCAAGGGAAAGCGCAAGATCGGCGCGGGCGACGTGGCGTCCAACCGCTACGCCTCGCACCGTTACGAGCTGATCGAGCGCCTGGAGTGCGGCATGGTGCTCGAGGGCACCGAGGTCAAGGCGCTGCGCGCCTCCGGCGCCCAGCTGAAGGACGGCTACGCGGCGATCTCAGGCGGCGAGCTGTGGCTGCACTCGATCCACATCCCTCCCTACGCGCCCGCATCGCGCGAGAATCACGACCCCGAGCGCCCGCGCAAGCTACTGCTGCATCGGCGCGAGCTGGACCGGATTGCCGCGCGCGCCTCCGAGCGCGGGC
>OBLU010006225.1_pt1 | contig 10644 bp, 6 predicted proteins | sample 1518681 | NCBI WGS metagenome assembly OBLU01 (sample SAMEA3539304, study PRJEB22396) | soil metagenome | biome: tundra; feature: field; material: soil | place: USA | collected 2010-05 | depth 0.15 m
CACCCACACCCGGGAGCCCGCCCCATAGGCCACCCTACAACTTCGACGGCTGCACACCGGAAGTGCTGCTCACGCGCATGAAAGTGAAGGATGGCCGGCTGGTGCTGCCCAGCGGCATGAGTTACCGCGTGCTTGTCTTGCCTGAGGTGGAGACGATGACGCCCAAGCTGCTGCGCAAAGTCAGCGAACTTGTTAAGGCCGGCGCGACTGTCGTGGGACCCGCGCCTGTGAGATCACCGAGCCTGTCCCATTACCCGCAGTGCGATGAGGAGATTCAGAAGCTCGCGTGGGAGTTGTGGACCGGCAGAGCAGGGGAGGGCGTCACGTCCTTCGGGCGCGGCCGAGTTATGTGGCCGATTGAGACTAAGCCGGAGCCAGTCGTGACGGCAGCGCCAGCCCGGCTCGGTTCGGCCAAGTGGATTTGGTTCAAGGAAGGCAATCCCGCGGTGGCCGCGCCGCCAGGCAAGCGCTACTTCCGCCGCGTCCTGAGTTTGGAAGGCGGGGCTGAGATCGAATCCGCCCGAATGGTCATGACTGCCGACAACGAGTTTGAGTTGTGGGTGAATGGCCGCCGCGCCGGGGCAGGAGATGACTTCACGCACCCTTACGTGATGAATTGCGCGAGCCTGCTCAAGGCAGGAACAAACCTTCTGGCAGTGGAGGCGGTGAACGGGGCTGACAATCCAAACCCGGCAGGATTGATCGGGACGCTTGTTATCAAGTATCGGGATGGCCGCACCGTCGAGGTGCGCACCGACGGCAAATGGGAGGCGGCTACGACGGTCCAGGACAAGTGGCTTTCGGATGCGCAGGCGGCCGGGGGCTGGGAGCCGGCGATGGAACTGGGAGCATTGGGCATGGCACCCTGGGGGAATGTCGAGCGTTCCAGCGGGCCCGTGAAGGGGCTCTATCCGAGTGCCGATGCGGTAGCGGGCTTGATGAAGAGAATGGGAGTGCCCCCCGATTTTGATTACGTGACGCAAAGCTCGGAACGAAGCTTGCGCTACATCCACAAGCGGATTGGCAAAGCGGACCTCTTCTTCGTGGCGAACGAGAAGCCCCATCCTGAGGAGGCCGTATGCAGCTTCCGCGTCGAGGGCAAGTGTCCCGAGCTGTGGTGGCCGGACAGTGGCCGGATTGAGCGGGCAGCAGTTTATGACGAGGCAGGCGGTTGTGTGCGGATGCCCATCCGATTCGATGCCAGCGGCTCCGTGTTTGTCATGTTCCCTTCCGGTGAGGGGCTCGATCCCGACCGGATCACTTCCGTGAAGCGGAATGGGGAGCCGCTGGTTGACCTTGCCGCGAAGGAGCTTGCCGCGCCGACAGCCGTAGGGCCTGGCATTGAGATCGTTCGAGGGAACGGAGGCGCGGTTGAAGCCCAGGTTTGGCAGGCGGGGACATATACGTGGACAAGCGCTGACGGCATGAGCCGCCGGCTGGCGGCGGCGTCGATGCCCGAGCCGATCCAGATCACGGGCCCGTGGGAGCTGCGGTTCCCTCCCAAGACCGGTGCGCCCGACCGGGTGACTCTCGACCAATTGATTTCCTGGAGCCTGCATACCAATGCCGGACTGCGGTATTTCTCAGGGACGGGAACTTACCTCAAGACGTTTGAGGTACCGCCTGCGCTCGTCACGCCAGGGCGGCGGTTCTATCTCGATTTGGGCAAAGTGGAGGTGATGGCCAGCGTGAAGCTCAACGGCAAAGACCTTGGCATCCTATGGAAGCAGCCGTATTGTGTGGAGGCTACAGACGCCTTGAAGCCCGGAGGGAACGTGCTGGAAGTAGCGGTCGTCAACCTTTGGATCAACCGCCAGATTGGGGACGAGCAACTGCCCGAGGACAGCGATCGCAATCCCAACGGCACCCTCAAGCAATGGCCGCAATGGCTGGAGGCGGGCAAGCCCAGTCCGACGGGGCGCTACACCTTCACGAGCTGGAAGCTGTGGAAGAAGAATTCCCCGCTAGTGGAATCTGGCCTGCTTGGTCCGGTGCAGCTACGCGTCGCGCAGAAGGTGACAATGCGGTAGCACTGGGCTGGGTGCGGGCTGTGCCGGGTGACAGCTATGCCCAGCCATTTTCGATGTGCAACTGGTCGGTGGCGCGCAAGACCTTAGCGACCCCGTCCGGGCTGAAATCCTCCACCGCCAGAGTTCCTTTGCCCGGAGCAAAGCGCGTCACCTTGAACGAGGCCTTGCGACTGCTGCGGTAGTCAGAGATGCATTGGCAAAGAACGTCGAACCGGGCAGTGATATACACGGCGAACAGGGTTACCGCTACCCCTTCGTAGGCAGAAACGACTCCGCGCTCGGTTGCCACACCGTATTTGCGGCAGAACTGCTCCAGCACGTCCATCTCTTCACTGGACCCCGTCACCGTAAACCGGAAGTCTCCCATGCAGGATCAGGGCGCGGGGGTATTCATGCCGATGGCGCGCTCCAGCCGGGCGCGGGCGACCGAGTAGTCGCGTAGGGCCTGGATTTGCGTGGTGCGGGCTTCCGTCAAGGCCGTCTGCGCGCTCAGCACGTCCAGTTGCGTCCCGGTGCCCGCTTCACTGCGCGCCCGGGCCAGGCGCAAGGCTTCCTCTGCTTCTTCGAGCACTTTCTCCTGTGACTTGAGTACTTCGTCCGCCTCGATGAAATTGGAGTGAGCGGTGCGGACTTCCAGTTCAATGCGGCGGCCCGTGTCATCGAGTTCCACGCCGGTCCGCTCGTAGAGCGCGGTGGCTTCTTTGACCTTCCCCTCAGTAAGTCGTCCGTCGAAGAGGCTCCAGGTCAGTTGCACGCCAGCGATGAAGCCGTTCTTCTCATCGGCGATGTCCGTGCTGAGAATGGAATTGTGGACGTCATAGCCGCCAAACGCCTGGAGGGTCGGTTTGTAATTTGATTTGGCGTTGACGATGCCCTCGCTCCGCAGTGCCTGGGTCTTGCGCAAGGCCCCCAGCTCTGTGCGCCGTTCGAGCGCCAGGGCAATCGCGCGGGGCAGGTCGATCTTATAGGGCTCGGCTTCGAGCTTGCCCGCGAGCGTCAGTGGAATGTCTTCAACGGTCTCCTTCGGCACATTGAACCCGAGTTCGTTGACCAAGTTGTTCTTGCTTATGCGATAACTGTTGCGAGCACGAATCAGTTTAGGCCGCGCATTGGCCAATTCGACCTCGGCCCGGAGCACATTAAAGCGCGGGACCGTGCCAGCGTCGTAGCGGCGTGTGGTATCGGCAAGCTCGCGGGTGAGCAGCTCAACCGACGCCTCCTGGACGGTGATTAGCTGCACGGCGAGCAACACATCGTAGTAGGCGATTTGCACTTCGACGACGGTATTGGCCACCGCAGTTTGGTAATCGAGCATGGAGCGCTCCTTGGTCAGGCGGGCGACACGGAGTGACGAGAGGATACGCCCACCTTCGTAGAGGGATTGCACCAGCTTGATCTGCGTAACCCAATTCTGGTCGGGGCCAAACGTGAAAGTGGGAGAGTTGAATGTGTCCACGTCGCTCGGTTGGGCGGCGGCGAAGCTGCCGCCGAGATTGACCTTGGGAATGGCGATGGCACGAGTCTGAATGATGACCCCTTGCGCCACCTCCAGGTCTTTCTGGGCGCGCAGGATGTTGGGATTCCGCCCCAGAGCCAGATTGACCGCGTCCGCGATTGAGAGCGGCTGGGGAATGAAGGCGTTAGTCGCTGATGAGGAGGGCGCTGCGTGGAGCGGCGGGACTGACACCAGCAAACAGGCCAGGGCGAGGCACAGCAGGGCAGGGTGCGAAAAGCTTTCAGATATAGACATCACAGCACCGCGTCTGAATCCCAGGCGCGTTCCAGGCAGGTCCATGCACAGTTTAGCCAGTTCCCGCTCTTTCACTTCTTTGGTTGTCGCGTAGTCGCTCATCGGAATTACAGGAGATGGTTTAGCATTTTATAGATTGGCGGCATATACTAAAGTTTGCGCATGGTTCGGTGGCTCCAAATACTTGAACGGCGTTCGCAACCCTTCCTGATTATCGCTGGGCTGGCGGAGACCTTGCCTCCGGCGGCGTAGCATCCAGGAGGCTGACCCTCCCGTTCCCTCTGCGGCACAGGGGTATTTCCACGTCACGGAATAAACATGGCTAATCCTGTACACCTTCCGAGCCGCCCGCCACTCACTAGCGTGGTAATGCTAGGGGGCTAGCAGAGACTGGCAGCAGGGGGGTAGCAGAGGACCAGCAGGGAGATAGCAGGGGGGTCAGGTATTGGTATGGGGAAAACAGGGGGGTAAGAGAGTGCAGGACAAGGGGTGAAGGGGCAAATACCTCCTCCCATTCCATACCATCTGTCCCGAAACAGGACGCCATGGAGCAGGCCGGGTAATTAATCTCCGCTAATGGCTGCAAAATCGCGGGAGAAAGGAGCGAGCGCTTAGTTGCGCAAGTAAGCGATACAAGGGTCGCCGCGTGAGGGCACGCGGCCTGCAGGAGGTTGTATGCCGCGTGTCCTCACGCGGCGACTCTCGCTAACCTTTGCAATTAGGCACGATGTCCGTGCCAGCGGGACATGCCGTTGGCGAGGATTTCCGCTGCTAAGCACCAGCCGGTATTGAGGTTGAGTTGAGGCCCAGGCATTCTTTGGGCATTGTCCTTCCATCATGGCGGGCATTGCCAGTGAAGGGCCGTTATGCTAAACGATCGATGCATGAATGGCGGCTCTGAACACCCTCGCGACGAGGCCAGCTCGGGCGAGAACCGCCGGCCCTTGTTTACCACCACCCATTGGTCCGTCGTCCTGGCCACTGGCGCCGCCGAGAGCAGCCGCGCCCAGGAAGCCGTCAGCCGCTTGTGCCGCTCCTATTGGTATCCTCTTTACGCCTACGTCCGCCGACGCGGCTGCAGTGCGGAGGACGCCGAGGACCTTACCCAGGAGTTCTTCGCGCGCTTGCTCGAAAAGCAATCTCTCGCTCATCTCACGCGCCACGGCGGTCGGTTCCGGTCATTCCTCCTTAAGAGCCTCGACCACTTCCTCGTCGAGCAATGGCGGCGTGCCCGGACCCAAAAGCGCGGTGGCGGACAAGTCATCTCGCTGGATGCCGCCAGCGCGGAAACCCGTTACCGGCTCGAACCCGCCGATGAACACACCCCGGAAACCCTCTTCGACCGCGCCTGGGCGCTGGCCCTCCTCGCCTCGGTTTTCTATCATCTGCAAGAGGAATACGCCCGGGCCGGCAAGGCTGCCCTGTTCGAGCAGCTCAAGTTCTGCCTGACGGGGCAACGCAGCGCCATTCCTTACGCTGAACTCGCCGCCCGGCTTACCATGCCCGAAAATACCCTCAAAACGCTGGTCCGCCGCCTTCGCGAGCGCTACCGCGAGCTACTGCGCGCGGAGGTCGCCCAAACCGTCGCCACCTCGGCTGAAATCGACGAGGAGCTTCAATCCCTGTTTCGCGCCCTGGGGTGAGCAAGTCTTTCAAGGACGTGGACGTGTTTCACGACACAATCGAAAGCCTTGCCAAGTCCGCCGATCTCGACTTTGCGACGCTGAGGGCAGCCGGCAAAGACCCTTGTCATCTGCTGGGTTTAAGTTCCCCGGATTTGATCCTGAACCGGATGGCATCATTGGTGGAGAAAAGGATGTACGGAAAGCACTCGGGAATGTGGGAATCCCACACCCCGTGCCGGCTCCAAAACCAGCCGCCGGAATCCTGCGCGGATGGCGGGGCCTTATATTGGTTGAAGCGTGAGAAATCGATGCGCCACACATCCCCATCTTTTGGCGGCAAGGCGCGGCCGTCGGCCTTAGCCAGCCATTTCATTCCTTGCCACGGAAAGGCCAGCTCAGCCGTCCAGCCGCGGTCCGTATCGCTATCGTCATTGAGAGTGCCATCAACGTGGACAGCGGTTTTGAGGCCAGGGAATTCAAACGCCCAGGAGCCAAGCCGCAGCCCGCGGGGATGATTGGTGAAACCGACGCCGTTGAAGGGCCTCACCTCGGGATTGGAACGTCTGAATTCAGGAGCCTCGGCGTAACCCCCGCTATCGTAAGAGTCTTCCCAGATGAAAAAGGCCTCATAAACCGTGTTGAGGGCGTTGATCTCGAATTCGTAATAAGTGTCCCGGCCGGCGATGAACACCTCGACGTCATTATTCTCGTAGATGTGCGAACCGTGCTTCGTCAACGTGGCTCTTACGTTGGGTTCCTCGACCCAGAAAGCCACATAGAGGTTTTGGTCATCCCATAAGACCGCAGCTCGCGTGTCGTAAAGAGTGGGTTTGCCCGTGAGGATGTCGATAAACCGAGGCGACCGGGGCGCTGCCTGCCAGCATTTCTCATCCAACCGGCCGTCGAGGTGGACCGCTTCGCTCGCGCGGTAAGCGGTATAATGGGCGATCTCCTCTGGGTTGCAAGGGAACCGGGCCGGGGAGTTCGTGCTGAGCGCGGGTGGTTCGGCCTGACTGAGGCCGCCAGGAGCCACAGCCAGGCGGAACGCCAGGATGAAGGCAGGGCGCGCCCTCCCTGCATTCGTCGTAACCGGGAGTTCACTCATATCCAAACTTTCGGCAATAAAGTTCAAGCGCTGGCAAGATGGGGGCGAGGTGCTTTTCGTAAGCGCGCCAGCGCGCGACGGAACGGCTATAAACGGGGCGAGTCACGTCCTGGTAGGTTGGTGAGTAAAGCTGCTTGGTGCGGCTCTTTTCGTAAAAGCGCGCCTGGTCTTCGTGCCACGCCAACCCGAGAAACTCTGTCACCCGGCGTCCCTCCTTTTCGAGGCCAGCCACGGTGTCTTCATAACACACCTCCATCCACGCAAATCCGTCCCACTCCCGGACCGCCAGCCAGATGTCCATCAGGTCGGCGTAATGTTTGGCCAGGCGTTCAAAACTCAGGAAGTTCACATTCGCGGCGTTGAGCGGGATGTTTTGGAAATAGCAACTGAGGACCACATCGCGCGGGTCCCGCAAGGCGATAATCACGTGTAGCTCTGGAAAAACGCGCAACCAGACGGGCAGCCGCGCGGTCGGTGACGGGTTCTTGTCGAGCAGCAGCTTGCCCATCCCGGCCCCGCCCAACTCCCGCAGCAGCGCCTGGATATAGAGCCGGCGCAAGGTGTTCAAACGCGCGCTGGAGAGTTCCTTCGATTTGTGAAACTCGGGCTGGAGGACATTCAGGAAGGCAGTCGGTTCGTCCAGCGCCGCTACTCCGGGGTGCGCGTCGAGCACCTGTTCCAGCAGCGTGGTGCCGCTGCGCGGATGCCCGCCCAGGAACGCCAACCGCGGGATCAGCTCGCGCTTGCCCTCGGTGAGCTGCGCCGCCCAGGTACGGAGAATTGTGTTGGGCAAGCTCCGGGTGAAACGCCGTGCGCTTTCGGCGCTTTGGTCGTAGCCCTTGAGCAGCACCTCGGTATCGGTTAGCCTGCGCACGATCTGCTTGGCTTCGCCCAAGAGTCGCATCGCGTCGTCGCATTGGCCGTGGCGGTCAAGTATCTGCGCCAGTTCGTAGCGGCAAGCGTACCGCACGAAGGGATGCTTAGGCTCGGACGCTATCAAATCGCGCAGCCGGCTTTCCGCGGTTTCGAGCTTGTTCTCCCGCCGGTCCAGCACGGCTGAGAAATAGCGCGCCTGATCCTCGTTCGGATCGATGGCCAGGCACTCGTCCACGGCGGCGCGCGCCTCTTCCAAACGGTGGTTCTGCTCGCACAGCACGGCCAGGCTGATGCGCGGGTTAATGGCGCGCGGGTCCGCGGCAGCGGCCTGGGCGAAGCAGGCGCGGGCTTTTTCCGGCCTGCGCATCCCTTGATACTGATGGCCGATCAGGCCAATCAGTTCGGCATTCCCGGGCGCCAACTCGACCGCCCTTTGCCAGGTCCGGTCAGCCAAGTCCACCTGGCCGGCCCCCGCGGCCGCGTTACCATACTCGGCCCAGAGCGCCGCCTCGCCGGGCCGCTGCCCGGTCAGCTTTTCGTATTGCGGCAGCGCACGGCCAAACTCGTGCGCGAGCAGGAACTGGCGCGCTTCGTTGAGCTTGTGCTGGAAACCCGTCGGTGTCATGCCGCGCGCGGTTTGTCCGCGCGCGGCAGGCACCATGCCACCGTGGGCTGAAAGCGACAAGCGAAAAACGGCTGCCGCAGCCTTTACATGAGATACGGGTTGCTGATGATAACGACCGGGATGTGCCCCCGATAGCGATAGAATTGGGCGGTCTTCTGCACGCCAACGTTATAGGGCGAGACAGCTCCCGGCAAGTCCGTGTAAGGGCCATTGATCGAGTTAGCGGACTGCAAAACGGCATCCGGGCATCGCCAGGTGAGCATAATGCCCCGCCCCGGAGCCGTGGCGAAGTTGAGTTGCATGACCAACGCGTTTGTATCAACCAAGGCGCCGCTATAGGCCGAAGCGATTTCGGGGGCGGTCAGAGCCCGGTTGTAGAAACGCACGTCATCCATCAGGCCGTTGTAGGCTTGCCATGAGTTGGTATCGTGCGAAAGTCCCCACTCGAGTTCCTGCCCCGGTTGCCAGGACCAATTCACTCCGAGGCCGCCAGTATTGTTGACCACGCCATCGACGTAAATGGGCAAGCTGTTGCCCAAGGGGCCACTTGTTGACTGATCATAAACCACCGCGACTTGGTGCCAACGGTTGTCCGAAACAGACGCGGTCGTGGCTATGCCGCCCGACACTTGGCCCCCACCGACATAAGCCTGGAAGGAAACCGTCCCATCGGTGTTTTGTACGATGACACCGCCGTTGCCAGTTGGAACAGGACTACTCGGCGTGCCACTCCCGCTGAGCCGATCAAAGAGTGCCGCCGGAGTGCCCGAGGGATTGGCCACACCGCTGGAGCGCATCCAGAACATGATCGTGCCGATGCTGGAATCAAAGTTCGTCTCCCCGGCAACGGCAATCTGACTCGGGCCACTGGCACTGAAACTCATGACGCCGGTTCGGGTCACACTCGCCCCGTCGGTGCTGGACGCCAGCCAAATTGCCCCGTGGTTCAGGCCATCATGCTCCGGTCCCTTGGGATTGGAATCCAGAACCAGATTGGTTATTGGCGAGGTCAAAATCCCGTCCCCGACCGTTACCGGCGAACTGAGCGCCGTGCCATAGAGGTTGGTGACGAGAAGGTCGTAGGTGCCAACACCAGACACGGTTGCGTTGGTGACGCCGTAGGTTGAGGTGGTCGCGCCCGCAATGGGCATCCCGTTCTTGCGCCACTGGTACGCGAGAGGCGGCACGCCCACGGCGTAGCCGCTCCACAGGACGGTGTCGCCACCGCAAACCAGCACCTGCTGTGGCGACATGCTGATGACCGGTTTGTCGGTAATGATGAAGCCCGAGATCGTGCTGGCGAAGTTGGTGCCGGTTACCTTGTTGCCGCCGTGCGCAGCTCGGTTGCCAATGATCTTCAGATGATCGGTGTTGAACGAACCGCTCCCCGTGCTCAGCCCGCCTCCGATGCCGCGAATCCAAGCCGTGTCTGGCGGTACCACATCCGCGACCGGAGGCGTGCTGGGATAAACCACCGATTGAGTAGTATTGCCGGTCGCGTCGATGACAAAGGCGTTGGTCAGGTACTGCATGGAGTCGGCCGAGGCGATTAGCTGGACGGCGAACGGCGTGTTGGTAAATAGGGTTTTGAGACCGGTGATATCAATACTATAGCCGGGCTGGTTGTTATCGCCGCCAGCGGAACCGGGGCCAAAATTGACGCCGTCGCGCAAGAACCCCCAATAAACCTGTTCATTGCCAGGCTTATAACCATTCCCACCAAAAGTGTAATGGGGACCGGAGCGGGAATATCCGGCGAACCCGCTTACGTTCGCGGTGTAGGCGGACCAGCTTAAATTCAGGGATCCGTTGGGCAAAGGGTTCAAGCCGCCACCCGAACTGCTATTGTTGATCACCTGGTTGAGAGTGAAATAGCCCGCGCTACAACCGTAACCGGTGTCCATTTGGCTCAGGCTTTCCCATCCGTTGGTGCCGATGCCAAAGGCTGGGCCGGTCACCACTGCACCCGAGTATGAGGTTGCGGCGCAATAATTACACTGGAAGTTAAAGCCGACTGTTGCTGCCTGGCTGACACCCAGCATCAAGGCGGCTGCCGATACCGTGCACGCCACTTTGCGCGTGCGGTTGTTAGAGGAAAAAGAACGTGGTCTTTTCATAGATCATTCATCCATTCGTTTCGGAATTAATGTTGGACTCAGTGCTGGGAAGCTACCATTTGGTCCGCGAGAAAGCAAACTCGTTTTTTTATGGAGTCATCAGGAGAGTGCGTGAAGATCATTTCGCCAAACTCCCACCCCCGCTGACGACGAACGACGAGGGTGAGCGACAGCGCAGCGGCGCGGGTTGAGCGCCCAACGGAAAGCGCGTGCTCTGTTCGCTCCGCCGATCCTGTTGGGCCGTGGATTCATTTATCGAAGCAGGCACATCCAACTCCCAATCCCATAGGAGGGGGTTGCGCGCTTCGGCGTCACTTGGTCAATACCCCAAAAACCTGCCCCCCCTCGACTGGGGCATGTCCGAATCCTTGGCGGAGCGCCGGTTTCCATACCGGCTTAACGCGCGCGGGTGGTGGACACCTTGCAACTTGATGACACGTTAAGCCGGTTTGGAAACCGGCGCCCCGCCTGAGTAGCCACGCGGTTCCTTCGTCCACGCTCGGTTGCAAATTTCTT
>OBLU010006226.1_pt1 | contig 10644 bp, 11 predicted proteins | sample 1518681 | NCBI WGS metagenome assembly OBLU01 (sample SAMEA3539304, study PRJEB22396) | soil metagenome | biome: tundra; feature: field; material: soil | place: USA | collected 2010-05 | depth 0.15 m
CCGGCACCGGAGGACCTACCTCCATCTCAGATACAGCTTCATGGCACACGTAGTGTCCTAATTTGAAATCCACAAAATCCACAGGCTTATCCTCGGGTTTCTGGTTATCGGTGTGCAATACAGACCAGATATTCGGCAAATTTAGGCCTGCCTTTCACACCGACGGATCACCTCCCTGAAGACCATCCAGTTGGGCGTGTAACCGGCGAACCGGAAATACAACCTCAGCTGGCGCGTCCAGATGGGATGGAGTATTGCATGGCGTCCGCACGCTACAACGACCGATGAAAACGGGCAAGATGTCGGGGTAGACTGACGATTAGCCGTGCCGGCTAGCGGTCGTCGGCCTTAATGGCGCGCAGCCGAGCCCGCGGATGAGTATGACCCTGGACGCGTCTGGAACAACGTACTGTGCCCTCCATTGATGGCCGATGCACTCATTGAGCCAAAATGAGGTACGTCATTTGAGTTCCGGTCGGATCGTCGCCCATCCTTCCGCAGAAATACCTAGTAACTGCATGCACAATCGCGCGCACTTTCTTCATGCAGATTTGCAGCCGCCATTGCGCGCAGGTCGTGCATTTCACTGAAGGCGATCGAAGCCTTCTGCGGAGATTAAGTGTTCTATTTGTGCTTCGGGTGAAAAACCCCGAGACATTCCCTTCGCGTAAATCCATATTTCACCTAACTTCGCAGAGATAAAATGCGAAAATATCTGTGCTATCATAGCGCTATGATATTCAGTTTCTTATTACTTACAGGTGCTAACTCAATTCCATCAGATTGAGGTTGTTGAACGTGAGAGAGCGCCACCGCCTCGTTCTCTCGGGATTCGGAAATCTCCCGTGGCAATTCCATTTCGCGCCTATCTGGACCATCGCTTCCGGCGTTCCCATGGACATCCTCCTCCCCGATGGCAGCGAGCGTGTACCTACCCTGCAGAGAAATGCCGGCGGTCGGAAATTCCACAACGCGCAGCAACTCAATGCCTTCATCACCGCCACCAACGCGGTCGGCGGAGTCTTCGAGGCCAGCGCCAACGGCTACGTGACTCTGCCACAGGTCAGTTCCAACGCGCGTTTCAACGACAGCTTCAACTCTCTCGATTTCCGTCTCGACCGCTCATTCCGTTTCGGCGATCGCTACAGCGTCAACCCGCTCGGCGAAGCATTCAACATCTTCAACGTCACCAACATTCTCGGTGTCAGCAATCTCAACTACTCCGGCTTCGCAGACGCGCTCTCGCCCGATCGCAACGACCCCACGTTTTCATCAAGTTTTGGAAAGCCCGTCTCCACCGCTGGGGGTGTCTTCGGCTCCGGTGGCCCACGCGCATTCCAATTCGCAGCGAAGCTTAGCTTCTAAGCAAATAAGAAAGAATGTGGCCGGCTCTCAGGCCGGCCGCTCCAGGGTCTGGTGTGCCTCATGGCGAAACGCCCAAGACAGACCGAACTGCTCGATTAGGCACGAAAGCGGCTGGCGTGGGCACAACCGACTCGACAAAGTAGGCTCAAAATGCTGATTTCTTCCTCGAAATCGGTACACGCTCATAGTCCAGCCTGGCTAGAAACAAGACCGGTGTGATCTATTCCTTGTTACTGACGAGCGAGAACATGGCTCCTTGAGGGTCCTGGCCATTGATGATCCAGCCCCCGCCGGGTACCTGCATCGGGCCAGGTTGCCGGCATCAACAACTTCGTTCGCAACCTGGACGGCGCTATCGGCACATCATGCTTCTTTGCAGGAATGCAACAATCCGCAATCCGCAGCGGGGTTAAACTAGCGCCGTAGGAGCAGGTCAGCACTCTCTCGCGCAGCTTGAGCAGTTGGTTGACGAGCTGGCGAGCGTACTGGCCTTCATCAGCGCATTCTTCGTTCTCGGAGTGGTCGTGGCGTTCCTCATTCCACTCCCTTTCCTGATGAAACGGTCGTCCCCGCGGATTCGGCAGCCAGTCAACGCAGCAGCTTTCGGATGGATTCGGCGGCTTGCTTGCCCTGAATCCGCGCGCCTGCGTCGTTAAAGTGCACCGTGTCCTGATAATCATCGAGATGCTGCATCATCAGAGCGTGCTGGTCGTCCAGCGGAATGCCCGCAGCCTGCACAAAGGAAAGTGCGATGGCGTTCCTTGCGTTCACGCGATCATTTGTCGCACCCTCTGGGTCGTCGGTTTTCACGGGAGTTGTGGAGGCCCACACAAGCGACGCATCCCTATCCGCTGCGCGAATCGATGCGAGAAAGGCAGTGAAACCCTGGCGGTACTCAGCCTCGGTATAGCGCCATCCATGCATCCCGTTGTTGAAGTGAACCACGCGGAACCGGACTCGTCGCATCACGCGCCATGGCGCTTTCATGGCCTGCCTGCATCTGGCCGTCTTTCCCGCAAGAGTCCCGAATCCGTATGAAGAATAATAATGTGTATTGTATCCACTCGCCTTCCTACCCAGCCGATCCGTTGCGCCTAGCTGCCGCCGGGGGGGCCCTACGAAGTCGAGGGCGGCCTCGATCGCTCGCCGCAGCGGATATTCGTCAAAGGTCCGAATCGGCGACAATCCGACCCGCAGCCGCAGGATCGGGCCGAGTCGGAGCTGGAAACGCGGTTTGGCCTTCTGTTCTCATTAAGTGAACGCGCTCGCCATGTGGACCACGAAGAGTCTCCAACGGATCTGCCAGGCTGACACGCGGGCTTGGAATAGCACCCTTTCCAGCCGCTCGATCCCATTCGGCGCGCAAAACCTTGCGCGCATTCGCAATGATCCCGGCGGCCTCTGCCCGGCTGAACGGTGGTCGCGGTTTCTCCTGCTGCGCCGGACCTGCCATCGCGCGTACAACAATCGCGGTTGCAAGTCGGCGGGCAGATGCAAGGAAGAGATGGAAGCTGTGATTCATAGTCCCTCGATGTTCCTGCGACTATCTAAAGTCGGCAGTGTGATCAGAAAGGCCCTGGGACAACCGAAGCCCAGCGCGCTGCGGCTCAATGTTTGATGAATTTATTCGGTTCGGCGAGAGCACCGGGAGATCTCCAAATCCGGGCTCAGCCCGGCTGCTCGACCGGTGTTGACCGCCCTGGGAGAGACAAACCAACCGGAGGTTAACTGTGCAGAACAAACTCGTTTCCCTTGAGGACTGGCTAAAGGCGCGGGTTGAACTGCTGGCTGCCGAGAAGGAATTCACGCGTCAACGGGATGCGCTGACACGCCGCCGAATGGCGATAGGCCCAGATCGCGGGTGATGCGCCAGCCGTTGTGGCGCAGCCGGCGAAGAGCAACAACCTTTTCCGCTAAGAAAGAACTTATCTGCTGCGGGCCGTGGTACGGCCGCGAACTCCGATCGGCAAGGCCGGCAGCTCCAAACTGCCGATAACGGCCGACCCCTTTGGCTGCTGTCTTAGCACTGACACTAAACTTCGCCGCTGCCGCGCGGAGGGTCACGCCATCCTGAATCACCATGTGAGCCAGCCGCTCTCGACTCACCGCCGTTCATGGGGCATTCTTGTGATAGTCCATTCGGTCTCCAGAGCTACTAGCTAGTTGCTCGTCACAACCAGCTTCTCCGGTGCAGATCGAATGGACAATCTCTTGGACTTCACAGGTACCCCCACATCGAGGCGGGCAGTTTCAGAGAGCTCTAATCGCATTTGCATTACTCGGCGAACCCACCGTTCTTCTGTTCGACGAACCTACAGCGAGTCTCGATGAACTGGCGGAAGAAAGAGTCTACGAGGTAGTGGAGCGGTTACAGCGAGAGCAGCATCTGACGGTGCTTCCGGTCTCGCACGATCTCAGCATTGTTTATCGCGCAGCAAACAAGGTACTGTGCGTCAGCAAAGACAAGGTCTGCTTCGGTCCTCCTAGGGAAGTATTGACCCCTGCAACACTCGAAGCCATGTACGCTGCACCGCCGAAGTTCGATGATGCGAATTCGATATTCGGCTGTAACCAAACACACTAGCTTTCAGCCAGTGTTTGGTGCTTTCCAGGTCTACATTGCTTCGCTCAGATTGCCCCCGCGTATGTCGTCGAAGAACGGTGTGCCTCGCTGCAACACACACTCAGCGGCGTATAAATACATTGCGGCCGACCAGGTTTGCCAATCCCGGCCGCTTGGTTTGCCGGTTTGGGCATGAATCCATTCGTTGAAACCCCACTCCGCTGCGTTTTCATGCCACGGCTTGACCAGTTCTGTCAGCGCCAAGAGTTTTCGCTCTGCCAGATCCATCTGCCCTGCGGCCACGCACGCCGAGACGTAGAAGCCACAAATGAACGGCCACACTCCCCCGTTGTGATAGTCTCCCGGCCGGTTATAGCGCTCGTATCGTGGCAGCCAATCCGCATGATGGGGCAGAATGTAAGGAAACAGACAAGGCGGCAAATCCACGGTAAGCTCTCCGCGGCCCCGCATGGCCTCGCACTCGGCTTCAATCCACGTCAACATGTTCGTTGCCCATTGAGGTGAAGTAATCCCGGTCAGAATCGCCAAACAGTTGCCAAGCAGGTCAAAGCGGTCGCTGCTCATGATCTTGTACGAGTAAAGTCCGAAGTAGGGCGCGGTTGGCTCCACAAGAGCCTCCTGCTCATAGCTTTTCGTCTGCTCCCCACCGACTTTCAGACGGCTCATCAATCCGCGCAGTTGCTCGGCGGACTCGTGTTCACCATAAAGACGAAGATACGCATAGACGATCATATTCACGTACAGCCCGTAACCCATCACATACTGTTCATCACGCCAATCGCTGGTGGGCAACTGTGCGACCATCACCCTGTCATCGGGACTCTGGTACTGCATCCACGTCCGGGCCTTCTCTGCTGCTTCAAGGAGGAAATCCGGCTGGTTCCTCGATATTCTGTAGAGAGCCAGCCCGAAGAGAAAAAGAGGCGTCGAATCGCTGGAACCTAGGTTGGCTGGATCGTGCGCCAGCGATGGGATGTGACCGTGCACTGTCTGATTGTCGGCAAGCGCTATCAGTGTACGTTCCAAGGCGTCCGCAAGTTGCTGGTTGCCAGTGGCCAGAAAGCCAAGGGACGAAATCATCAGGTCCCGAGTGTAGGGTTCCGGGTATCCCCAACCAGCGGTTCGAGGCAGTCCTTGAAATGGTCCCTGTGCGTTATGCAGCAGGATTTGTAGAGCAGCCTGTTTAGCCAGCTCGATGGAAGCTAGCGAATTCTCGTCGAATGACATAGATTCCTCTATGGCGTGCTGGGTTGGGGGCGAGCACTCGCGCCCCGTTGCTTTCTACTGGATACCCAATCGGTCGGAAACGATCTCCACAAATTGCCGGGCAACCCGGCGATAGTCGAATAGCTCGACCACGCGCTTGCGACCCGCTTCTCCCATGCGACGCCGCAGAGCGCCATCCTGCATAAGAAGACGAAGATACTTAGCGATGTCGGGCACGCTGGCTCTGTATTCGGCCGTGCGTGGATTTGGAAACACGATTCGATGACTCTTCTCGTAGTCGTGGCCTTCGCCGTAGATTGCTTCGGTGATTTTTCTTTCCTCTGCGACTTTCGCCAGGAATGCTGTCTCGCCATGGACCATCGTGTCGCGAAATGCCATGGCGTCGATTGCGATCACCGGCCTTTCGCAAGCGTTCGCCTCAACCTGAATCATGCCAAAACCCTCCAGTCGCGAGGGTGCAGCGTAGATGTCGCAGGCAGACAACAAATAGGGCATGAAATTCTGCGAGACAACATTAGTCGAGAAAATGACCTTATTGCCGATGCCCAGATCTGCCGCCAGTTTGAGGTCGATCAGGTTTTGTTGGTCAGTGCGGGGTTGAGGCCAAACCTTACAGACATATTTCCAGTCTGGGACCTCGCTATCGATCAGCGCCAACGCCTGCATGACCTCCTGAGCCCCCTTGGAAGCTCCGTCGCCCCCGGCGGTCAGAATCATCAACTGGTCATCCGATATTCCCAAAGCCTCGCGGATCGCCTGGACCTTGAACTCATCGCGGCTGTGCGGCGTGTAACGGTCCGTGCCGCAACCCACGGGAAGCACCACGATATTGTCTCCCTTGATGCCGTCCCTGATGTATACCTCCTTCACCCAGTTGGAGGTGACCAGGATCAGCGGCAGAGCATTCAGTACTTCACGGTGTTCCGCGATATAGCCATCGGCCACGAGCCACGGCACGGCCTTCATTCCAAACTTCTGCGGGTGCAGGACCAGGTTAGGAACATGACCCCAGAACCCCACGCCGACCACCACATCGGGCTTAAACCAGCGATAGTACCACTCCTTTTCCAAATCCGATTCTAGGTGGACCGGGTGAACATCCACGCCCATCTCGGACAGGCCCCTGCATAACAGCTCACCTTGCAGGGCCAAACCTGCCGCCGGCGCCGGATATTCGCTCAATACGAGTACTTTCACGATTGTTGCTCCCTGATTGCGGTACGCTTTGCCGCTGCCTGTGCTGAGTCAAAGCACCAAAATCCTTCTTCACGAGGAGCGGTCCTCGCTTCCCAACTATCGATGTCATACCCGTAAACATTCGTAATCAGTCGGTGCTTTTCAAGCCAGACGCTCTCTGTCAGCACATCCCTCCGATCAGCATCGTCGCGAACTCGAGGCAAGTACGCACGCCCCCCATCTTCGTAAGCAAAAAGCCATAGACAGTTTGTGGCGATGCTGCCCGATCGCCAAAGCTCAACTACGCTTCGGCAGCACTCCTCATGCCGGCGATGACGTGTGTACTCGCCCCTTGGGCCATGAGTGAGAATCAAGCTGTAACTGTTTCCAGCTAATAGTCGGGCTATGGTTTCCTGAACTTGTTCGATTGGTAACGGCGCTTGGTCGGGCTCATCATCCAGATTCGCCATCTCACCCACCGCCCCCAATTGCTCCAGAACCCGGCGGAACTTTGGTGCTCGGTCCGGATCGGATGCTCTGCAAAGAGTCACAATGCGCCAATGAAATTCCGGATGGGCGAGTATGTATCCACCGCACCAGAGCGTCTCGTCATCCGGGTGGGCAACGACAACTGCGGCCCGCAAGCGCGGGCCTGATATCACCTCATCGAACTGGACGGGGGTCATTGTTCTCCACGGATACCATTAGAGATGTTTATGTGCGTAGACCAATCCAGCATTGCGATTGTCAAATCCCTTGATGACTTTGCCTCACGTGCAAGTATTTCCATCTAAAACCTTTTCATAACGGCTATGAACATATCTGGTCATTAAGGATCAGCGCGGCAAATTTCACTCGTCGCATGTTCGCTTCTGGACGATCACATTTCGTGAGGGATTCATATTTTCGTTGTCCGCAGTCTAAGCGCATTGGCAATCACTGAGACCGAGCTAAAACTCATAGCAGCCGCCGCTATCATCGGATTCAAAAGCAGGCCGAAGGCTGGAAAAAGCACCCCTGCGGCCAGCGGCACACCAACGGCGTTATAGACGAAGGCAAAGAACAGGTTCTCGCGGATGTTGCGCATCGTCGACTTGCTAAGATGGCGGGCGCGGAGTATGCCGCGCAGATCGCCCTTCAACAGCGTGATGCCGCCAGCCTCCATGGCTACATCGGTACCGGTGCCCATGGCGATGCCGATATCAGCCTGGGCAAGGGCAGGCGCGTCATTCACTCCATCGCCGGCCATCGCGACGACAGCACCCTTTCGCTGATATCCTTTGACCACCTCCGCCTTCGTTTGAGGCAACACGTCGGCCTTAAACTCGATGCCAAGCTTATCGGCAACTGCCTTGGCGGTTGTTGCATTGTCTCCGGTAACCATGATGACTTTCAGGCCCGCCGCCCGCAGTTCGCGAATCGCATCGGGCGTGGATTCCTTGATGGGATCGGCGACACCCACGATTCCAGCCGCCCTACCATCCAAGGCAACCAGCATCACCGTCTGACCTTGTTTCCGCAGTTCTTCGGCTCGATCAGCCAGCGGGGCCGGATCGATGGAAAGGGTGCTGAACAGTTCCGCGTTGCCCACTGCTGTGTGCTTACCGGACACCGTTCCTGTCACACCCTTGCCCGTGATGGAGTTGAATCCAGCCACATCAGCCAGGACAAGGTTCTTTGTCTCGGCGCCTTTTACGATGGCGGCGGCGAGAGGATGCTCGCTGGAACGCTCAACGCTGGCAACAAGTTGCAACAAGATCAATTCATCAATCCCCTGGCTGGGGGATAACGGAAGTGAGCGTTGGCTTCCCTTCCGTGAGGGTCCCCGTCTTGTCGATGATCAGGGTGTCGACTTTTCCGAAGATTTCGAGCGCCTCCGCATTGCGGATGAGAATCCCGGCGCGAGCACCACGGCCGGTCCCCACCATGATCGCCATGGGAGTGGCGAGTCCAAGCGCGCATGGACAAGCGACAATCAACACTGCAACGGCATTCACGAGAGCATGAGCAAAGCGGGGTTCTGGACCGACAAAGAGCCACACAACGAAGGTGATGACGGCCGCCACGATCACCGCCGGGACAAAGTACGAAGAAACGCGATCCGCGAGCCGTTGAATTGGTGCTCGGGAACGCTGTGCCTCGCTGACCATCTTCACAATCTGCGACAACAGCGTGTCGGCGCCAATTCGCTCTGCCCGCATCACGAATCCGCCCGTTCCGTTGACCGTCCCCGCTGTGACCTTTGCGCCCGCGAGTTTCTCCACCGGAATGGGCTCTCCGCTGATCATCGATTCATCAATGGAACTGTGGCCTTCCAGCACGATCCCGTCCACGGGTACCTTCTCGCCTGGGCGTACGCGGAGTCGGTTGCCGACCTGCACCTGTTCCAGCGGCACGTCAGCTTCGTCCCCCTTGTCGTCAAGCCGCCTGGCGTTCTTTGGAGCCAAACCGAGCAGCGCTCGAATCGCACTGCTGGTTTGGCTGCGCGCCCGCAGTTCCATCACCTGGCCTAAAAGAACGAGCGCGACGATCACCGCCGCAGGCTCGTAGTACACATCGATTTGTCCTCCGCTCCCACGAAGCGATGTTGGAAAGATCTGCGGAACGATGGTCGCTAAGACGCTGTAGATATAAGCCGAGCCGGTACCAAGGCTGATCAGCGTGAACATATTGAGACTGCGATGCACAACCGATTGCCAGCCGCGGACGAAGAAGGGTAGCCCGCACCACAGAACTACTGGAGTCGTCAGGCCGAACTCAATCCAGCCCCATATTCTCAGCGAGAGCATGTGTTGCATGGGCATGGAAGGCATAAACGCTGAAACCATCAGCGCCAGCATGGGTACGGAGAGCGCGATGCTGATCCAAAGCCGCCTCGTCATATCCGCGAGTTCTGGATTGGAGTCTTCAGCGGTCACTTCCCGAGGTTCGAGCGCCATGCCGCAGATTGGGCAGGAGCCAGGTGCATCGCGCACGATCTGCGGATGCATCGGGCAAGTGCATTCCCTATGCTTTGCGGGTGCGGGGATCGAGCTTCCCAGTGTCATGTCGCACTTCGGGCAGTTGCCCGGACCCGCTTGTTTGATCTCCGGATGCATTGGACATGTGTATTCGCCTTGCGGGGCGGTCTTCGCCTGCGCCCGTGAGAGGGGTGCATTCGGATTGTTCTGCGCGTATTTCTCTGGTGCCGTCCGGAACTTTGTAGCGCAGCTTTGGCTGCAGAAGTAGAAAGTAGCGCCCTGACGTGCAATGCTCGTCGCCGCTTTCGAAGGATCGACAACCATTCCGCAAACGGGATCGTGCTCTTGAGCCTGCGGCACTGGGCGATTATGGCCAGGTTCACTCATCTGACTACACCTCGATCGTGAAACCTTGCTTCTGGGCGACAGACCTGATCAATCGAGAAAACGTGCCGTAGTGCTGTGCCATATTTTCCGACCATGACAGCCCGTCGGCGCGCCCAATCTTCTGCCAATAGTCCTCAAGCGTCCGGTCGTAGGCGTCAATCGCCGGCTTTAGCATCTCCGGATGATACCTTTCCTCATGCCGAAAGCTCTCGATACCCATGCGGGGCTTCTGGGGAGACTCTTCTGCAACATAGCCGAGCACGACTCCGTCAACAGGGAAAGTGTTCGCTGGCAACCCGAGCAGATCGATCATTGCCTGCGGGTCGCGGCGAATTCCGCCGATGGGGACAACGCCGAGACCGAAGGCGCGTGCCGCAGTCATAAGCGTCGCCATCGCGATTCCGGCATCGCTGACCGCAGCCAGTATCCCTTCAAGGCTGCGTTGGAACACCTGCTCGGCACCGGCCTTCTTTACACCCAGGCCGGTCTTGTAGAGGTCTGCGATGACCGCAATGAACACCGGGGCCTGCGCGATCCATGGCTGGCCACCGGCAATCTCGGCAATGCGTGCGCGGCTGGCCGCATTGCGCACAACCACGAGCGATATTTCGTGGCTGTTGGTGGACGTCGGCGCACGGCGTGCGCACTCGATGATGGCTTCAAGAACATCCGCGGGAATTGGGTCGGGCTTATACTTGCGGCTGCTGTGATGAGCCTGCAGCAGACGAACGGTTTCATTCATTGGGTCTCCTCGTTCTTGTCTGCCGACGTTTTGCAACAAACCCAGCAGGCTGGTTGGACATTGACCGCATTGGTTCCTTCCCTACACGTTCAGCGCAGGGTAATCGGTATAGCCATGCAGCCCCGATGTGAAGAAGGTGCTTCCGTCCGGCACATTGAGCGGCGCATTGCCCTTAAACCGCGCCGGCAGATCGGGGTTGGCGA
>OBLU010006230.1_pt1 | contig 10639 bp, 12 predicted proteins | sample 1518681 | NCBI WGS metagenome assembly OBLU01 (sample SAMEA3539304, study PRJEB22396) | soil metagenome | biome: tundra; feature: field; material: soil | place: USA | collected 2010-05 | depth 0.15 m
CCGTGGCGGGACGGGAGAGTGCCGCCATTCGACGAAGCGAGCACTCTCGCTTTCGGGACGACTTGCAACAGCGCTTCCGTGACCGCTGATGTCCGGCCCATGACCGTCGGTTTCGCCGTAAGCGGGGCTCACGAGGACTCCCGCGGAAAGGGCGCGCTACCTATGCAGCGCTGCCGGCACCTGCCGGGTGACACGGCGCCAGTGCGGCGCTCGGATCGGGGCGAAGGCGATCGCGCGGCTGGGCTGGCCCTGACGATCGAGATCGTGGCGTTGCGATCGTCAGCCGCCGAGGTTGGCGGGCGCCTCTTACGCCGCCGTTGCGATCGCCCAGGTTACGCCGGAGCCGACGATTGCATCCCTGGAAAGCGCTCGCCGGCCGTCAGCTCGGAAGGCATGAATTGCCAGCAGGCGGTTCTTGTCAGCGAGCCTGCGACGGCACGCAGAGCCTCGGAGTTCAGACCGGGCCTACCAAGGTTATGCCCTGGTCATCGAGTCAAAGGCGATCAACGACGCGTTCGGCCACGCCGCCGGCGACGACGCCCTGCGCGCCTTCGCCGAGGTCCTGCGGTCCCACACCCGCGCCCAGGACACCGTCTGCCGCACCGGCGGCGAGGAGTTCACCGTCGTGTTCCCCGACACCACCCATGACGAGGCCGGGCGGATCGCCAACCGGGTCATGGCAGCGGTGCGACCGGCGCACATCGGGCCCAGCGCCAACCTGACCGTCTCCGCCGGGGTGGCGACCTCGCCCCGGTCGCTTGACGAGCTGGACCATCTCGTCCAGCGCGCCGACAGCCACCTCATGCAGGCCAAGCGCGACGGGCGAGACCGCGTCATCTGCGACGCGGTCTAGGCCCGATCGGGCTGGGGCGGCGACCCGAAGGCCGCCGCGCCCCAGAATGACCGTCAGCGGCGCCGGTCGCCGATGTGGCTTTCGATGCCCGGGAGCACCTGCGTGCCCTCCTCCCGGACGGCCTGCAGCTGGTTCGGGTCGAGCCCGAGCAGCTTGAGGATCGTCGGAGCAACCTGTGTGTTCTCGACCCACCGATCGGACTGGCCGGGCGAGACGTTGCTCGGCGCGTACACGACGAGCGGAACGTCCCGGTCGCCCGGGTTGTCTCCGCCGTGCTCGGCGATCTTGGAGCCAGTGGTGTAGATGGTGCCGACCTGCGCGATCCCGAACACGTCCGGGTGGTGCGGGTCGGAGTTCGCGACGCCGAAGAACTTCGCCGACTCCTGGCCGGCGAAGATCTGCTTCAGGCCGGAGTGCTGCACGGTGACCGTCTGGCCCGCGTAGTTCACCGCCGGGGCGCTGTGCGTCCACAGGTAGTTCTTGACGAACTCAGTCGCCTGCTGGGAGCGGTCCGACAGCCACCACAGCAGCCCGTCGTCGTCGGCCTCTTGGACGACCAGCGTCGGGTTGCTCGGGTGCTCCTTGGCCCACGCGGCGTTGACGCCGGAGACGATCGGACCGTCATCGATCCGCTGGAGCTGGTTGTTGTTCAACGGCGACTGGCCGTGCTTGGCCGTGAGGATGATCGCCGTCGAATTGGTCTCACCGGCGGCCTGGGTCGCATCGACCATCCCCTGCAGCGAGTTGTTGACGTAGTCAAGCGCGCTCTGCAGCAGCGGCCCCGGCACCTGGACGCCGTTCTCGGTCACGTAGCCGCCGGGCAGCGGTGGGCCGTCGGTGTAGTTGCCCTGCGCGTTTGGCCCGATCAGCACCGCCGGGGAGCTCTTCAGCTTCTCGGCGGTCGAGACGGTCTGGAAGTTCATCCCGTAGATCGCCGGCGTGCCGACCTTCGGCCCGGTGCCGGAGTGGTCGTAGCCGTTGATCCAATTGATGACCGCCTGGACCTTGTAGGAGTCGTACTGCTTGGTCGCGGCGTTGTCGGCCGTCCACGCGCCGTCGACCGGGTACGGCACGCCGTTCGGCTCGACCGCCTGCGAGTCGATCTCCGGCCCGAAGAAGTCGTCGATGCTCATGCCGTTCGAGCCTGGGCCGTTGAACGACGTGTAGATCGCGTGCTTTTCAGAATACGCCGTCCGCATGCCGGCGTTGTGGATCACCTGAAAGATCGTGTTGACCCCCAGGAAGTCCCACGGCTGGATCGGCTTGCAGGTCTTCGGGTCGACCGGATACGTCGCCGGGTTCAGACCCGACTGCGGGTGCGGACTCAGGTTCATGATCTTGCCCGGGGCCTTGTCAATGCCGCCCGGGTAGATCGAGCCGCCCTCATCGAACGACGGGAAGGTGTTGCCGCTCCCGTTATTCAGCAGGTCCGGCACGGCGGGAAGCTTGTCGTCCGGCGAGTCGTAGATCACGTTGCCGCCCGGGACCGGCCCGGAGCAGTTCGTCGTGCCTGCCGGGAAGACGCCATGGCTGTACTCATCGTCGTAGTAGATGCCGGTGACTTTCGGGTCCGCGCCGGTCATCAGCGCCGTGCCGCCCGGATCGGAGTCCGACGGATTCGCCGTGTGGTCGTTCGTGTACTCCTGCCCGCCCTCGGCGAGCTTGGCCAGCTCCGAGTTCGGATGGTTGGCCACATACCAGGCGAGATCGGACTGGTGCATGCCATCGACGGAGATCAAGAGAACGTGCTGGACCCCGGCGTGGTGCGGGTGCTCCGCGACCGCCGGTCCAGCTGTCAGGCCTATGGGGATCGCCACTGCCGCCGCTGCGGCAGCCAGCGCCGCGACCCGTGCTCGTGCTTTCATCGCGCGCCTCCTTGGTCGGTTTGATCACGTCTAAAACGTGGTGCGGCCGCTGACCCTATGGGTGCCGCCGGGGGGCGGTCGTGAACGAGGCGTGCCCGGCACATAAAGGTTGCACTTAAGTTAAGGCCGTTGCGCTTTCAGGACGCGCTCACGACGGCGCCGACTTCCGCCGGCCCTCTGACGCCGGCGACCCACGCGGCCGCGTGGGAAGTCTATGTAAAACCAGGCCTATGACGGCTCGCCTAAACAGATTATTTGCTGGGCTTTTAGGCCCCGTCAGGGCAGAATCAGGAAGCGACCGCAACCCTGGCGCGGGGGCAGCGCGAGGCGGAGCTTCAGCGGGAACGTCTGAGTGAGTTGAGGCCAATCATCGACGACGCCGCGCATGCGATGAGCGACCTATGGCGGGTCTTCGGCACGATCAGCATCGCTCACAGTCGGCTTAAATACAACAAACCCGAGTTGCACATGATGGAGGAACGGGAACCGAGCGTGGCCGAGTTCTTGGATCCCTATGAGCGTCTCCGCGATGCCCACGACCGGCTGCTCTTGCGAGTCGAGTGGGACGACACGCTTCACGCTCCCGTAGGGGGAGCTTTAGTTGCTGCGCAAGGGGCATGGACCGCGGTCACTCAGGAGGCTGAGCACCTACCACGATCTGACGAAGCCGACCGGAAGATTGGCTTCGCCAACGGTGAAGTACAGGTCGGCTACCACCAGCTTCAGGAGACGGCTCGCGAGCGGTTCGCGCCGGGTGGGCTCGCAGGCTCCCAGCACGCAGTGGTGCTCATCTTGCGGCTTCGACAGCCGCCGAATGGGCCGATCCGGAATACAAATCCTCAGGCTGAGCGGTTCCTCGGTCCGTTGCGTTTGGCTCGCCACGCGAAAGTCGTCGGCCCCGACAAGGATGGCCGCGTAGTAGTCCGTGACGCGGAATCCGAGCCTGGGGATGCGCGAGCCCGACTTGAGGCTGATCTCGAGGCTATGGGCGGCGACGGGCGGCAGGCTCTTGAACTTGATCCGCCGCCTAATCCGCCACCGGGTTGACCTGCGCTTGGGTCGGGCCAAAGCCGAGTGCTGGCTCTTGCTCGAGCTGGGAGCTGTAAGGTCAAAACCACCATCGGCCAGGCGCGGACAGTTGGATGTCCTCCGAGTTCGCAGTGGTAGCTGCAGTCGGTGCCGCGAAACCTGTCTCCCGCACGATCTCGGGAATGGCGAGGCTGCTAGAGACGGCGACGCTCTCGATCCGATGATCGCATTTACCTCCAGTGCCACGGTCCGGAGGACGATCGCTTCGGCGAGAGGCTGTCGGAATATCCGGAAGGAGCGGGATTCTTGGGGGGTCGGCCGGGCGGTTCCGCGGAGCCGCACTGTGTTAGTTGTGGTTCTTCGCCTCAGGCGGTGTTGGCGATCCAGTCGGCCTCGAGACGCTCATGGCCGTAGGTCGCCTCCAGGTACTCCTCGAAGCGCTGAAGATGAAGCCCGATCCGCTCCGTCACTTCGCGCGAGCGCACCCCAGTCAGCGCCAGCTCCTCGTAGCGCGCAGCCCACGCCAACACCGTGCCGTCCTTTCGTGAAGGCAATCTGCGCGGATCCGACGCCGTTCCGGGGCTCATCGGGCCGATCCTAGACCCGTTTCCTTCACAGAAGGGCTCATTCCTGAACCGAAACGACAACGCCCCCTCGCCCGCGACAGGCGCCCACGTCGAGGCTGCCGCATCGCGACAATGCGGGAGCCCACGTGCCTCAGTCGATCGTGCTGGTCCTGCTCACGAGCGAGAGCCACGGGCGACTGTGCTGCATTCTCCCGGCGAAGGAGGAGTCCGCCGGCCGCCGCGCCGGACTCGTGCTGCTCGTCCAAACCGAGCGTGCGCAAACCCCCACCCCGGCCGCTCCCATCGCGCGAAACGCGAGCGTCTGGAAGGGCCGCGGGCCATCGGGCGTGAGGCCGTTTAGCAAGCTGTATCCGTGAGGGCAGTCGTGCTACTCGTATGCTCGATCGCGCCATCGGTGTCGCAGCGCCCGGCATCGCGCGCCCTCGTCGCGGCGTCGATCGGGCTCGGTGTTCTCGCAAAGCGCGGTAACTGTCAGCCGGTGGCGAGCTCGTCAACGACGTGAGCCTGACGATAGAGGCCTCTATGGAGATGCGGAGGCGCGCACGGTGTCCGCGAACTTGTTCAGTAGCTCGGGGTGAGTCTGGTTTGACCGGGTGAGGGTTTCGTCAAGCGTCTGTTGGATTGTCACGTTTGCCAGCGCGGTGTTGGCGGCTTGCTCGGCTGCCTCATAGACGTCGGCGAGGACAGGTCTGATGCTGAAGCCGATCGGACAGTTCGGCGACGGCGCGGTGCTGTGTAGTGCGAAGGCAGGTCCGTCGTCGAGGGCGTTCTTTATGTCCAGGAGGGTGATCTGTGCTGCTGGTCGGGCGAGGGTCCAGCCTGCTGGGGTGCCTCGGTGCGAGTCGACGAGTCGACTTTCACGCAGCTGCCCGAGCAGTTTGCGCACCACAACCGGGTTGGTCCGCACGCTCGCCGCGATGCTGGCGGATGTGGCGGGTCCTCCTCCTAGGCGGGCGTGAAGTTCGACCCACTCCAGTGCGTGGATGGCTATGGTGAGCCTGCTGTTCGCGCTCATCGGATCAGAATCTCGTGGGCGTCATGGTGCGCCCTTGATCAGTTTCGCGGCACCCCACAGCGAGCCAGGGTTCGCCCGACGAGGGTGGAGCTTGAGCACCGTCTCGTACAAGTCGAGGGCTGTCGTCGAGGTGAGCTCGGCTTCGTTGACGTCGGTGAGGTACTCGATCGACTCGGTGATGTTGCGCGGGTCATCGTCATGGTCGGGGTGTTTGTGTCCGGCGACCACGTGAGCGGGTTCGAGAGCCTCGAGCGTCCGCAGGGCGGCGATCCACTCGATGCGAGTTTCCCTCGTCGTCTCGGCTAGGTACATGTGCGTGTTGTTGTAGACGACGTCACCGCTGACGAGCAAGCGGATGTCGGGAACCCAAAGCGCCGTCGTGCCTTGCGTGTCGGTGTGCCCTGCCTCCACGATCTGCAGCTCGTGCCCCTCGAGGCTGAACTGGTTGCTCTCAAGGAGCTCGGGCAGGACGGGCTCGGGGATCTGACCCGGGAACAACTGGCCCCAGAAGCCGACGCGCCACTCGTCTTGGGCTTGCAGGCTTGCCTCGGCCCGGGTTCCTGGAGTCGCGACTGCACGAGCGTCGGGGAACGCCGTGAGCAGCTGACCGATCCCGTAGACGTGGTCGCCGTGCCCGTGGGTCAGGTAGATGTGGGTGAGGCGCCGGTCATGGCACCCATTGGATCAGGCTCTCGTTCTGCTCGATCGTGGTGAACGTGTCCACCAGCACGGCATCCTGGTCGCCGAAGATCAACGTGGCCGAGTTCGTCACCCAGCGCAGATCTTCGTTGTCTCCGGGCGGGAGGTCCCGGGTAAGGCCTTCGCGGCGCATGAGCAGCGTGTCGTAACGGAGGTTGGTCATCAGTGTGTCCTTTCGAGGATGTGATGTAACCATAGCGCTTACATCAGGACGCGTCAACCTTTCACGCCCTGTCAGCGCGGCTCGCCTGCGAGCGAGGTTGTGGACGCCGTCACGGGGAAAGTGCGCGACAGCTACCCTTGGTGTGCGTCGAGCGGTCAGCAGCAGGGCGCCGAGGAGTGCGCCAGCGAGCGACATTGCCGCGACCACGGCCCAGGCACGTAGGTAGACGTCGAGCGTCGCGAGCGGCGAGTGGGCAGTGCCGAGGATCAGGATCGCGACGCCGCCAGCGAGTCCGATCTGGCGAAACATGTTCACGACGGCCGAGCCGCCTGGAGAAGGTTCTCCAGGACGCCGGTATCAAGCTCCCAAGTGTGGCATCGACCACGTACTCGAGGTCCGCCCGCTCGCAGCAGCCATCAACGGTCCCACGGGTCCTCACGCCACGCTGTCGCACGGGCTCTAACACACCAAGCCTCACCGGCGTTGATCCAGCGCCAGGGATTGTCATCCCTCAGAGGTCGGCGGCACGCCGGCACGGCCCGCTGTCGCTAAATCTGAGAGGAGGCGCCAACGCCGGCCCGTCGCACGTTGTCGCCTCGCGCGATTAGCAAGCGTCTGGTCGGCCTCGCGCCACACGCTCGCTCCGGACGACAAGCAGCTACGGGCCGCCCGCCACGCCGAGCTGCTGCTCGGGCAGGCGAGGCGGGAGCCCAAGGGCACCTATCCGGACGTCCGGAGACGCCGCCTTCGGAACGAATGGGGAAGCGGCCTTCTGGCTCGTCGAAGGTCGAGCTGCGACGCGACGATGCAGAAGAAATGCTCGGTTGGCCCGGTGCGATCCCAGCATCCGGCGATCACATTGCCCCTCGTGACAGCTTCGTTAACGGCAGGCCTAGTAGGCCTGGCGGGGTGGGGTGCCCTGTGTGCGCATCACCCGCGAATCAGGGTCCGAGAGGTTGATCGCCCCCTCCGGCAGCTCCGCCGGCACGTAGGGCTTGCTGTTGCCCTTCAACACGCGGCCGAGGGTGTCGCGCGAGGTCGCCCGCCAGCGCTCGTAGGCCTCATTCGCGGCCAGGTCGACCCGATGGTTCTCCTCAAACCGACCCAGCGCCTGGAACAAGCGGTCCTCCCGATCGCGCCCAACCGGCCGCGCTTCGCGCTCCCGGCGCTCCTCCAGCTCGCGGCGCGCGACCCGAAACCACTCGCGCCGGCCACCGCGACGCCCGCCACGACCGAGCACCACCTCTGGATCCACCACCACCTCAGCGGCGGTCTCCTCCTCGCTGATCGCGCGGTCCTTGCGCTCCGCGATCCGCCGCTTCGCGTCCGCCAACGCCTGACGGCGCCCTTCTGGGGTGCGCAACGGTTCGGGCAGCTCATCGCCGCGCGCGTCGCCGTAGAGCTCGTCCTCAGCCCGGTCGATCTCCTCGGCCTCGCGCAGAATCTGAGTGACGATCTCGCGGTAGCAGCGGTTCTGATCCATCGACGCGTTCGCCTTGATCTTCGTCCCATCGATCGTGATCACCCCGACCGACACCAACCCCGCCTCCCGGCAGACGCCGAGCACGTCATCAAACAACTCCTCGATCTCGGTCTCGTGCCGGCGGCGGAACTCCGCGATCGTCGAGTGATCCGGCGTGCGCATCGCGCAGATCACCTTGTACGCCACGTCCTCCCAACACGCAGCTCTCGCGGTGCACGCCCGCCGCGCGGTTTCAGCAGCGGGTCGGCCCGCAGCGGGCGCCTGGTCAGACGCGGGTGCGCAAGCCGGCGTCGAGCTCGCGGGCCAGTGCCACGACGGCGGCGCGCGAAGGGGTTCGCGCACCGAGCGGTTGTTGATGGTTTGTGCTCGGCGGTGCGATCGCGAGGTGGTCGGCCGGCGACGCTTCCGCGCCAATCAGCGCGTCGCGTGCGTCCTGCAAGCGCGCGATTCGCACCCACCCGCTCGCGAGCGCCGTCGCCGGGGTCTGGGCGTCTGTCGCCTGAGCGCCGTTGCCGGTCGACGTCCCGCGATTGCGGGCACTTCGATGGGCCCGTCGCGGAAGCGTGATCGCGCTCGGGCATCGGCTGCGAAGGGATGCTCGCCGGACGCTGGCGTCGGTCGCTGAGCGAGGCGCGTCTTGAGGGTCGTGATTCTCACCACGACGCCCCCATCGCGCAGCGATCCTGCCCGGCAAGTCTGGGTGAGATCAGATCCTGGAATCACTCCAGTTTCTGTGTTAGTCTTGCGCGGCAAATGGCGAGGCTACGGGAACACTGGGCTGAGCTTGACGCCCACCGGTTGCGCTCGGCGGGCCTGCGGGTCACTGCGCCGCGGCTGGCCGTGCTGGCGGCCGTGCGGGATGGCGACCATCTCGCGGTGGAGGACATCGCGGTCGCCGCCCGGGAGCGGATCGGCTCGATTTCCATGCAGGCGACCTACGACGTGCTCGGGGCCCTGGCGGGTGTCGGCCTGGTCCGCCGGATTCAGCCGGCGGGCGGTCCTGCGCGGTTCGAGACGCGCGTGGCTGACAACCACCACCACCTCATCTGCCGCCGGTGCGGCGTGGCCGTCGATGTCGACTGCGTCGTGTCGGCCGCGCCTTGCCTGGAGCCGGTCGATCGCGCCGGGTTCGTGATCGACGAGGCCGAGGTCGTGTTCTGGGGGTCTGCGCGTCCTGCCGGGCCGCCGGTGACGACAACGACAGCGACGATGGGGAGTAGGACATGCAGATCTTGACAGCCGAGGCCTCGGCGGGTTCGATCGCGGCGCTGCCGGTTCGTGAGACCGCGCCGCGTCCGGTCCGCGTGCTGGTGGAGGATCGCGAGCTGGCGCAATGCGTCGGCGAGGAGCGGCGAGTGCTGGCCGAGCGGGCGTGCGTCGCCGGCTCGATGGTGCTGCAACGAGGGCGCTGGAGCGCCGCGCCATATGCGCAGGAGGCATCCGCTGGATTTGGGCTGCTGGTCCTCAAGGGGCTGATCAGCGGCCGTGTGGGCCGCCGCGGCGGCTATGGCGCCGAGCTACTGGGTCCTGGCGACCTGCTGCGTCCCCTGCAGCGACCGTCCCCTCGCGCGTCGGCGCCGTTTGACTCCAACTGGGCCGTGATTCATCCGGCGCGGGTCGCCGTGCTGGGGCCGCAGTTCGTCGAGCGAGCCGCTGCCTACCCCGAGCTGGCCGGCGTCCTCATCGGCCGAGCGCTGCTGCGCACACGGCGGCTCGCGGTCATCATGGCGATCGTCCACTACCCGCGAGTCGAGACGCGCATCCACATGCTGTTCTGGCATCTGGCGGCTCGCTGGGGCCAAGCCACGCCCGACGGGACGGTGCTGCCGCTTCCCGTCACCCATGCGCTGCTGGCCGAGATGATCGGCTCGCGGCGGCCCACCGTCACCAAGGCGCTCGCGCAGCTCGCCGACCAGGGACTCGTGACTCAGCTGCGCGGTGGCTGGCTGTTGACCGGCACGGCGCCCGCCGACCTCGACCAGTTCAGCCCATCTGACTGATGGCAGGATCGGCACCCAAAGTTATCGGTAAGAGTCGTTACACATCATCTTCGCCGCCGATGTGACTCGCACTACGGTGATCGCATGATCACCACTTCACCTCACACCAGCGCAGTAACACATCGGCCGGCCGAGGTCGGCCCCGGAACGCTCGCGGTTCACGCGCTGTCGCGCAAGCCCGAGCACGCCATGCTCCAGACACGCATCGGCTCGTTCGCGGACGGGATGACGGCACAGTCGGGCAACGCCGAACGGACCGTCGGGTCGTTCGCCACCGGCATGACCACGAACCCCGAGCGCTCACGCACCCGGACCGGGTCGTTCGCTGACGGGCTCGCCACCGTCTCGCAGCGCGTCCGTGCACGGATCGGCTCCTTCGCTGACGGCATGACCGCCGACGGGCACGGCGACGGTGTCACCGCAAGCGGTGCCGACTTCGCGCCGGGTCCCGTGCCGGCGTGGCACGACAGCGAAGATGCAGTTAGTGACACCGCGAGCGCCGCCGCGCAGGATGCGGTTGCGGCGTAAGCAGCGCAGTTGCCGAGGACGGTCGCGACAGAACGGGCGGCGGCCGATGATGTGACGCGGGGGGCTGCTGGGTGTCCAGCAGCCCGTTCGTGGCGATGCAGTCCCACCTCGGGCTACTCGCATGCGGCCAGATGCAGCCACCTTCCCCCGGCACACCGGATGACCGGATTTCGCCTATCGCAGCAGTGCAACGTCGCCGCCGCGCGTGGCCGCTTCAGCGGCAAAGCAGCGACGTGCGAGGAGGGCACGCGGCCGCTCCTTCCACGCGTGAAAGGAGCGGCAAGACGAGCCGGCGGTTCACCGCCGGAAGCCCGCAGGTCGCCGAAAGCAGGGCGAGGACCCCGGCGTGCAGAATCCGCCCGATACCTGATATGGAGAGTCGTTTGTCAAGGGTGCGTGCGAAATTTCTTGCTGTTG
>OBLU010006234.1_pt1 | contig 10637 bp, 6 predicted proteins | sample 1518681 | NCBI WGS metagenome assembly OBLU01 (sample SAMEA3539304, study PRJEB22396) | soil metagenome | biome: tundra; feature: field; material: soil | place: USA | collected 2010-05 | depth 0.15 m
GGGTGCCGATGCGACCGATGAATTCGGGACGCAGCCCGGGGTTCTGGTGGTACAGGGTCACGGCGAGACCGTGGTCCCCGGCAAGGCCCGACTGCATCAGCAGGGCTGTGTCGAAATCGCCCGAGACCCAGCCTCGCACGGCTGCACGGCGCTGTGCGACGCTCGCGACGGGGGCGTCCGGTCGGTAGAACGCAGATTCGATGACCATGCTGCTCACGGTGCCGGTGGTGATCGCGTACGCCCCGAACTGACCGCTGTCCGTCAACGCTTGGGTAGCCTTCGCGCGGGTGGTGCCGTTTTGCTGGTATCCCCCGATCAGCGAGTTCGGGTTACACCAGTCTCCCTCCAGCAACCTCCCAAATTCCGGGCTATAGGTGATGTCGGCGCTGCCGGCTGAGAGCAGGCAGTACCGTGCACGGCCGGTTGGCGTGAAGGGTTCGATTCGCCCTCCCACGAGCGCATGGAACCCTGGGTCGGAATCGCGTTTGGCAAGAAAGCTCGCGAGTTCTGAAGCCGGCACGGATCTCGTTACGGTCGCGCCGAAGCCAAGGGGCTGTGCCTGACGATCTTCGAGCAGTCCGAACCATCTGTTTAGGCCGCTGGCGGTCAGATTCGGCTGCAACGTCAACACGGCGCGCACCGACCTGACGAAATCATTGTCCCGGCGCAAGAGCGTTTCCAGCTTGCCGCTGACATCGGTGGCGGTTGTCTGAAAGCTCTGCCTTTCATGCGACTGCACGCTCGAGCGCCAGAGGATCGCCGCGGCGAGCGAGGCAGTCACGCCGAATAGGACAACCGTGCAGGCGAGCGCCACCCAGCCTCGTTTACCTGCGCCTGCGGCTGACTGCGATGGTATCCACGAGGTGTCCACGTCGGTCTGTCCGCTGCCCTGCGGTCGCTCAGGCACGAGCGTCGCCCGTGAGGAGGGCGCGCTCAGCGGGTAAGCAGGTGGATCCGGCGATCCTGTTCACATCGTCTGTATCGAGTCGCCGCGCAGCCAGCTGGACGGTAGTTGTCCGCAAGGCGAACTCCAGTCGGTGCAGCCACTGCTCGCCAGAGCGCCGACAGCCTTCATCGCCGCCGTCCGCTTTCCGAAGCCGTTGCCGTCTAGGACGGGCTGCTGGGAGTTGCCGGTCTGCGAGCCTTGCCAATCCGCGATTGCGTTCGCTGCGTGGGCAATGGTGGTCTCCTCGATGCGGGCGACGAGCTCGCGCGATCCTTTAGCGTCGAGCTGAGGACCTTGGCTGCCATGGGTGGAGCGAAGTAGGTGCCCTGGGCGATGTCGCAGCCGAGCGCCTTGAGCCGGGCGGCCTGCTGAGGCGTTTCAACACCCTCGGCGATCACTCGGAGCTCGAGTGCGTGGCCCATCTGGACGATTGCCGCGGCGAGAGCGGCGGACCGCGGCACATCAACGACGTCTCTGATCAGGGATCGATCGATCTTGACGCTGTCGAAGGGAAGATTCGCCAGGTAGCTGAGCGAGCTGTATCCCGTGCCAAAGTCGTCAAGTGAAAGACTGAAGCCGAGGCCGTGTAGCGAATCGAGGGTCTCCCGCGCGACGTCAAGTTGTTCGATCAGCACACTCTCGGTGATCTCTAGTGTGAGGAATCCCGGCGCGATTCCCTCCGCGGTGGTCACATCGCGCAGCAGCGTCAACACCTCATCGGCAACGACGAGTTGGCGCGTGGAGACGTTCACGGCGATGCCGGCAAAGCCTGAATGACCCTGCCATGCGGCGCAGTCCTGTGCTGCGCGGCGCATGACGTATGCACCAAGCTGGTGAATCAGGCCGGTGTCCTCGGCGACGGGCACGAACTCCACGGGCGATACGGACCCCCATTCGGGGTGCCGCCAGCGGGCGAGAGCCTCGGCGCCAACCATCTGACCGCCGCGGAGGGACACCAACGGCTGATACTCGATGTATATGCCCTCGCCGTTGGCAAGCGCGGCTCGGAGAGCTGACTCGGTTCGTACGCGCCCGAGAACGCGGGCGCGCATTTTCCCATCGAACACCTTGGCTCGTCCTCGGCCCGCGGCCTTGGCTTGGTACATCGCAGCGTCGGCATCACGGAGGAGATCAGTAGGCGTGGACTCGCCGGCTGCGATTGCGATGCCGATGCTCGCGCTCATCACGTGCTCCTCGCCATTGAGCACTACCGGCTCCTCGAGTGAGACCAGCAACTGGTTGGCGATAACTGTGGCGATTGAGTCGGAGGGAAGGTGCTCACACAGCGCCGCGAACACATCGCCGCCGAGGCGCGCGAGCGTGTCGCCCGGACGGACGGCACTCGCGAGCCGCGGGGCTAGGAGGCGCAACAGCTCATTGCCGGCCTCGTGCCCGAGACTGTCGTTGATCAGCTTGAACTGGTCAAGATCGATGAACAGAACGGCCACGGCTTGGTCGTCCCGTTGGTTGCGCGCAAGCGCATCGGTGACCCGGTCCAGGAACAGCGCTCGATTGGGTAGTCCGGTCAGGCCGTCGTAGAGCGCCTGTTGAAGGATGGTCTGCTGCGCGCGCTGGTTCTCGCTCTCGGCTGCCTTCCGCGCGCTGATGTCGGTGACCATCGACAGCACGCCCGTATATGTGCCCTCCCTGTCATAGAGCGGACTGCTCGCCATCAGCGTCCAGACCTCGTGGCCGTCCTTGGCGCGTAGCAGGTACTCAAGCCGTTCGGCGATGCCCTCTTTGCGACGTCGCAGGCCGTCGCGGGCCTGCTCGAGGACCGCTGGGTCCATGAACTTAGACACCGACCTTCCGACCATCTCCCCGGGCTCGTAGCCGAGCATCTCGGCGAGCGCGTTGTTGGCGAGGGTGACGATGTCGTGCTCGCCGATCGTACAGATCCCCTCGGTGGCCGTCTCAAGGATTATGCGGTAGCGCTCGTCGTTCTCCTCGCCGCTCTGGAGCCGCTCGCGCTCCACCGGGCGCTGCTCGGCGATAATCGGGGTGTCGGGCGGCTCAGGCAGCTTGTCAGGCGCATCCTGGTGTTGAGTCGGTGGCGCGCCCGCTCCCTCGCCGAGGGTCATGCCCGTCCCCGAGTCTGCCTGGAGAGTGCGTGGGCGTTGGCAAAGCAGCGTGGGGGCGGGCCGAACCGGGTGCGGTCAGAGCTGCGCTGCTGGTGGGAGTCGCTGATTGCCATTGCCTTCCCGACTGGTCCGTGGGCTATGCGTTACACCCATCGGACGAACGGAGCTGCGACTGCACGGTAGTTTGCCGCACAGTGTCGTTGGCCGCCCTGATCCGCACAGACCACGGCGGGGCGCCGGCGCTCAGCCTGCGCTTTTGCGAGCCGTCGAGCCTGATCGCCCTCCGGCGGTACTCAAGAACCTGTCAGCTGGTGGGGGCGCAGCCAGTGAGTCCGTAGGGGTGGGCGACATTTGCATAGTCTCCGAACAGGTTCGTCGCAATGAGTGCGGGATCGCTCTTGAGCCTGTTGAGGTCCGCCTGAACCAAGTTGAGCATGCTCGTCAGGACGGCCTGGTCCCCCGCCGGCGTGCCAAGTGCCCTTATCCCTGTGATCTGCGCCTGAATCGAGGGCACGAACGTCCCCTTGACGAGGCTCGCGACCTGGGCGCCGGTGGGATGATGTTCAAGCTTGCCCGTCGCCGCCAGGAGCACGTGGTCGCTCTTCGCGCAGATTGCGTTGGCCTGTTCCACGAACGCCGCCTTGGTGATTGCTGCGGGTGGCGCGGATGTGGCGGTGTGGCTACTGCCTCCACACCCCGCGGCGCCTAGGCTGAGTGTCAAGACTCCGGCGAGCACCGCCCCAAAGCAGGCGCGCGTGGGAATCCGCGTGTCCGTAGGGGTCGGCTTCGGACGAGGTGAACTGATCATGGGGGCTCCCAACTCTGGTGAGCGGCCGCTTCGGCAAGCTGCGCGGAGTCGGCGAGCATCTTTGTATGGGCTATCGACGCCGAGGGAATCCAGCTTGAGTCATCGCGTGGACGGCTTTGTGGTCAGGAGCTGTAGGCGGGCGGATAACCATGCAGCCCGGCTCTCGGGATGGCGCTTCGAGTCCCGTGTTGTGGCTGCCGATGGGGATGGGTGGACCTCTGTAGGTCCACTGATGGATATCTCGAATGAGCCAACCGGCACAACCGCTTGACATCGCGGACACACTTACCCAGCTTGTCGAGGCCGGTGGCTCGGATCTCTGCCTGAAGGTCGGGAACCGCCCGCTGATTCGGGTCGACGGCGAGCTGCGCTGGCTCGACTCAACGGCCCCCGAGCTTGCTCCGGCGGACACGATGGAGGTGCTCCACTCAGTGCTCCCCGACGTGCGAATGAAGGAGTTCGAGACTCTGCACGAGATCGACTTCGCCTACTCGGTGCAGAATGTTGCGCGCTTTCGCGTCAACGCGTACGTCCAGCGGGGCTCGGTGTCGATGGTCTTCCGCGTCGTCCCGTACGCGATTCGCTCACTCAGCGAACTCGGTATGCCTGACGCGATCCGCACGCTGGCCGAGGAAGAGCGCGGCATTATCCTCGTCACTGGCACGACGGGCTGCGGTAAGTCGACGACGCTTGCGGCCATGATCGAGCACATCAACGAAACGGCCTTTAAGCACATCATCACGATCGAGGACCCGATCGAGTATCTGCATCGCGACCGGAGGTCTGCGATTGACCAGCGCGAGGTTGGAACCGACACCGACTCCTTCGAAATCGCGCTGCGGCGTGTGATGCGCCAGGACCCCGATGTGATCCTGATCGGCGAGATGCGCGACCAGACAACGGTTCATACGGCGCTGGCGGCGGCGGAGACAGGTCACCTCGTCCTCTCGACCGTGCACACGCTCGACGCGCCGGAGGCGATCAACCGGATCCTCGACTTCTTCCCTCCTACCCAGCATCAGCAGACCCGGGCGATGCTCGCGGGGACGATCAAGGGCATCATCTCCCAACGCTTGGTGCCCCGGGCCGACGGACGCGGGCGCGTCGCGATCACCGAGATCCTGACGATGACCGGGCGAGTTCACGACCTGATCATGGATCCCAAGCGTGGCGGCGAGCTGACGGACGTGATCCAAGAGGGCGCCTACTACGGCATGCAGACCTTCGATCAGGCGCTCTACGCCGCCCTGCAGTCGGGAGACGTATCGATGCGCGATGCACTGCATTTTGCGACTCGACCGCACGACCTGAAGTTGCTGGTCGGCGCCGAGGGACACCTGCACACGAGCATGGAGGACGTGGGCGAGCTGACGGCCGAGCCTACCCAGGATGGTCCCGCGGCGAAACCCCCCGCTTCGGCCCGGCAGCGGGGTGGCTCGGTCCCTCCGATAGCCCCTCCGGCGAGCGCGGTCCGGTAACCAGTGACGCCGACGAGTTCGCCGAAGGGGGACCTCCGGCGAACGGTGCAGCTATCTACGGTCTCTCGGTCTCACGCCGCCAGCGGGCATCGGCAAACTGTCACGAGGGCGCTCCCGTCAGGTCCGGCTTGGGCCTGGGAGGCAGCAGCTCCTCCTCGGGCGGCGTGCGCTGTGCGTGGCGGAAGCCAAGGACAACGAGCCCGAGCATCACCAGGGCGAGGATGAACGAGGCGATCGCGCCATAGAGCATGATCGTGCCGATCTTCGAGAAGCCGTAGGCCTCGAGCAGCAGTCCGCGTAGGGTCGTGCCCTGGAAGGACGTCGTCTCGAGTTCCGCGAGTTTGGTGTTCTTTGGTTCGGCCCGCGCGGCGGTACTGATCTTTGAGTAGACCCCTCCGTAGGGCATCTCGGAGAGGTGAATGGCGATGAAATGGTCCGCCCAGGCCTCGGCCTGCGGACCGGTGAGCAGCTGCTGTCCCGCGTACTGCGAGACGGACGGGATCATCGCTGCGGTGATCTCGGTACCGGGCTGGGGGTGGGCGAAGGCCGCCTTCGGCGGGAAGAAGATCTGCTGCGCGGCGAGCTGGTTGTGGACGTTGTTGTGTGTGTAGCTGTAGCCCCACATCAGCAGTCCTCCTGCCACGAGCAGTACGACTACGAGTACCAGCCCGACGGCGCTGGTGAGGACATCAAAGACTCTGCGACCCATGACGCGGCTCCTCTCGACGGGATATACGCGATCACGGTCTCGTGCTCGCGCTCCACCGGCCGAACGTTTGAGCCGGTACTGCAACCTCAGACAAAAGTTAGCATCTAACGTAAGAAGCATCCGGCATGCGGTGGGGCAGTCCGCCGGATGCAACCCGGTTATGAGCTCCCGCGAGACCAAGCATCTGCGTGTCCTGATCGCCAACGAGCGCAAGGACCGCTTGGCGCTCGTCGCTCCGATCGTAGTTGGGCTCGGCCACGAGGTGATTGCGCGCGAGATCGAGGTCGGGGACGTAGGGGCAGCGACCGCCAGAGAGCGACCCGACGTCGCGCTCGTAGGACTCGGAGATAGCTCAACGCACGCACTCGAGCTGATCGACAAGATCGTCCGCACAGCCGCCTGCCCGGTGATCGTCCTGCTCCACGCCCGCGACCCGGAGTTCATCAGCGAGGCGTCCAAGCGAGGTGTCTTCGCCCACATCAGCGACGCCGACGTCGAGGACTGGCAGGAGCGCGATCGACATCGTGCTTCGACGCTTCGCCGAGTACCACGACCTCCAGGGCGCATTCGGGCGCCGCGCCCTGACCGAGCGCGCCAAGGGCATCCTGATGGAGCGCCACGGCATCGACGAGGCGAGCGCCTTCGAGATGCTGCGCGAGCAAGCCCGGGTCGATAACCGCAAGCTGATCGACCTCGCCCCGGCGGTCGTCGACGGCCACCGTCTCTTGCCCAGAGAGCCCCAGCCTACCTCTCAGCCTTGACGCCCGAAAGCGGTCGTTGGGGCCATATCAGCTGGTCGCGGCTCACGCGTGCGCGATTATCTGTCCAGCGGAAGCCGAACCTCGACAGAAGCCCGGCCGCGAGCCCGATCCTCTGAGTGCATGCGTGTCTACACCCAACACGCGAAGACGATTGCGTCGTTGAGGCGAAACCCATATCCCAACTCCAGGCTCTCCTCCATCCGAACCCGTAGCACTGTCTAGCTCCCGCATCGGCGGGCCCCGGCGCCTGAAGTCGTGGGCGCAGAGTCGTAAGAGCTTCTGGGTCGCAGCCATGGCGCTGCTGGTGCTGGCGGGTGTGCTCGGGTCGGTGCTCAGCGCACGCGCGGTGGCCCGCGCGAACGCCGAGCAAGCGCGGCTGGCGTTCCATCTGTCCTCAGCCGAGATCGCTTCGACCCTCAAGCTCGCGCTTCAGCACGAGGAAGACCTCGTCGTCAGTGCAAGTGGCTTCGTCGCGGGTAACCCGAGTGCATCGGCCGGTGACTTCGACAGGTGGGCGGAATCGGTGCACACGATGCAGCGTTACCCCGAGCTCCAGGTTTTTGGTTTGGTGACATTGGTACCCAGGTCGCGACTGGCGGCGTTTGAAGCACGCATTGCTGCCAAACCGATACGACCGCTGGGACCGTATTCGGTGGGTCCGAAAGAAAGCTTCAAGGTCCTGCCTCCGGGCAAGCGGGCCTACTACTGCCTGGCGGTGGCCGGGCTGGCACGGAGCGCGGCGAGCTTCGTTCCGGGGGGCTTGGACTACTGCGCGCTCGCGCCCGCGCTGATCACAACTCGCGACTCAGGCCAGACCGGTTATGCGCCGATCCTGGCCGGCGATACGACCACATTGGGGGTCGAGACGCCGGTCTACCGTGGCGGGGTGGTGCCGCCGACAGCGAGCGCCCGTCAGGCGGCGTTCACGGGTTGGATCGGCGAGACGCTCACGCCCGGCGTAGTGCTGCAGCAAGCGCTTGCGGGTCACTCAAACGTCGCTGTGATCTTCCGCTACAACTCGTCCAGCTCGCACGTAGCGTTTACCCGCGGGAGCGCCCCGGCCGGCGCACAGAGCACCACGATCGCCCTGCAGGTCGGACGGGAAGCCGGTTTGGCCGGTTCGCACGAAGGCTGGACCGTGCAGAGCTTCGGAACCGTGGTCACCGGTGGGGTGTTCGGCAACTTGAACTCGCTCATGCTGCTGATCGCCGGATTCCTTCTGAGCTTGGTGCTCGGGCTGCTGGTGCTGGTCCTCGGAACCGGACGCATGCGGGCACTGTCGCTCGTGCGCGAGAGGACCGGCGAACTGTCGCAGAAGAACCGTGAACTCTCCCAGAAGAACCTTGAGGTCTCCCACCAGGCTTCCCACGACACGCTGACCGGGCTGCCGAACCGCGCTCTGGTGCTCGACCGCGCCAAACAGATGCTCGCGCGGGTGGCCCGCCAGCCGGGAATGATGGTGGGCGCGCTGTATGTCGACATCGATTCCTTCAAGCACGTCAACGACACCTTTGGGCACGCGGCTGGAGACCGGCTCCTGAAGGTCGTGGGCGAACGGCTGCGGGGCGTGGCAAGGGAGCAGGACACCGTGGGGCGTCTCAGCGGAGACGAGTTCGTCGTGCTGGTCGAGTCGGCAGCCGGCGAGGCGACGATCGATCTCCTCGCCGACCGCCTCACCGAGATCCTGCGCGAGCCGGTCGAGCTCGATGATGGTCGGGAGATCTTCTCGATCACAGCCAGCATTGGGGTGGCGGTCCGACAGAGCGGGACCCCGGATGCTCTGCTGCGTGACGCGGACCTCGCTCTGTACGCTGCCAAGGCAGCCGGAAAGGATCGCTATGCGCTGTTCGAGGCGGACATGTCCGCGGATGCGGAGGATCGCCTGGACCTTGAGGCGGATCTGAGTGCCGCGTTAGGGCACGGGCAGTTCTTTCTGCTCTACCAACCGATCGTTGATCTGCCGAGCCGAAGGATTGTCGGGGTCGAGGCGCTCATCCGCTGGCAGCATCCGGCGCGGGGCGTGCTGCTCCCGGAAAGCTTCATCCCCCTGGCCGAGGAGAGCGGGATGATCCTGCCGATCGGCCGCTGGGTCCTCGATGAGGCCTGCCGCCAGGCGGGAGTGTGGGCCGCAGAAGGTCTGGCGATTGGCGTCTCCGTGAACGCATCGGCCTATCAGCTCGGTCGAGACGGATTCGCTGAGGACGTCAGCCGCGTGCTACATGAATCCGGGGTGAAGCCATCATCGCTGACGCTCGAGATCACCGAGACCGCGCTCATGCGCAACGTGCCCACTGCCTGTGAGCGCCTGAAGGAGATCAAGGCCCTCGGCGTGCGCGTCGCAATCGACGATTTCGGCACCGGATACGCATCGCTGTCAAGTCTGCAGCGCATGCCGGTTGACATCCTCAAGATCGACACGAGCTTCGTGGCGGCGTTGAACAACGGGGGCGACAGCCGCGAGTTGCTCGGGGCCGTCCTCGGCATCGGCCAGGCGCTCTCGCTCGCCGTGGTCGCCGAGGGCATCGAGACGCAGAGCCAGCTGACCACGCTTGAAGAAATGGGTTGCAAGATGGCCCAGGGCTTCCTCACGGGGAAGCCCAGCCCTCCGGAGGTCATCGAGAGCGTGCTCGGTTCCTCCGCGCCAGGTCGCGCGATTGGTTCGCCGCTCGTGTGAGGCGCGATTCGCGCTTCTTGCGCGGACACCCCTGGTTGAGCGCATGGGCGGCGAGATTGGGGCCGAGCCCCACGAAGACGGTGGCAGCGTGTTCTGGTTGACTGCCGAGCTGCTCGAGGTCGCGAGTATCGCCTCGGCCTGAGGTCCTGAGGACACAAGCGGCTACCACGGCAGGTGTACTGGGTGCAGCACCGATTGCGGGAGTCTTGAGGACCGCCTCCGACCCATTCCGGGTGTTCTGCGGGCAACTACGCGGGGACTCTGCGGTACACACCCGATGGCCAGGTCTCCTTCGGTTCATAGATTTCTTGGTTAGCGTGGCTGATCTCTGGACACTCGATGATGTGGATGTCGATGGCCGGTGGGTGCTGCTGCGCGCCGACCTCAATGTTCCGCTCAATCGCGCCAGCCCTGAAGAGGGCACGACGGTCGCTGATGACAGCCGTATCCAGGCGGCGCTTGAGACGATCAACGAGTTGCGTGCTCGCGGCGCGCGAATTGTGCTCGTTTCGCATTTGGGCCGTCCCCGCGGGCGCGATCCTGAGCTGTCGATGCGCCCGGTCGCCGACAGGGTGAGGGATCTGACGGGCGCTCACGTGAGCCTCGCACCGGCGGTCGTGGGACCAGGGGTGAAGGCCCTCACGCAGCGCCTTGACCCGGGAGAGATCCTCGTGCTCGAGAACGTGCGCTACGAGCGGGGAGAGACCGATAACGACCCCGAGCTCGCGCGGGAACTCGCCGACCTCGCCGAGGTCTACGTCAACGACGCGTTCGGCACCGCCCACAGGGCGCACGCCAGCACCGAGGGGGTGGCGCACCTTCTGCCGTGCGCCGCCGGGCGCCTGATGGAGCGCGAGGTTCGCGCGTTGACGGGGATCCTCGAGCGCGCCGCACGGCCGCTTGTCGCGGTCCTCGGCGGCGCGAAGGTGACTGACAAGATCGGGCTCGTGAAGCGTTTCTCGGAGTTCGGCGACTCGGTTCTGATCGGCGGCTCGATGAGCTTTCCCTTCCTCGCCGCGCAGGGCCACCACGTGGGTGCCTCGCCCTGCCTGCAGCACGATGTCCAGGCCGCGCGCGAGGCACTGGCTGTGGCCGCCGAGAGGAACCACGACCTCCAGCTACCCGTCGACCTCCTCGTCGCCGAGCGCCTGTCTGCTGAGGCCGCGCGGCGGACCACCGA
>OBLU010006235.1_pt1 | contig 10635 bp, 9 predicted proteins | sample 1518681 | NCBI WGS metagenome assembly OBLU01 (sample SAMEA3539304, study PRJEB22396) | soil metagenome | biome: tundra; feature: field; material: soil | place: USA | collected 2010-05 | depth 0.15 m
CATACGAGATATTGGCGTGACTGGAGTTCAAACGTGTGCTCTTCCGATCTGTCCACGCCTGCTGGCACTCCCGCATAAATCATGCTGTGCAGCAGCACTTCGCGAATCTCATCTTTGGTCACGCCGTTTTTCACGGCGCCGCGGACGTGTCCCTTCAGTTGATTCGGCTTGTTCAGCGCCACCAGCAGCGCCATCGTCAACATGCTGCGCGTCCGGCGATCGAGGTGCGGCCGGACCCAGACCTCGCCGAAGCAATAGCGCGTCACCAGCTCCTGCAGCGTCCGATTGAAATCCGTCGCTGATTCCATCACCTTGTCGGAGTTTGCCGCGCCGAACATGTCGCGCCGGATCGCCAATCCCGTATTAAAAGTGTCGGCCTTCGAACCGTTCGCGCTCTGCGGCGGCAGCTGTTCATCGAAGTGCAGAATCGTTACTCCGCCGGTCGCGTAGTTTGCGACGTCCGCCGCTACTTTCTGGCCGATCGGCGACTGCATCGCGGCGCCCATCGCGGCCGCATCGGCAAACGCGCCTTCCCAAATGCAAAAGTAGGGTGAGGGAGCGCCCACGCCCTCGATAGCGAAGCTGTGCCGGCTCGAGATCAGTCCCGGCATCTGCTGCGCCAGCGGCAGGTGAGTCCCTTCGTAGTATTTCTTGAAGTGCGCCGGATCTTTTGGCGGCGGGTACAGCGCGATCACTTTATGCATGGCGGTCGTTTTCCCTTTCCGTGATTTTGGGTCTGGCTAGAGGTGAAACAGCTTGCGCGCCGTCTCGCCCAGAATGTTGCGCTTGGCCTGCTCGTCTAGAAACGGCAGCCCCGCGATGCGCGCCGGAACGTCGAAATCCCAGTGCGGCCAATCGGAGGAGTACATCAGCTGGGTCTCGGCGTGCACGGTCTTGAACGTCGCCTCGAGCATGTGCGGCATCGTCACTTCCAGCGGTTGCGACGTGAAGAACATTTCCTGAATGTATTCGCTCGGAAGCCGCTTCAGCAGCGGAGCGTCGGACTGCCGCATCAGGTACTCGTGATCGAGCCGCTGCATCATGAACGGCACCCACGCGAGCCCGCTTTCGATCCATATCACTTTCAGCTTTGGAAAGCGTTCCGGCAGGCCGTTCACGATCCAGTTCGTCAAGTGCGTCATATTGCAGGTGACGAACGACATCGAATGAACCGACAGAAACCGATTCATCGTGGATGTCATCGTGTCGCCCCAGGTCGGGCCAGCGTGAAACGCCAGCGGCAGGCCGCGCTCTTCGAGCTCGCGATAAATCCGCATGAACATATTCTTGTAGACGCCCGCGTGGCGCTGGCTGGTGATCATAAACCCGACCACACCCGGCGTTTCGCCGAACTCCTTGATCATCTTCATGCACGCATCGGGATCGTGAAACGGAAGGCACAGCAGAGTCTTCACGCGCTTCTCGCGCGGCAGGATTGTCTTCGTGAACCAGCGGTTATAGGCGAACGTCATCGCCGTGACGATGTCCGGATCCGGATGCAAACCCATCTCGAGCATCGGCTGCGGGAACACCACCTGCATTTTGATTCCCATCGAATCCATGGCGCGCCGCACCAGCGTCAGATCGCGGTGATTGTCCGTCTTCTCCACGTACTCGCCGAGTTCCGCCTGATGCGGGATGCGGCCAAACACATCCTGAAACGTCAGCCCAACCGGATGATTGCTGAACGCCAGTTGCTTCGCGTTCGGCCAGTTCTGCGTCATCGAAATCGCGTTGTGCCGTAGGACGGGATTCTCGAGGTGCTCCAGAATTTCGGCCCAGGAATCGAATTCCACGTGATGCGCGTCCACATCCACAATGAAATAGTCGTCGAGGTGCAGGCGGGCGATATCGCGGCGCGCGTTCGCCAGGATTTCGCGCGAGTCGGTGCGCGTCGTAATCTGCTGAACTTTGTGCTCGGTCGCGTTGCTCACGCCCGTCTTCGTGCCAATGTCCACTTCGGTTTTGCTCATCGTCGTATCCTCGCCCGCAACCTGCCTCGAAACGAAACCAATTCTCAGAGGGCCTTTGGCGTGGTGCGCGAAAACCAGAGCGCCAGATCGAATGGGTTCATGTGCTGCGCGCGCAGCAGGGCGCAGGCGACCACCATCGCTTCCGTGGTCGAAACCGTGGAGTCAATCGCGGGAACCTCGGCCTCGAGCTCCTCCGCGTACGCGGCATAGAGTTTCACCGCTTCGGTCACCAGATTCGTTACATCTTCGCGGGGCACATCCGCGAGCTCGCCCGCTTGCATGGTCCGCCCGATCTGCGCCCGCAGATCCCCCAGAAGCGCGGACAACTTCGCTGTTTCCTCAGACGGTGACATAAATCCCGTCGGCCGCTTCTTCCACCGGCACGCGAATCAGTCGAGCCGCGCGCCGCCCGGGATGCACGCCCGTCTTGATGTCGTATTCGAATCCGTGCCACGGGCAGACGATGTGCAGATGCGCCTCCTCGAAAGCGAATCCGTGACTCTCGCCGCGCTCATCAATCACCTCGTTCACGCGCGGAATAATCTTTCCCTGGCAGACGGGTCCGCCCTGGTGCGCGCACTTATTGAGATAGGCGTAAAGGTTCCCGCCGGTGCGGAAAATCCCGATGGTTGTTTCGCCGACATCCACGACCAGCCGGCCGCCTTCCGGCACGCGCTCGCCCGCTCCTACGAATACCTTTTGCGAAGTGGCTGGCATATTCCCCCGATCGCTGCCATCCTGTGGTAGCCAACGGGGCGTATTGTATGTTGAGAAACACCGCTTATCAACTTACTCGCCCGCTCCCAGATGTGGTACACTGATTTTGCGCTTAATACCGCGGTTGTGTGGTGTGGTTGCTCTCGTCGAATAACTGCTGAGAATACCCCGCCGTCAGTTCCTTCCAAAGTCTTTTGCGTAATTCAAACAAGGACTGGAAATGCAGGTTGCCGTGCCCGCCCGAGAACTCTTGAGCGCGCCGACCGCCGCATCTACCAGATAGAAAAACACTTAGATTATGCAGAATTTTTCAGAACTAGCAATTTCAGATTACACCAAGGAGCGCATATCGGCCGCTGGCTTTTCGATACCGACTCCGGTGCAGGCAGCCGCGATTCCGACGGCGCTTGCAGGCAAGGACGTGCTCGCGACCGCGCAGACAGGCACCGGCAAGACGCTGGCGTTCCTGATCCCGGTAATCGAGCGGCTGCTCCAGGACAAAACTCCCGGAATCGCAGCGCTCGCCCTGGTTCCCACGCGCGAACTCGCCATGCAGGTCGTGGAGCAGTACAACGCTTTGCGCGGCAAGCAGCTTTCGCCCGCGGCTCTGGTCGTCGGCGGTTTGGCCGAAGGCGCTCAGTTGACCGCATTGCGCAACGGAGCTCGCCTCGTCGTCGCCACCCCGGGACGCTTGGAAGACTTTCTCGATCGCAGGCTCGTGAATTTCCGCACCCTCAAGGTGCTTATTCTCGACGAAGCCGATCGCATGCTGGACATGGGATTTCTTCCCGCGATTCGCAGAATCGCATCCATCCTGCCGAAAGATCGTCAGACGCTCTGCTTCTCGGCCACTCTCGAAGCCTCGGTTGCGCATTTGGTCCACGATTACATGCGGCACCCGGTTCGCGTCGAGCTTGGCTCGGTCTTGAAGGCCAACGAAAACGTTCGCGTGCAGGCTTTCGAAGTCTCCACCGATCGTAAACTCGATGTGCTGTGCCGTTTGCTCGCACAGGATAAGGGCCGCTGCCTCGTCTTCGCGCGCACCAAGCGCGGAGCCGAACGCTTGGCTTTGAACCTGCATCGCGAAGGATTCGCCGCCGCCATGATTCATGGCGGGCGCTCGCAATCCCAGCGAACCGCGGCGCTTACCGGATTTCAGCAGGGGCGTTTCCGCATCCTCGTGGCGACCGATCTGGCCGCCCGCGGGATTCACGTGGACGACATCTCCCAGGTCATCAACTACGATCTGCCGGATATGGCCGAAAATTTCATCCATCGCGTGGGACGTTCCGGCCGGGCCGGCGCTCTGGGCCTCGCTTCCACTCTCTTCTCCATCGATCAGCGCGGAGAACTGCTTGCGCTCGAGCGCACACTCGGAATCAAGATCGAGCGAATGAAAGCGGCGGATCTTCCGGAGCGACAAGACCGGAAACCGGTCTCGCAACGCGCTCTCGCTCCCGCGACCTCCAGAATCAGCCGGCTCCCCGGCGAGTTTCTGCAGGCGCAAACGATGTAATTCGCTTTCCCCTTTCCGCAGGGCTGGCAGCATGTGTTGCCAACAAAGGCCCGGCCGATTCGTCGGCCGGGCCTTTGCTTTTCGAGCTCATGAACGGAGAGGCGCCTTGTAGGTCGCGGCTTCACAGGCTGCGGAACAAGCCGGCCTTTTAGGGGGTCGGAGCTTCAGCTCCGACATAACCGGCTTGCGCTCAATGCGCTTTAGCGCCTGGGGACACTCTTGATTGCCTTTTCCCGCAAACTATTCAGCCGCGGCAAAAAGTCAGGAAGTCGGACCCGCTTTAGCCGCTGAAGTTCTTGACCTCTGAAAATTTCGACGCCCGATTCTTTCCCTCCGAGAGCTTCAGATCCCCATTGACACCCCTGCCACAAACATGAGTTATAGTCGGAAACGTTTTGCCGCACGAACGCTCTGAACGCGAAAAATCAACACGAAACGCCGAGGGCTGCCATGTTCGAGCAGACATTGAATCCCACGGGCCACCTGTGGCTGACCATCCTCGCTGCGTTGATCCCTCTCGTGGCGCTGATTCTGATGCTCGCCGTTTTTCGCGTCACCGCCTGGATGGCCACCATCTTCGCTGGCATCATCACGGTGCCTGTCGCCGTATTCATCTGGCACGCGCCTCTGGCCAACACGTTGAAATCGTATCTGTATGGCGGTCTCACAGGCATCTGGAACATCGACTGGATCACGTTCTGGGGCCTGATCATCTTCAACACGCTGGTGCTCACCGGAAATTTCGGACGATTCAAGAACTGGATGGTCCATCACGCCACTGCCGACATTCGCATTCAAACCATCATGCTGGCGTGGGCCTTCGGCGCGCTGCTGGAGGGGCTCGTCGGTTTCGGCTATCCGTGGGCGGTCGTCGTGCCGATTCTGGTGGGCCTCGGCATTGCCGACCTCGACGCCATTCTCGTCGCCGCCCTGGCCAACAACGCGCCAGTATCCTACGGCGCGCTGGGCGCTCCGATTATCGGGCTCGCCGCGGTGACGGGTCTGCCGCTGTTGGCGCTTTCCGCTTCCATCGGGAACGTCGTCGCAATTCTGGCGTTGCTGCCACCCTGGGTTTTGATCTATCTCGTCAGCGGATGGGAAGGCGTCGCCGAAGCGTGGCCGCTGGCGATCGTCGGCTCGCTCTCCTATATCGCCGGACAGTGGCCGGTCGCACACTACCTCGGTCCCTATCTTCCCGACCTTAGCGGCGCGCTCGTTTCCTTCTGGGTTCTTTTCCTGTTCGTGAAAGTCTGGCGCCCGAAGACGATTCGCGGCTTCGGTGGCGCACCACTCGGACCTGCGGAGACCGCGGCCGCGATTTCGTCCGAACGAATTTCGGCGCGAGGAGCATTTTTCGCATGGGTGCCGTATATCGTGCTAATCCTCGTCGTCGTCCTTTGGACCGGCCCGCAGTCGAGCCTTCCCACGATCAGTTGGTTGAAGTTATCCGTCGCCGCGAAATCCTCGATCACGCAGAAACCAATCACTTCCGTATTCAACTTCGCGCCGCTGAACGGAGGCACTTCAATTCTGGCGTCGTGGCTTGTGATCTTGGCGATCCTGCGGCCGAGCGGCCAGATCGTTAGACAGGTTTTTGCCAAGACGTTCAAGCAGATGTGGGGCGCGCTGCTCGTCGCGTTTTTTGTTTTCGCGCTCGCTTACATCTTCGTGTACACGGGGATGGCAAATTCGCTGGCGTACGGATTCTCGAAAATTGGAGTCTGTTTTGTGGTTCTAGCGCCCATTCTCGGCTGGATCGGCGTCGCGCTCTCCGGCAGCAACACCTCGACCAACGCCATGTTCGGTCCGGTGCAGGCCGTAACCGGGCGGCTGCTGAATCTGCCCGTGCTGCTGCTCCCGACGCTCAATTCGGTCGGCGCGGAAGTCGGAAAGCCCATCGCGCCGCAAACGGCCAGCGTGGGCGTTTCGACCAGCAAGTTCGTCCGCAGCGAAGGTCAAGTCATCCGCCACAACATGGGCTGGACGCTCATCGTCCTCGCCTATCTGATCCTGATCGCTCTGCTCTTCTACTTCGTGTTCCCGAAATCGATGTCGCTGTAGCGGCGGCACGCCGGAGCGAGCCCCATCCGGCCGGCGGAGAATTGCGCGGGAATTTGGCTCCCCGGGCTAGATTCGAACTAGCAACATTTCGGTTAACAGCCGAACGCTCTACCGTTGAGCTACCGGGGAGTAGCACGCCATCGCAGCAGCAACAAAGCTGAAAAAGTGTAGACGAGCGCCACGGCGGAGTCACGGAGAAAATCGCGCCACAAAATTTAGGGAGCAAATCGCGGGCCGCTCGGCCCGGCGCAAGAAGCAGCGAAGGTATCAGCGCCCGAAGAACCTACTGCAGTCTCTGTTTCGCGGAGTCGTGCACGATCAAATTCTCGAAAATCGCGAGCACGTGCTGCCGGTACCGCACCACGCGCTCCAGCAGCGGACGCAGATCCGGCTGGCGCACGGTTTCCTTGTCCCATTTGGCCAGCACCGGCGCGGGGACGGCGATGTCCCGGCGCAGCTCCTCGGCCGAATGGCCGCGCAGGAACAGGCCGTAGAAGAACGCGGCCTCTCGCTGCGGGAACTGAAAATCCTGCAGCGCGTCGTCCAGCGGGTTGGGCAGTGTCGCCATGTCGAAAAATGCAGTTTACACATTTGGCTGTCGCCGTCAAGAGTCCGCGGCGCGTAACTGGAAATAGTTTCTTCGCAGCACGTGCGCTGCCAATGCTCGACATCGGCGACGTGGCATCCGGCTTGCTCTTCTCCGCAACTTTTCGCCTTCCATCGTGTTTGATTAGAATGGCCGGCGCCGCGGCACGCGGGACATGCGCCGTATCGTCCAGCCGCGCTGTATTCCGGACGTACCCCACCAGGAGGCTTGGCCACGCCGGGCCTCCTCTGACAATCCGACAAGGATTGTCATCCCGAGCGAGACCGCCGTTCGGTCGACGAGGGACGCGATTAGGATTGTCATCCCGCCTGCCCTGAGTGATGTGGCGAAGGGAGCGAGACCGCCGTTCGGTCAACGAGGGACCCGCATTGACGTTTCGCGCATCGCTCTCGGCTTGCTGAAATATTTTCGCCGCGCTTCGCGTTAACCTAGTTAAAGAGGCAGCATGAAGACCACCAGCAAAACCGCCATTCTGTTCGCCGCTGCCGCGCTGATTCTCTCGGCGGCGACTTCCGCCCGCGCGCAACAGTCGCCCAAGCCATCGAGCGGCCCGCAGCAGGGCGCCGCTCCGTCCCGCCAGGGCGGCGTGGCGGCCATGGACATGAACGACATGCAGCACGAGACCGAGCAGTTTCCCGAGGCCGCGCGCGCCGCCAACGACGCCATGTCCGGCCACGATATGGGCATGGGCGGCATGGACATGAACCCGCACATGTTCATGACCGAGCTGCAGCCGAAAGCCCCGGGCGACAATCGCCGCGCCGAGGAGATCGTCGAAATTCTCGGAAAATCCATCAGCAAGTACAAGGACTACCGCGTGGCCCTTGCCGACGGCTACCAGATCTTTCTGCCCAAGGTGCCGCAGCAGCAGTATCACTTCACCAATTACAAAAACGCCTTCGCCGCTGCATTCGTCTTCAATCCCGCGCATCCCACGTCGCTGCTCTACCGGAAGACGGCGGACGGCTACGAGCTGCAGGGCGCCATGTTCACCGCTCCGAAAAATGCCACCGAGCAGCAGTTGAACGAGCGCGTTCCGCTCAGCGTGGCGCGCTGGCACGAGCACGTCAACTTCTGCATGCCTGCAAAGGGGACGCCCGCGGCGCAAGCGAACTGGAAAGAGTTCGGCCTCGCCGGCTCCATCGCCACCGAGGACGCCTGCGCGAAAGCGGGCGGCCGCTGGGTGAAGCAAATCTTCGGCTGGATGGTCCACGTCTACCCCTTCGAGACCGACCCCGACAAAGTTTGGGCGCATTAAGCGTTGTGTGCTTGCTGCGCCCGTTTCCGGAGCACCGGAGGTGCGCCACAATTTAGCCCCGTCCGGGAGGACGGGGACCGCGTGTCCATGATATATAGGATTTCAAGCGCCGTAGGTGCGACAGATGTCCCACACATACGTTCAGAACGTCATTCACGTCGTGTTCAGCACCAAGGACCACCGCAAAACAATTCCAAAGGAATTGCAACCGCGCATGTGGGCGTACGTCGCGGGCATCTGCAAGAACCATGAGATATTCGTTCATACCATCGGCGGCATGGACGATCATATTCATCTCCTGATTCAGATCCCGGCATCGTTGTCGGTCGCCAAGGCCGTCCTCGCCATCAAATCGAATTCGTCGCGATGGGCGAACGAGCAAGGGCATAAATTTGCCTGGCAACATAGTTATGGGGCGTTCAGTGTGAGTTCCTCGCGTGTTCCTGAGGTCGTCCGATACATTCAAGATCAGGAATCGCACCACCGGAAAATGTCCTTCGACGAGGAGTTGGTCGCGCTATTGAAAAAACATGGCGTGGAATTTGATCCGAACTTCGTATTCGGATAGGTGTCGCACTTACGGCGCTCGCTTCCTCTTTACCTGAGCGTCCCGGCCCTGCCGGGCCGGTCTAACGTCTGCCGCGCCTCCGGCGCTCCTCTCGCACGCCTGCGTCCGCGCTGTTTCCGGCGCACCGTAGGCGCGCAACAGGTTAGCCCGGTCCGCAAGGGCCGGGTTGGATGGACGCCCCACAAACGCGCCCCCTACCTCTCGGCGGAATTCTCGCCGAGCCTTGAAGGCAGGCTGGGCGCCCCAACCTCGCCTCGCGAGGGTCGGGGGGTGAACTTCTCCCGCCTTCGTAGGGGCGTAGCACCGCTACGCCCGGCAATGTTTCTTGGCGACGCGCCGCCCATCCATCTCGATCAACCGCGCTCGACGGTTTCGTACGGGCGCTGCTGCCTGCGCCCGGCCTTGCTCGCCGTGCCGTAGCGTAAAACGCGAAGGCGGGTGCGTGCCGTTGATTTCGTAAGGGCGTAGTCCGCCGTGACGGACTACGCCCGGCAAACGAACTTGGCGACGCGCTGCCGATCAGCCTCGATCCATCGCACTCGAATCCCTCGCTGGTAATCCGTCCCTACGCCCTTCCCCTGACAATCCGACCGATAGGGCTCCCCGGTCGACGGCTAGTCGAGCCTGGGAGATCGATTGTCATCCCGCCTGCCCTGACGCAGGAAGGGAGCGAGGCCGTTTTGTGGCCGACGAGGGATCTGCTCTTGCCCCTCATGCCCCGCTTGTCCCGAGCGCAGCCGAAGGGAGCAAACGGTGGGATGAATGCCTTGTGGGTCGCGGGTTCACCCGCGACATAAGCGCCCTCTCTCGATTCCCCTACCTTGCTCGCCGCGCCGAAGCCCACGGGGCGAAGGCGGGTCGCTCGGAATTCTCGCCGAGCCTCGCTCTCGGTTTCGTAGGTGTGCCAGACGCTGCCGTTCACCAAGCACCGTATTCGCGCACATCAACTCGCGCGGCGAGTGGGTGAATCCTCCGGCGCGTGTGATCTATTCCGCCGCGCCGCAACAATCCGGAAAGCGAACCAAGCAACGAACGAACCCGCCTCGCGGCCCCGTCCGGAATCGTCCGCTGCGGCGGACAACGAAGCCCAGCCGCCGCGCCGCACCCTCCGCGCGCAAATTACCCGTCACACGTGGTCGAGTAAAGAAGAGACTAACCCGATGAAAAAAAACGGCGGAGGCCACAACAAAGTGTCACAAAAAAACGCACCTGCGTTTTCGCGTTCCCCGCGACCCGGGGAAACGCGCGCGAGAAGAAATCGGGGGCCAGGGCCGGATTCGCCGGCGCTGCTGGCCCCCGGATTGAGCGATCCTCCGATTCGCACAAGTGCTAGCATGCGGATGGAGCAGCTTCGAGACGGCTTGTCCGAAGGGTCCGGTCGGCGAAAAATGGCCGGGAATGAACTAAGAAAGAACGAGGTTCCCATGGATTTTCGATCGCTTCAGAGGCCGCTGGAAGAGCAATACCGCAATGACCCAACTGCCTCGCAAATCACGATCCGGGCGAAAGGCGGAGAGACGGATGCTCCGACGGCATGCTCGGTTGATATCGGGCGCGCTATCTACCAGGCCGAAGCCCACAAGGGAGTCGGAGGCGCCGGCACGGGCGCTTGTTCCGGTGACCTTTTGCTTGGGGCTCTGGCGGCTTGCGCGCAGATCACCTGCCAGATGGTGGCTGCGGCGCTGGGGATACCAACCGAACGCATTGAAGTCACGGTGGAGGGGAAGTTGGATCTTCGAGGCACCCTCGGCATATCAAAAGATGTGCCCGTCGGCTTTGAGAGTATTCGTCTTCATTTTGATATTGCCGCGTCTGAGGCGAGCCCGGAACAACTGCGTGGATTGCGGGAAAAAACGGAGGAGTATTGCGTGGTGATGCAAACTTTAATGCGGCCGCCGAAGCTGCAAACTGAGTGGGTCCGTCACGATTGAAAGA
>OBLU010006237.1_pt1 | contig 10631 bp, 10 predicted proteins | sample 1518681 | NCBI WGS metagenome assembly OBLU01 (sample SAMEA3539304, study PRJEB22396) | soil metagenome | biome: tundra; feature: field; material: soil | place: USA | collected 2010-05 | depth 0.15 m
TCTTGCCGCACTTTACCCGAACCCCCTCCAGGGACCGCTCAGGCCCCATGTTCAGATACAAACTGAATGCCGCGAAGGCTTTCGCGGTTTCCTTCGGTTGTTGCTCAAATGCTGCTGCCATACTCAAAAATCCTTCTCCGCAGTAACCGCAGTAACCCCCACTCACTTCCTGAAAAATACCCCCCTTTTTTCAGGATCATTAGGCCCTTGCTGCGGTGGGTGCGTTGCTGCGCTTGTTGATGTCTCATCTTCGCGTCACGGTGTACGTTTTCGATTTGAAATTGCCGCCGTCCGACGCGTTGTCGCGGGCGACATACCGCTCCTCGCGCGTCACGTCGAAGGCCTCCACCTCGATGCTGTCCCGGTCGCGAAACAGCTTCGCCATGATGGACCCGATAACCTTCTTGCCCTTGCCCTCATCCGCACCAGGCCGCAAACCCGGAATGGTGATGTCCGCTCCCTCGCAGAGCCCGTGCAGGTCCGTCGCCGTCAGCGCCCGATCCACCTCGCCGGCCTCGTTAATCGCCAGCACCACGTTCCGCAGCCAGACCAGCGCCGGGTTGCTCACGCGCTCCTGTGCCTGCTGATGACCCTCCATAATCGGAACAGTCTTGAAAATCTTCTGCAATATCCAGTCCACCACCTGCACCCACTCCCGAAAATCGTGCCTCGTCTCATTCGTCCGCAGTCTGCCCTGTTGGTGCCACTCCCGAATAACCGCAAATACGCATCCCAAGTAGTAGTCTTGCCGCCGCCGAACATGCTCCAGCAACTCGCCCTCCGGGAACTTCCTGAACTCGAAACCAGCCGGTTTCTTCTTTATTCGAATGATGTTGCTCCGCTTGGCAAAGTCCGGCGTTGTATTCACGCCATTCGACGTCAGGCAAATGAAGTAGTTCTCCGGCTGTACGGAGACTTCCCCGCGATACGGTACCCGGCACGGGAACAGCCCGTCCGCCGTCATAAACGCTTCCAGGTGGGCGCTGTCGAACCGCCCCCGGAAATTGTCCAATTGAATGAAAGGCCGGCCCGCGACCAGGGCCTGGCTCAGGCTCTCGTCAATCGACCCCACGCCCCCTTCTTTACACGTCACCAAAACCAGCCGCTCATTGTAGATCGCCGCCATCACCTTTTGGCGGTAAGTCTTGCCCGCCTGCGATTGATCCGCCTCGGCCACATCCGCCGGCACACGCCCCTTGATAAACCCACCCGCCTTAAGCGCCAGGCTGATCATGCTGGCCACGGCGCGGGCTTTGTCGCCCTCGCTCTGAAATTCAAATTCCTCGTGCAGATCCCACACCGCCGCGACCGCTTCCTCCAGCGGCACAACCGGAGGCACCTCGCCATCCGTTACCAACAAGCCCGTGGCCTCATCGTAGCCACGCCCCGCCACGACCAGCTTCCCATCAACCTCCCGTATCACCGGGCAGTTGATCAGCCCTCGCACTCGCGGCAGCACCGCCGCGGCCTCCTTGCTTTGCAACAGTGCATCCGCCATGTCATGCGCGCAATGCACCGGCCTGAGGATGTCTTTGTTGTCCTCTCCCTTTCGCCACGCCACCAGGCGCCCGAACTTCTCGAAATACGACCGCGCCGCCGCCGGGCGCAGCACCTCCAGCACCAGCAGCCCGTCATCCCGACCCACCAAGTCCATGACAGCACCCCCGCGCGCGAACAGCTTCTTTGTCGGCGCTATCAGGCCAAAGAGCTGCTGGGCGCAGTCGGAAATCGTAACGGTGCCGCTCGGCAGCACGACCAACGGCAGCCCGTTGGCCTTGTTCTTCTCGCCCCACTCCGCCATGTCGCCAATTTGCTCGTCACTCATCGCTGTCCCCCGCCTGGCCGGTGCGGCTTGCCCCCCGGCGCAAGGATCGGCGCGCCATCCGGCGCGGGATTCAAGTACAACAGCCGCTGCACTCGCTCGCCGCGCTTCCCTTGCGGCAATCGCGTCAATCGCACCGCCGACAGCGCGCCCGGGTCCGCCCCGAGCGTCACCAAAACCGGTTTGATGGCGCGGACTTTCGTGTCCCAATCCGCCTTGCTCTCAGCGTCCAGCCTCACCAGCGCATGAATTGACCGCCCGCCCGACTCGCAGACCGACGCAATCCGCAGCGGAAGCTGAATCAGGCAGCGCAGCCATTCATCCGGCCCCGCCTCGTCGCTCTCCAGGACCGCGTACCGCCACGCCGTCACCGACTCTTCTGATCGCCGGGACGGCTTCCCGCCCAGGCGCGGGTTGCAGTGGTATTCGCCGTCCACCGGTTGCGCCAGGAACCAAACCCCATCCGGCCCGGCCGGAAAATCCTCATCCAGAATCAAGTCGCTCGCGTCCGCCTTCCAGAGCAACTGCCCCTGCGACTGCATAGTCGAAAACACCAGCACCTTCTCGCCCGACCCTCTCGGGTAAAGCCGCCGCAGGAAGCCAGCGGAACTCAACCCCCCAACCGACACGGGCGACCGCTCCCCAAGGAATGCAACCACATCGCGGACCGACGCGGCTTTCGCCGCGACCCGCTTGAGGACCATCGGGCAAAACGCCGGCTTCGCCGGCGCAGGCGCAGGGACAGGATAGGCGCCCCGCCTGCCAGTGCCCGGAGCCTCCGGCCCCGGTCCCGCCCCATTCTTCAGCAGGTATCCACGCGGGTCAGAATGCCGCGCCCCGGCCACCGACCGGACCTTATGAACCAGTTCCGCCTCGCTCCAGGGCGGCTGGCACCCGCAGTTCCACTCCCGCAGCAACATCAGCGTATCCGCTTCAGTCAGGCCGAACCCATTCCACAGCACCGCCGCCACATGGAATGTGGCATCATGCCCCCGCTGTCCGGTGACCGCCACCGGACACCTGGCGGCATAGCGCCGCGCCCGCTCTACGACATTCAATTGCATTGGCTATTTGCTATTTCCTATCTGCTATTGCTCTCATACCTCCCATCAGACCCATTCCGCACTCCACACCTCCGTTCAGCGTCTCATCAGCCCCTCAGGCCAACGCGATAGTGCGCCTTAATGTGCGCATCCACCTCGGACCATTTGAACGCCACAGTGCGGCCCAGTTTGTAAAACGGGATCAGCCCTGCCGCCATATACGTATCCACCGACCTCGGCGTCCGCCCTAGTCGCCGCGCGCACTCGCGCTTGTCGATGTAACCTTCGTATGCCTGCCCAACCCCGCCTTGCGGTGGGTTCTCCAGTTGTTCAACCACGGATTTAATCATAACGACTCCTTTGGGTTCACACGTCGAACAGTTCAAACGCCGGTTTCCTAAGCGCCTCAGCAATTCGGCGCTTCGCTTCCGTGTCAGGCTCTGCCCGCCCTGTTTCAAATCGGGAAATCTCGATTTCCTTTCTCCCAATCTTTTCCGCGAGCTGAAGCTGGGTCATCCCCAGCACCACCCGCGCCGCTCTCAACCTGTTGTTTGATGCCATCGCTTTAGTTTGGTTTGTTACTATGGCGAACCACTCGCCACTTCACCCCGTATAGGGTGACAAACCTCGTCCCCTCGGGGACAGGGCGTGTCTTTCACCAGAAAAGCGAAAACCCCGTGGAGGTCGGGCCTTCACGGGGTCACCACAGGCAAGGTTTGGTCAAAACTCCCAGCTCACACCATCCGGCGCCTCGTACGTGAAAAACCCCGCAACCCCCGCTAGCGTCCGCGCGCGCCTGCCGCCAGAGTACCGAGAGGATGGAATCCAGATGTGCTTCTCCACATGCTCGCCAAAAGGCCGGAACACCGGGTGCGGCCCCCCGTCACGCGCCTTCGCCGCAAGCAACTTCGTCCGCAGTCGATCTATAGCCCGGCGTACCGCCCGGACTGCCTTCTCCGCACCGCTCGCGGGCCCTTTCCCGACCGCTTTGCGCACCTCGGCAAGCTCCTCCAACCTTCCCCGCGCCTTCTCCTTCGCTTCGTCGGATTCGTGCTCACTCCTCAGCACACCCATTAACTCCAATGCCTCCCTCCGAATCTCCCGCATGGCCGCGTCCCCATCCCCACTCAGGTTTGCCTCTTGAATTATGCTCCGCCCCGAGATTTTCGCCGCCAGGTCAACGCCATGTATCGCATTCGGATTCTTCAATAAATAGGCCACGTAATGCAGCCCCTTCTCGTCATCCAAAACATCCTCCGCGCCATCGAAAACAACCTTCCATGGTTTCATCCCCTTCCGCAGCACATACCGCGGCGCCACACCGGCAGCCTCGGCGGGAACCGCTGCGCCTGCCCCATCCGCCGCCTTTCCCCCGTCGCCGGCCCCTGCCGGCAATACCACCACTGCCCCCGAATCGAAAATGCACCGCACCAGGCAGTCCTCCGGCAACGTTCGCGCGAAAATTTCCGGAGCACATCGCCTGACCATCTCGGCCCCGACTCTGCTGACCTCCGTCGCATGACGCCGGTACAGGTCCAGCACCATCGCCGCGCCGCTCGCGGCATCCCGGTCAAGGTACCTCAGGGCTCCGGCCACCTCCGGGTACCGCATCAGGAACGCCCCCACGTCCTTGATTCTCAGGATTTCGTTCGCCCGCTCCAGGTAGGCCGCCCCGAGGATCTTGTCCACATCCTTCGGTCGCGACCCGGTAAACACGTCCACCTTGTAATTGGCGCCAACATCAAATTCCTCCGCCCCCGCCGCGAGGATGCCAAACCGCCGATCCAAGCACTGGGAGCAAACCCCGCAATGCGGAAACTCCAGACTCGCCTGCCACGTATGCGCACAGCTCACCGACGGCGTGATCATAGGCCCGCATCCCGCCCGCAAAATCCTTTGGATTATTTCCCCCTTGGTCTCCCACCGGAATGGGTTGTCCACCGTCACAGACTCTCCCGCCACCAAAGACAGCAGCGACTGAAAACCTCGCAACACCCGCGGATGCGTCGTCCGCGTCGCCCTGGACCCCACCAACTGCTCGCATATCGGCAGGTTCAGACTCACCACCCCATTCTCGTAAAACCGCACGCTTCCCAGCCCCAGCATCCGCGCAACCGTCGCGCCCAGCGCAACGAACAGGAAGGAGCGCGTCCGTTGCGTGTGCTCCCGCCCCAGCACCTTGTCCTTGTTGACCCGCACGGCAATATGGTCCGGCGCAACCCCGCCCGCCCTCGCCGCCAGCAACTTCTCCAACTCCCGGTGCCTCCCGTTGTGCTTTTCGGTCGGGCGGTGATTCACCATCACCACCCGCCGTTTCTCTGTTAATACCTCCTCCACCGCCCCCGCCAGCGAGTCCAGCCCCCCGGAAAACATCATCACCCGCTCCGGCCGCCCGGGCGCAGCCCCACTCCAGGGCAGCTTCAGATACATCTGGAAATCAGGAGCGTCCTTCGCAGGGTAAAAAGTGAACTCATAATGATCATCCGAGAGAAACCCCAGCGCCGCGCACAGCGTCCGCTTCACCTCCGCGTCGTTCCATAAGTCCGGCACCCGCACCGGCACATGAAACTCAAACGCCCGCCGCCAGCTTCCCCCGAACGTATCCACGTCCTTCCCACCCCGCCCGGTCGCCTGGTCCGCGGCATACACGTAGGTCGCAATCTCCACCAGGTCGTGGAGCGGCGGCGGCACATCACGCCCGATCCGCCCTTGAATATCGTCGATATCCAAATTCACATTCGCCGGCCCGCTCCGACCCCACAAGTCCAGCGCCAGCGCTCCGCCCCCTGGCCCGGTCCCGCCGGCAGGCTTGATTCCACCACAAAACACGACTCGTTCAGTTCCCATTGCGTTTGTTCCTTTCCTCGAGCTCCAACTGCATTTTTCTCACCGCATTCCAGCCCAGCTTCCCAGCATCTTCCCGCGAAATATCCGCGCCATTCTCCCGCTGGGACTTCGCCAGCCACCCGCCGCAGAAGTCCTCGACAATCAGCGACGCCTCGGTGCAGTGCCTCTGCATCCCATCCTTGAATACCGCCAACTGGTTCGTTGTCACGAACCGCTGCCCCACCTGCGCGCCCAACGTCTTGCTCAGGAAATAATTCAGAACCTTGTTCGTAAACTCGCCGAAAAACTTTCGCCCAAACCCACCGAAATCTTTCCGCAACGGCGCCAGCGCCGCCGTCAAATCCTCCCGCCTCGCCTCAAACAGGGGCGCACCCTTCGCCGTCAGGTACTCTGACATGGTCGCCACCAGCGCGCCCCGCGCCATTTCTCCCCAATCCGACCGCCGCCCCCTGCCGTCCATTTTTCGGTCCAGCGCCTCAGTCAGCGCCGCCGCAACTTCTGCCACCGAGCCACCCTCGCCTAATTCCACGCCAACCCCCGCCAGGTGCCCAGCCGCGTCCTTCGTCGCGCCCGCAACGGCCAGTTGCACCATCAGGTGGACCGCCTCCCGAAAGCCGGCGTCGTTTTCCACCGTCCCGAGTGCCCGCTGCGCTGCCCGCAGCGTCGCCTCCGCAACCTCTGCGACATCGGCGCCATCCGTGATCAGCCTCACAACATCCTTCCACGGCTGCGTCGCCGGGAGCGTGCCTAACCTCATGTGCCCCATAAACCTCCCAACTTCAATTCGGCTGCCCCACCACCGGCGAGGTCCAGATTCTTCTGGACGGGGCAGCCCACGCGGCTACCATGCCTCCAGGAATCTTTGCCACATGCCGAGCGACAACTCGTTAAACCCAGGACCCACCTTGAGCAAGGCACAACACCCGGTCCCCGCACAAGATCGGCCATCGAGTTTGGCCCCTGCGACCCATCGCCCCGAGGGCCGCTTTCCGTCCGCCATAATAATAATCTTGCCATCTGAATAAAAAAGTGCTAAAAAGCACTTGCACATAATACAATATCGTGTCAAAGTGTCAATACATACTTGAACGCGACCTTCCGCCACTGGCAACCGCCGACGAGATCGCCCATGTCCGGGCCGCTTGCGACCAGCGCGTCACGGCTGGTCTGGGCGACTCCGCCAAGGAGTCAATCGCCAAATGGACAACCTCCGAAGCAGCCCTGCGCGGCTCCATCATCCGCCACATCACAGCCCACAAGAAGGTCTTCCACAAGTTCAAGGACGATCGCAGCGGCGACCTCATCCCCCGCGACGTCCAGGCAAACGTCACCCTTTCCGCCGGCTTCGACGTTTACGTCGAAATCGCCCTGATGGACGAAGGCATGATTATCATTTACGCACACGATCACACACCCGGAAAACTCCTGCTTCCACAATGAACGCTCCAAAGCCAAGCAAATCCCTCGCGGGCCAAAAATGCCCCAGGTGCCAAACCGGCAACTTCGCGTTGGTCCAGATCGACCACATCGAAAAGGTCGCCGAAGACAACCCGATGACCATTTCCGGCGTCTGGGTTGACCAATGTGCCCACTGCGGCACCGTAGTCTTCCCCGGCGACACCACCCGCTTTATCGAAACCGTGGTCGCCGACCAAACCGAGCCCCCCACGCCGCGCGAGTTGGAACGTATACGCGAAGACCTCGGAGTTGAACGCCAGGACCAAATGAGCGAAATCCTCGGCCTCGGCGCCAAGACATACCATAAGTGGGAAAGCGGCGCCCAGTTCCCCACCCGCTCAATGGCCTACTACATCCGGGTTCTCGCGGAGTTCCCCCAGGCCTTCGACTGGCTCCGCCGACGCGCCTGGCACGACAAGAATCGTCTCCTCCAACCGTCCGACCTCAAGGCCGTGTTCCCCGACTGGGCCGCCCTCCAGGCCCAGCCCGACCGCGGCGCCCCCGCGCTCCAGCCCCAGCCAACCCACAGACCCAATCCCGCCCGTGGCCTAACCCGCGTCACTTTCGCCCTCAAATGAGACCCTTCTGGATCACCTTCTATTCCTACAAGGGCGGCGTCGGCCGCTCCCTCGCCCTTGCTAACACCGCTGCTCTCTTGGTCAAGAGAGGACGCCGTGTTGTGCTCATCGACTTTGACCTGGAAGCCCCAGGCCTCGATTCCTTTGACGAGTTCCGCTGCGTCGCCGGCAAACCCGGCGTCGTTGAATACGTCACCAAATTCAAGGAGACGATGCGCGCCCCGGACATCGAGCAGTTCGTTCACCCATGCGACCTGCCGGGACCACTCCGGGGCAAACTCTGGATAATGCCCGCCGGGAAAAAGGATCCACTCTACAATGCATCCCGCGCACAGCTCAACTGGGCCGACCTGTACGAGCATCACCACGGAGAGCAGTTCGTCGAAAACTGGAAGGCCGCCATCGCTCGCAAGTTCCAGCCCGATTACGTGTTCGTGGATTCCCGGACGGGGCTCACGGACGTAGGAGGGATCTGTACCCTCCATCTTCCCGACCTCGTTGTCATGATGTTCGCTCTCAACGAACAGAACGTCCGCGGCGTCGCCGCCGTTGCCAAGACCATCCGCGACTCCGACCTCGCCAAGCTCCCGCAAATCCACTACGTTGCGTCCCCGGTCCCGAACCTGCCCCGCGACAAAAAGGGCCCCTTGGTCCAGAGACTAACCGCAGCGACAGAGCACCTCGGCGCCAAGATAGAGTCCTCCATTCGCTATCAGCAGCTCGCTGCCCTCAGCGAGCGCCTGTTCGTTCTCGACCCCGACCTGGCCCCCTCACCCATCGGTCAGGATTATCAGGACGCCATCGACTTTGACCGCAGGCTGCTTTCTTTCAGCCGTTCTCCCTTGGTCCAGGACTACAACGACCTCCTGGGAAGCCTAATCGACTACAATCGGAGCGGGCTTGACTTCATCTGGAATCAGACTCAGGAGGCCATCAACAAGATGGACAGTTCCCTCATGGAACGTCTCCTCTCAGTGTTTGAGCAGGAGTTTCCTGGCCGCCCCGAAGGCTTCATGGCCCGCGCTCTCCTCACCAGAGCTCTCGGGAGGGCCCCGGGCGACATCGAAATCGCCAAGGACCTCGCCATGCAAGCCCTGCAGGCCGACCCCACCTACGATATCCCCTTCCACTGGCTTGTTGCCCATCACCGACAAAACAAAGATTTCAAGTCAGCCCTCCTTGTCTGCAATACTGTACTCACAAACCTGGATAAACTCTCTCCGGACCGCCGGTATGAGCTCCAAAGCCAACGCGGCCACATCGCCATGGCGGCAGGCGATGCCGGCGCTGCCCAGGAGGCCTACTCCGAGACCATCGCCCACCTCGCCAAAAAGAAGAGGCGCGGCGACATGGACCCGGAGCTGTTCATGATCCAGATGTTCAACGATCTCGAAGCCGCCCGGCGCTCCACAGGCAACCCCCAAACCTCCCTTTGGTCCCCCGTCACAGATTTATTCAAGGTCACGGGAGAGGCCAGTGCAGCCCCTCTAGCCTTCCAGGCCAACCGCTGGCAGGCAATGCATATTCCCTTTGCCCTTACAGGCGATCTCGCCCAAGCCCGCCAGGCACTCCACAAAGCCCGCCAAGCTGCCCAGCACCTAGGCCCAACCGAAGACATCTTCAGCGTCAAAACGTACACCGAGGTTCCCGTAAAGGACTTCCTCAAAATCAACGACGAAATGCTCGCCGCCCTCGACCGCGGCCAACTCTGGGACGGCATGACCCTCCCGACCGGGCCCATGCCACCAGCCGAGGCACCGACCGACCCCGAGACATGATGCGCTTATGCCGATACCTCCAACCCAGCCAATGAGCGCCGCAATAGCATACGCCATGCCACACCGGCTTATCGGTGCCAATAAAATCCACTTTTTTGGGTTGACCCCAGGAAACCCCATGCCGATAGTCCGCGTAACAATACGCGCCAGGCCTCTTAACAATGCCCAAATCGGCGCGTTGCTCATTTCTGGGAGGCATCAGTGAGCTGCAATAAGCCCCCCACAACCTACGCCGACCAACTCGCGATCCTCAAGAGCCGCGGCCTGGTCGTCCCGGACGAGGTCCGCGCCCTGCACTGCCTCCAGCACCACAACTATTATCGCCTTTCCGCCTACCGCTTCCCCATCACCGTCCAGGGCAACCCCGACCAATTCTTGCCCGGCACCACCTTCGACGACCTCTGGAACATCTACCATTTCGACCGCACCCTGCGCCAGCTCGTTAGTGAATCCGTCAAACGCGTCGAAATCTCCGTCCGCTCGCGCTGGGCCTACGTACTGGCCCACAACCACGGTCCACAAGCCTACGAACACGCGCCGGTTTTTCGGGACCCCAAGCGCCACACCGACGCGTTAGCCCGTTTGGACGACGAGCTGGACCGTAGCCGGGAGGATTTTGTCGCTCACTACCGGCAGAAATATCAAATGCAGCGGCCACCCATCTGGGCGGCCAGCGAAGTCATGTCCTTCGGCCTGCTCAGCCGCTTTTACGAAAACATCAAACGCAACAGCGACCGCAAACAGATCTCCACCACGTACGGCCTGTCCCCCGAAACCCTGGAATCCCTCCTCCAGCACTGCTCCTACATCCGCAATCTCTGCGCCCACCACGCGCGTCTCTGGAATCGTCGCTTCACCATCACCCTCCAACTGCCTCGCAGCTCGCCGCCCAGCCTCATCCCCAGCCTTCACCCGGCAGAGGACCGCCGCCTCTACAACACCCTGTGGCCCCGTTTCACCATCATTGGGAACTTAGGTTTACTCATGGGGCGATTCTGTCAGGAATCTGTCAGGAGCACAAGCTTTTTCTTCAAATACTGAAGAAAAAGGTGGTGGAGGCGGCGGGAGTTGAACCCGCGTCCTTGGCAAAGTTGCCAGCCGCGAC
>OBLU010006239.1_pt1 | contig 10630 bp, 9 predicted proteins | sample 1518681 | NCBI WGS metagenome assembly OBLU01 (sample SAMEA3539304, study PRJEB22396) | soil metagenome | biome: tundra; feature: field; material: soil | place: USA | collected 2010-05 | depth 0.15 m
GGATGCACGCCCCGGTTCAGCATCTCGCAAAGCGTGTCAATCACCGCCGGACGCACCCCCGAGAAACCCTTGGCGAGCGAGTTGGCGCGCAGCAGGACCATGGCCCGCACAACGTCTTCGGCCAGCGGTTCGCCGACGCCGGCCGCGTGCGAGCGCAAAAGGTTGATTTGAAGCTTGCGAATATCGTCTGGCGAGATGCGAAGATCGGCGAGTTTGCCGACGCCGGTGTTCACCGCATACGCGACACCGTCATTCTCCAGCAGCTCTTCGACCACGGCGCGCGCCCGCTCGACGGCGATCCGCGCCTCGGGTTGCAGCAGGACCGGGCGCCGTTCCTGGACCACCTGGCGAACCTCGTCGAGGCCCAGATTATTGCCGTTGATGTGGAGTGCTTGCATCGAAATATTGCCGGTTTCGATTGCCTAAGCGGGGTAACAATGTAGTCGCAAGTTTCGCAGCCAGTTGTCCGAAACCTGGCCCCACAGTTTTGGCGGGCGCCCCACTCGCCGCTGGCCTCAGCTCTTTCCCGCCGCCTTCAAAAACGACGCCAGGTACCTTTGCGGCAGTGGGATTCGTTTGAATTCAGAATCCACCACCAGGTGCACGGTCTCGCCCTCGGCCAGCACGATGCCGTCTTCGTCGCGCACCACCTCGTAGCCGAAATGCAGCAAGGAATCGCGCACGTTGACCAGGCGCGTCCGGATGGTGACCATGTCATCGTAGCGGGCCGGGGCCTTGTAGCGGCAGCGCATGTCCACGACGGCGATGTGTGTGCCGTCCTGCTTTTCCATTTCGCTGTAGGTGAAGCCCATCTGGCGCAGCATCTCTACCCGCCCCACCTCAAACCAGATGACAAAGTTGGAGTGATAGACCACACCCATCTGGTCGGTCTCCGCATAGCGCACCCGAAACTTGGTCTCGTACACTTGAACTTCCAAGCGGGTATGTCGCGACTGCCTGTCTTCAGCTTTCAACCTGGCACCCACTCGGCTGGAGGCACGGCCCATTTCAACCATGAAATAGGCCGCAGAGACGACAGCACCTGGATCGCATCCGAAGCCTTATTTTTTCTCCGGCGGTGGAGAGTTGCTGGAAGCAGGTGCGTTGCTGACCGTCTGCCCTCGTACCACCTCACCTACAGGCACTGGCTTGCCGTCTGCGATGTAGTCAACAAATTGCGCTGGCAACGACTCGACGGTTGGGAACCCCGTAGAATTCTGCAATTGGAAGTGCACTCTGGGAGCGATCGAATTGCCCGAGTTACCGCACTCTCCCACCGGATCGCCTTGCTTGACCTTATCGCCATGTTTCAACTTAACGCTATTTTGTTTGAGGTTCGTCATCAACGAGTATTCGTTGTCGGCGTGCGCGATTAGGATCATGTTTCCATTGGGAGTGTCCTGAGTGGGCTTGCCGGGAGCATTGTCCCCGATGTCATTTACCACTCGAACCACCCTACCGTCGGCCGGCGCCAACAACGGTTGGCCAAAACAGTAGAACTGTTCGTTCGTGGTGGCGTCGCCCTCAAAAGGATTCCCGTTCTTCAGCAGAACAAAATCGATGGCAAACTGCCGGTCGTCGGTCATCTGATAGGCGTTGTTAAAGACGCCGTGTCCGCCTTGGTACACCAGCCACTCGCCGGAGAAGGGCAGCTTCAACCTGGCGGTGTCCTTGTAGCCGGCATTGTGGCCTTCGGGGGGTGAAGACAGCGGTCGGACCGTGAAACCATCGGTGTCGCCATTCTCGTTGACCATGACCACAGTCGCCACCTGGACCTTGGCGTTGGCGAATTCCGACAGCCGCGAGTAAACCGTAACTCGCTTCAGCAAGTAGGGAGCGGTATTCTCTGCCACCACCTTGGTCTCCGGGCCCAGTTTTGTTTTCAACTGCGCGAGCATGGCTACAAATTTCTTCCCGTTCTCGGCACTCTTTCTGTTGTCCGCCGGATACGTAGCCCAAATCGCGCTCCCCTGGCCGGCTTTGAACATTTCGAAAAGCTTCCTGGCGCGCTCCTCGGCCGCTTGACTCATTACCGGATAACGGGCATAACTGCCGGACGCCTTTGCCGCAGCGGACTCCTGCGGCTTCGCTGCCGGTGACGAAGATTGGGCGTAGATCATAGTGGAAAACAGCATTACCGCTACGATGGAATGCGGACGAAATGTCATCATGACTCTCCCTGGTGAAACTCTGACAGTGAATAATGCTTGAAGCCACGCTTGGTGACAATAGAGACGTGGGATGTTTCGCTCACGCTTATTGCAGCTTAAGGCACCGCCAATTCTATCGCAAGTGGCGTGTGCCTCTGGACAATCCCACTCGCTTGCCGGGGACTTATGGTCCGAACTGGATGAGTTCGCCAGGATCTCCACCAGCTATTTTCCTGTCCAGCGCGGATTTCGCTTCTCCAGAAACGAGCTTACACCCTCCCGGAAATCGGCCGTCCTGCGGATGCGCGCGTTCTCCTCCACGGCGACCGCGATCTCCCGGTCGAGACTCTCCGACGCGTAGCGCGTGAGTAGGCGCTTGGTTGCCAACAGCGAGGCGGGACTGTTGCTCAGCAGGCTGGCCGCCAGATCGCGGGCGCGTCCCAGAAGTTTCTCGGGCGCAACCACCTCGTTGACCAGCCCCATGCGGAAGGCTTCTTCGGCCCCAATGATTCGACCGGTGAGCAGCAGGTCGCGCGCATGTTTCTCGCTGACCTGGCGCAGTAAAAAGGCCGAAACAATCGCCGGCACGAAGCCAATCCGGACCTCGGTATAGCCGAACTTGGCTTGGGAAGAGGCCAGGGTGAAATCGCAGAGGGTAGCCAATCCGCAGCCGCCGGCGACCGCGGCGCCGTTCACGGCGGCGATGGTGACCTTGGGGAACTCATACAAGGTGCGAAACAGGCGCGCCATGGTGGCGGAGTCGGTCAGGTTTTCTTCTTCGCTGCGGCCGGTGATGGAGCGCAAATTGTCCAGGTCCATGCCCGAGCAGAACGCCTTGCCTGCACCCGTCAGCATGACGATTTGCACAGCCGATTGCTCGATCTCCTCCAGGGCGCGCAGTAACTCGCCGATGAGTTCGTAACTGATGGCGTTGCGCTTATCCGGCCGGTTCAGGGTGACGGTCGCAACCGGTCCATCGTAGGCGAGAGTCAAAGTTACGTATGAGTGAGGTTGCTTTGGCATGAGTAAGATCGTACGTGATGGCTGGCCGCCCGTTCCTTTCCACGCTGCATTATGCGTAGTTCAACTGACCACTGACAACTGACCACTGATAACTGTTCTTTTACATCTTGGGCCCGCTGAACCTGCCAGCGATCTCCGCCGCCAGGCGGAACGGTTCCGTAATCGGCTTCTTCAGCGGCAAGTCGGCGCCTCGGCTCTTCAACGCGTCCAGCAATTTCTCGGTTGGGATGTTGCCCACCAGCACATCCTGCGCAAAGGGGCAGCCGCCCATGCCGCCGATGGCGGAGTCGAATCGCCGGCAACCGGCATCATAAGCGGCCAGAACTTTTGCCGCCGCATCGTCCGGTCGGCTGTGCAGATGCACGCCGATCTCGACGCCTTCGAATTTCTCCAGCACCGGCCCCAGCAAGTCGGCGATCTGCTGCGGCGTCGCCAATCCTACCGTATCGGCTAGCGAGATGGCCTGCAAATCCATATCGGCAAGCAGGCTGGTCCCTTCAATCAACTCGTCGGCATTCCACAGGTCGCCGTACGGATTGCCGAACGCCATCGATATGTAGGCTATCGTGTCGAGCTCACTGTCGTCAGCCTTCGTCTTAATCTTCTCCAGAATGTCGAGATTCTCTTCCAGCGTCTGGTTCTGGTTGTTCTTCAGGAAGGTTGGCGAAAGTGAATAAGGGAAGCCCAGGGTCCGCACCGCATCGGTTGCGATGGCCCGTTCGGCCCCGCGCTCGTTCACCACAATGGCGATGATCTCGACGTCATCCGGCGGATCAAGCTCGCTCATCACCGTCTCCGAGTCGGCCATCTGTGGAATGGCTTTCGGCGAGACAAATGACGCTGCATCAATGTGCTTGAATCCCGCCGCAATCAAGGCCTTCAGGTACTCGACCTTGACCGGGGTGGGGATCTGCCCAGGCAGCCCTTGCCACGCATCACGCGGGCATTCGATGAGTTTGAGAACGTCAGCCATTAGCATTTAGCACTTAGCTGTCAGCTATCAGCTATCAGCCCTCAGCTATCCGCGGGAAACGAAACTTTGAGAGCCAGAAAATCGTTTACGACCCCGCGGCTCGACCCAAGTGGCCGGTTCTTAGCTGAAAGCTGACGGCTGATAGCTGATGGCTGACAGCCGACCGCAGATCCCTCGACTCCGCTCCGCTCGGGATGACAATGTGGGGCGGCTGAAAACTCCCAACCAACCACTAGCCCCTAGTCCCTAGTCCCTAGCCCCTGCTTCACGTCTGCAGCACCCCTACGCTGAACTTCGGCACTTCGGGATTCAGCGATGCCGCCTCCAACGCAGTGATGATCGCCTCGCGGGTTTCCGCCGGATCGATGATCTTGTCGATCCACAGCCGCGCCGCGCCGTAACGCGGGTCGGTTTGCTCATCGTAGGTTGCCTTGACTTCGTCGAACAGCTTCTTCTTGTCTTCTTCGCTGAGCTTCTTGCCACCGCGCTCCAATTGCTTGATCTTGATCTCCACCAACGTTCCCGCCGCCGAAGCCCCCGCCATCACTGCGTAGCGCGCCGTCGGCCACGCGAACAGAAAGCGCGGATCGTAAGCTTTGCCGCACATGGCGTAATGCCCGGCCCCAAACGAGCCGCCGACAATGACCGCGATCTTTGGCACCACCGAGTTCGATACCGCATTCACCATCTTCGCTCCGGCCTTGATGATGCCGCTCCACTCGGCGTCGCGTCCCACCATGAAGCCATTCACATCGTGCAGGAAGAGCAGAGGCACCAGGTTCTGGTTGCAATCCATGATGAAGCGCGCCGCCTTCTCCGCCGACTCGGTGTAGATGACGCCGCCAAACTCGGTGCGCTTGTTGCCGGCGTGGTCCACCTGCTGCACGTGCGTCTTCTGATTGGCGACAATCCCCACCGCGAAGCCGCCAATGCGCGCATAGCCGCACAAGACCGTCTCGCCGTACTCAGCCTTGTACTCGCCAAACTGGCTGCCGTCCACGATGCGCGCGATGATCTCCTTCATGTCGTACTGGTGCCCGGGATCGCCATCGAAAATTCCGTAGACTTCTTCTGCGGCGAAAAGTGGCTCTTCCGCCTTCTTGCGGTCGAAAACTCCGAGTTGACGGTTGCCCAAGTTATCCACCAGCAGGCGGATGCGCGCGAGGCACGACTGGTCGTCAGGCTCGCGGAAGTCCACCGTGCCGCTGATTTGCGAGTGCATCTTCGCGCCGCCAAGCTCTTCGGCCGAGTATTTCGCGCCGATGGCGGCCTGCACCAGCGCCGGTCCGGCGAGAAACAGGCCGCTGCCTTCGGTCATCAGAATGTGGTCGCACATCAGCGGCAGATAGGCGCCGCCGGCCACGCACATGCCCATGATGGCGGCGATCTGCGGAATGCCCATCGCCGACATCACCGCGTTGTTGCGGAAGACGCGGCCAAAATCGTCCGTATCGGGGAAGACGTCTTCCTGCAAGGGCAGAAATACTCCTGCGGAATCCACCAGGTAAATCGTGGGAATGCGATTATCAATGGCGATGTTCTGGGCGCGAATCACCTTCTTGGCCGTGATGGGAAAGAACGCCCCAGCCTTTACCGTGGCGTCATTCACAATGAGCATGACCAGCCGCCCTTGCACCCGCGCCAAGCCGGTCACCACCCCGGCGCAGGGCGCGCCGCCCCACTCCTGGTACATTCCCCATGCTGCGAAGCCGCCAAGCTCGAACAACTCGGTGCCGGGATCGATCAGCAGCGCAATGCGCTCGCGCGCGGTCAGGCGTCCTTTCTTGTGTTGGGACTCGATCGCCTTATCTCCACCACCCTGGGCGATGATCTGTTCTTCATTGCGAACGTTGGCGACCATTTCGGCCATGGCGTTCAGGTTGCGTTCGAAGCGTGACGAGTTACTTTTCACTTTGGTTTCGAACGCGGAGGGCGATGCGGAATGATAGCTATGGTCGGTCATGATAAGTGAGGGGCAAACTATCTACGATAAAGCAGGGAGCGGCTGCACGCAATGCAGGCCGACACAGACTACAGCCCTACCGCAAACGCCACGATGGTTCTGCCTCGCCGGCCGGTGCTTCGTTCCAGTTCGTCGAGCAACGCCGGCTCTATCCCTTCGGGATCGACTGTCATCTCGCAGGCGGCGATCTCTTCTTCGCTGGCGCCGTGATAACACAGCTCGCAGACACCCAAACCACCTTCGGATTGCACGGGCGGTCCGAAGACGCGGCAGGTGAGCGGCCGCGCAGCGTACAGGTCGCACATCCCAGTCTGGGGATCGAGGACCGGGCAAGGCTCGTCATTGGCGAATTCTTCGAACAGCGCCTCGGCTGTCTCGCCCTCATCCAGAATGCCGGTCTTCCGATCTCCAGGGAAGTCCTGTGAGAACCGGGAAATCGACGCGCGGGCGCGTTCGCGGACTTGCGCGGCGCGGGCCGGGTCGGTCACTTCCAATTCGGCGAGCCCTCGCTGCAACCGAAGCGCGTCGAGCTGATTGATGGCAAAAGCTCCCATGCAGCACTGCGTGCATCCCAGCTTGCAGACCAACCACTCGCCACTGCGGCGGGCCGTATCGGCGAGGGCCGAATCGATAATCTGCACCAGCTTCTGATCGCCAGGTGGCAAGCGGGAGCCCATTGCTAAAGCATAGCGCAGGCGGCGGACCTGCTACCGCATAATCCATTCCGCTACGGCGCTAGCTCCAGCGCCACTGCGAGCGGGTCCTCCACAATCGCGTCCACCAGTCCGGCCTGTAACGCTTGGGGCGCGTGCAGCTTTTCCGCTGCCAGGAACATCTGCAGCGCGCGGGCTTTGCCGACGATTCGAGGCAGGCGCTGCGTCCCTGCCCACCCGGTGATCAGGCCGAGCGCGGCGCCGCGATGTCCAAACATCGCATGAGCGCTGGCGATGCGGCGATCGCAAGCCAGCGCGAGATCCAGTCCTCCGCCCATGCAGTAGCCCTGAACGACGGCGATGGTGGGAGCCGGGAAGCTGGCGATTGCAGTCATCAAGCGCTGACCCATCTGCGCGAAACGGAACGCTTCCGCGCCGGTCAACGCGGCAATCTCGTTGAGGTCGGCCCCGGCCGAGAAAAACCTGGCATTGCCGGCGATCACCAGGCGCGCGGGCGGATACAACGCAAGGTCCTCGACAGCCGCGGTGAGCGCCTGCACTCGGGCGCGCGTCAGGCGGTTCGTGCCATCCTCCGAGACGAGGCGCAGAACGACGGCGTTGCCACGCGGCTCGCGAGAGTACAGGGTTTCTTGGGAAGTGGGATGCACCGATAGCTAGGGTAGCAAACGGCCCGGCATCTGAGCGGTACTGTCGCTGGCGCCTGCTCGCGCAGGCCGCCATGCTGCGGCGAATTAGCCGAAAAAGCGTTAAGATGTCGCTCACAAGGCAAGAGGAGGATGGCTAATGGCGCACCATGAAAGGCTAACGACTTTCTCCCGCAGATCGTTTCTGCAGGTTTCTACCGCCGCATCTGCAGCACTGGCGTTGCGCGTCGTGACTGAGCCCATGCTGGCGTACGCGCAGGAGTTGCCGTACGCGCCCGTCGGCGGGGTCTGGATCAACGCCAACGAAAATCCACTTGGCCCTTGTGCAGCCGCGCGCAGCGCGATCGCGGCGATCATGCCGGAAGCTGGCCGTTATCGCTTCCGCTTGACCGAGGAATTCGTCGGCCTCTTCGCGGAAAGCGTCGGCGTGAAAGCGGACAATGTCAGGATTTTTGCCGGCTCGACCGAGCCGCTGCACTATACCGTGATGGCTTTCACCTCGCCCCGGGCGAGTTACGTGACCGCCGACCCCGGATACGAAGCTGGCATGTATGCCGCGAAAAGTTCCGGCGCGCGGGTGGTCAAGGTGCCGCTCACCAAGACTCATGCGCACGATGTGAGGGCCATGATTGCCGCCGCGCCCAACGCGGGCGTGTTCTATATCTGCTCGCCGAACAATCCAACCGGAACGCTGACCAGCCATTCCGACATCGAGTACCTGCTGCAGAACAAGCCCAAAGGTTCAATCGTGCTGGTGGACGAGGCCTACATTCACTTTTGCGATGCGCCTTCGACCATCGACCTGGTGGCGTCCGGCCATGACTTAATCGTGTTGCGCACTTTTTCGAAGCTCTACGGAATGGCGGGCTTGCGCTGCGGATTGGCCATCGGCCGGCCCGACCTCATGCAGAGGCTCGAGGATTACGGCGGAGGTAATCCCATGCCCGTGACCGCCGTCGCCGCGGCGTCGGCGAGCCTGAAGGACACGCAACTGGTAGCCGAGCGCAAGCGCATCAACGCAGAAATCCGCGAGGAAACTTTCCAATGGCTCGATCGCAACGGATATTCCTACATTCCTTCGGTATCCAACTGCTTCATGCTCGATACCAAGCGGCCGGCGAAAGAGGTAATCGCCGCTATGGCCCAGCAGAACGTCTTCATTGGCCGTATCTGGCCGCTGATGCCAACCTACACCCGCATCACGGTTGGAACTCGCGAGGAGATGAACCAGTTCCAAGTGGCGCTGCAGAAGGTGATGAAGGGAAGTGTGGTGGGCGGGCTGCGGCGAAAGGATGAGCCACCGCTGCGGCACATCGATGGGTTTATTTTGCCGACGTGGGGGGTTAGCTCCTAGCTCTTAGCCCAAAGCCCGCTCTTTCTCTGTGTCTCTGTGGTGGACTAAGTGGTCGCCGGCACGCCGCGCGACTTCACGTTGGCGCGGATGAACTCAATGATGGAATCCATCGGAGTGCCCGGTTGGAAGATGGCAGCCACCCCAGCCTTCTTCAGCGTCTCGATATCCTGATCGGGAATGATGCCGCCCACCAGCACCAGCACGTCGTCCATCTGATTTTGCTTCAGCAGGTCCATCACCCGGGGCACGATGGCGTTGTGCGCGCCGGAGAGGATGCTGAGGCCAATGACGTCCACGTCTTCCTGCAGCGACGCGTTGACGATCATCTCGGGGGTCTGGCGGAGTCCGGTGTAGATCACTTCCATGCCGGCATCGCGCAAGGCGCGGGCAATCACTTTGGCGCCGCGGTCGTGGCCATCGAGGCCGGGCTTGGCAACCAATACACGGATTTTGCGGTCAGGGGACATGTGGCGCTCTTCGCCTTTCGCTACTCGCCGGTCATCCCGAGCGAGCCCGCCGTGGCGGGCGAGTCGAAGGACCTGCGGTTGGTCCGGGTTCCTCCGCTCACAACTGAACTAAGAATCATAAACCCCGGACTGCGCTTTGGTAAGTGGGGTGCGTCACCAGTAAGGTAGGCCCGACGAGTATTCCTCCCCATGCACCCCTTAATGCCCACGGCCAGTTACTTGTCAGCCGACTATCCACTCGGATAGGCCTCTATCTTTTCGGATAGGGTTCTGCCCCGCCGATTTCTTCTCCGCCAATCGTTTGGATTGAGCTGCAATGGTTCGACTTACGTCCCTTCAACCACTTAGCGCGCACGAGAGAGCTCGTTGCACGCACGCCGCGAATGGAACCCAACTTGCTACCTACAAAGGCACGCCCTTCGAGGAGAAAAATCGTGAAACTGTTCAGGCTACTAGCTCTCATGCTGGCAATTGGGGTTTTCCCCGCGTTCTTGGCACAGGCCCAGGGACAGCAAGAAGTTGACCCCGATCACTTCGAGCAAGCGCAAACGGCGCACGCAAATGGACACGGCTCGAAGGCGCAAAGCGCTCACAAGGCTGCCGCTGCTGGTCATCGCGGCCATGTACGGATGGCGAGTAAGCACTCCGGCAGGGCTAACCATCATCGGGCGCACGTGTCTGCGTAGAGGTGCGGACGCGGCCTGGCTGAGAGCGGATAGCTGAAGGCTGACGGCTTGTTTCTCACGCGAACGCGGTTTCGGTGTAGGTTCCGTAAACGTCGCGCAGGGCCTCGCAAATCTCGCCCACCGTCGCGTACGCCTTCACGGCCTCCACGATGAAAGGCATGGTGTTGGCCGGTGAGACCTGGCCGTTCTCGCCGGCCTTCGGTTCCTGCGCGGCGGCTTTCCGCAAGGCATCGAGGCAGCGGCGAACCTGGTCATTGGAGCGGCGGGCACGCAACGCCTTCAGCTTCTTGCTTTGCGCCTGTGCGACCTCTTCGCCGATGTAGAGGATGTTCGGCGCCGGTTCTTCCACGACGAAATCGTTGGCGCCAACCGTAATTTTCTCCCGCGCCTCGGTGGCGCGCTGGAATTGGTAGCTGGCCTCCGCGATTTCTTTCTGCGGGTAGCCCTTCTCGATGGCGGCGACCATGCCGCCCATAGCATCCAGCTTGTCGAAGTAATCGAACGCGCCCTTCTCCATGTCGAGGGTGAGGCGTTCCAAGAAGTAGGAGCCACCCAAAGGATCGACGGTCTGCGCGACCCCCGATTCATACGCGATGATCTGTTGCGTGCGCAGGGCGATGCGCACCGCCTCTTCCGTCGGTAGCGCCAGCGCTTCGTCGTAGGAGTCGGTGTGCAGCGACTGGGTCCCGCCCAGCA